>OBLU010004138.1_pt1 | contig 13083 bp, 8 predicted proteins | sample 1518681 | NCBI WGS metagenome assembly OBLU01 (sample SAMEA3539304, study PRJEB22396) | soil metagenome | biome: tundra; feature: field; material: soil | place: USA | collected 2010-05 | depth 0.15 m | reverse complement strand
GCTAGATGGCATGTAGCAGTCCCCTTATAAGAGACCGACTCCGGGTTCGACTCCCGGCACGACACCATGCAATTGGCTATTGCGGAGCCGAGCGTCCGATCAATTTGTCCACCCACTGAATGAACCATTTCATATTCGGAGCATCCGTGTGCCCCCCATCATGCTGACGCCAGGCAAGCTGACCATCAAGGAGGCCTTGGTTCACTGGCGGCATCTTGGCAGTCTTGTAATCGGCCTGAACTTCAATTCCCTTTGCGCCCAGCAGCGTATATACGCGGCTTGCATCCACAGTCGCCATGAAGCTGCCTTCGTGATCGAGCCATTTGGCATCACCCTTTTCCGGAATGCCGTAGCTGATAAACGTGAGCCTCGGAGCGCACAGAGAGATGAGTTCGTTGGAGTCAACAGGAATGTCCCCGGGCGTCATGCTTCCGAATGTTGATTCGGAAGCGCCATATTTCATAAAGTTACCCGCCATCCAGTAGTACTCGCCCCCCGTAAGGCTTTCCACAGCTTCACCGAAATTACGGCGTAGCAGCGTCGCGCCTCCTTTGCCGGACGAGCCGACTAACGCCATCGCAAACCGCTGGTCAAAGGCCATCGTGACCAGTGTGGCTTTTCCGTAGCGCGAGACACCGTCGATACCGACATGCTTGGCATCGACGGCAGGGTCGGTCTCGAGGTAATCGAGTCCTCGCCCAGCACCCCACACGCCCAGGCGCGCAGCGCACCCCAGTCATCGGGATGTCTTGGCTGGCCTTTGTTGACCATTCCAATGATGCCTCGAGTCAGACCGGCACCGTCGTCCGCCTGAACGCTGGCGGGATCGAATAGAACAAATCCCCAACCGGCCGCGGCCAACTGCCATGTGTTAGGCAGGTCACCGTCTTCATTCAACTGGGGAAATTGGAATGGCGTGGCCTTCACCGGCTGCCAGGCTGGATGTTGCGCGAATACATCCTTTAGAGAGGGATCCTGCTGCACCATGAGGGATTTCCAGGCGGTATTGATGCGGTCCAACTCGTCGTTTGACGGCTCGTTGGGAGCCGGAAATCCAGCACGGCCGAACATCATCAATACCGGCACCGGACCCTTGGCGTTCGCGGGCGTAACCACGGTCATATGGATGCGGACGCTGATGGCAGGGTACGAAGAATTGTCGACGTTGCCAATGAGGTCTTTGGCAATAACCGGCGTGAAACCAATCATTTCATGGTCGACCGTGTTCATAGTCCAAGTGACCTTGGGCACACTCGGCGGGACGCGCCCGTAGACATATTTCGAAAACAACTCAACCAATTCCGGCCTGCATTGATCCCACCACATTCTCGGCGACGTCACTTTCTGGCGATCATTCATTGTGAGCGGGTCTGGAATGCTTGGATATGGATTGGCCTTAGTCTCGTCGTAATTGGCGTGATTCGGCGCCTTTTCGTTGCCGCTCGGCCCGGGCCGGAGAGCTTTGATGCCCAACTGGTCCATCATGTTCTGATGATCTTGATCTGCCGTGAATGTGATGGGGGACGGGATCGCAGCAACTTGTGACATTGCGGAAGAACAAAACGAAAGTCCGCCAACGAGGCAGATAGACATCAGAAACGACTCACACCAACGATGCACGTGATCGCTCCCAGTGATATGCTAACTTCGCCGTTTGAAAAAGCGATTTACTATGGGCATCCATGGTAAACCTTAGCCTATGAAAAAAGCACTGGAATTTATAGCTGCAGCCAGTTTCTTATTCGCGGTCAACGCTCTGGAGGCCCAGGCAAGCCTCCAAAATACGGCCATACCTGAAGCTTGGATCGCCACGTGGGGAGCGTCGCAGCAAATTCCTGAACCGCAAAACGCCATGGCGGCTAGTGACATGCGCGATGCCACGGTGAGGCAGATTTTTCATCTTTCCGCGGGCGGCCGATCACTGCGAGTACATCTGTCAAACGCGTTTGGAGCCGAACCGCTCCACTTCACAGGCGTGCACATCGCGCGACCAGTTTCGAGTTCGTCGTCGGCGATCGATGCCACTACGGACCGGCCTTTGAGTTTTGCGGGCAGCGTCGATGTGATTGTCCCGCCAGGTTCGGAATTCGTGTCAGATGCTCTGGACTTTCCAGTTGAGCCATTATCGGATTTGGCGGTGACGTTTCACCTCGACAGCGGGCCGTCAATCCAAACAGGACACCCAGGGTCACGCGCTACTTCCTATTATTTGCACGGAGATTTTGTCAGCGCTGCGAGTTTGAGGGACCCAAAACATATCGACCACTGGTACCAGGTTTCGGAGATCGACGTTGAAGCGCCGACTGGAGCAGCGACTATAGTTGTGCTCGGTGATTCCATTACAGATGGACATGGCGCGACGACCAATGGAAATGATCGCTGGACGGATTTGCTGGCGCAGAAACTGCAGGGGTCACCCGGCCAGGCGCTGATCGGTGTATCAAACGAAGGCATCGGGGGGAATCATTTACTGATCGACGGGCTCGGACCGAATGCCCTGGCACGTTTCGACCGTGATGTTCTCGCACCTGCGGGGGTGCGATGGATCATTGTGTTCGAGGGCGTGAACGATCTTGGAGGCTTGGCACGCGATGGCGAAGTGCCTCTGTCAGAACACACGGCTCTCCGGAGTCGGGTGCTGGGGGCATATCAGCAAATGATTACGCGGGCTCATGCGCATGGTCTTCGCGTTTATGGAGCGACGATTACGCCCTACGCTGGATCGAACTACTACCACCCGGGGCCTCTGAGCGAAGCAGACCGTCAAGCCGTAAACCAATGGATTCGCACTCCCGGGCACTTCGATGCGGTTGTCGACTTTGATAGCGTTGTTCGCGATCCTCATCATCTGGATCGTTTGCTCCCAGCTTATGATTGTGGAGACCATTTGCATCCTTCGCCCGCCGGCTATAAAGCAATGGGCGATTCTATCCCGCTCATTTTGTTTGCGCCGTGATGGTTGCGCGCAGCGGTCGGTCGAACGGGTGAGAAGCGCTCACGAGGTCTTGAGTATCATTGTGAGGCCATATTAGCAACGCGGTTCCGCATTCTGTGCAGCGGTCAACAGGCAGGAGATACTTATTTGATCAATGACTTTCGTTGTGCCTTGTTAGCCGCATGCATTCTCTGCACGCCTCTCGTGAATGCTGTCGAGATACCCACAATCTCAAAGTCCGCGACTGGTGGACAACTCATTGTGAATGGGAAGCCTTATTTAATCCTCGGCGGCGAACTAGGAAATTCATCCGCCGGAACAGCGGCGCAGGCAGAAATAATCTTTCCCCGTCTCGCAGAGATGCACGTGAACACGGTGCTGATGCCAGTCGCGTGGGAACAGATTGAACCCGTGGAAGGGCAATTTGATTTCAGCATTCAAGATCATTGGATCGATGTCGCGCGTGAACAGCATTTGCACCTTGTGTTCTTATGGTTTGGGAGTTGGAAGAATGCTTTCTCAAGTTATGCACCAACATGGGTAAAGAAGGACTTGAAGCGATTTCCGAGAGCTGTTTCCGCAGACGGCACAGCACTTGAGATTCTCTCTACGCTTGGAACAGAAACAGCAAGATGCGATGGCCGAGCTTTCTCTTCCTTTATGAAACATCTTAAGGAGAAGAATCAAAACCAGCAGACAGTATTGATGGTGCAAGTCGAAAATGAAGTGGGCTACCTCGGACAAGGGCGCGACCGGTCCGCCGCCGCCGACCACCTCTTCACGAGCCCCGTGCCAACGCAACTTATCGAGTCGCTCGAGAAAGATCGCGATGCGCTTTCTCCCGAGTTGCGTACGCACTTCAAGCCGGTTGGAAAAACATGGCGAGAGGTCTTCGGCGATGCCGCGGATGAAGTTTTCATGGCCTGGAATTACGCACGGTACATCGAAGTTGTAGCCGCGCAGGGTAAACAAGCTTATTCCCTGCCGATGTATGTCAATTGTCAATTGCCTGCGCCTGCCGAGCGAGCGGGTGAATATCCGAGTGGTGGCCCACATCCTTATTACCTTGCGATATATCGAGCGGTGGCACCGTCTCTCGATTTCTATTCACCAGACATTTACTGGCCGAATTTCGAGTACTGGATCGATCGATATAAGTTCGCCGGCAATGCCGTGTTTGTTCCCGAGGCTCGACTCGAAAGTGCGCCCTATAACGCGCTCTATGCCTTTGGAGAAGCGGGCGCTTTTGGATTCTCTCCCTTTGGGATCGACAGTTTGCAAATGAAAACCGATGCAGACACATCTGGACCAGGAGTCAAAGCCGTGTACGAAGCATTGAGCAGCATGAGTGATATCTTGCTGTCTGCGCAAGCTTCGGGTCTCACTCGAGGCTTGGTCCTCCACAACACCAGTCCCAGGCCGACGCAGACGGTCGCCCTTGGCGACTATTTATTTGAGGCTACGCTTTCGCGATCCTGGCCTGCCAAGACGTTGCTGGCAGATGACGGTGCCATGCTGATCGTGCAGACAAGGACGAACGAGTTCTACATCGCTGGTTCGGGATTGATAGTATCGTTCTTCCGCAATCCAGACGTTGACAATAGAGTAAGTGGAATTGCCAGTATCGATGAAGTGACTCGCTCCGGCGATCAGTGGCGTACGGAACGCCATCTCAATGGAGATCAGAGCAATCAAGGCCGTCAACTATCACTGGACCCGCATCACGTCAATATCTATCGCGTCACTCTGTATGCGGCCAACAGGACGACTCGAGATCAATGAGAATGTCGAGGTGTTTCAATCTTCGATAAGACCGACAGAACTTTGGCCGGACCGGCATGGCAGTTCACTCAGCAGGAATTCGATATACAGTAACCGAGTAAGGACGCAACATAGCTGCAATGGCGCCTGACTTCACCTCGAGCCTCGACGATTGTGGAGCTACCGCGGTTGGAGAGTCAAAACTATTTTCCGCGGTCAAATTTGAATTTGCGAGAGTGGTGACTTTAACCGTTCCTGCCGAGTGGAAGCCACTCAACCGGATCTCCGCAGACCTCGATTCTGCATTGTAGTTAACGGCCTTGATGATGAGTTCATGAGTATGTTCATCGAGCGACGCGCTTGTATACAAACCGCCATCGGCCTGCGGAGTAACAGGAACAATACGCGTTCCAACATTGTTGGCGAACACTTTCTGAACGTAATAGTTGGGCGTGCCATACGAATGGAGATTGTCAAACCAGATTGCGTCCGGCTTCCATTGCCACGCGTCAACATGCGCCAACAGCGGAGCGTATGAAGCCATCTGTACAACATCAGCATTGCGCTCCAAACCGGTCATGAAGGAGGCTTCGGAGATCGCGGCCTTCCAATTATTGCGATTTTCGGAACTAGTCATGCCGGCGGTCTGGGCCGCGTATTCACCCGCAAAGACTTTCGGTCCCGATCGATTGTAATGATCGTAACGACCGGTGTTCGCACGGAACCACTCCGGGCTCATGTAATAGTGTTCGTCCACAATATCCGCATTCAAGTCACGCCAAGTGGCCCACATGCTCTCGAATGGTTCCCCTGATGGGGCGGGCCCCGCGGCAACGACCAGCTTGATCTCGGGATGCTGAGCCTTTAGCGCCGCGGCAAACACTTTGTACCGCTCAACATAGCGCGGACCCCACTGCTCATTGCCCACTCCAATCATTTTGAGATGAAACGGCTCGGGATGCCCCATCTGCTCACGAATCTTGCCCCAAGGCGAAGTTGCCGGACCATTCGCGAAATCGATCAGATCAAGCGCGTCCCGCACATATTCATCGAGTTGATTGAGCCCGGCCGTCTCACTTGAGTTGAATTGGCAGGCCATACCGCAGTTCAAAATAGGCAATGGCTCGGCACCAATATCCTCAGCCAGTTGGAAATATTCGTAGAAGCCCAGGCCGAAAGACTGGAAATAGTCCGGCGCCGGCTTCTGATCGAATTCATCGTTCCAGCGGTTGATGATAGTTTGCCGTTGAGATATATCTCCCACCGTTGTCTTCCAGCGATAACGCGTTGCCAACTGGCGCCCCTCGACGATGCAACCTCCGGGGAAACGGAGAAAACCGGGATGTAGATCTGAAAGCAATTGCACAAGGTCTTTGCGCAATCCATTTGGGCGCTGTTTCCATGTATCCGCAGGGAAAAGCGAAACCATGTCGACATCGAGATTTCCAACTTCATCCACGAAGAGATTCAACTGCGCGCGCTGAACTGTGGAGTCCATGCGGATGACAGTCTCGTAACGCTTCCAGTGTTCGTCGAATCCTTCCAGTTTGCCAATTCCGATCTGGTGACCGCTGCCGTCAGTGAGAGTCGCACGCATCGCTTTGGGCCCGCTGCTCCTGACGTAAGCCGAGAATCGATATTCTGCTCCGCTCTCCAAACCAATCCCGCGAAAACCAGAGTTCCAGAATCCATACCCCGGTTCGTAGACACGGACCCTGAGATAGTGCGGATTGGACTTATTCAGCGGATCGTCTGTGCGAACATCGAGCTCGCCTTTGGGCTGATCGAGCCCCTTACTGCTAAGGCCCAATATTTCGTGCCAACCGGTCAGAGGCTCTTGGAATTCGAACGATCTGTTCTTGACCCGTTCAGGATAGAGTCCGCCGTCAGCGGCGAAGTTGATGTCCTCGAAGAAAATGCCGAACATTGTGCTGGAAATGGCTGCCCCGGGATGAGCAGCGTCGACAGAGATGACGGTGGGATTTTGCTGGCCGCGACCGGGGAGGGTGACCGCCAAGAGTACCAACATAACGACCGCGAACCAGATTCTTTTGCGCATACGATTGCGCCTCATATTAAAGCTTTCGCTTAGCCGCGTCTATCCGTCTCTCAATCTGAGTCATTACTCCGATACGAGACTGGACAAGGATAGGCGGTGTGGGCACGAATCTGGATGGGGAAAGTGCATCGAAGCCCGCTGAAGATGCTACGCAGCGATCGTCCTGATCTTCACAAAAATAAGCCGCATTGGGCAGGGTAGGAGCACAATGCGGCTTGTTAGGATTGGCAATTTTACTAGCGCGCTGAGACCCTCAACAACAAAATGCCGTGGGATGGTATCGTTGTTGAGTATTGTCCATCGGCGAACTTCACAGGCTGGTGTGTCCAAAGATCGCGCGCCGATTTCACTGTTCCCTTGACCGGAAGATCGCTGGCCTTAATCGCGGCGGTAGCTGAGGCAGCGTCGAGATTAACAACGCCGACAGCGACGCTACCGTCCTTCAATGGCTTAATCCATGTTTCAAGCTTTCCCGCCTTCACAGGAGACGCCTGTTTGCCAAGCGGGTCCTGATCGATCGCAATGACTTCTTTGTTGAGGAGTATGGAACGGGTCGTATCCGTCATGGTGCGGATGTCATTACCGGCCAACAAAGGCGCCGCGGTGAGAGCCCAGAGACTCATGTGGGTGCGGTACTCGTCGTCGGACATGTGACCGTTACCCACTTCAAGCATGTCGGGATCGTTCCAATGACCAGGGCCCGCGTAAGGAGCAGTCGGAACCTGCTTGTCGATGTTATCCATCATGCTGTCCCACTCGTCACGAATATCGCCCGTAGTGCGCCAGAGATTGCCGTCAACCTGAGGAGCCCATTTTTCAACGCTACCCAATCCGTATTCGCACAGACTGTAAACGATGGGGCGACCGGTCGCATGCAAAGCTTCTCCCATCTTCTGATAAACAGGCTGGAGCTGCGCATCCTTATAAATCGTGCTCGCGCTGCACCAGTCATATTTCAAATAATCGATGCCCCATGCCGCAAACATTTTGGCATCTTGCTCTTCGTGTCCATAACTTGCGGGATAACCACCGCAAGTGCGCGGACCAGGCGAGGAGTAAATCCCGATCTTCAATCCTTTGGAGTGAACGTAGTCCGCCAGGCCCTTCATGTCCGGGAATTTGTGGTTCGTCGCCAGAACGCCGCTGGCATCGCGCACGCCTTCCCAGGTGTCATCGATGTTTACGTAGATATACCCAGCATCCCGCATACCGCTAGACACCATGGCGTCAGCCATCGTGCGTACCGTTTTGTCGTCGACCTTTTCGGCAAAGAGATTCCAACTGTTCCACCCCATCGGTGGTGTCTTGGCCAGTCCGTTATACGGAACAGGGTGCAGCGGGGGAGGCTCGATGTAGGCTTCCTTGGGGAAGTCGTCAGCGGGCGTGGCCGGCTTGGCAGAGAACTTTTCTCCCCACTCCGTTCCTTCAATCTTTCCGTCAACAAGGTCGCCGACGAGGAAGGGTTTCTTGTCGTTCCAGTCCACGCCGAAGAGCTCAAAATGGCTGCCGTTCACGGTTCCTTTCACGTCGGTTTGGAAGCCAAGTCCTCGCACAGTGCCGGAGAGTTGACTGCCCTCCTGCTTGAGTTGAAGCAGCGCTTTTTGCTGCTCTCCGTTTTCAAGGGTCTTTCCCGTTGCGGCCCAGTTCCCAGTCAGATTCGGCTGGGACTTACAAGATGTGAGCGAAATCGCCAACAGTATCCCGGCGACCCCGGCAAAGACCGCGGGCGCCGTTCTCCTGGTGGTAAAAGTTCTAGTGGTCATTCTTCTCTCCTCTGGCGTAAACAATTGCATGAAGCCGTTGTGAAGCGAAACTTACTTTGATTCAGACAGGCCCTGCGGACGAATCTCAATCACCCGCAGCATCTGACGGTCGCGCTCGTCCTTTATGTTCTTAACCTCGTCGAACCGACGTGATTGCTGATCGCGGCGCGCGTCCCCGGTGCGGGCATAAAGCTGGAGCAGACCGAAATTGGCAGAGTAGTTGTCAGGATCGGCGCGCAGGGCCTGTTCGAAGTAAGAAGCTGCTTGCGGAAGATCGCGAGCCTCCGTGCTGATCAGACCAAGCTGGGCGAGTGTCTCCGCTTGACCCGGCCGCAGCGCAAGCGACTTTTTCAACTCGGAGATTGCTTCGTCGCGATGCCCTTCCTGACGAGCAATACGTCCGAGATAGTAGTGAGCATCCGCAGCAGTTTTCTCGTAGGACACGGCCTGCCGGAGCCACTGCGAGGCAGCGGTGTAGTCTCGGGCGCGGAAGTTTGCGGTCCCTAGCGCGAGCACGCCTTCAGGATCCTTCGGACGTAGAGAATGATAGCGATCGAGATAAGGAAGGGCCTGCGCAGGATCCTCTGAAAAGGAAACAACCAGCCCCATGCCGAGGTTGTAGTCCGCATTATCGGGGGAGATTTTGAGCGCATCCGCGATCGCTTTGCGGGCTTCTCCGTAAAGACCCATACGCACGCATATGACACCAAATTCATAGGGAAGGTCCGCGTTCCGTGGCTCGAGATCGCGGGCGTGAGCAAGATAACCAAGCGCGCTTTGATTATCGTTCGCAGCGCTGGCGATCCGCGTCAAGTCTTCAAGAATCAGAACGGATTTGCTGTTGGCGGCAAACGCGCTTTCTAAAGTGGCACGCGCTGCCTGAAGTTCCCCTTCAGCCTCCTGCGCCAGACCGAGAAGCCGTAGTTTACCGGGAGAAAGCGCCTGCTTTCGGGCGACAGCATTCAATAACGTCTCAATGACGTCGGCTCTAAGTGCGGCTCGAAGCGCAGGGAGACAGATATCGAGGTCGTTCTCAGTCAAATCAGGATTGGCCGCGAGTAGCTCGGCTTCCTTTGTGGTCTGTTCGCGATTACCAAGCGCCGCGTCATCGGCACAGAGAAGCGACTGCGCGCCAATCTTGACTCTGGCCTCCGCACTCAGCTTTTGCAGGTGCTGAAGGGAAAGACGATAGTCCTCTTTCCAGAAAAGAACGGTCGCAACCTGGTAATGTGCTTCATCGCTCGCCGGCTCTAATTGGATAACTTTCAGACTCAGTCGCAGAGCCTCATCGCGTGTGGCGCGGTCTGTCGCGGCCGTCTGCATTTTGATACGGGATAAATTGAGGTAAGCGCCAGCCAGTCGCGGGTTGTCGACGATTGCATCAGAAAATGCTTGGCTCGCTGCCGCCGTATTTCCCTGCTCGATTTCCACGACACCGCGCAGGTTCTCGACCCCTCCGTCATGCGGATATTTGTGGGCAGCCGCTGCGATCAGATTGCGAGCCCCTGTGAAATTGCCGGTCTCGATCTGCTTCTGGATTTCAAGGATTGTTTGTTCGTAGGCAGAGACGTTGATTTCGACGGCTTCGGCTGCGGCGTGCTGACGAACCGGTGCAAGGCACAAGATCAACAAAGTTGAAACGAACATTCGCATTGAATTTATGCGCCAATGCCGCCGTTTTCCGAGAGGGATCGTCGTGACTCTGCAACTGTCCACTAAACTAGTCTCCATGAGTTGGGGAAGCGGCAGCGTATTTTTCGCGGCATCTCTCGCACTGGCAATTGTTTTTGATTGCTCGCCGATGCGTGGGCAAAATGCAAGCGATGAAGTCAATCTGCGTGCTCCGGTAATCGACTCGCTGCAACTGGCTCCTGAAGTGGCCGATCAACTGAAGCGCGCGGTTCATGAACACGACAATGTGACAGCGGAGAAGTTGTTGCTCTCGGAAATTGACCGTGATCCTCATTCGGTGCGGGGTGCGCATCTCCTTGCCTACGCCGGATCTATTTATTTTCGAAACGGCGACTACGTGAATGCGGCGATTGCGTGGAAGAAATCCGAAGCGATCGTCCCGCTTGACCCTCCCCTCCGCTTCTCGCTGGCCATGGCGTACGTCCACATGGCTCATCCCGATTGGGCGCGAACAGTGCTCAAGACTCTCGCAGCGCAGGATCAGAAAAGTGCGCTGTATCCCTACTGGCTTGGACGACTTGATTATGACGGGCATTTGTACGAAGAAGCAATTCGACATTTTCAAGATGCCATCAATTTGAACCCGCAGATGGCCCGCGCCTACGACAACCTGGGACTGTGCTTCTTCTACCAAAACCAGAACGAACTGGCTCTCGCTAATTACGAGAGGGCGATCCAGATCGAACGACGATCCCAGAACCCATCCCCGTGGCCCTATCTGGACATTGCCATCACGCAGCAGTTTCTCAATCGATTGCCCGATGCCGAAAAAAATCTTCGTGAAGCAATTCGATTGGACCCTTCGTTTGCCAAAGCACATTTCCAGCTTGGGACCGTTCTCGAAGACTTGAAGAGGCCGGAAGAAGCCCTCAGTGAACTTCGCGGGGCTGCGCGGCTGGACCCCACATATCCCGAACCGCACATGGCAATGGCGAGGATTTTGCATAAAGTCGGACAAGAAGCACAGGCACGTGAAGAGGTCCAAACCTACCTGCGACTCCATACCCCTTCGACTCCCTGATCCGATATCCCTGGCACGAAACGACTGGGCCAGACAGGTGCGACGCATCCGCTTCGCCACTTGAAAGTAAAAGCGCCATCCGGCCCTGCAAGGCAAGACCGGATGGCGCTGTGGTTGACTACGACATGTTTAGAACTCGATTCGTCCTGCAAATTGAATCGAGCGCGGCGCTGACGCATCGCCATTCCAGGTTCCAAACGCCGGGTTAGATACATCGGTGACAAACGCGCCGCCCGGGCCGTTGCCTTGCGAGATCAGTGCATGATTGTTGAGTGAATTGAAGAAGTTCGCCGAGAACTTGAAGTTCGCCCTCTCGGCAATCTTCGTATTTTTTGTAAAGGACACATCGAGGTTTGAATAAGACGGACCATAAATCGTTGTGACCGCCTTTCCGTAGCCTGTGTATCCAAAGGTTGTAAAGGCGCTGCCGCTCTCAAACGCCGCAGGGTTGAGATAGGTCCCTTTAGTGGCTGGATTGAACCCATTACGCCCGTGCGGCTCTACCTCTTGCCCGGGAACGACGCCCGGCACGCAGCCCTCCCGGAAATAACCGATGGTTGAAGTTTGGCAAGTCGATGAAGAGAGCGAGAACGGCGTGCCGAATTCGTACCGATAGATCGGACTTACCTGCCATCCGCCCACAATTTTGTCGGCCGCAGCCGATCCATTGAGGAAGAGCTTGTTAGTTCCAAAGGGTAGATCGTACACAACAGCGATCTGTCCGGTGATAGGAACGTTGTCCGGGGCCAGCGCCCAGGCACGCCCAATGTTGTAGGGCGAGAATGCCGAAGTGTTGCCGGAGCCGCCTGAATTCCCCTGGGTTGAGAAGGTCCCATTGCTGTACAGCTTCGACACGGTGAGAGAACCGAGGACGTAAAGACCGTTGGTGATGTGACGCTCCACGCGTGCCTGGAAGGAGTTGTAGATCGAGTTTCCATGGAACTCGTTGTCGCCCTGCAGGTCTCCGCAATACTGCGGGTACGGCAGCAGCGCCTGCCCGATCGTCGGTGAGCAGCCTGTCATTTGGTTTGCCCAACCGGCATAAGGCACGTTGATTCCGTCAGCGGCAAAGGTCGCGGGACCATTTGCGGAGTTGTAGTTTACGTCCAAGTCGGAACCGAGGTTAGTGATTGCCGAGTTACCTGGATTAAGCACGTTGAGTGGGCTAAGGGCAGATGGCAGGTGCGTTCCCTTTGTGCCCACATAGGAGATCTGGGTGAAGAAGTTGTGCGGCAACTGCCGCTCGACCGTCATGTTCCACTGAGATGAGTAGGGCCTCTTGTTTCCATCCAGCGGGCGGTAGATCGATGGGGTGGTGCCGTTGTCGTAGCCGGAATCGATGCTGCTCGACGTCGACCCGGTCTGCGTCGTAGAAACGCCCGACACAAGATAAAGGGCCGGCACCTTGAAGCTGCCACTGGGCGACTCGCTCAGGTTAACGTTCTTGTTGAATCCATCCTGGCTCATGCCGCCGCCCCAGCCGGGGTAGAACGCCTGGCCGAAGTAGATGCCGTAGCCGGCTCGTACGACCGTCTTTTCATTGAGCGAATAAGCGAAGCCGACGCGAGGCGCCAGATTGTCTTTTTGCGGAACTTCGGGGTAGTCGGCGCCATAGCTCGCCGCGCCCCACTTGTTGCCGGCGAACGCCAGCCGACCCTTGAGGTTGGTACCATTTGCTGCCACCGCGTCTGGATTGGCGCCGAGGGGATCGAAGAACGACAGGTTGTCGAACTTTTCCTTGAACGGCGTGACGTAGTCCCAGCGCAGGCTGTAATTCAGTGTGAGTCTGGGGCTGACGCGCCACGAGTCGCCCAAGTGTGCCGCGTACCCGTACTGCCGCGGATACTCTGCA
>OBLU010004137.1_pt1 | contig 13083 bp, 5 predicted proteins | sample 1518681 | NCBI WGS metagenome assembly OBLU01 (sample SAMEA3539304, study PRJEB22396) | soil metagenome | biome: tundra; feature: field; material: soil | place: USA | collected 2010-05 | depth 0.15 m | reverse complement strand
CCGTCGACGCGGCGGTGGCGGACAAGGACCGGCTGGTCTTCAAGCGCAGTTACACCTACGGCGGCAAGGGCGTCCTCGTCGGCGACCAGCATTCACCCGAGCAGCTGCGGACACTGCTCACCGCGGACGGCTCCGCCTGGGTGGCCCAGCGGCGCGTGTACACCTCGAGCCTGGAGCTGCGCGCGGCGGACGGCCGGACCGTGCCGTACCTGTTCGTGCTCGGCATGTTCCTGTACGGGGACCAGGCCAGCGGCCTGCTGGTGCGGGCCGCGGCCCACTCGCCCGTGGTGAACGTGTCCCAGGGCGGCGGGGCGGCGTGGGCCTTCGTCGAGTAGCTTGACTACCTTGACGACGTGGCACGGTTTCGCCGACCCGGGAGGAGATACGTGGCTGAGAGCAGGAGTCTCGATGTGCCGGTGACGGCCGTGACGGTCTTCGGTGACGGCGCGCGTGTGGTTCGCCGCGGCCCGGTGAGCGTGCCGCCGGGGCTCCTGCCCGTGGTGATCGGCAACCTGCCCGCGACGGTGGATCCGGCGTCGGTCCGCGTCGCGGCCCGCGGGCGGGATCTGGCCCTGCTGGACGTCGAGGTGCACCGTGGTTACGGCGCCGATCCGCTCCGCGACGAAACCGCGCGGCTGCGTTCGGAGGTCGAAAGCTGTCACGATGAGGTCCAGGCGCTTGACGATGAAGACGCGGCCGAACAGGCGCGTCTCAGCTTCTTCGGCCAGGTGTCGCAGGCCTCCGCGGCCGCGCTGGCGCGGGCGCTGAGTTTTGGCCGGGCCAGCCACGATGACCTTTCCCAGATGGCCGGCCTGCTCTCCGCCGATACCGCCAGCACCCTGGCGCGACGTCGCGATATCAGGGCACGCCGACGTGCCGCCCAGCGAGAACTCGCCGCCGCCGAGCAGCGCCTGGCCGCCGCCGAGCAAAGCCACCGCTCGGTCGAGTTTGTCGAGGTGTCAGCGACCCTGGAGGCCACCGCGGCCACCCAGGCCGAGGTGGAGCTTTCCTATCACGTATCCGGCGCTTCCTGGCGCCCGCTTTACGACCTGAGCCTGACCGGTGAGCGGCTGGCCGTCACCTACCTCGCCGAGATCACCCAGCAGACTTCAGAGGACTGGCCCGCGGTCGAGCTGGCGCTGTCCACGACGCGGCGCGGGCGGCACCAGAGGCTGCCGGAGCTGCACCCGTGGTACATCGGCCGTCCAGCGGCAGTCCCCCTGGCGATGCCGCCGGCCGGCCTGCGACCGCGCGGCTACGGGGCGGCCGATGACGCCGCGCCCGCTCCCCTGGCGGCGGCCGCCATGGGGGCGGGCGCCTCCAGCGCCTCCGGGACGCAGGAGCCGGAGGCGGCGCCGCTCGCCGCCGTACCCGGCGAGTCAGGGGCCGGGCTGGTCTACCGGGTAGCGCGCCCGTTGGCGGTGCCCGCGGACGGCGGTCCGCACAAGACCATGGTGGCCAGGCTGGAACTCGACGCCACCTTCGACTACCTCGCGGTCCCCGTGCTGGCCCCGGAGGCCTACCTGCGGGCCACCGTCACCAACGGTTCGTCGCTGCTGCTGCTCCCCGGGCCGGCCCGCGTCTTCCATGACCAGCAGTTCGTCGGAGAGACGGCGCTGGAAACCGTCGCCGCGGGCGAAGAGTTCGAGGTGCAGCTCGGGGTGGACGACCAGATCAGGGTCGAACGACAGCTGTGCCGCCACCGCACAAGCAAGGCCGTGCTCGGTGGCACCCGCACCATCGACATCGCCTACGAGATCACGGTGCAGAACCATCGGCCGAACATGGCTCGGCTGCGTGTCCATGACCACATCCCGGTATCCACGGACGGGGCGATCAAGGTCCGGACACGCGAGCTGAGCCCGGCTCCGGCCGAGCAGAATGACCTGGGAGAACTCGTCTGGGACCTGTCGCTCGAGGGCGGTCAGGCCGGGACCATCAGGTACCGGTTTACCGTCGAGCATCCGGCGCAGGTGACCGTCGTCGGCCTGTAGGCCGCGCTGGGCTCCGGCCGGCCTGTCAGGCCGGCGCGCGGTCAGGCCGAATCAGGGGACACTGACACCAGGCCGACGGCACAGGTGAGGTCGGCGCGAATGGCCGCCCCGGGAGAAACGGTGACCGGCACCGGCCGGCACCGGAGCGAGGCCGGTGCCCGCAGGACGTAGCGGCCCGGCCCGACCCGCAGCGAGTAACGGCCGTCGGCCCCGGTCACGGAGCTGGAGATGACTCGGGCACCGGCCGAGTCAGCGTGCACCCTGACGTCGGCCAGCGGGTGCGGACTACACGCGTGCGCGACCCGATCGGCCGGGCACGCCGGGACGGCCTTGATGACGCCGAAGACCACCGCGGTGGATCCCCCGGACCGCGTCGCGGTAGCCGTGGGTGCGGCGGTCTGGCCTGGAGAAGCGGTCGCGGTCGGGGCGGCTGCGGTCGGGGTGGCCACCGGGGCGGCCGGGTTAGTTCCGCAGGACACGGTGAGCAGGACAGCGGCCACGGGCAGCAGCCGCAGGAGGTTCGGACCCACCGATCGCGTCTTGGTCACCTCGCTTAGACGGCCCGGCTGAGCCGCCGGTTCCCCTGGACATAGACCCGGGCGGGCCGGTTATCTCAATTCCGGCCCGCCCGGGGACTAACTCAACTGCCGTCGCGGTCAGCCTTGGAGTTTCCACAAACCGCGGCCGTGGGTCGCCACCAGCAGATAGTTCTGGTCGGGCGACACGGCCAGGTCGACCGCCGGAGCGGCCGGCAGGCCGTGGCCGAGCCGATGCCAGGTGCCGGGATAGCCAGTTCCGGTCGAGAACACCCCGATGTCGGTGCTGACGACCAGCTGGTGGTCCCAGAGGATCGAGCTCTCGGTGGGCACGTCGGGCAGGTTGCCGCTGATATCGGTCCAGGTAGCGCCGCCGTTCAGGGAGGCGAAGACGTGGCCGACGCCGCCGCCAGGAATCCAGTGGCGTGAGAAGGCACCGTAGGTGACCACCACGTGCGCCGGGTTGGCCGGGTCGATGGTGAAGGACGTCGGAATCCGGTTCGGCAGCACCGACGACTGGACGGTGTGCCAGGTCCCGCCGTAGTTGGTGTCGATGCCCGAGGTGAAGGGCGTCGATCCGGCCGGGTTGCAGCCGCTGCTGCACCAGCCCGCGTAGGTCACCGCCCCGCTGTCCGCGATGGCGCTGATCGAGTTGCCGGCGCCGGTGTCGTGCACGGGCTTCCAGTCACAGGCCGTGGCCGAGCAGGTGGTCCCCCAGCCCTTCGACTGGTTGTCCCAGACGAATTCGCCGCCGGCCACCCAGTGGTTGATGTTCTTGATGTCGGCGCTGAACGGAGCGATGAAGCGCGGGCTCGGGTCGCAGGGCGAGGAGGTGTAGATCGGGTTCAGGCAGGACGGCGAGATCGTCGAATACGCGGACGTGCTGCCGTCGGACCTGCCGCCGTTGACCGTGGACGCCATCGAGAGGTAGACGTACTCGTTCACCGCCTGATTGCCGTTGGCCGGATTGACGATCACGTCACCGCCGTCACCGCCGAACGGCGAGACCATGGCGCTGGCTCCGGGCTTCAGCAGGCCGACGCCGTTGTCCTGCATGCCGCCCCAGATGTCGTCGCCGCCGCCCGGGGCCTGGCCGATACCGGCGTAGTAGTACTGCAGGGTGTGCAGGGTGGCGTTCAGGTCACGCCACTTCACCACGCCGGCCGCGGCGAGCGGATGAGCGTAGACACCGCCGTCGTTGGCCGTGTACAGCGTGCCGCCGCTGATCGCCAGCGCGTGCTGGTCGGAGTGCGTGGTGTCCGGGCAGGTGTCCTTGGCCGGGATCACGCTCCAGCAGGCGTAAGGGAAGTTCCAGTACGGGCCGGTCGTGGTCCAGGAGGTGCCGCCGTTGGTGGTCTCGTAGACCTCCTCGAGGTCGACGAAGACATGAGCACTGTTGGCCGGGTCGACGATGATCGCCTGGTTGTACCACGACTGGGTGCCGGGGGTTCCGCCGGACAGCGCGAAGGCCGAATTGGAGTTGGCGAACGTGGTGGCGTTCGCTATCAGCTTCCACGGGCCGGCCAGGCTGCCGTTGGCCGACTCGTACACGCCCTTCAGCGCGACCGTCGCCGAGGATTCCACCACGGCGTAGAGCACGTGGCCGTCGGCCGAATAGGCGAACGTCGCCCGGCCGAGGTCGGTCGCGCCCGCCAGGTCACCGGCGAGCGTGAGGCGGCTGAAGGTCAGGCCGCCGTCGGTGGACTCGTAGAAGCCATTGTACGCGGTGTCCCCGGCGGAGGTTCCGCCGCGCCAGCCGAGCGCAGCGATGACGACCTTGTCCCCGGTGCCGGGCTGAACCTTGACGTCGGTGATGAACGAGGTACGGTACGGCGAGTTCGCCGGATTCGGATCCGGCTTCAGCACCGTCGTCCACGCGGACCCCAGGTTGGAGGCCGAGCGCCTCAGCAGCCCCTGGCTGGTGGCCGCGTAGACGTGTCCGTGTCCGTCGAAGGTGATCTGGTACATCAGGTAATTGGGCAGCGCGTTGCCGACCAGCTGCCACGTCCGGCCGTGGTCCGCGGAACGGTAGACCCCGTTACCCGTGAACGAGTCCTGGTTAGTATTCGCCTCGCCGGTGCCCACCCAGACCGAGTGGTCGGCCGGGTTGATGGCCAGCGCCCCGATCGAAAGATCGTTCTGGCCGTCGAAGACCGGGGTCCAGTTCGAGCCGCCGTCGGTCGAGCGCCACACGCCGCCGCCCGCCGCCCCGGCGTAGATGGTCTGACCATCGATAGCCAGCGCCGTCATCCGCCCGGCCACCAGGCCCGAGCCTCCGCTCGAGTTCGACCAGGTCGGGTCGCGATAACCGACGGCATCGGAGTTATAGGGCTGGTTCGTGACTTCGCGCCAGCTGCCTCCGGTGTACGCCAGGCCGTTGGCCTGGGTGACCGCGGACGCGAAGGCGTCCGCGCTCACCGAGAGCGCGGGGGCCGTCCGGATCGCGGCGTACTGCGCTGCGCCGTTCAGGACGTTGTCGGATTCGCCGCTGCCGCCGCTGCTGTCGGCGTGCACCTTGGGCTGGGCGGCGGGGAGCAGGCCAGCCGGTCCGCGGTACGGTGCCCCGGCCGAGGCGGACGGCGCGAGCGCCATCGTGGCCAAGACGAGCACCGAACCGGCCGCCACGATGAGGCCGCCCGGCTTTCGGTAAAAGCGCATGGGTTTCCAATCTTCACGGGACCACAACGGCCGTCCAGCGCGGATCTGCGCGACAGCTCTAGCCACCGGAGCCACACATTACGGCAGAACTTTTTGCCGTACCAGCCTTTAGACGCGTTTAATTTTGTAGGAACAGCGGGGCTTTTGATCGGATTTCTGGTGATATTTCCGGGTCCGGCGGGACCGGCTGTTCGGAGCGGACCTGAGGGCATTGGGCCGAACGGCCGGCCTTGAGCGTTATGCAAACACGTTCCCACCTGCGGCCGCGTTACGAATCGGCGCTGTCCGCGATCGCCTGGCGCCGGTTGCGCTGGGCGAGCGCCGCGCGCAGTAGCTCGTCCAGGTCCTCGTCGCTGAGCGCGTCCAGCTCGGCGTGGCGGGACGAGCCCGCGGCGAGCCCGAAATCCGGGTCGGCGGAGACCACCCCGGCCAGTTCCGCGACCGTCGGAGCGCTGTAAACCTGGTGTACCGGGAGACCTACGCCATACGTGTCGGCGACGCGGGCGACAAATCTGGTGATGGTCAGCGAGTGGCCGCCGAGGGCGAAAAGGTTGTCGTGCACGCCGACCGGCTCCTGGGTGGCGAGGAGGTCGCTCCAGATCCGGGCGAGGGTCGCCTCGACCGGGTTCCGGGGCTGGACCCGGCCGGCCGACGATGGCGGAGCACCCCACCGCGGGGCGGGCAGCGCGGCCCGGTCGACCTTCGCATTCGGCGTCAGCGGAAGCGCGGGCAGCGCGACCACGAGCGCCGGGACCATGTAGTCGGGCAGCGCGGCGCGCAGGTGCGGCCGCAGCTCCTCAAGCAAGTCGGTGCCGGGCCGCGCCGCGGCGCTGCTCCGGCGGGGCACGACGTACGCGACCAGCGCAGGCTCACCGGCCCTGGTGGCGGTGACGACGGCCGCCTGGCGCACGTCACGGTGTGCGCGCAGCACGGCCTCGATCTCGCCGCACTCGATCCGGAAGCCGCGGATCTTCACCTGGTGGTCGTTCCGCCCGATCAGCTCGAGGCCCGCGCCTTCCCGCCACCGGCCGAGGTCTCCGGTCCGGTACATGCGCGCCCCTGGCTCGTTGCTCCACGGGTCAGGCCTGAACGCCCGCGCCGTGAGCCGCGGCCGGTCGTGATAGCCGCGGGCAACGCCCCGGCCGGCCAGGCAGACCTCACCCACCACCCCGGCCGGCACCGGCATCAGGCGCTCGTCCAGGACGTATACGCGGGTGTGATCGATCGGCGGCCCGATCTCGGCCGCCGCTGCCGCGCTGGTGACGACGCCAGCCGCCGACCACACCGTGGTCTCGGTCGGGCCGTAGAGGTTCCACAGGACGACACCGGGCGCCGTCAGCAGGTCCGCGAGATCGGCCGGGAGGGTCTCACCGCCGCAAAGGCGCAGCCGCAGGCCGGCGGGCACGCCGCCCGCCGATTCCAGCAGCCGCCACGTCTGCGGCGTCGCCTGCATCGCGGTCGCGGCCGTCCGCTCGATCAGCGACCGCAGCCGGTCGGGCTCGCGGGCCTCGTCGGCGGTTGCGATCACGAGGTCGGCGCCACAGACCACGGGCAGCAGAAGCTCGAGGAGGGCGATGTCGAACGACAGCGTCGTGACGGCGACGAAGCGGTCGTGACGGCCGAGCCTGAGCGCGCGCCGGAATGACGCGAGCAGATTCGTGACCGCCCGGTGCTCGATGCCGACGCCCTTAGGCTGCCCGGTCGAGCCGGAGGTGAAGATGACGTAGGCGAGCGCGGCGGCGGGCACGGGCACCGGAGCTAGCGGCGACGCGGCCGTCGTCGCCGGGTCGTCGACGCAGATCACCGCGGCGCTGTCGGCCACTGACCGAGCGAGATCGCGGTGCGCGGCGTCGGAGAGGATGATCCCCAGGCCGGCTCCGCGGGCCATCGAGGCCAGCCGCGCCGCCGGGAAACCCGGATCCAGCGGTACGTAAGCGCCGCCGGCCCACCACACGCCGAGCAGCGCCGTCAGCATGCCGATGCCGCGCCCGACGCACAGCCCGACCGGCGTTTCCGTGCCGACGCCGCGGTCGGCGAGAGTCCGGGCGATCCGGGCGGCGCGATCGCACACCTGGCTCATCGGCACGGCCCCGTCGCCATCGATCACGCGGGACGTCGACGCCTGGAGCAGGCGCCGGACGTCCACGCCCTCGTCGGCGCCGGCCGGGAGCGCCTGGCGGTTGCGTCCGATGATCAGCGCGTCGCGCTCCGTGTCCGACAGCATCGGCAGGTCGGCCACCAGAGTGCCTGGAGCGTCCGCCGCGTGCTCGAGCAGGTGCACCATGCAGCGCAGGAAGCGGTCAGCCCACGCCTGGCCGAACAGGTCCGTGCTGTATTCAAGCACCAGCTTCGTGGCCTGGTCGGCCGTGGCGTCCACGTACATGGTGAGGTCGAGTTTCGCGGTCCCGGTGAGCACCGCCTGGCCGCGTGCGGTGACACCAGGAAGGTCCATCGCGGGTGGCGTGAGCGACCCGTAGACGAACTGAACCTGCGCGAGCGGCGAGTACGCGAGCGTGCGGTCCGGGACGAGATCCTCGACGAGCTTCTCGAACGGGAGCTGCTGGTGCGACAGCGCATCCAACGTGGTGTCCCTGACCTGGCCGAGCAGCCCAGCGAAGGTCGGGTCGTCGGCCAGCGACATACGCAGCGGGACGGTGTTCGTGAACATGCCGAGGATCGGGTCAAGCTCGGCGTGGGTTCGGCCGCCCACCTGGGTGCCGATCACGATGTCGCGCTGGCGCGCGTAGCGTGACAGCACCACCGTGAAGCCGGTGAGGAACAGCATGAACATGGTGGCGTTGGCACCGTGGGCCACGTCGGCCAGGCGCCGGGTCGTGGTGGCGTCGACCATGACCCTCGCGGCCGCGCCACGCGTGGACTGACGGGCAGGCCTGGGCCGGTCAGCGGGCAGCGTGAGGACGTGCGGTGCGCCGCGGAGCCGCTCGCGCCAGTAGCCAAGCTGCCGGTCAAGCTCCTCGCCGCGCAACAGGTCGTGCTGCCACACGGCGTAGTCGCCGTACTCCATCGACAGCGGCGGCAGCGACGCGGGCGCACCGGTCGTTTCGGCCAGGTATACGGCGGACAGCTCGCCGATCAGGATCTCCATGGACGCGCCGTCGCTGATGCTGTGGTGCATGACCAGCACGAACAGATGCCGGTCGGGCCCAGCGCCGACCAGCGCGGCCCGGATCAGCGGCCCGGCGGCCAGATCGAACGGCTGGCGAGCGCGGTCGGCCGCGATTGACTCGGCCTGCCGGGTCCGCTCATCGTCGTCGAGCGACGCCGGTAGCTCGATGCCCTCGATCGGCACGGTGCCGGTGTCGGCGACGATCTGCTCAGGTACGCCGTCGAAGGCGACGATGCTTGTCCGCAGCACGGAGTGGCGCGCGACCATGGCGTCCATCGCCCGTTGCAGCGCGCGGGCGTCGAGCGGGCCGCCGAGCCACATCGCATACGCCATGTTGTACGTCGGTTCGCCGGGATCGAGCCGGTCGAGGAACCACAGCCGCTGCTGCGAGAACGACACGGGGAAGCGCATGGGAACGAACCTACCTCCGGTCGCCGGGAACGAGTGTCCGCAGCACATCGCCGGCCTGCGCACCGCCGGGATCGGCCGGTTGCGGCCGCCGTGCCGGGCCCGGCGAGTCTGCCGCGCCACCGCCAGCGGCGGCCACCTCGGCGGCCAGGGCCGCGACCGTAGGATCGGCGAAGAGCGTGCGGATGGGCAGATCGACGCCGTAGGCGGCCCGGATGCGGGCCATCATCCGGGTCGCGGTCAGCGAGTGGCCGCCGAGCGCGAAGAAGTTGTCGTGCACGCCAACCGGCGCCGGCAGCCCGAGCAGTTCGGCCATGATCGCCGCGAGTCGCGACTCGGTCGGCGTCCGCGGCGCGACCGGGACCTGACCGGGGACCGCGCCCCAGTCCGGCTCGGGCAGCGCGCGGTGGTCGATCTTCCCGCTGCCGGTGAGCGGCAGCGCGGGCAGCACCACGAAGGCGGAAGGCACCATGTAGTCAGGAAGCACCTCGCGAAGGTGCTCGCGCAGCTCAGCGGGCGGGCGGTCGGCGCCGGAACGGGTGACGAGGTAGCCGACGAGCCGGACGTCGTGGCCCCCGCCGCGGACCGACACCACGGCCTGCGCGATGTCGTCGTGGCCCCGCAGCGCCGCCTCGACCTCGCCGCTCTCTATCCGGTAGCCGCGGATCTTGATCTGCCGGTCCGCGCGGCCGGCCAGCTCGATCCGCCCGGACCCGCGCCACCGGCCGATATCGCCTGTCCGGTACAGGCGTGCGCCGGGCCGTCCGCCGAACGGGTCAGGGACGAACCGGGCCGCGGTCATGCCGGGCGCGCCGTGGTAGCCGTGGGCGACCCCGGCGCCACCGATGTAGACCTCCCCGAAGACGCCGGGCGGGACTGGCCGCAGCCGGGCGTCGAGCACGTACAACTGGGTCGCTGCGATGATCGACCCGATCTCGATCGGGGCCGGCGAGGGGGCGACGGCGGCGCCGCCCGAGTAGATCGTGGTCTCGGTCGGGCCGTACAGGTTCCACAGGCGCACTCCCGTGCCTGCGCCCAACGCGTCGGCGAGGTCCCTGGGCAGCGGCTCCCCCGCGGTCATCCGCAGCTTCACCCCGGCCGGGATCTCGCCGGCGTCGACGAGCATCCGCCACCCGGCCGGCGTCATCTGCAGCGCTGTCGCGCCGCTGCCGGCCAGCAGATCCCGCAGCCGAGGCGCGTCGAGCGCCTGCTCCGCATCGGCGATCACGACGCACCCGCCGGCCAGCACCGGCGCGAGCAACTCGACCAGGGCGATGTCGAACGCGAAGGTCGACACCGCGACAAACCGGTCCTGGGGGCCGAGCGCGAGCATCGGCCGCAGGGCGTTCAGCAGCGCGGCGATGCCGCCCTGGGTCACGCTGACCGCCTTCGGCCGGCCGGTCGATCCCGAAGTGAAGATCGTCACGGCGGTGGCCGACGGCGGCAAGTCCAGCACAGGCTCGGCGCCCGCGGCGGCCAGCGTCGCCAGGTCCACGACCGGTACCGGCGTGGCGGTGGGCGGCGGGACCGGCGCGCCTTCGACCCCGCTGTCGACCACGATCGCGGCCGCGCCAGCGTCGCCGAGCATGGCGGCAAGCCGCTGGGCCGGATAGATCGGGTCCAGCGGCAGGTAGGACGCGCCAGCCGACCAGATGCCGAGGATGGCCGGCAGGAGCCGGGCGCCGCGAGGCAGCAGGATCGCGACCCGGCCGGAAACGCCGACACCATGCCCGCGAAGGGCAGCTGCGATCCGCCGGGCCTCCTCACGCACGTCGGCGCCGGTCAGCGCGCCGTCGGCGCCGACGGCGACGACTGCGTCGCCGGCACACGCCCCCCACAGCTGGGCCAGCGCGGTCGCGTCCGGGTCGATGACCGGACCACCGTCCGGCCATACGCTCGTGACGAGGGCAACCGCGTCGGACGACATGATCTCCGCGGCGGCGACGCCCCGGTCAGGATCGTCGCAGAGGCAGTGCAGGATCGCGATGAAGCCGTCGGCCACGAGCTGGCCGGTGGACGCGTGGAACAGGTTGCGGTTGTACTTGACCCGCAGCTGCGGCCCGGTCGGCGCGTCGGTGACCGTCAGCTCGATCTCGAACATGGCGGTGCCGTTGCGCACCTGCTCGGGGCGCCAGCGCAGCCCGCCGCGGTCCGGGATGGCCCACGATTCCTCCATCGCGAACATCACCTGGACCAGCGGCAGCCGCGCCGGGTCGCGGTCGGGCCTGACCAGTTCCACCATCCTGGCGAACGGCAGTTCCTGGTGCGCCAGCGCCCGGGCGGTCGCGGTGTGGACCGCCCGCACCAGGTCGCTGAGCGTCCCGCCGGAGTCGATCCGGATCCGGATCGGGACGGTGTTCATGAACAGCCCGACGACCGACTCGGTCTCCGGCCGGGTCCTGGCCGCCATCGGCACCCCGATCAGCAGGTCGTCGCGGCCGGTCAGCCGGGCGAGCACGACCGCGTACGCGGCCAGCAGGACGGCGAACAGCGTGGTCCCGTGCCGGGCGGCGAGCTCCCTGAGCGCGTCGGCCAGGTCCCCGTCGAGCGTGGTTTCGATGGACTTGGCGGCGAACGTCTGCTGCGCCGGGTACGGCTCATCCGCCGGCAGCGGCAGCGCCGACGGGACATCGGCCAGCTCGGCCCGCCAGAACCGTCCAGCCGGCGCGTACCCGCCGTCCTCGGCGTGCTCGAGCTGCCAGATGGCGAAGTCGGCGTACTGGATCGGCGGTTCGGTGGCAACCGGGTCGCCGCCACGGCTGATCGCCTCGTAATCCGCTGACAGCTCGTCGAACAGGATCCGGAGTGACCAGCCGTCGGCGACGATGTGGTGCATCACCACCGCGAGCACGTGAGCCTCAGGCGATAGCCGCACCAGGGCGGCGCGAGCGAGCGGCGCGGTGGCCAGGTCGAAGGGTATGCGGGCGAGCTGGCCGATCAGGTTCCTGGCGGCCGGCTCCCGCTCGGCCGCGGGCAGTTGCTCGACGGAGGTGACCGGCAGCGGCGGCACGGCCGGCTCGTCCTCGATCACCTGAACCGGCACGCCGGACTCGTTTCTGAAGGTCGTGCGCAGCGCCTCGTGCCTGACCAGGGCGGCGTCCCAGGCTTGCTGCAGCGCGCTGACCTCGAGCGGGCCATCCAGCCACAGCGCCCACGCGATGTTGTACGTGGGCTCACCGGGGTCCATCTCGGCCAGCAGCCACATCCGCCGCTGGCCGAATGAGGTCGGGAACTCATATACCGCCACGATCAGCCTTCCTGTGCCTGGTCAGTCGCTCTCTGATCGACCGCCACCATGCGCAGCTCCGCGGTGTAGCGCTGGCCCTGGGCGTCGGTCAGCCACGCCTGGTCCGGGGCGGGCAGCATCTCCACGACGTTCACCGTCGCATCGGGACCGGCCTTGCGGCGGGAGCGGCGGAGCGACCGGGAGATCAGGTCGATCGATGCGAGGCTGGTCAGGTCCGCGTAGATCGGCTTGCGCTCGCCAGCGAACCTCAGGAACACGTGCCGTGGCAGTCCGTGGCCCGCCGCCCACGCCCTGGCCTGCAGATAGCGGGCGCTCTCGTCGGCGGTGCCGACGAATGCGGGCTCGGTGGCGGGGAGCCGCCATGTCTCACGGCTCACCACGAGATCGTCGATGGTGACGCGCGGCGCGTGCGCGCCCGGTGGCAGCAGGTCGAAACAGTTTGCGCTCGAGGTGCCAAGCAGGTCGCCGACGACCTCAAGCAGGCCACGCTCGAATGTCCCGTCGCGGCGCCGCACCCGCAGCCCCGCGGGAGAGTCGATCAGGTCGCAGTCGCCGACCGCCACGGTCGCGGCGGGGTCGTAGCCGCAGGAATCGTGCTGGAAGACGAGCCGGAAGTCGCCGGGCGAAGGCAGCACGTTGGCCTGCTGCGCGGGGACGCCACCGAGTTCGCCGGTCTCGGCGAGCCACACGGCCGGGCCGCCCAGGTCGTGCCGCAAGCCGGCCCGGACGGCGTCCGGATCGTCATGGAACTCCAGCCACGAGGCGTAGCGGATGGTGACCATGCTGGGGTGGACCTCGCCCAGCACCCAGGTGAGCCGGCCGCCAGCGGCGGCATCCACGCCCGCGATCATCAGGTCGGGGCTGTGGTGCGCCGCCGTCGGCCAGGGCCGCGGCTGGGCCGGAAACTCCGCTGTCACCCGCTCGCGCAGGTCGGCGGCCCGGAGCTGGACCCGCCTGGCGCCAGGCGGCAGATCCAGCATTGCCAGCCAGCGCCGCCGCATCGTGCCCAGCACGGGCTCGATGAGCTGCTGAGGGTTGAACAGCGCGTCGTTGACGAGCAGCCAGAAGTCGGCGAACGGCACGACGTCGGTGCCGAGGGCAGCGGCTCGCTGC
>OBLU010004136.1_pt1 | contig 13086 bp, 5 predicted proteins | sample 1518681 | NCBI WGS metagenome assembly OBLU01 (sample SAMEA3539304, study PRJEB22396) | soil metagenome | biome: tundra; feature: field; material: soil | place: USA | collected 2010-05 | depth 0.15 m | reverse complement strand
CTTGTTATTGACAATCGCTAAGCCAGTTTGATAATATGCCCCAGAGTAGCGTGCGCGGTATAGGTCTTGCCACCTTTCAGTAGTTCGGATCGAAGGTTGGGGGCAGGTCTGCCAGGACAGCAATAATCAATCAATTCAATTAAGAAGAAAGGTGAATGCTATGAAACTTAATCTCAAACTGTTCCCGGCGTGGGTGGTTTGCGCCGTGGTCGCCGGGTGGGTGAGTCGGGCCTCGGCTGATTATGCCCCGCTGCCGTTCCACGACGGCTTCGAGTTCTCGATCCTGAACACGAATTACTGGACCCTCCAAGGGACCTGGGGGCTGACGACCGAATCGGCACACACGGGCACCAATTCGCTCACCGACAGCCCGCGGTCGGTGTACACCAACAACACCGATTCATCGGCCATCCTTTCCGTGGACCTGCGCAGCGCCTGGGCGCCGATGTTGCAGTTCTGGAACCGTTACGCCTTCGAGTTGAACCGCGATTTCGGATTCGTCGAGGTGTCCTCGGACTTTGGCGCGAGCTGGACGCGCTGGGGTGCCGTCACCGGTCAGGGGGGCACGAATTGGTACCCGGTGCAACTCGACCTGACGCCCTACGCCGGGACGATGCTCATGATCCGCTTCCGCCTGATTTCCAACGGCGCCAACACTTACGACGGCTGGTATATTGACGATGTCAGCGTCACGGAGAACACCGCGCTGGCGGTCTATCCATTCTTCGACAACATGGATGGCTCGGCCAGCAACTGGCTGGCGTGCGGCTGGCAACAGGTGCCCGGCGGCGCCCAAGGCTCAGGCGGGCAAAGCTGGCAGTGCCGGATCGGTGACGGCGGCTACACCCCGGGCGGCAGTTTGCAGCAGGTGATGACGCTCGCCTCCCCGCTGGATTTGAGCCTTGCCGTCGCCCCGCGACTCTCGTTCTGGTGGCGGGAGGGCGCGATGTATAACAACACCCTCTACGCCCAGGCTTCGCACGATGGCGGCATGACTTGGAACACGGTGTGGAGTTGGAACAGTTATAACAACGGCAGCCCGGTGGCTTGGAGTCTGGCGCAGGCAGACCTGAGTGCCTATCAGGGCTACCCGGAAGTGGCGGTGCGGTTCCTGGCCTACAACGCCCCCGGCGACAACTTCAACCTCGACTTCCAGGTGGACAACGTGCTGGTGGACGAAGCGCCCGCCGACGTCACGCTGACCGCCAGCCCCGGCGCCGATCCCCGGAACAGCGCGCAGCTTAACTGGACCCAGTCCGCGTCGCCGACCTTCGCCTACTACTCCCTCTTCCGCTCGACCAGTCCTGGCGTGACGCCCGCGTCACAACTGGTTACCACCATCAGCAACCGCACCACGCTGAGCTTCCAGGACACCAACCTGGCGGTCTGCGGGCAGACCTATTACTACCGGGTGCTGGTGTGGGAAACCAACGGCCTGCACAACTGGGGCTTGGCGGACGTGAGTTACCGCACGAGTTGGGGCCAGCGCGTCAGCGCTTTTCCGTTCACCGACGGCCTGGAGACAGGCGACGCGAACTGGGCCTTCGACTGGCCGTGGGGTATCACGGGGGCGCAGGCCCGCACGGGCACCCATTCGCTGACGGACAGCCCCGGCGGCGATTACGCGAACAATACCGACGCCTCGGCCACGCTGCACGTCTATCTCACTGGCTTGAACCGTCCTCTGCTCACCTTCTGGCAGCTTTACAGCCTGGAACTCAACCGTGACTTCGGGTTTGTCGAGGTTTCGGGCGACAACGGCACCAACTGGTCGCGGCTGGCCGGCGTCACCGGCGACGGCGGGACCAACTGGCAGCAGCAGCAGATTGACCTGACGCCTTATGCCGGCGTGGATCTGCTGATTCGGTTCCGGCTCAAGAGCAACGCCTCGGTCCAAGACGACGGCTGGTATATTGACGACGTGTCTATCACGGACAACGCGCAGGTGGCGGGCTATCCGTTCTATGACAACATGGACACCTCCGCCAGCGCCACCAACTGGCTGACCTCGGCGGCCTGGCAGCAAGTCGGCGGCAGTGCGCAAACCAATGCCGGCGTGAGTTGGCGATGCCTGATAGGCGACAACGGTTACAATCCGGGCGGCTCGCCCAATTACTATCAGAGCTTCCTGACCCTGGCGGGCACCCTCAACCTGCAATCCTCGCTCAAGCCGCTCCTGTCCTTCTGGTGGCGGGAAGGCGCGATGTATAACAACACGCTGTATGCGCAGATGTCAAAGGACGGGGGCAAGAACTGGGCCACGGTGTGGAGTTGGAACAGTTATAACAACGGCAACCCGGAGGCGTGGAACCGGGTGCAGGCGGACCTGAGCGGCTATCTGGGTTACACGAACGCGGCCCTGCGGTTTATCGCTTGGAACAGTCCCGGCGACAACTTCAACCTCGACTTCCAGGTGGACCAGGTCGGTGTGGCTGAAACTCCCGCGCCCCCGCCTGAGATCGGCGCCAGTGTGGCCCCCGGCCCCGACCCGCGGCACAGCGCGACGCTGACGTGGAGCAATTCCACCGCGCCCGGGTTCGCCTACTACGCCATCTATCGCTCCACCAGTCCCGGCGTCAGCGTGAGCAGCACCCTGATTGCGACCAACAGCAACCAGGCCGCCAACACCTTCACCGACACCGGCCTGGATGTCTGCGGCCAGACCTATTACTACCGGGTCATTGTCTGGAATAACAGCGGGCTGCATAGCACCGGCACTGACCTGCCGTATCGCACGGCATGGGCCCAGACGGTGACGAGTTTTCCTTTCACGGACGGGCTGGAGGGCAGCGACGCCAACTGGGCCTTGGATCGTCCCTGGGCGCTGGCGACCGACCGCGCCCGCACCGGCACGCATTGCCTGACCGACAGCCCGGGCGGCACTTATGCCAACAACACCGACGCCTCGGCCACGCTGCGCGTCTATCTCAATGGCATCAACCGTCCGCTGCTGACCTTCTGGCAGCTTTACAGCCTGGAATTGAACCGCGACTTCGGATTCGTCGAAATCTCCGTGGACGACGGGAACAGTTGGGCGCGCATGGCCGGGGTGACCGGTTACGGCGGGACCAATTGGCAGTCGCAACAGATTGACCTGACGCCCTATTCGGGGAGCACGGCGCTGATCCGTTTCCGGCTCAAGAGCAACGCGTCGGTGCAGGACGACGGTTGGTATATTGACGATGTGAGCATTAGCGACAATAGCCAGGTGGCGGGCTATCCGTTCTATGACAGCATGGACAGCTCCGCCAGCGCGACCAACTGGCTGAGCGCGGCGGCCTGGCAATGGGTGGGCGGCAGCGCGCAGACCAACGCGGGGGGAAGCTGGCAGTGCCAGGTGGGTGACAACGGTTACAATCCGGGCGGCTCGCCTAATTACTACGAAAGTTTCCTGACGCTGGCGGGGACGTTGAACCTGCGGCTGGCGGTCAATCCGCGGCTGTCGTTCTGGTGGCGGGAGGGCGCGATGTATAACAACACGCTGTATGCGCAGATGTCGAAGGACGGGGGCAAGAACTGGGCCACGGTGTGGAGTTGGAACAGTTATAACAACGGCAACCCGGAGGCGTGGAACCGGGTGCAGGCGGACCTGAGCGGCTATCTGGGTTACACGAACGCGGCCCTGCGGTTTATCGCTTGGAACAGTCCCGGCGACAACTTCAACCTCGACTTCCAGGTGGACCAGGTCCTCGTGGATGAGGCGCCGGCGGATGTGGCCTACACGGTCGGGCCGGGGCCGGACCCGCGGCATAGTGCGCAAATCACCTGGAGTTCCTCGACCGCGCCCGATTTCGCTTACTACGCGGTCTATCGTTCGACGTCGCCCGGGGTGACGCCATCCAGCACGCTGCTGACGAATATCACAAGTCAGAGCATCACCACCTTCACAGACCCCGGGCTGGATGTATGCGGCCAGACTTACTATTACCGCGTCATGGTCTGGGACAATTCGGGCTTGCACACCTGGGGAACTTCCGATGTGACTTATCGCACGACGTGGGGCCAGACGGTGACGAGCTTTCCATTCGCGGACGGGCTGGAGGGCGGCGACGCCAGTTGGGCCTTGGACCGTCCCTGGGCGCTGGCGACCGACCGGGCCCGCACCGGCACGCATTGCCTGACCGATAGCCCGGGCGGCACTTATGCCAACAACACTGACGCCTCGGCCACGCTGCGGGTCGTGCTAAACGGCCTCAACCGTCCGCTGCTGACCTTCTGGCAGCTTTACAGCCTGGAGTTGAACCGCGACTTCGGGTTCGTCGAAGTCTCCACCGACGATGGGAACAGTTGGGCGCGCATGGCCGGAGTCACCGGTTACGGCGGCACCAACTGGCAGTCGCAGCAGATAGACCTGACGCCCTATTCGGGGAGCACGGCGCTGATCCGGTTCCGGCTCAAGAGCAACGGGTCGGTGCCGGACGACGGCTGGTATATTGACGACGTGTCCATCACGGACAATGGGCAGGTAGCGGGCTATCCGTTCTATGACAGCATGGACAATCCCGGCAGCGCGACCAACTGGCTGACCTCGGCGGCCTGGCAATGGGTGGGCGGCAGCGCGCAGACCAACGCGGGGGGAAGCTGGCAGTGCCAGGTGGGTGACAACGGTTACAATCCGGGCGGCTCGCCTAATTACTACGAAAGTTTCCTGACGCTGGCGGGGACGTTGAACCTGCGGCTGGCGGTCAATCCGCGGCTGTCGTTCTGGTGGCGGGAGGGCGCGATGTATAACAACACGCTGTATGCGCAGATGTCGAAGGACGGGGGCAAGAACTGGGCCACGGTGTGGAGTTGGAACAGTTATAACAACGGCAACCCGGAGGCGTGGAACCGGGTGCAGGCGGACCTGAGCGGCTATCTGGGTTACACGAACGCGGCCCTGCGGTTTATCGCTTGGAACAGTCCCGGCGACAACTTCAACCTCGACTTCCAGGTGGACCAGGTCCTCGTGGATGAAGTGCGAAGCGATCTGGTGGTCACCGCGGCACCGGGGCCGGACCCCCTGCACAGCGCGACGCTGAACTGGACGCCGGCCTCGGGAAACAACTTCGCATATTACGCCATCTATCGTTCCACTTCGCCCGGCGTGACACCAACCAATACGTTGCTGGCCACCATCCCGAACCGGAGCACGTTGAGCTTCACAGATGCCAGCCTGCCGCAGTGTGGCCAGATTTATTATTACCGGGTGCTGGCGTATTATGGCGACGGTTACAACACCACCGGCACGACGGACACTGTCTATCGCACCGCGTGGGGGGCCACCATCACCGCGCTGCCCTTTGCGGACCAGTTCGAGAGCGCAAACAGTTACTGGGCGCTGGACTGGCCGTGGGGTACCACGACGCAGGAGGCCCACAGCGGCACCCACGCCCTGACCGACAGCCCCGGCGCGCTCTATGCCAACAACACGAACAGTTCCGCCACCATGCAGGTGGACTTGCGCCTGGCCAACCGCCCGGTCTTGGCCTTCTGGCAGATGTATGCGCTGGAGTTGAACCGCGACTACGGCTTTGTGGAAATCTCCAGCAATGACGGCGCCAGTTGGAGCACCGTGGCCGCTGTCACTGGACACGCGGGGTGGGGCCAGACGCGGATTGATCTCGGCCCCTATGCCGGCACGGTCTCCCTGATCCGCTGGCGCCTCAAGACGGACGCCCAAAACGTGGATGACGGCTGGTATCTCGACGACGTGGTCATCAGCGAAAACACCGCGGTCGCCGCTTATCCACTCTACGACAGCGTGGACGATCCGCAGCGGTGGACGAACTGGATCGCCTCAAGCTGGATCCCGGTGGGCAGCAGCGCGCAGGATTTGCCCGGATTTAGCTGGCGTTGTCCGACCGGCGACGGCACGATCAGCGGCAGCAACTATTACAGCGGCGTGTTGTCCGCCAGCCTGACGCTCGCGGGGACCTTGGACCTCAGCCACGCTTCGGTGCCCAAGCTCTGGTTCTGGTGGCGCGCGGGTCAACAGTGGTATCACACCCTCGCCGCGCAGGTGTCGCCCGACGGCGGCCACAATTGGAACACCGTCTGGATCGTCAATACGCTCGACTCGGGCGCCTCGCCGTGGCAACAGGCGCAAGTCGTGTTGACCAATACCGCCGGGCTTTCGCAGGTCGGCCTTCGCTTTGTCGCCAGCAACCCCGGCAACACGCCGGTCCAACTCGACTTCCAGGTGGACCAGGTGCTCGTGGGCGAGCGCGATGGCCCGACGCTCCTGACCGCCAGCCCGCTGCCCGCCGGCATGGTCGGCAGCGGCTACAACGTGCCCATGCTCGCCAGCAACGGCACCCTGCCCTATACTTGGTCGGTCGTGTCCAATACCCTCCCGCCCGGCTTCCTGCTCAATCCGGCCAGCGGCGTCCTGAGCGGCACGCCAACCACCGCGGGCAACTTCACCTTCTGGATTCGCGTGGCTGACAGCGCCAGCCACTTCAATCAGGAACCGTTCACGCTCGCCGTGCAGAACGTGCCGCCCCCGCTCGCCACGCAGAGCTCGCAGCCGTTTGTCTCGCCGGGCACGAATGTCGTCTTCTGCCAAGTGACCAGCCAGACCGCCAGCCAGTTGCTCGCGCTGGCCTGGTCCCCGACGCTCCCCGCCGGCTGGACTGTGACCAGCGTCAGCGGCGATGGCGCGCCTTCCCTGGGACTGGACGGAAATATCACGCTGCTGGGTGGGCTCACCAACAATCCGTTGAACCTGAGCTACACGGTGCGGATTCCCGCCGGCCAATCGCAGGGTGGAGTCATTGCCGGCACGGTGACTTACCAGTATGCCGGCATGCCCCTCCCGGCCACCACGCCCGCGCAACCGCAGCTCTTGAGCGTCACGCCGCGCATCTATCACAGCGCGGACTGCAACCAGGATTGGATCATTGAAACGACCGAGGCAAACCAGGTCATCGCTTACTGGCGGGCTGGAGCCTATCAACTGAACCAGTTCAGTTGCGATGGGTACGCGCCCGGCCAGGGCAACCGCATAGGGCCGCTCCACAGCGCTGACTACGAGCCGCCTTACTGGCAGATTGACACCACCGAGCTGAACCGCGTCCTCGCTTACTGGCGGGCGGGATGTTATCAGGCCGACACCAACGGGCCGGACGGCTATGCCGCCGGCTGCGCCAGCATCGGCATGCTGGGCAACGTGGCCCACTCCGCCCCGTCGTTCTATTCGCCCGGTGGCTTGGTGACGGTCACGAACTCCGTCCAATATTCCGGCTCGCTGCTCTCGCTCGTCTGGCGGCCGGCCTTGCCCGCCGGTTGGACCCTGCAATCGGTTTCCGGCGACGGGAGCCCGGAACTCGGGATCGGCGACATTACCTGGACCTCGCCTAGCCTGCCACCCAGCCCGATCCACTTCAATTACGTCGTGCAGGTTGCTCCCGGCGACACCGGGCTGAAGCAGATCCGCGGTGAAGTGGATTATATGCTGCCCGGCAGCGTGACCGCCTTGCAGACCTTCGCCAATCCCGATCCGCTGACGCTCAACGCCAATGCCGTCGCGTCCATCCTCATCAGTTCCATCACGCGCCTGAGCAACGGCGCCATCCAACTCGGGTTGCAGGGCACGACCTCCGGCAACGTGCGGGTTCAGTACTCACCCGCGGCGCAACCGACCAGTTGGAACACCCTCGTCACCCTGCCGCCGCTGGCCGGCTCCGCTGTGTTCACGGACACCACTGCGACGAATAGCGCCGTCCGCTTCTACCGGTTGGTGTCGCCGTAGCAGCGGAACTTCCCGCGCTCCTCTGCGCGCGGCAGGCGTCCGAAAACCGAACGCCTGCCGCCGTGCCGGGGGCGCCAGAGGAGCGCTGTGAGAATCACGGCTCGGGCGTAACGCAGATTTGCAATCTGCTGTATCGCGGATTTTTAATCCGCAGATCGTCGGCATACCTAGCAGGACCGGCAGGTTGCAAACCTGCGATACGAAGTTGGCGGCCTCGCGCGGCGCGTCTTGACCCGGGGCGGGATGGGCTGATATTCCTGACGGCCAGTTATGGACGTGCTTTTGCTCTCCCGGATTCAGTTCGCGCTGACGAGCGGGTTCCATTACCTGTATCCGCCGCTGAGCATCGGGCTGGGGCTGGTGCTGGTGATCATGGAAGGGCTGTGGCTCAAGAACCGCAACCCGCTCTACCACCAGATGGCGCGGTTCTGGACGCGGGTCTTCGCGCTGACGTTCGCCATCGGCGTGGCGACGGGCATCGTGCTGGAGTTCGAGTTCGGCACCAACTGGGCGACCTACTCGCGTTATGTGGGCGACGTGTTCGGCAGCGCCTTGGCGGCGGAGGGCATCTTCGCGTTCTTCCTCGAATCGGGCTTCCTGGCGGTGCTGCTCTTCGGCTGGAATCGGGTCAGCCCTAAAGTCCATTTTTTCGCGACTTGCATGGTGTGTCTGGGGGCGCATTTCAGCGCGATCTGGATCGTGGTGGCGAACTCGTGGATGCAGACGCCGGCCGGCTTTCACATTGTGGGCGAAGGCTTGCGGGCGCGGGCGGAGATCACGGACTTCTGGCAGATGGTGTTCAATCCGTCGTCGATGGACCGGCTGCTGCATGTGCTGTGCGGGGCGTGGCAGGCGGGGGCGTTCCTGGTGGTGAGCGTGAGCGCATGGTATCTGCTGAAGAAGCGGCACGCGGAGTTCGCGCGGGCGTCGTTGCGGGTCGGGCTGGTGGTGGGGATGACGGCCTCGCTGCTGCAACTGGTGAGCGGGCACAGCAGCGGGGTGGGCGTGGCGAAGAACCAGCCGGCCAAGCTGGCAGCCTTCGAGGGACTCTATGACACCACGGCCCACGCGCCTTTGTCGCTGTTTGGCTGGGTGGATGAGAAAGCGGAGACGGTCAAGGGCGAGGTGGCGATTCCCGGCTTGCTCAGCTTTCTCGTGTACAAGGATACCAGCAAACCGATCCAGGGCTTGCGCGACTTCAAGCCAGAGGATCGCCCGCCGGTGAATCTGTCGTTCCAATTCTATCACATCATGGTGGCGGTGGGCTTCGGGATGATTGTCGTGGCGGGGCTGGGCTTTCTGTATTTCTGGCACGGGTCGCTGTTTGAGAAGCGGTGGCTGCTGTGGCTGCTGGCGTTGTCGGTGCTGGGGCCGCAAATCGCCAACGAGGCCGGTTGGTTCGCCGCCGAGGTCGGACGGCAGCCGTGGATCGTCTATGGCCTGCTGCGGACGCCGGACGGGCTGTCGGCGGTAGTGAAGGCCGACGCGGTGCTGACGGCGATTATACTCTTCGGCCTAGTTTACCTGCTGCTGTTCGCGGTTTTCCTCTATCTACTGAACGACAAGATTCAACACGGGCCGGACGCGGCGGACCTGACGCCGAGCGGGAAGCTGGGGATGAGGCCGGGGAAGGGGTTGAATGGGCAAACGAATTAAATGAGTTACATGGGTTACATGAGTCGCAGTGATTGTGGTGGAGGGCGGCGGGTATGAACTTTGACCATCTCGATCTCAACACCATTTGGTTTGTGCTCATCGGGGTGCTGTTCACGGGCTACGCGATGCTCGATGGGTTCGACCTGGGCGTAGGGGCGCTGCACCTGTTCACCAAAAGCGACGAGGAGCGGCGCGTCATGCTCAATGCCATCGGGCCGGTCTGGGACGGCAATGAGGTTTGGCTGGTGACGGGCGGCGGCGCGCTGTTTGCGGCGTTCCCGAATGTGTATGCGACGGTGTTCTCCGGTTTCTACATGGCGTTCGTGCTGTTGCTGGTGGCGCTGATCTTCCGCGCGGTGGCCATCGAGTTCCGCAGCAAGCAGCCGATGCGGTGGTGGCGGCAGATGTGGGACATCGGGTTCAGCGCCGGCAGCATCCTGTCGAGCCTGCTGATCGGCGTGGCGATGGGCAACATCGCCTGGGGCATCCCAATCGATGACCGGGGCGAATTCGCCGGCACGTTCTGGAGCCTGCTGCATCCTTACGCACTGCTGCTGGGGGTCACGACCGTGGCCCTGTTCATGATGCATGGGGCGATCTACGCGCTGATGAAAACCGGGGGGCCGCTGCACGACAAGCTGCGCGGCTGGATAATCCAGTGCATGATCTTCTTCATCATCTGCTACGCGGTGACAACGATGGCGACGCTGCTCTATGTCCCCCACATGGCGGCGCGCCTGCGGGCCAACCCGTGGCTGTTCAGCCTTGCGCTGGCGAACATGCTGGCCATCGCCAACATCCCGCGCGAGATTCACCGCGAGAATGACTGGCGGGCGTTTCTCTCCTCGTGCGCCGCGATGATCTCACTGATGGGGCTCTTCGGCTTGGAGATGTTCCCGAACCTGGTGCTGAGCAACCCGAATCCGGCCCACAGTCTGGACATCTACAATGCCGCTTCCTCGCCCAAGACGCTGGGCATCATGCTGACCATGGCCGGGATCGGCGTGCCCGTCGTTCTGGCCTACACAGTGAGCATCTACTGGATCTTCCGGGGCAAGGTGAAGCTCGACCAGATGAGCTATTGAAAACGCCTACCGGGCTTGCTTGCGGGTGGCCTTGTATTCCGCCAGGACGGCAAAGAACTTGTTCGCGTGGGGGTCGAGCGGATTAAGCAGCAGCCGCTGTTTCATGCGGAGCGTTTCGAGCTCGGTGGCGTCTTCCTGCTCGGCCACGTAGTAGATGGGTTTGCCGGTGTCACTGTAGATCGCGTAGCAGTACCAGTTCATCAGGAAGGGCTGGCCGCTCTTGCGGTAGTTCCAGGTCTGGCCGTGAAAGACCTCGCGATTGAGGAGCTTGGCCCGGAGCGTCCGCAGCAGGTTCCGGTCGGTGTATTTCCCTTGCAGGATGCGCGGGGTCTTGCCGCTGATATCCGCCCGGTCATACCCGGTTATTTTCATCCAAGCGCGGTTGACGTAGATGATGCGCGGGCCGTTAGGGCCATCCAGGGTCACATCAGTGACCATGATCCCGCGATGCAGATTCTCCAACACGATCAGCCAATCAAATTTTAATTGCATAATGTTCGTTAAGTCCTATTGCGGTTATCCAGGCGACTGCGCCGTCAACAATAGCGCACTTCGGCTGCAGTTCCAAAACCGGCTACGGAGGCGAAGCATTCGGGCCCGGCACGGCGGTCTTCGGCTGCGCCTCCAGAGGAGCCTTGTCCACCTTCGGCATCGCGGCATTCGGCTGTTGCTCCTCCAGGGCGTCGGTGCTCGCCCTATGGCGCTGGATAAGGATGAAGGCGCCCGCCGCGATCACGAGAACGACGAAGATTACGACCGTCAGCCAGAAGGCCGCGGTTCTCTTTGGGCCCTGGCCGGCTGAATGGGCGGGCGATCCGTTCCGGGATCTTGCTCTCGAGGAGTGTGAGGCTTGAGTCGAACCGTTCCCGGGCGAGACGCTCCTTGACCGTGACCGGCGCGTCATGGTGAGTTCCGGCGGAAGAGGTGAATGGGGGGTGGGCTTTAGCCCCTTGCGCAGATCCTCCATGAGTTGGGTCGCCGGGCCCTGATCGACGCCACGATGGACCAATGCCAGGATGATTTTATCGTCGGGACGCCGGTCGGCTATCAGCCTGGTGGCTAACTCGATATCCGTTCGCAATATGTCGTGTATCATGCCGGTGGCGCACTCCTCTACAGGCAAACGCGTCCAGATACAAGCCGGCAATTGTGAGGCTGCCAGAGTTTCGGACTTGGTTTGCGAGGCGCTCTTCCGGTCGTCCTCGTTCTCGACCTCGTCCTCGTGCTCGGCTTTCCCGCACATTCTTTCGAAGGCGAGGACGAGGACGAGGACGATTAAGAACTGCTGAGGGCCTACGCGACGAGCTTCAGATGGGTGATGCGGAAGACCGCGCCCTGCGGCTCATTGGCGAGGCATTCGACCTCCCAGCCGTGCGCGAGCACGATCTGCTGAACGACGGCCAGGCCCAAGCCGGTGCCCTGCTTCTGGGTCGTGAAGTAAGGCTTGAAGATTTCAGTGCGGCGGTCCGGGGGAACCCCCGGACCGTTGTCGCGGACCTCGAGCAGGGCTTCGGTGGCATTGCGCTTTTCGGCGACGACCTGGATTTCGCCGCTGCCATCGACGGCCTGGATGGCGTTGAGCACCAAATTGAAGAGCGCCTGCCGGAGCGATTGTTCGTCCGCCTCGATGCTGAGCTGCTCGCCCTTGATTTGCAGGCTGATCTTCTTCTCCTCCAGGTCGTACTTTAAGGCCCGGACGACTTCATTGACGACCGACCCGAGGGCAAGCTTGGTGCGGCGGACTTCGCGCGGGCGGGAGTAGTTGATGAATTCATTTAACTGCGCGGCCACCTTGTCGGCTTCCTCAATAATATCGCGCGACTTCCTCTGAATCTCCGCCTCAGTGCCGGGTTGTTTGGAGATCATCTGGGCCAGGCCCCGGATGATGTTGAGCGGGTTCCGGGTTTCGTGGGCCAGGCCGGCGGCGGCGAGGTTCATCTCCTTGAGGTGGGTGTTCATTTCGCTGGCCCGCACCAGGCGAAGTTGCAGCTCGGAGGACTTGGCCAGGTTTCGCCAGGCCAGGCTGGAACCGACGACGGAGATGCTGGCGAGGATACAGATGATGGCCCGCAACCAGAGGTCACGGGTGCATACGGCCTGGAAGGTTTTGGTGGACATGGCGAGGACCAAATCATGAATCGCCCTCTTTTCCAACAGGGTTTGGTATTCCTTGTCGTCCATCCCGCGGAGCCAGGGAGGGCGTCCTGGCCGGCCGCGCCGGGTGGTGACCTGCGTGGTGCCATTGCTGGCACCGCCCGCATTAGTCCCGCTACCGCTCAAGAGGTTGGTCGCGCCGGTCTCGCGCGACCGGAATTCCCGGCGCGGGAATCCCCGGCCGCCATCGCGGTTCGTGCCGGCCGGGTCGCGCGGCGGAGGCACCGGCAGGACGGAAACCGGGTTGGTGACACCTTCGGAGGCCAGCCGGGCGCCCAGATCGACCGGGTTCACCAGGGTGACGCTTTGACGCCCCCAACGCTCGCCCTCCTGCAGAATTTCCTTATGTTCGAAGTCAATGGGGTTGCCGGCGGAAACGACCTCCTCGCCGGCGGCATTGAGGAGAACGATGGAGGTGACTTCGCTGGACTTGATGAGTTCGTTGGTGCGGCCGTTGAC
>OBLU010004135.1_pt1 | contig 13089 bp, 12 predicted proteins | sample 1518681 | NCBI WGS metagenome assembly OBLU01 (sample SAMEA3539304, study PRJEB22396) | soil metagenome | biome: tundra; feature: field; material: soil | place: USA | collected 2010-05 | depth 0.15 m | reverse complement strand
ATGGTGATACCGGCTGCTCACCCAGTTCTGACTCGCAAACGCGGAAATCCCAATTAGGGGCGTCCCATTCCGCCCGCTCTCCCTACTGAATTCGAACTGCGGGTCAGGCAACTGCAACTCACGGCAGAGATGTATACCTCATCGGTTGAGCTACAAACATGGTGCGAGCGAAGCAGAAATCGGCTCTACATCCCGGAATGGCTGCTTAAGGAGTGGGGCATCATCGTAGATCTGGGCTTCAGCGGCGCCGCTTGACCCAACCACGCAGAATCCGCGACCCAGCCCCATGTTGAACCCGCCCCACCCAGGGGCCTACAATTCAGTCACTACCCTTCACAACCACGCGGAGGTTCCAATGCCTCACTACGAGTTCTTCTGCCACGCCTGCAAGAAACTCTTCTCGAAGATCCTATCTCTCGTCGAATACGAGAAGGGCAAGGTCGTGTGCCCGCATTGCGGCAGCAAAAACGTCGAGCAGCGCTGGTCTGCCTTTACCGTCATCACGTCGAAAAAGAGCGCGTGAACGTGCGGGGGGTGCACCTATGCGCTTCGACAAGTTTTCCTTCGGTTCCATCCGGATCGATGGCGTCACCCGCGACTACGACGTGGTGATTGACGGCGGCGAGATCCGCAAGCGCAAGAAGAAACCGTCTAAACAATTCCGCGACGAGTTTGGACATACTCCCCTATCCATCGAGGAGGACATACCCTGGAAATGCCGGCGGCTGGTAGTCGGCACCGGAGCGTACGGGAGCCTGCCGGTGATGAAAGAAGTTAAGCGCGAAGCGGAGCGGCGCAAAGTCGAATTGCTCGTGGTCCCAACGCCCCAAGCCATTGAAGCGTTGGAGCAGGACGCCGAGGAGACGAACGCGATCCTCCACGTGACGTGCTGATCACGGTCTGTAGTACGCCATCAGATCCTTCCGGCCCCGGGGCGAAACATACGCCAAGGAATGTTGCACGAATACCTTCGCAAGCTTCTCCTCGCCCCGGATGAGTTCATCCAGCTATTAGAAGACTGCTAGCTAGATCGGATGCGCAAACGCCAAAGGACGTAGTGCTCACCGCCGGTGCGAGAGCACAAACGCTAGAAGAAACACCTATGCCACAAAAGAGTGCCAAAATTGAGGCTCCAGTTCGGCCAATCACCGCGCTCTGCGGTTCAAAAGGAGATCTATGTCTGATTTGCAGGCTCGATTTGCACAAGCTCAGCAGGACGTGAACGCTCTTGCCGAACGCCCGGACAACGACACCATGCTGAAGCTATACGCTCTCTACAAACAGGCGACCCAAGGCGATGCCGCGGGCGAGCAGCCGGGCAGCTTCGACTTCGTCCGCCGCGCCAAATTCGATGCCTGGAGCGCGATCAAAGGCACCGCTGCGGAAAATGCAATGCAGCAGTACATCGACCTGGTTGCCTCTTTGCGGCGCTGACTCTCTTGGCGGTCGCGGTAGCTAGGGCGTCGGGTGCTGTTGCCTTCGCCCACAGGCGGCATTCTTCTTCGAACTCCCTAAGCCAGACACGCAGGGTCCATGAGTGATGATTCCGAACAGGTGACAACTCTCATTAAAGAGCTGCTAACCGGACGGCTGGGTTCGGATATCTTTCGGGAAGCCGCTCCTGCTGGGATTTGGGCTGCCCGGAGGGGTTCGGGTCGGCTAGGGCGTTTCACAGGTGCCAGCAGCCTTTGTGACCACCCTAGCGACCATGTACGGGAACCATGATGACGGGGCATTGCGATCGATAGGCGGTGCCTGCAATCTCGAAGTTGGATCATCGCTCCCGATCGCGGAGAGGGATGGATTCGTTCCCTCTGTTCATATTGATAACACCGAGAGGTGGACGGAATTAAGTCATCGCTGGGATTCAACCACCAACGCTTGATAAACGAAATAACTGACCTAACGATCAGTCATCGCTACCGAGTAGTGACAGAGTACCCGATGCTGAAGGTCGAGGACGCTTTTGTGTTTCCTGCCCTTTCAATTCCCATCGAGAAAAAAGATGCGTTCGCGTGCCCAGATGAACATATCGCGTCCCTCGCAGAAGCCACTCCAGAAATTACGAGAATAATCACGATTGGATGGAGAGCAACTGAATTGAAGTTTCTCAACATGCTCGGGTCACGGCTCACTGGACTGCGTCACCGCCCTGCCTTGCTGATTGTATCGGGCAGCAGGAAAGGGGCTGAAGAAACATTGCAAAATCTTCTGAGTCATACTCAGGCCAGCGGCTTCGCCTTTGTTGAGGGCGGTTTTACAGGCCCATCACCGAAAACATTGACTTATTGGATCATTTCCTTCGTACATGACAGTTCAATTTTCAGCCCGACTCAACAAGCGATAACACCGCAAGCTTCCGAAAATGCAACGATGTATCGGCCGCCTGGCGCCTGTGAGCCGTCCCGTTCGCCCCACCGGTGGCAAATATGAAAAAATGATCCCGTCGTCGCAAATCCGACGAACACAGCGGATGTCATCGTTTCCATAGCCGTGTTTTCGCTATGATGCGATTGCCGCGTACAAAGCAACGGTATCAATGAGCCCCATACAGACGCAACCAGCACCGAGGAAAACGGCGCAGGAGTATAGCGTAAGCGCCCGCGCGCCCGGCGATCTTTCCGACGCAGACCTCGCCACTTGCGTCGAAATTGTCAGGGACGGTGGGGCCGTGGCGGTAAGTCTGGAGAAGCTGCAGAACGCGAGGATGCTTGCCGTCGCGCGCAAGGGCGGTGTGATTGTCGGTGTTGGATCGATAAAGCGCGATCGGCCCGATCGCCCGGCCGACATCGCCCGAAAAAGTGGCTTTGGTTTTCCGAAGGAAACTCCCGAGCTTGGCTACGTTGCGGTCGCTTCGCAGCACCGACGACAAGGGCTTTCTCACCAGCTTGTCGGCACCTTGCTCAAGGCCATGCCCGGCGGTTTCTTTGCGACGACGGACGATAAACACATGATGAAGACGTTGTCCGGGGCAGGTTTCGTACGACAGGGGAGCGAATGGCGAGGACGTCGGGGCCAGCTTTCGTTGTGGCTGAAACAGCCGGAGAACAGACCGTGACCGAGGGAACGAGCCCGGCAGCGAGCGGACCGGCAGGAAGCCTCTTTGAGGGCCAGGTCGGTGCTTTCTTCCTGCTGTCTTTGCTCGTGCACGCAGAACCACGCGGGCTGCCGGGAACGATCATTGATCGCGTCGAATTTCAAAGGGCGCCCGAAGGTCACCCGCTGGATGACGTCATCGTCCATGCGCATGACGCGCAGGGAAAGCCCGCCGTCCTTGAGATTCAGGTCAAGAAAGGCATCACTTTCGCGCCCAGCGACCCGATCTTCCGTTCCGTCGTCGGCCAGATCGTGCAGGCATCGCGCAAACCGGAGTTTCTGACCAGCCGCTATGAACTGGCGATCGCGATTTCCAAAACATCGCACAAAGTTGACGGGGCTTATCAGGATGTCCTGACGTGGGCGCGAGAGTTGGGCGATGCCGCGACTTTCATGAACCGAATCAATCGCCCCGGCTCCGCCAATGACACCATGCGCACGTTTGTGAACACTTTCAGGTCGCACCTTCGTGAAGAGGGGGCGGCGCACGATGACGAGTCCGTTTGGCGCCTGCTGCGCAGCCTTCAGATTCTTGTTTTCGATTTCACGGCCACGGGGTCGAGCTCGGAGGAACTGGTAAAAGAGCGTGGCGTTCGCGCGCTTCATCCTGACGACGCGTCGCGCGCCGGCGAGCTGTGGACAGTCCTGACGGAACTTGCCATAAAAATCGCCGCTTCCGGCGGCGACCGCACGCGCGACGGCGTGATCCAGGATCTTCAGCAAAAGACTTTTCGCCTTGCCGGGGACCGGCACACTTTCTCCGCGCGCATGGCCCTGGCTGAAGCGTCGCGCAATGCCGTTGCCGACATCGGCGACCGCGTCAGTGGGGCAATGCTGACGCGGCATGAGCGGGTCGGGTCCGTTCGGGCAGCCCTTGACTCGGGGCGATATGTAGAGATTCGTGGCGATGCCGGCGTCGGAAAATCAGGAGTGCTGAAACACATCGCCGAGCAAATCTCCAGCGAGTCGCAGGTCATTGTTCTGAGCCCAGGCCGCACGGTCCCGAGAGGCTGGCTCGCGATGAGAGGTGTGCTTGGCTTCGACGGCACGGCTCGCGACCTTCTTTCAGACCTCGCTGCCGACGGCGGCGGCGTGTTGTTCCTGGACAACGTAGATTTTTTTGATGACGAAGAGCGACTGACTGCGATCGACCTTCTCCGGGAAGCAGCCAAAATCCCCGGCATGTCGGTCATCGCGACCGCCCGCCGTGATTTCGGCGTCGCGGAACCAAGCTGGTTGCCCGCGGATGTCATTGGTCAACTGGGGCGGGCCGAACCTGTTGTCATCGATGAGCTTTCAGAAGCTGAAGCCGAAGAATTGCGGCATGCCGCTCCGCAATTGAGGGCGCTATTAGCCGATAACCATCCTGCCCGTCAGGTTGCCCGCAACCTTTTCCGCCTTTCCCGTCTCGCCAGTCTTCCTTCGGACGCACCGGTCGTCCGCACTGAAGTTGAGATGGCTGAGCAATGGTGGGAAACGGCGGATAGACCGAAAGACGAGAACCATCGCGATCGTGCGCGGGTGCTCAGGGCGCTCGCGGAACAAGCGCTGACCAGCGCGGGCCCGCTTGATGTCAGCGACCTTCCGACGCTGGCAGTGGACGTGCTCGTCGCTAGCCAGACCTTGCGCGATCTGGGAAACGACCGCGTGACGTTCCGTCACGATGTCCTGCGGGAGTGGGCAATCGCCAATCTCCTCATCGCTGATCCTGCGCTTGTCGAAAAGCTTCCGCTCAATCGATCGGCACCCGCGGCCTTGGCGAGGGGAGTGGAACTTGCGGCGCGCATGACCATCGAGCACGCGGCCGACTGCGAGCGCTGGAAATCTTTCATCGATGTTCTCAGTAAAGAGGGGAATCACGGTTCCTGGCGACGGTCAGCCCTGCTGTCCCTTGTCCGCTCGGAAATCGGCCAGGAACTGTTAAACCGGGCTTCGGGATACCTGCTCGATAACAAGGCGGACGGGCTTCGGGAACTCATTCGGCTGGTCATGGCGATTGACGCCGATACCGGTACGAAATGGTTTTCGGCGCTCGGGTTTGATCCCAAGTTGATTCCCGCAAACCTTAACGTTCCCAAAGGACCGTCCTGGAGCCGACTCATACTCTGGCTCCTCGCTCTCGGAGATTCTTTGCCGGCGGCGGCGATTCCCGATGCGGTGGATCTCTATATCGCCTGGTCCATGGGGATGCTTGGTCAAGATCCATTCACGCCGCTACTAGTGCCGTGGCTTTATCGGTGGCTCATGGAGATTGAGACCGCGAACGAGGTTTTAAGCGTTCGAGACCAGCGAAGGCCCTTCAACGGTGAACTGACACGTGACCAAATCGGCGCCTTGGCGGGCGATCTCAGGACAGGCTTTCTCGCATTCTGCAATCGCGCACCGCAGCTCGCCCAGGAATATTTGCAATCGTTGAGAACACGCGAGTACAGCGAGCACACGCTGCGCGGAATCCTGGAGTTTCGCGGCGCTCTTGCGCAGGCAGCGCCGAAGGAACTGGCGGAGATCACAGCTGAACTCCTTATTACAAAAGATGAGGATGACGATGAGAGCCCGAGCAGCCCCTTCCGTGAGGCTTTCGGATATCACGATACAGATTTCATTCCGGCATCGCCGTCGCAGGGGCCGTTCCTGGAGCTACTTATTCACGCTCCGGAGCAAGGCCTGAAGCTTATACGGCAACTCATCGATCACGCGATTTTGTTCAAGAGTGGAGGAAGGGATTTTGAGGACAACGCGATAACGATATCTTCTCTAGACGGCAGCGAAGGAACTTTTCCATGGGTTCAATCCTACAATTGGTCGCGGGATGTGGGGTCGGGACCGACTATTGCGGCCTGTGCGCTCATGGCTCTGGAAGCTTGGGGGCATCGCCGAATCGAAGCCGGAGAGCCCATCGATAAGGTGCTTTCCGATATTATTGGGTTTGCGAACCCACCGGCCGCTTACTTGCTGGTCGCGGTTGATTTGCTGTTGTCTCATTGGCCAAAGTCGCGTATGGCGGCGATACCGTTCCTCGCCTGTCCGGAACTACTCTGCCTTGATCGCCATAGAACGGTGCACGACAGCATCGAGATTCCTGACCTTTTCGGGCTTAAGGCTCTACAAAAGGAGCCCGTCGGGGCAGCCAGCCTTGACAGCCTGAAAGCGCGTCCCTCCCGCCACCGCATGCTCGATCAATTTCTTGGACTCTACGCCGTGGACGAATCCGTCGAAAACCGGGACGAGTTGGCGGAATTGCTGCGTCGAGCGGCCGTACGGCTCGGGCCGCCGAACGAGCGGTCGGCTATGACTGATCCCAAGTTCATGGTGCTCCACGCCCTCAATTCCATAGATCCGAAGAACTGGGAGAAGAAAACTGTTCAAACAGAGGAAGGCTCGACCGAAGGTTGGGAATACATGCCTCCTGCGACAGAAAGTCAGCATCTTCAGCCTCTGCAGGACGCGTCGCGCCAGCGGCAGGCGGACGATGCCATGTGGATGGGTATCGGGGTCGCTCTGAACAGTCCGGAGCGATCATCGGCGAAGTTTGCAGCTGCAGCCATTGAGTGGGCGCGAAAACAACCCACTGACGTTAACAGGGGTATCGCCGATGACAACGATGATGACCACAAGCGTTCGATGCGGAAAGAGACTCTCGTCACGGCTGCGATGATCGCCGCCCGCGACGGCGGCACTGAGCTCATCGCTATTCACGAAACTTGGATTCGCGAAACGTTCGTGCAGGCCCTGAAAGGCGAGAATGACCCTGTCCACAGAATGCGAGCCGGTCTGCAATTCAACCCGATTGCGATTGCTTTCGTTGGGATGGTCCTGCTGCTGAAAAATCGCTTCGCTATCGAGGATGTCTGCACGCTCCTCGGAAGCGCCGGGGATGATAACCCCGCCGCCGCGCACGGTTTTGCGGTTTGCGTCGGACTGCTCGCTGAGATCGATGAACGTCTGCCGCGCACGATGTTGCGCTGCGCTTTCGCGGCACGCACAAGGCCACACCGGGAATGGCGGACACGGGAGGCCGAATACAACGCGCGTGTTGAGCTTTGCAGGCACAAGGTGAGAAATGCGATCGACGCGGAGTTGGCCTGGTTGACAGGCAAGCAGGGCGAGCCCGAATGGCCGCAATTTCCTCCCAACCGTGCGCGTCCCCGGCGACGCGTGGCTTTAGGGCCAGGGAGCCGAAAGCAAAAACTCGTCGAGAAGCCTTCGGAACCGGAGATGTACGCGGATCATCAGGCCGCTGCGCTATGGCTTGGAGGCGCAGCGAGCCTCTTTGATGTGGCCAAGCGGCCTTCGCTGCGCGATATCGTCAAGGCGTATGGCGGATGGACGTTTGTCGCGAATGGATCCGAACTGGAGGAGAATGAGGACACAGACCGCGGTCCGACAGAGTGGAACAATGCCTTTTTCAAACTCTTGGCTTATTGTCTGCCCGGTCTGACATCGGCCCAGGTTGAAGAAGTCGCGCTCGCACCCATTGCCGGCCTGCCGGACGGAGCCTTCTTTGATGTTACGAGCACGTTCCTGCGAGACGTGGACGGCGTCTATTTCAACGATTTCGCTTTGCAGGACGCTCAGGCCGTGCGGGTACGAACCGCACTGCTGAAGAGAATCATGACTACGAGGGCCTGGAAGCGCCATGTTCGCGAGCGGTCAACGTCGACCGAAATCCACTTCGGGCCAGCAATGGCGGTGGTCCTGTTTAACGATTACTGGGGCTTCCAGCCGCCAAAGTGCAATCTGAACCCGAAGGGCATCGATCATCTAGACCCGTTTCTTCCCCTGTTGAAGGAAGTGGCGGAAAGCGCCCAGTTCTTGCTCGCGGTTATCGCACTGCTCAACCTTCTTGAAGTGGCGCCGCGGGCGGCACATCTGCCGATAATCATCGCGGCGGGCAAGGGCTGGCTGGCCGCCCATCCGGACAACAAGGAGTTCTGGATTGATCAGGGCATCGGACGCCGGCTCTGTTCATTGATGGAGGCGATTCTCGCTTTCGATCCGAAACCGTTCGCGTCGGATCAGCCGCTCAGGAAAGACATCGATGGCTTGTTAGGCAGCCTGGTTCGCCTGGGCATCGCGGAGGCTCATCGGTTGGAGGAAAGTCTCCGTCTTGTTTGAGTTCCCATCGCGGGCGAATTGGCTAACAGAAAATATCGATTGGAACATTCCGTGCCGTCGACACTACAGTTGTGAGCACGACCCGGATTCTGCGCGAACTGCGGACTAGAGGAAGTGAGGTGATAATTCATTATTCCCGTGCCGCATAGCCATTCGTCACTGATTGGCAATACCCCTCGTTGGTTGGAACCGGAGACCGCCATCGTTAATGAAGGGGTGTGCGTTCTCTTTTGGCGAAATTCTGTTACTACATGAGCGCAAGTTACCAGCAGTTGAGCGCTACCTGTATCCACAAAGGAAATTGTTCCGTTGTTCATCACATCCGAGGGATCAGTTCCGTCTCCTCTTACAAACAAGAGCATGCCCATGTATGGTCGAATCGTTTCCCCGATTATCTTAGTTGCTTCTGCAGGGTCCATCGGCCCAATGCCCCCCTTGGCCGCTTTGAACGAAGCGGCGGTCTTCAGGCCGATCGCGGAAAAGAGCGTCCAGATCGTCGGTGACTCTTTGATAGAGGCGGTCAAATTGACAGCGTTTGTTTCCAAAAGAACCACGAGCACCGCATCCCAATCCTTCTTCACGTCTATGGAGCAGGCGTTGGCTAGACTTGCCGTTCGGAAGCACACAACGGCCCTTTATCTGGAGATGACGGATTGACTTTGTTGCTGCGTTCGGTTGCATCGTATCCGGCTTGGCGGGCTGGGGTCAGTTCCACACCAAGGATGCGGGCCGCTTCGTATTCGGCGACCTCTCCGGTGATCCCGAGAGGATTCCCGGTCAAAGGTCAAAGCGTAGTATTCCTGTGCGAGTTTCTTGGCTTCTCCGAGAATCTCCGTGATGCGTGTGATGTCCGTCATGTTCTTGTCTCACTGCAATTCTTCGATCTTCGATCGGATAAAATTGCCGTCTTAAGTCTTAAAGGGGCTTCGGGTTTCGAAGGACTTAACGGTATCGCTAAAGCGATACCCTGATACGAAGCCCGAGTTTTTCCGCAGCCTGTTAGGAAGAAAAGCAACGGAAGGCTACGGCTCAACAGGAGGTCGCGTAAGATGATCTCGAGCGCCGCCCTTCAACCTCTAACTACGAGCGGGACACCATCGCCCGCGCGCACCAAAGAGACAAAGAAAGATGGATGGGCCGGAGATAGGGGATTCAATTTACTCTCTTTCACACGGCTCAAGATTTTCCAAATTCATTGGAAAATCGGAAGCCTAACTCCAAACCCAGCCGAAGCTTAAAGCCAAGTCTCCTCCGGCAATTTGTGGATTTTCTCACCTTCAGTGGGAAAACGGAACCCTTAATTAAGGGGGTGTCTACCGCAATTTCTGGTAGACACATCGGAACCTGTCCGGGGGGTCGCCAAGCGGCGCTAAGACGACACTCTTGATCGGATTTATCTTTCACCCCAGCGCCACCCTCGCCGGCAGCAACCTCCGGAGCACATTCCCGATCACCAAAGGCTGGTGCTCTCCCGCACTTCCCACCAATGTGTAGGACCGCTCGAACCCGTTCGGCCCCCCAGACCTTCATTTCCCAACCGTCGGTTTCGCGAGAACCGACGATCGACACGCGCCAATCACCCGGCCTGTCGCTCAGAGCATGTTCGATCAGCGCCCGAACTTCAGCGCCGGCACCAGGATCGCCTGTGTTGTGCAGTTCGAGTGACACAGCCATGTCCGTCTATTGTATTGACCGCGCAGCACGGTTCGGCCGGCCCTCAGGCTCCCACAGCCGCGGTTGGCTTCGGCACGACTCCCGCGGTCTGCCTGCTCATCGCTCGTGTGATTCTAGAAAAATCGCAATGGCGAACCTAGTCCGGCTTCCGAGTGAAGATCAGAAAATAATCCATGCCGTCGGCTTTCACGAAATCCTGCGATTCGCGCAGTTCGTAGCCGGCTTGGGCGGCTTCGCGAACGACCACAGCTCGATTCACCCCATGATTTGCTCCGTCGCCATTGCGATCAATGATTCCGACCCTGGCTCCTGGTCTAAGCGATGAGCGAAGATTCCGGAGTAGGACAATCGGATGGGCTACCTCGTGGTAGGTCTTGAGCAGGAGCACGGCGTCGATGCTGTTGGCCGGGATTTGTGGATCGTCGGGTTTGCTTAGGATCGTCTTTATGTTCTGGAGTTGCTCTTTTTTCGCGCGCTGGTCGATGTATTCGATTGCCTCCGGGTTGATGTCCACTGCATAAACCGTGCCCGAGCTCGTGACGCGGCGAGCGGCGTGCACCGTGAACCAGCCCGATCCGGCACCGATATCGGCTACGTTCTTGCCGGGCTCAATGCCCAACAGATCCATGACCCGGTTGATCTGCAGGCGTTCATCTCGCCCCGGGGCATCAAAAATGGAAAGATCGCCAGTGTAGGGGGTGCTGGTCTTGCGTTGGGCCGACGATGCTGCGGAACCGGACTGGGCACGAACCGGAGTCGACACCGACAGCCACAGACCTGCCAATAACAGTGAGGCCGGCCCGAGCCATCTGAGGGCTCTCCCAAACGATTTCCAGTTCATTGTTTCCCCCAGGTTGCTGACTGGGACCTCAATCAGTTCCACCGTTTCACCGAAGCAACCGCATACTTCGAGTTCATTAGAGCGTCTTACGCCGCCTTAATCAACAGCGGGTTTCCACCCAACGACTGGAGCGGATAAGGTCTCGTATGTGCGCATCGAAGAACAATTGGGCGGAGGCTTGCCTAGCCAACCTTCTGGTCCTCCACCTAGCCATGTGGCGGATGCGCCTTTCGTCGCCATCCCCGATCCTGTTCATAGTTCAGGAAAGGGGTTTTTGTTAGACATGACCAATTCAATATTGGAAACAATTTCAAGCGAATTTGCGGCTGCGGCGAAGAAGGCGGGCGGCAGCGTGGTTGCCGTCCATGCCCGACGCTGGATGCCGACCAGTGGCATCGAATGGAAGAAGGGCGTGGTTGTAACGGTTCATCACGGGGTGCAGCGCGACGACATCAAAGTGCTGCTCGATGGCGGTCGCACAGTTTCTGCGAAACTGGCTGGACGGGATCCCAGTACCGACATAGCCGTCCTAAGGATCGAGGAAGGCTCTTCGGGCGCGCCCCAACTGGGCGACTCGACAAGCCTGAGGCTCGGCCATCTTGTTCTTGCGCTCGGCCGCACGAGGCGCGGGGATCTAGTGGCGAGCAGCGGGATCATCGGCGGCATCAGCGGCGAGTGGAGGAACCGACGCGGGGGACAACTCGATCAGCACATCCGGCTCGACCTCGCCCTGTATCCGGGATTTTCCGGCGGGCCGCTGCTCAATGCCAAAGGCGAGGTTGTTGGCATCAATACTAGGGGCCTTGGGCATGGAAGAGCCGTGACGGTGCCGGTGGCAACCGTCAATCGCATTGTCGAAGAACTCCTGGAAAAAGGACATATCGCTCGGCCCTATTTGGGCATCGCGATGCAGCCGGTGGAGGTGCCGGAAAATATGCGCTCGAAGCTGCCTACTCAAACGCGGGTCGGGCTGCTTGTCATCCATGTCGAAAACGGTGCGCCGGCAGAAAAAGCCGGGGTGTTATTGGGAGACGTTCTTTTCGAAGTGGGCGGAAAGACAGTCGAACACGTGGATGCGATCCAGGATTCGCTTTCCACCGCGAAGATCGGTGATGTGCTGCAGGTCAAGGTGATTCGCGCCGGCGAGATCAAGCCGGTTTCAATCACTTTGGGCGAGAGAGCGCGATAACGAATGTCGAAGCGAGAAGGCGGCGGGATCCGAATGGCGGTGGCTGCGACCTCCGCTGTCCGGCGTGCCGGGCTAGAAAGCATCATCCGCGGCCATCCTGACTTCCAGCTGGCGGGAAGTTTTGGCACCATGGCGAGCCTGGTGTCATTTGCCCGTGGCACCGAACTGGATGTAATTGTCATCGACTCCGATTCGATCCGCGATTTATTACTTGAGCCGACATCGGACCCCGCGATTGTTCTGCTCACGGAGGTCAGAGACGCGCGGTCGATCTCGCGCTTGTTGCGCAGCGGGGTGCGCGCGATTCTGTCCAGAGAGAGCGACCCAGACGACGTTCTCTCCGCCATTTATGCCGCCTATGATGGACTGGTGTTGCTGAGCACACCGGCCGCAGAGAGCTTGGCCGCCGTCTACGGCGATCAGCCCCTGAAAGTTGAAGCTGAATTGTCCGAAGAGATCACCTCCCGCGAAACCGAGGTGCTCGGAATGTTAGCGGAGGGACTCGTCAACAAAGATATCGCGGCGCGTCTCGGTATCTCCGAGCATACGGTCAAGTTCCACATCAGCTCGATTCTCGACAAGCTGGGTGCTTCCACCCGCACCGAAGCGGTGACCCTGGGAATCCGGCGCGGGCTAATTCCGATCTAAACTCTTTGTGAGGACCGACCGTCAACAGCGCCGGCCAGCTCCGAGTCAGCGCTGATAGGTGCCCATGAGCTCAGCCTTAGCCAGTATGTGGCCCTGCATGGCCTGCTCCACGTCCCGCTTGCTGGCGCCTGGCTTCAAGTTGAGCATTTTGTCCAGAGCATAGAGTTTGAAGAAGTAGCGGTGGGGATTGCCGGGAGGCGGGCAGGGACCGCCATAGCCGATCTTGCGAAAGTCGTTGACACCCTGGCGGCCACCGCCGGATACCTCATTGACCTTGCTGACGCCTTCGGGTAAGGCGGTGGTGTGCGCAGGCAGATCGAAGAGAACCCAGTGGGTCCAAGTTCCAACGGGAGCATCGGGATCATCCGCGATCAACGTGATGCTCTGCGTTTCGGGAGGCGGAGCTGTCCATGTAAGCGCGGGAGAAACATCGGAGCCGTCGCAGGTGAACTTTGTGGGAATTTTCCCACCATCTGAAAAACTTGGGCTGGAGATCGCGAATGTCATGGGGTGTGCTCCTTGCAGA
>OBLU010004133.1_pt1 | contig 13098 bp, 19 predicted proteins | sample 1518681 | NCBI WGS metagenome assembly OBLU01 (sample SAMEA3539304, study PRJEB22396) | soil metagenome | biome: tundra; feature: field; material: soil | place: USA | collected 2010-05 | depth 0.15 m | reverse complement strand
GGGGCGAGACCGCCGAGATCATCGCCATCATCAAGACTCAGGGCAGCGACACCAAAACGAATTATGTCGCTGAAATGATAACGAAAACGTACGCCACGGCGTCCAATATTTCTGCGAGACACGGGCACTTAAGGTCCTGGTTCCCCGAGATAGCGCCACTTAGATATTGGACACTTTATTCGGTCCGAACCCCTGGTCTACACGCAACGCGCAAGTCGATTTGATTTGCTCGGCACCGCGGCGAACGGCAGAGATCGACGGCATAATGGTCATCCGCGGCGCTCGAGCGCAGCACCCCGCCAGTAGTGTAGACAACGTACCAACCGGTCGGCATGATGGATTCATGGATCGCGAAATCACGCGGAGGTCGCCAAAAGTGGCGGCTCGCCAAAAGCTGCTGGATGCAACCCTTGCACTCATTCGCAAGAAAGGCTACTCGTCGACCTCGGTCGATGAGCTCTGCGCCCAAGCTGGCGTTACCAAGGGTGCGTTTTTTCATCACTTCAAGAGTAAGGACGCGCTAGCGGTCGGCGCGGCGATCGCCGCCGCAAGCATCGATCACTTACACCGCTACATCGAGTAGTTGTTCCAACCCACAAAGCGCAAAGGAAAGGAGACGTCATGAGCACGAACAATACCTATCTCGCTGTGTTCCTTGGCAGCAAAACCAGCCCGCGACGAACGGCCTGGGACGCTCTTCCCGCAGGCGATCGCCGCGCGAAGGAACGAGAAGGTATGGCGGCCTGGCAGGCATGGGTCGAGAAGCATCGCGCTGCCATCGTCGCCATGGGGGGACCATTGGGGAAAACCAAGAAGGTCACACAACGCGGGATCGACGATACGAGCAACGACATGGGTGCTTTCACGGTTGTGCGTGCGGACTCGCACGAGGCCGCCACAAAGCTCTTCGAGAACCATCCGCACTTCGCCATTTTCCCGGGCGATTCCATCGAGATCATGCCCGTACTGCCCATACCAGGCGCTTAGTGAAGCGTAGTGCTTGAGCGGTGACGTGGAACTTGCAGTCTGGCCACGTGGACTGCGCGAACCGTGATTTCGAAAGGCGTGGAACGAGAAATACGAGGAGGACTGACCATGCCCAACACCGTGCGACTGCATCGAGTATTGACCACGAAACCTGAGAAGGTGTATCGCGCATTCATCGAGGCTGACGCGATGGCCAAGTGGCTCCCGCCGAATGGCTTCACCTGCACCGTTCATCACATGGACCCGAAAGCCGGTGGCTCCCATAGGATATCCTTTCGGAATTTCACCACCGGCCATAGCCACTCGTTCGGTGGCCAGTATGTTGAGCTCGTCCCCAACGAGCGCTTGTGCTACACCGACAAGTTCGAGGACCCGAACTTGCCCGGTGAGATGCGAGTGACGGTGACGCTGAAGAAAGTCTCGCTCGGCACGGAAGTCAACATCGTGCAGGAAGGCCTGCCGGATTTCATTCCAGTCGAAGCCTGTTACCTGGGCTGGCAGGAGTCGCTGCGAAACTTGGCCAAACTCGTCGAGCCTGAGATCACTCAATAACGAGTGTGGCGGGATTGCCATCATGATCGACCATACGGGTATCGGTGTCGCGAACGTCGCCCGTACCGCAGCCTTTTACGATGCGGCTCTGGGCGCACTCGGCTTGCACCGCGTCACGCAGCTTCAGGTGAACGACAGGGCCGATGGTGTCGGCTATGGCATCGCTTACCCAGTTTTCTGGATTGACCGTTTTCATCCGCACGGTGTGAAGCAGCATACGGCGTTCACGGCCAAGAACCGCGCAGAGGTTGACGCCTTCCACGCGGCCGCCCTGAAGGCGGGCGGGGTCGACAATGGACCGCCGGCTTTCGCAACATCGCCGATGGTCATCCGGCGGGCTACTACGCCGCCTTTGTGCTCGACCCGGATGGCAACAACATGGAGGCGGTCTTCCGCGAAGCCTGGACCCAGCGCTTACATAGTTGCTCGCCGGACTCCGACGCTGCGTCGCCCCATGTTGAGCCGGCTTTCTTCGGGCCCCAGAGAGATTGACGTAACGACGAACGGGCACACTTACGCGGCGGTTAATGGCAGCTCTCCGGCCGCAATACCCGAAAGCGGAGTGTCCCTTGTTGGCCGCAACAATACGGTCTTAGCCGCGAATCGCGGGCCGTATTCGTCAAGCGCACCGGGGACCAAAATATTGGACGCTGGCGCCAATATTGGACACGGACCCCCATGCCGCCCGACGTGCTCGATCATTCGCTCCAGCAGCTGATCCGCCGGTGCTCTCTCAGGCAAACCCAAGTCACGATCACGGCCAAAGCTCAAACTGGCGGCCATGGCTGACATACTTCCTGCGTGCTCTGGTTGAGCAGAAGTCACGCCTAGAAAAGAAAATCGAACGCGAGCGAATTTTTATCAGCGACCTCCCAGAATTGTCCGTGCGAATTCTCGAACTCTGTCGCGAACGAGGGCGCGTGACAATCGGTGAAATCGCAAAAATTACTGGCATCAGCCGGAACACAATCAAGGATCATGTCGCCGCGCTCACCGAAAAGGGACAACTCACCCGACACGGTGCTGGCCGGGGCACCCGGTACGCGCTGCTGTAGAGTCGTGCCGACGCTACGGTGAAGGCATCGATACGACATTCACAGCCGCACTTATTGCAGCGTGACCTTGAAGAACGTGCCATTGCTGCTGGTGCCGCCTGCGCCAGTCGATCCATAGAGATTGCCATCGCTGCCCTGGACTAGATTTGCTGAGGGATTTGCGCCGTCGCTGCTGCCTCCAGCGAAGGAGTGCAAAACGGTCTCAGTCCCGCTCGGCGCGAGCTTGAAGACGATGCCGAGGCCGCTGGCGCCGCCTTGAAGCGTATTTCCATAGAAATTGCCATCGCTGCCCTGGATCAGACCGGCCTCGGGATATGCGCCGTCGCTGCTGCCCCCGGCGAAAGTGTACAAGACGGTCTCGGTCCCGCTCGGCGTGAGCTTGAAGACCGTGCCGTAGCCGCTCGTGCCGCCTTGATAGGTCGTTCCATAGAAATTGCCATCGCTGCCCTGGATCACACCGCCATAGGGATGGTCGCCGTCGCTGCCCCCGGCGAAGGAGTACAAAACGGTCTCGGTCCCGCTCGGCGTGACCTTGAAGACCGTGCCGAGGCCGCTGGCGCCGCCGTTATATGTCGTTCCGTACAAGTTGCCATCGCTGCCCTGAATCAGACCGGCATAGGGAATTTCGCCGTCGCTGCCACTCTTGGCGAAGGCGTGCAAAACGGTTTCGGTCCCGCTCGGCGTAATCTTGAAAACTGTGCCGTCGTCGCTGGTGCCGCCAGCCCCGGTCGTTCCGTAGAAGTTGCCATCGCTGCCCTGGATCAGGCCGGTATAGGGGTCGCTGCTGCCCGCGGGGAAGGAGTACAAAACGGTCTCGGTCCCGCTCGGCGTGATCTTGAAGACGGTGCCACGGCCGCTGGCCCCGCCGGTGGCGGTCGTTCCGTAGATATTGCCATCGCTGCCCTGGACCAGACCGGAATAAGGGATGCTGGCGAAGGAGTAAAAGACGGTCTCGGTCCCGCTTGGCGTGACCTTAAAGATCGTGCCGACATTGCTGGTGCCCCCAGCGAGTGTCGTTCCATAGAAGTAGCCATCGCGGCCCTGGATCAAAGTATGGTAAGGATCTGCGCTGTCGCCGCTGCCCCCGGCAAAGGAATACAGAAGGCTGAAGTTCGACCCGCAGGCGATGCTGATGCTCGTGACATCGGCTGCGCCCATGGTGCCTGTGCCATTGCTCACCGAGCACACGAGGCCCGTCGGCGGTGTCTGAACCGTGATGGCGTAAGCGCCCCCGTAGGCAACGCCCGTGTTCATGGTGAATTGCGTGGCGTTGGCGCTGAGGGTGGTGGCATCGCCGCCGTTGTCCAACAACCCTAGGCCGCTCGCCGTGAGCCCGCTGATCGTGCCGCCCACGGTGTATGTGTTGGCTGAGCAAGTGACTGCGATATTGGTGACCGCTGCGCTACCCATCGTGCCCGTGCCATTGCTCACCGAGCAGGTAAGTCCCGTCGGCTGCGTCTGCACCGTCACGGCGTAAGCGCTGGTGTAGGCCACAGCGGAGGGCATCGTGAAGCTCGACGCACCCGGCTTCACCGCGAGCGTATCGCTGCCATTGACCAGCACCATGCCGCTGCTGGCGAGCCCGCTGATCGTGCCGCCCACGGTGTACGACTGATCCGAGCAGGCGATGACGACGCTGGCTACGTTGCTGGCCGGCATCGTCCCGGAAGCGTTGCTCGCCGTGCAGATGAGGCCCGCCGGGGCAGTCTGCACCGCAACTGAGTAGGGGCTGCCAAAGGCAACCGGTGTGGGCATCGTGAAGCTTGTGCTGCCGGCGGCAACCGCGAGCGTATCGCTACCATTGGTGAGCGTGAGCCCCGTGTTGTTGCCGCGACCGCTGATCGTGCCCCCGAGGGAATACGTCCGCGCCGATACGCTACTGCTGCTGCTATTGCTGCCGTCGCTGCTACTGCCCATGCAACCGTTTAGCGCTGCCAAGACGCAGAGGATCGCCACGTTTGTAACGCGTCGTGTCCAAGAGTTCTGATGCGCAAATTGCAGCATTGATGACCCGTGAAGACCAGCGATTTGACTGATTACGCTAGGTACCCGTAGGCCACAATTTAGGGCAAAACCTTAACGAATGACCGTGTGTACGATCCCAGTTATTCGTTGTCCGACCGTGTGTACGATCCCAGTTATTCGTTGTCCGATGGGCTTCGAACAGGGCTTCAGTTCCGACCGTGATGCAGTTCACGTTCACGCGACTCGTCTCCGGCGCCATCAAACATGCGCGGTCGCCAAGATCGCTGAAGGGCGGCTCGGCTCAGTCTGAGGGTGATTTTGTAGTGAGCCGCATGCGGCAGCGCTGGACAGGCGGCCAAACAAAGCGCATGTGCGGCGTTATAGGCAAGATCAAATCGACTTTCCAGCGAGTTGGAATTCTTAGCCGAATCAGTCAATCGCGCTAATGCGGATCGTTTTAACCCCGCAAACTCCTTCGCGTCGGGCGGTTCCTTTTGAAGCGACTTGCCGGGGCCGCTTAAGTTTTCAAGTGAGGAGGCCACGGTCCTCCCCGATCACCCAAAGCTTAGGCTGCGCCAGTACGCGCTTGACGAAGGCGTTACCATCGAGAATCCGCTTGTCGACTTCCTTTCGTGAATATAGCGTCGGGTTCACGGTTCGCTTGAGCTGATTCGTCGCAGGTTCGAGAGCTGCAAAAAGATCTGCATACGCCAATTTGTCGCTTATCACCATGAGATCAATATCGCTCTTCGGAGTGTCCTTGCCCTTCGCAACTGAACCGAAGACGAGCGCCAATTCAATCTGCGCGGCCGACGGCGCGAGCGCTGCCCGCAACACGTCTACCAGGCCAGATGTCTTCAATACCAATCCGCGCAGTTCCTCGAAGATGGGTGACGATGCGTTGGCTTGATAGTGTTTCTGGTTTCCCACTCGGCTGACAGTCACTAACTGGGCGGCCTCAAGCTGAGCAAGCTCACGTTGAACTGCGCCCGACCCCGACGATGCCACGGCGATCAGCTCATTTGCATAAAAACTCCGTGTAGGATTTCCAAACAATACAGCCAAGACCCGCTGTTGCACCTTCGTGAACAGCGCCTCGCCGATGCCAGAAACTGCCGGTGCAGATTTTCGTTTTTTAGTACCCATTTTGGGTATTGGCCAGGGAGGGAATTGAACCTCCGACACGCGGATTTTCAGGCATTTTTCGGGGATTTGAGAGGTTTATCAAACGTCGGCGCGGCGCAGTGCCTCGCAAATGCGACGTGCCGCATCGGCGTCTTGCGAGGCGTAGCTTAAGAAGATGGCATTTGTGGACGCACTCGAAATGGGGTCACCTCGATAGACAGACCTTTAGGCGCGCGAAGCGTTTACAACTCGCTAATGCCTTCAACCTCGCTACCAGCGTAGCCTTCGCAGTGAAAAATCCCAATAGACCCGCGCGCATCGACCTGCGCACTGGCAAGGACAATTGGCTCGTTCATGAGAATACGGAATCCGGCAGGGCCAGCGCCGCCGAAGGACTCAGAATCCATGTTGATTGAAACGCAGACAGCTCCAACAGGTCCTTATCCCCGGTGACAATCCAATCCGCGTTGCCGTCGACCGCGAGTTCGAGAAACTTATCATCCTTCGGATCCCGACACCGCCGAATTGTGGTCGTCACGGGGACCCATTCGGCAACCCGCGCAAAAAGTTCAAAGAACCTCTGACGATCCGGCCGGGAAACGTAGGGATCGAATTTCGGCCGCGACAACGTCTCGGCCAGCTCCCTTAGCGTTTCCTCAGACACTATGGGCTGCGCGCGATCAAAGAACCGACGAACGACACGCGCTGTCCTAGAGTCAGGAAGCAACAGCCGGCTGAGGAGCACATTCGTATCCAGGATGACGCGTTTAGTCATCCGTACGCAGCAACGACGCGAGTTTTCGCTCAGTCAGTCCGCGCTCAACAGCCGTTTGGCCTACGCGATCACAAAAGGCTTGAAAGTCGGCCACGGCCAGGCCGCGCAGACGCGCGTATTCTTGCGGCGAGATAACGACTGCTTGATCCCGTGATTGGCGGCGAATCACCACCGGTCCTCGCTGTGCGTCATCCAAGAGCGCCGCGAAGTTTTGTTTGGCATCCGTCGCAGATATAAAGCGCATGTCTCGCTCCATCGATCGTTTCGCTCATTATAGCCAAATCGTACATTCTGTACAGAAGCATGCTGGCGACTTGGGAGGACAATAGACGGTCGACCTTGGCACCCGGATTTTTGTCCGGATGTCGGGAGGGATTTTGGCAGGTTATATGGCCATTTAACCCATTGATTTTATTGAAATTGGTGGCCAGGGAGGGAATTGAACCCCCGACACGCGGATTTTCATCCTAGCTTCAAATGATGCTAACTGGCTGAAGTCCCTACAAAAATTGGTGCCACGGTGTCCAATATTTTGGCGAGATTGGGCGTCCAACCAGCTGAATGGCCGAGCAACAGCTGGATAATATTAGACGCCCAAGGATTCGCCTCACGAACACGCCGCACCACGCGCGGCGGTCCGTACCGACACCAAATCCTCGTCGCGAACACCGCTGGTCTTCAATGTCACCGGCGCCTGGGTCTTTCCGGATGCCCTGACGAACTCAACGTCTAGCCCGTCCGGCTCATAGAGCTCGACGACCGCACCAAGGTCCGCCTTGCGAAGTCCGCGCTCAGGAATGTCGCGCTCCAGAACTACTGTTTCCAATTCTCCGAACTTCATTGGTCGTCTCCAGCAGTACCAGACGTATGTAACCTGAGATCCATTGCATCGTGAAGCAGCCGCAGAACCTCGATCTGACGTTGTTGTTCATCCGTTCGGACTCGGAACAACACGAAGTGTCGGCCCTTTCGACCGTCTCGCGCCACGTGCAACGTGAACAGCCCCCTCCCGATCTCGCTCCGCTCCCTTGCGCCGACTGTCGTTGGCCCTGCGGTCGGTGCCACGAGAGCAGCCGAAAGGGTGTCGGCATAGATGCGCGCCTGCCAATCTCCAAACTCTCTCAGTGTCCAGGCAATGATGTTCTGGTAGTCAGTCTCGGCGTTTTCGGTAAGGCGCACCGTCCACGCAATTTCGTCCGCAGTCATCCACCGCTCTCATCGCGACCCTTCCGCGACAACACGCTATCGCGCAGCGTATCCAAGTGCCGATTCAGTTCGGCAGGCGAATCGAAGGTGCGGTACCGTCCCGCCTCGATGTCCGCGATTCCGACGCGCGCGGCGTCGCGCAATGCTTTGACGCGCGCTTTACCTTCGGCTTCTTGATCCTCGACCAACCTCAGCCCTTCGCGCAGCACTTCGCTTGCGTTTTGATAACGGCCTGATGACACAAGGCGCTCTACCAATTCGGCCTGATAGTCCGTGAGAACGACGTTCTTGGTAGGCATTTTGGTCACATCCGGTGGGATACGCACATTGGCATATTATGCCATGGCGATTGAAAACCTCGGAACGGAATGCCCGCATTAACGGACAGACGAATGCATCGAAAGCCACCCCGGGGGGCAAAAATACGAGACTCCTCGGAGGGGAATATTAGACAGGCTGCTAACGCATAAGTATTTGATTTTATTGGTGGCCAGGGAGGGAATTGAACGCCCGACACGCGAATTTTAAGTCCGGGTCGGGAAACGCCACAAGCTATTGATAACAATAGTACTTTGGCAAACGGAGGGTGGAATATTTCCTTCAGTTACGCATGGATAAATACCTGATTTACCTATATACGGCTCGGTAATATTCCACAACTTCTAGCCTGCTCGGAAAGAGGTCCGCCTCGTATGCGCCCGTCACGCGCGCTGCGCGCTCGGCACGGCACGCGGCGCATTAGTCACCGCACCTGCGTGAACTCCGGTGTCCGCGAGAAACCGCTCCAGATCCGCCGGCCGCCGCGGGTCGCACAGAAGCGTGCCTTGCGTACAGTCACAGCGACTGGCGATTACGCGATCGAGCTGCGCACGCGTTTCCACGCCCTCAGCGGTCACGACCATTGATAACTCGTGGGCAAGTCGGACGATTGCCCGCATCACGATGCTCGCATTCTCATTGCGCGATGCATCCGAGATGAGTGCTCCGTCGATCTTCACCTCAGTGAACGGCATCCGATATAGTTCCGTGAGCGAGGACAGACCGACCCCGTAGTCATCAAGCGCGAGTCCCACGCCCGCCGCCCGCAGCCGGGTAAAGGCGTCCAGGCACAAGGCTCGGTCGGCGAGCCGATCTATCTCCTTCACATCCAATGTCAGACGTGAGGGCGGCATGTCGAATTGACGCATACTGCTCATTAGCCGGTCAGGAAAGCCCGAATCCTTAACCAGTCCCGGTGCAAGGTTCACGGCAACCGGGAGGTCGAGGTCCCGATCCCGCCACAGCGCGTACTGATGAATCGCTTCGGTGATCGTGAAGTCGGTGATCTCGGTCAAAAGCCCCGCGGCTTCGGCGAGCGGCAAGAACCGGCCCGGCAATAGCAGGCCGAGTTCCGGATGGTTCCACCGAACCAGCGCTTCGACACCGGCGACAGCCGGCGAATCTGAGGCGGTGAGCTTGGGCTGGTAATGGAGCGTGAGCTCCTGCTCCTCGAGCGCACGCCGCAGCTGCGCGGCATCCGGCACGGCAGCGCTGCCCCCACCGCGCTCAATCCTTCCGTCGGCGAGCGCATCGGGCCGCAGCCAACGGGCATGCGACACGGTCTCGACACCCAGCCCGATAGCAGTAGTTCTAACACTCCGGAGGTACCGATCATCCACAGCACCGATGAGTACGACCGGCGGATGATACGGTGCGGCGGCCAGGATCTCCAAGGCGGTGCTCGGCGGTATCCGCTGCGAATTCAGGCCGAGCGCGACAAGCCTCGCGTTTCCCACGAGGCTCGCATGCAGCTCACGTTCAGTGTCAACGATCACTATGTCGATTCCAAGGTCGTCCTGCATCGAGCCCAATGCGTCGAGCATTGCGCGGTCGGTGTTCACCGCGACCAGACGATTCGATTGAGTTGTCATGTATGCGTGCTCCGGGGTTCAGTTAAAGAGGCAAACTGAGCATCCGCCAATGAGTCGACGGGGCTGTGAAGTGAAAGCCGCAACACAATTGCACCCGAAATGTCGTGGGAAGGGTGACCGCTTGCATTGGATCGTGTCTGTGATTTGATGTGATTTACCGAGGGCAGTTAATTTGCTGCGGGTTTACGGCATCGACACCGTGCAGAAAGCCTCGGCGGCATTGACGTGCACGACGCTATGAGCGTTTGCAGGTACCACCGCGGGGTGGGCATCTCGCAATATGCACTCTTCGTCCTGCGCAATGATTTTTCTGGCCGCAGCGATGAGAATGACGTTCCGACCGGCCTCGTCGCCCGATGCGGGCATTTTCGCTGTGACGGCGGAGATCGGCCTGGCAGCGGTGGAAATCATCGATGTAGGGGTACTCGAGTTGGAACTGCCGTCATCGGACATGCGGACGCTTGCCTTCAGTGTCATGGCGCGACTATTGCTCATGATGCGCAAACGCACCGGGCCTCCGTCGCGGTCGCTGCCGTTCTCCAGTTGCAAATAGATAACTGTCGGAATGACGATCTTAAAATCAACCTGCGCCGTAGAGATGAATTTAGCGTCCGTCGCTTTAGTCTGAAGATGGGAATCTGCCGCAGCCATAAACGGCACCAACAGAGCCGCGGTGCTCATCAAGCATAGGAACGCCGATGACCATTTCGTGATCGGCTTTCTGCGCTCCTGGAGGTTCACTGCACGCTCGAGCAGATCGCCGTGTCGACAGCGGCTAGCGGCGCGGGATGAACCGATGGGCTGGCGGCACAACATCGGGGGATCGGTGTTCACGCCGTCTAGGTCGTTTGATCGGGTTGCCATGTGTGTCTGCTCCAGGTTTCAGGGTAGATGGACCGTCCTCCAGAGAGTGCACAGGGACATGATCACGTACCAATTCGCATTTGTAAGGCCTCAATTCATGCACATCGCCGGACTCGTCAAGCTGACCGGTGCAACCCCCATGCCAGACCATCAACACATACCTAAGTAATTGACAAATATAGAATTAACTGAAGTGAGAACGAACTATGCGTGCGAGCATCGGTGTCGGCTGGTCGTCGGATTTGCCGGCCTACCGACAGCACGGCCGGCCGTTCGTCAGTCCGCCCATGAGCCTGGAGGGTTCCGTCATTGACATAAGGTCGCAAAATCAGTCTATTGGGAAAGAAAAATGAGAAGCAATCGACGAATACGACTGAAGCGTTTGAAACGACGAAATCGATGTGGCACGGTATGCCCGAGGGTCAAAGGAAGGTCCCATGCGCAGCACAGCAACAATGCAGTCCAACAGCACCCCGTCGGAGGTGTCCGACGCCTCAGCGGTACTGCTCGGCGAAAGCGCCGAGACCCGCTCCCTACGGACGATTATTACTCGCGTCGCACGCGCCGACGTGACAGTCCTGATTACCGGCGAGACAGGCACGGGTAAGGAGTTGGTCGCTCGGTGCCTGCATGTCGGTTCGGCGCACCATCAGGGTCCGTTCATAGCCGTGAACTGCGCAGCTATCCCCGCATCGCTCCTCGAGGCGGAGTTCTTCGGCTATGAACGTGGCGCCTTTACAGGCGCCACGGGCGCAAAAGCCGGTCGCTTTGAGCGCGCACGCGGCGGCACCTTATTCCTCGACGAGATCGGGGACATGCCGATCGAGCTACAGGCCAAGCTCCTGCGCGTTCTGCAGGAGCGCAGTTTTGAGCGCATCGGCGGTACGCAGTCTATCCCAGTCGAATGCTGCATCGTGGCCGCGACCCATGCGGATTTACCCAAGGCGATCTCCGAGGGCCGGTTCCGTGAGGATCTCTACTACCGCCTAAACGTCGTGCCTTTGCAGGTGCCCGCTCTGCGTGATCGGCCGGCGGATGTCATGCCCATCGCCCGCCACGCTATCCAGCGATTGCATGCGGTGCACGGAACGCGCTTGGCGCTCAACGACGAGGCCATCCGTGCGCTCACGGACTACGCATGGCCCGGCAACGTGCGTGAACTGACGAACCTAATCCAGCGGCTCGCAATCCTGTTCGGCGACCAGGTCGTCACAGCGCCCGATTTGTGGCAGCACATTAGCAACCCCGTGTCACAGAATCCCGACTGTGGCCTGGACCGCGCCGCTGCACCGCCGGTTCGCTCCTTCAGTGCGACCCGCAGCACCGACCCGGCGGTCGACCTTCGGTCTGCGGTGGCCGAGTTCGAAGCGGGTCTGATCAACCAGGCGCTCACGGCGTGCGGTGGCAATGTAACGCGCGCTGCCGCTCGACTCGGTGTGCCGCGCACGACGTTGATTGAGAAAGTTCAGCGATTGCGCCAGGGCCGCGAGCCCGACGTCGGTGCCGGCGCGGACCACCCATTATGCGAACCGACCACAGCCCAGCCGCCACTGAAGATTACCGTCCCTCCCACGATACAACCGCAAAATAAAGAGAAGTCGAATGACTCCAAAACCCAAGAAGTACTTCACCTCAATGGAGGCCGCCTCGCTCCTCATGGTGTCCGCCGTCACCATTCGCGAATGGGCACGCAAGGGCCTGTTGCCGTCGGTGTCCACCGCTGGCGGCCATCGCCGGTTTCTGTTCGATAGCCTGCAGCACTTTGCGCATGAGCATGGCATTCGCCTCGAAGACCTACCAGTTCACGGCACAGGAAGGCCGAAACGCGTATTGCTGGTCGATGACGACCTCGTATTCGTCGAGTATCTTCGCGAGATCGTGCTCGCGGCGGACGCGGGCGTGCAGGTGGAATGTGCTGCTGATGGGTTCCAGGCAGGCCAGCTCACCGAAACTCTCCGACCGCAGCTTGTCGTGCTCGACATCAACATGCCAGGATTTGACGGCATCGACCTCTGTCGACGCTTGCGCGCGAACCCAACAACAGCGACCGCTCGACTCGTGGTTCTGTCGGGCGCGTTGTCAAGTGAGCACATCGCCGCGGCTCAAGCCGCAGGCGCCGATGCGTGGCTTGAGAAAGGCGCCTCCGCGGCGGCAATCCTTGCGGTTATGCAACTATCTGAGGGCGCGGCGCGCGCTCGAGTTTAGAGCGAATAACGGCAGTTTATCTACATATCACAACCTAGCGATGTTCGCGCTCTCGACGCGTACCGCCATAGAGGAACGGTGACACTCATGCAAACGATGAAACTTCGCGCGTATCAACCGCCGTCCGTGCTGACTGTGTTACTTGATTCATTGGTGATGAGTCAGAACTGGGTGCCCGCGGGCGCTGCTCAAGTCACGGACCGCGGCGAGTTTCCATCCGCCTTACAGAGGGTCGCCAATAAAGCCGCGACGGTTGCAGGCATATGGCGGGCCTGGTTGAGCTACGACGGGGTCCGACTCTTTACCACTGAAATGTCTATGGACTTGGCACGTGAGCATGGGGCGCCGGCGCTCAAGGTAAGTTACTACGACGACGACGGTCGATTGCAGGAATACAGCGCATGGGTCCGGCGCACTGACGGTAAATGGCAACGATGTGCCGTTTGAGCCCATA
>OBLU010004131.1_pt1 | contig 13099 bp, 8 predicted proteins | sample 1518681 | NCBI WGS metagenome assembly OBLU01 (sample SAMEA3539304, study PRJEB22396) | soil metagenome | biome: tundra; feature: field; material: soil | place: USA | collected 2010-05 | depth 0.15 m | reverse complement strand
AGGAAATCAGCAATGGCCAACACGCAGCTCATCATCTTCACGGCAGTGCCGCAGAACCTCGTGTTCGATCCGGACACGATCAAGGTCTCGGTACTCGTCTCGCCGCGCCTGTCGGGCGATGACCACCTCGGCCCGTACGGCGACTGGTTGAACTGGACCCAGCGGCGACTAGACGGCGGTCTCAAGCTAACTTTCGAGTGCGGCGGCAACACGCTCGACGTGGACGCCGACACGAGCGGTCTGCGAGCCGACCTCTGGAAGGCCTTGTTCAACCCGCGCACGCTGGTCAACCCGTTCGAGTTCGATGACTACTCCGATCGATTTGTCTCGAGCTACGGCGTGCGCACGGCGATGGGCCTGCTGAAGGCGACCTACCAAAGCGTCGGTGTCGAGTTTGCGCTGCCCACGGTCGACGGCGATCCGCGTGAACGCATCGGCCGTCGGCGCTCTCGTTTTGCGAGCTTCGTGAACGGGTTTGCCCTTGACTGGTCGGAGGAAAAGGGCACTCGCCTGCTCGCAGAGCAACGTGCGAGGCAGGCCGAGCTCAAGGAGCACCTGAACGCGATAACGCGGGCCAGCGGCACCGCCCTCACCACCGTGCTCGACGACAGCGGCTTGATCGTGACTGGTGCCCTGGACCCGCAGTCGCCCGTGTTCAAGTCGGCGAGCCAGAGCACGGTCGAGCAGTTCGGCGTGTTCAACCACCTGCCGCTCGGCGACAATGCGGGCAAGCCTGTCGCGCTGGACAAGGAGAAGGTGCTCGACTTCCACCAGGTGCTCAGCTCGCTCGGCGCCTACCCGGATCTGCAACGCAAGCTGGGCCTCGTCTTCGACGTCGAGTTGCCGTTGGATTTCCTCGCGCCGACCAGCCTGACCACGCCGAGCGAACTGCGGATCACCGCGGCCGACGGCCATTGGGATGCCGACACCCCGACCACGGTGCCGGCCACGAGTACCGCATACGTGCACGTAAAGATCGGCAACCAGCAACTGTTCGGGGTCGCACCCCGGTCGATGCTCCGCCAGACCACCGGCTCGACCATGCTCGGGCTGCTCAACCTCGACAAAGGCTCTTTCGGAGTCGCGCAGGTCGACGTCGACGGCGCGATGCACAAGACCGTCATGCAGGCAGACAACGTCACGCAGCTTGCCGGGCAGTCGCCGCCGCAGCATCCCGAAATCTTCGATCCCGCCACGACGCTGTCGTCGCTTCGCTCCGGTGGCTTCTCGCTCTTCGCCGACGCCCGCGCGCTCACGATGCTCGACACGTTCAACCGGTCGAAGGACCTGAACGCGGACCTTGAGAAGAACCAGCCACAGAAGTCACCGTTCTGCGCCGAGGACCTGACCCGCGGTTTCCGGCTCGACATCTGGGATTCGATCACCCGCAAGTGGCACTCACTGCACCGCAAGAACACGGTCATTCACATCGGTGCGGACAAACTCGAGCTCACCGTCAACGACGAGGAAGGCTGGTTCCAGCCGGCCGCGACCCAAGCCCCGCCCAATGCCGACGGCAGCCACGCCACGACCGATCTCTACCTGCACGAGGCGATCGTCCGGTGGGCTGGCTGGAGCCTGAGCGGGGCAACGATCGGCAAGCACCTCACCCGTGCTGCCGACCCGGAACAGGCCGTGCCAGACCCGGCGAACCCCGATCCCGAGAACGAGGCAGTAACTCCGTTCAAGGTCAGGTCCGAGGCGACCCCCGTGAAGGCCAGCCTGCCGAGGTTGCGCTTCGGCGTGGGTTACCGGCTACGGCTTCGGCAGGTGGACCTCGCGGGCAACGGTCTCGCGATCAACGACAAGGCGACCGACCTGCTGACGCCGGTCTTCAGCATGCCGCGGGGCAACAGCGTGATCCCGTACCTGCGGTTCGAGCCGATCGTCGCGCCCGCGATCGTCGCGCGCGACGCGGCCGCCCTGACCGGCGAGGGTTCCTCGAACGACCGACTCGTGATCCGGACGTTCAACACCGACCCCTCACTCGACGATGCGGCCGCCGACCTGACCGGTTCCGAGCGGCACATCGCGCCGCCCGGCGCACACGTCGAGTTCGCCGAACGGCACGGGATGTTCGACGATGCAGCCGGCAAGCTCGTCGGCTCGCCCGCCATGTGGAAGCTCATCAGCGATCGGGATCAGGGCACCTTCCACACCGAGGTGTTCGACGAGATCGTGATCAACGGCGAGAAACAGAGCTATCCCGTAGAGGGCGGCGCGCAGATCGCCCCGCTGCCTTATCTGCCAGACCCGCTAGCTCGCGGTGCGGCCTTCCGCAACTTGCCCGGAACGTCCGGCACCACAATCGGACGGGCAGCGCCGGGTGTAGGCGCAGCGCAACCGATGACCTACGAACCCATTCCGGATGCCCAGCCCCGACCCGGCACCGCGACGATCGTCGAGTTCGGTGGTCGTTCGGACTGGCAGCAGGTCAAGCCGTTCCGGCTGGCGCTCGCCGACGGCTCGGCCGCACCGATCTGGGACCCGGCCGCTGCGCTGCTGACCGTGTCATTGTCGAAGGGCAGCACCAGCGTCGTGCCGATCAGTTCGGTCTGCGACGCCGAAGACCTCAAGCTGCTCGGCGTCTGGCAGTGGTTGCGCGAATACCTCGAATACATCGCGGTGAACGAGGTCAGCTCCGAGTTCTTCCAGAGCCCGGCGGCGAAGGACCGGATCGCGCACATCCTGCAACTCGCGACCGAAGGCGGCCACGGCATGTTGACACCGCCGCACCTGCTGACGTTCGTGCACGCCGTGCAGCAGCCCATCGGGCACCCTGCGTTCGAACGGCTCACCGCACAACTCGGCCGCGCTGGCATGAAGGTTCAGACCCAGCCCGAGGACGAGCCGACTGCGGAAACCGAACTCGACGTACTCACCGCGTGGCGAGTGTTCGGATCTACGGATGCCTGGCTCGTCGGCGCCCTCTCCGTACACGGGGCAAGCACCGCGAAGGTCGACATCAAGGCCAGTTGGACCGACCCGCTCGATGACCCGACCCCGGATGCATCCGGCCTGGTCACCGACCCGGCCGAGCAGTCGTTCTCAGTGCAGGTCGACGAGGTGCCGCTGGTCAGTCTCGCCGAGGGCGAGCTCCGGGCGAACGGCGAGAGTCGCTACGTCGGCTATTACAACGCCGACCACGACCTCGTCTGCTTCGCGCCGAGCGGGTCAAAGCTCGGCAACCGCGCCGAGGGTGACGTCGTGGCTGCCGATTCGATGCCACGTCATCAGATCGGCGACACCCGCCATCACATCGTGAGCTACAGCCCGGTCTCGACCTCGCGATACCGCGAATACTTCGCTGCCAAGGACGGCGCGAACCCCCGGGACTTCACCCGTTCCGGCGCGCCCGTCACGGTGCACGTGCCTGCCTCGGCTCGTCCGGTCGCACCATCGATCCGGTACGTCCTCCCGACGTTCGGGTGGGAGCGGGTCACGTCCGGCAATCAGGTGCGCAGTGTCCGGACGGGCGGCGGTCTGCGAATCTACCTCGACCGGCCGTGGTGGTCGTCCGGCGTTGGCGAGTTGCTCGGCGTGACGCTGAGCTACAGTAGCGCCGCCGAGCCCGACCGTGAGGAGTGGAAGCCGTTCATCACGCAGTGGGGCCAGGATCCGATCTGGCAGACGGCCGCGCTGGCGGACTTCCCGGCGACGTACAACTTCCCGGACGCGACCGCGACTGAATCAGGTCTGCCGCTCGATCCCGGGCCGGCGTCGAGCGCGTACTTCCTCCCGCGGCGCGTCGACGTGGCTGGTCACGAGGTGCGCTACGACAGCAACCGCAAGCTCTACTACTGCGATCTCACTGTCGATTGCAACGAAGCCGCGTATGCGCCGTTCATCCGTCTCGCGCTTGCGCGCTATCAACCGCACGCGCTGGTCAGTGCGAAGTTGTCACGCGTGGTGCTCGCTGACTTCGCTCAGCTGACTCCCGAACGCGCGTTGATGGTGACGTCCGATCCGTACGTGCCGGGTGTCATGCGGGCGGTGGTTTCCGGACCGTCGCCGCGTGGACCGCTCCCGCACCTCGAGCACGCCGACGGCGCCGGCGCCGGACGTCCGACCAAGATCACGGTCAGCGTCCAGGTGCGCGACCCAGCCGTGAACAGCGATCTGGCCTGGTCGGCCGCGGCCGACTTCGCCGTCACTCAGGCGGCCAGGGCGAGCGCCGACGATGCCGACTTCATCCTGTGGTCCGGTTCGGTGCGCTACACCGGCAACGATGCTCTCGAAGCCGGACGGTATCGGCTGCTCATCACCGAGGAGGAGCAGTACGAAGCAGACGGCGCGGTCGGACACGGCCTCAAGCTCGGAACTCGGCTCATCTACGCCGAGACCGTTCCGCTCGACGAGTCACTGCTTGCCGCGCCCACCTACCCCGTGAGCACCACCACGCCCTAATAGACGCGTTCGAGCGCATATCACTTCACTCGAGGGGCTGGCGAGCTGCGAATTGCCCGATTCGGCGTTATCGTTACCGAACCGACGCGAAGCGGCCAGCCAGCGTTTACCTGATGGCCTTCGGCGAGCACTCATGTGGAGTGACAATTACTGTGTCCGGCTGGTCGGAGCCGGGCGGGCGACCCATGAGCGGAGGCGTGTGATGGGCCAGCCCTGGGGACTTTCCGGTCCGGAATTCATTGGCGTCTACATCGCTGGCCTGGCCGCCGTGATCTGCATCCCGATGGTTTTCCGGCAGGTCATCCGCGGCGCGCCCAGCAGGCCTGCCCGGGATCTCGACCCGTACGAGGTGGCATACCTGGCGGGCGGCCCGTCCCGGGTAGCCCAGCTTGTCGTCACCGAGCAGATCGGCTGCGGCGCGTTGCGGGTAGATAGCAGCGGCCGGGTGACCACCGCCAACTGGGCCGGCCGGACCGGCCCGTACGCAGCCGCGCTGGACCGGATCAGCCCGGCGTACATGCGCCTTCCCGACGGCCTGACCAGCTCCAGGGTGTGCTCGCTGCTCTCATCGGATTACTCGATCAGCGCGCTCAGGGACCGGCTACGCGACGAGAACCTGATCATCTCCGCGAGCCGGCTGACCGCTTTGCGGTGGGTGACCGTGGTGCCGGTGCTGGCGTTGCTGAGCACCGGCGTATTGCGGCTGATCCTGGGGGTGCACAGTCACCGGCCGGTCGGCATCCTGGTCTTCCTGCTGTTCGCCAGCGCGTTGGTGGGAGCGAGCCTGATAGCGCGGGCAGCCGCGGCGGGCACGATGTACCAAGAGCGCCTGAAGTTTTGCCTGGACGTCCACCACGAAGCGGGCCTTGGCCAGCTCCTGCTCCAGCTTGGCCTTCTCCTTGCGCAGCCGCGCGATCTGCACGTCCCGCGGATCGGCCGCCGGACGGCCCCGCGGCCGGGCCGGCCCCGCCAGCCCACCCGCGTCCCGGGCCCGCCGCCACTCGATCACGTGACTGGAATACAGGCCCTCCCGGCGCAGCACCGCGCCCTTCTCACCCGTCGGCGCCGCGTCGTACTCGGCCACCACGTCCAGCTTGTACTGCGCGGTGAACGTTCGCCGGCGCGCCTTCTCGGGCACCTCCGGATCCGGGCGCTCCTGCCGCTCGCCAGTCACCAATCCAGCATCGCCGGCCACCACGGCACGGTCGAGCACGGTCACGGTCATCTCGGAAAGTCGTCTCCATCCCCGCCCTCGGGGACGTCAGTGATTACTGAGGGGCGGGTGCCTCGGGTCAGCTTGGCAGAGAGGTCCGCGCCAATGCAGAAGGACGACGAGCACCATGGCGACGAGCACATAGACCCGGCCGTGCAGCCAGGAGTGCAGCCAAGAACCCGGACTCTGGCGGACAGCAGCAGACTGTCTTACACAGCACCACCAGCCCTCTGGCCGGGCGGCCAGCGCAACACCCGCCAACTTGTAAACGGCAGCTCAGTGATTCAATGCGCGCTCACCGGCTGCACCGGCTGCATCAGCTCTCAGGGGCATAAGCCACGGCTCCAGCAGCAGAATGTCGTTTGGGGAGCGTGGCGGCCCAGGCCGCGATCTCGGGCAGCACGCGGACCAACCGCGCGGCCATGTGCGGCTGGCCGTCGTCGGTGTTGTGCAGCCCCAGCCCGTACAGCCGCCACAGCTCCCACTGATAGTGCAGGTAGTCGCCCAACTGGGGCCGCAGCCGGGCTTCGACCGCTGCCACGTCACCGGCCGCGACCACGAGCACGGCCCGGTTCGGGCCGAGCCGGAAGAGGGTCACCGCCACGGCGGCGCCGGTCAGCTCCAGGTCGCCCAGGTCGTAGCCGAGCTCGACGTCACTACGGCGTAGCACGATGGGCCAGCCATGCGGTGGCGGCGGGCAGGGCGGGGCCACCCAGCGCGGTCGCCAAGCGCCGTGGGGCGGCGGCGCGGCTTGCTGCTCGACGTGAAACGGAATGTCGAGCTGGCTGCGATGCTGGCTAACCTGACCGCGCGCGGCATCGGTCGGCTGTTCGCCGAGGGCGGCACCATGATTCACACCCACTTGACGAGCAGGAGGAGCGATCTCGTCCAGTACCTGAAAAGCCGGTAGTCCGCGCGCGTTTGTGGCGACTCCCCTTTTTCTCGACTCGCGTGCGCCTCCTCGACCCTTACCGCCTCGGCCCGGGACACCAAACGTGGCCTCGCAGGTGTGGCTCACGTTGGCTCCTACCTGCAGAGCTTGGGCGGCGAGATTTGCCTGATCATCCCGCCATCGGAGCGCACTTGCAGGCGTCTCAGTCAGGATGTAACGTCGCGGGAGACCTTACGCAACCGGAAAGTGATCAACACAAAGTCCGATGACAATCAGAACCGAGAGCCGCATAAAAATCGCCAGCAGCGTCCGTGAGGTGTGGGCGTATGTCTGTGACGTCGGACGCTGGCCGGAGTGGGCGCCAACGGTTCTCGAATGCCGGGTTCGCGGAGGAGCTCCGCTTCAGCCCGGCTCGCGGGTGGAGCAGCGGGCGAAGGGGATCCTCTGGTTGACTCGCGGCCGGAGCCAGGAGGTGACCGCTGTCGAGGCGCCCCGCTACGTGGCGTTCGCCGGGCCAATGGGTACTTCCGCGGCGCGCTGGGGAATGGAACTCGAGCCGGTGGACGATAGGCAGACCGACGCCAAGATGTGGATTGAGGTCGACCTCGCGGGCATCATGCGCGCGGTCCCCGGCCGCACTCTCAAAGGCAGAATTCAGCGCGTAAGCGATCGCGAGATGGCGGCGATCAAGGCTGCGGTCGAGTCCGCTACGCGGGGAGGCGCGGAGTCCTAGATGGAGTGGCGCGGTTCTACCGCGACGCTACCGAGATCGAGGAGCACACCGTGAGCCAGATCGACCGTACGCGAGAGCACCTGATCGAGACATACCGCAAGAAGGCGAAGCACTACGACATCACCTCCCGGCTCTACCCCGCGCCCGGCTACCCCCAGCGGGCACAACGCCTCCGGGCCGTACAAGCGCTCGGCCTTTGCGCGGGTGACAGCGTGATCGACATCGCATGCGGCACAGGTCTGAACTTCCCGCTGATTGAGGAGGTGATCGGTCCCGACGGCCGGATCGTCGGCGTCGATCTGACCGACGCGATGCTCGCCCGTGCCCAGGATCGGGTAGAGACGAACGGCTGGAGCAATATCAGCCTCGTGCAAGCCGACGCGGCCGACTTCGACTTCCCAACCGAGGTCGACGCGATCCTGTCCACGTACGCCCTGTCGCAGGTGCCCGAGTGCGCAGAGGTCATCGCCCACGGCGCCGCGGCCCTCTCCGGAGGCGGACGCTGGGTCGTGCTGGATCTCAAGGTTCCCGACAACACGCCTGGGTGGCTAGCGCAGCTCGGAACCGCAATTGTGCGGCCCTTCGCCTCCATAGATGAGTGGATCATGCGCCGTCCGTGGGAGGCGATTCGCGCAGCCATGCAGGAAGAGCTGGCCGATCTCTCCTGGACCGAGTTGTTCTTCGGAACCGCATTCCTCGCTGCCGGGTCCCGCGGCCCTGGGACCTTCGGTGTACGACCGCGGGGGCGCGGCCATCAGTGACCGTGGGCTGAGCAAGCGTCCTCTCACCTGAGGCCCGGCGCGTACGCGAGGCTTTGGCGGACGAGTCGATCCAGCGCGTCTAGGCGGCGTGCAGAAGGCTCAATCCAGCAAGACTCGAGAATTGACCCCCCCCAACCTGCTCTAGGGTGGATGCGAGAGCGAACGGAATGAACGCGGTGAGAAGCGGCTCTCTCGCGGCGCCCTTCTCTGCTCGCCGCGATGCTGACGATCGGAAACTCGGCGTCTCCAGAGGTCGGCTCGAAGTACTGTGACGCGCAGGTCGCGGCTGGGGCTGAGGACTACTACCCCGGTCGCGACGAGTCGCCCGGGCAGTGGCGGGGCAGCGGCGCCAGCGCGCTTGATTTGACACTCGGCGCGCGGGTTGAGCGCAAGCAGTTCATGGCGCTGATGCGCGGCGAGCGCGCCGGCTGCGCTCAACGGCAAGGCAGGCGCTGGCTGAGGTGCTGAAAAAGCGAGCGCTCGCACAGGAGGGCAAGCAGCGCCTCCGTCCGAATGCGCGCAACTGGCGACTGGCGAGACCCAATGCACTGGGGCAGCTCTGACCTGCTTGGGCGTTGCCACGCGCATTCCGGCGTTCCGAGATCGAAGTAGATGCAGTCGCCGACTGCGAGCAGCGCGGTCAGGATCTTTGCGTCGTAGCGTTGGGCGATCACGTACTCGTCGAAATCGCGGGGGTCTCTCGCACCTGCCAGGGACGGCGGCGCAGCTGACTCGGTCTCGGGTTAGGGTGAATTTATATTATGTGCCCAGGCGCGGGGCGACGAGTTCTCGTGCGGCTCGGCTACAGCCGGACAGGCCAGCTGCGGAGCCAGAGGTTGGGAAGGTCGATGCTCGATGGCGCGTCCTCTTCATCAAATGCTGAGGCGTCCAGGATCGACCGGAGTGACTGACGTCATGCCATACACAACTTTCCTCGCCATCAGCGCCACGATCGTGGCGCTCGTCCTCAGCGCGTGCAGTGGATCGAGCCGTAGCAGCACATCCTCCACGGTGCCCGCGACTTCCGCCAATCCGGTGCAGCGAGAGAATTCGCGCCCGGGCAACCCTGGCTGGGAGATCCCAGCCGGCGCGGGGACGGTGATCACTGGTTATGCTTCGGAGACCAGCGTCGCCCCGGGGCAAAGCGTTCACCTGCACGTGGCCGCGCCGCCGGGCTCGCGCTACCGGGTGCTCGTGTACCGGCTGGGGTGGTACCGGGGGGTCGGGGGGCGCCTAATCATGTGCGTGCCTGGTTGCCGCTCGAGCGACGCCGCGATTGCACAGCCCCCGCCAACCACACCCAGCTCCGTCACCGGGCTGTTCCGGGCCCCCTGGCGCGTGACCGATCGTGTCGAGATCCCGTCTGACGCGGTCTCCGGCTACTACGAGGCCAAGCTCGAGATCGTGGGTGGCGCGTACGCCGGCGCCGTGGGGAGCGTTCCGCTGATCGTGCGCCAGAGCCCGGCGGCTCCCGCGTCCGCGGTGTTGGTCCAGGTGCCGGTCAATACGTGGGAGGCCTACAACCGTTGGGGCGGCAAGAGCCTGTACCAGTTTGGCACCAGCATGCACGCCGTCGAGGTGTCGTTCGATCGGCCCTTCGACCAGCAGCTGTTCTACAACATGGTCACGAAGCTCGAACTGCCCTGGGTCCGCTTCCTGGAGCGCAACGGTATCAACGTTTCCTACCAGACCGACGTCGACACGGACACGGCCCCCGGATCGCTGCTGCATCACCGTTTGGTGTTCGCGATCGGCCACGACGAGTACTGGACGCAGCGAATGCGCGACGCCTTCAACCAGGCGCTGGCGCTGTCGACGAACCTGATGCTCGGCTCCGACAGCGACGATTGGCGGATGCGCTACGCCGCCGGCCGGCGAACGATCGTGGAGTGGCGGGATCCCTCGATCGATCCGGTCCACAACCGGCGCCTCGACAACGGGTTCTTCACGACGTTCGGCGAGCCCGAGTGCAAGCTGATGGGAGTCCAGCACCAGTGGGCCGCGCAGCGCGATCTGACCGCGCCGCCCACCTCGTACACAGTCGTGGGGCCGAGCAGCGATCCATGGCTGGCGGCTGCCGGTTTGACGCCCGGGGATGTGATCCCGGGGGTCGTCGGCTACGAGTGGGACTCGCTTATCCCTGGCTGCTTTGCGGGTCAGGTGGTGCCGCTGATGACCGCTCTCAACACGGGATCCGACGGCGTCCCCCGCAGCGCAGACATGGTCCGGGCAACCGCGCCGAGCGGAGGCCGCGTGTTCGCGATGGGCACGATGGAGCTGGCTTGGGCGCTCGATGACCTGGACGGGCGCTCCCCCAACCCGCAGGTGGTCGCGTTCGTCAAAGCAGCCCTCCGCGATCTGACTCGTCCCGCCCCCCGGCCGCTTTGATAATCCGGCATAGCGCGACGGGATTGATCGTCTCGGCGCGCCTGCGTGCCCCAGACCCGCGCATCCTCCGGGTGATCGTGCGCCCGGTGAGGGGCGGCCGCGGGTGCGTGGACAGCCTCCGGTCGGTGTGTCGACTACCGTTCCCGCGCCGCACCACCCGCTATGCCGCGGTTGCAATCGACCAGTGGGGGGCGTCACAGCCGCTGATCGTCACTGTGCAGCCGGGAAACGATCTACTTACTCGTCACGGCACCAACACTGCTGCCGGCAGGCTCCAAGATGATCGAGGGACTACGGATGCAAGCTGACAGTCACCGTGCCGATGGGTGAGGCGGCTCCGCCCCGCCCAGAGCAAGCACCGCCCGGAGCGAGGAAGGCTTTCCCTACCTACTCAAGGCGGCCTTCGGCCGCGGGCCCCGGCAGCATGGGAAAAGCCGCCGCCGCGCGGCGCTCAACTCGATCTGGACGACGGCCGACGGGACCGCTCAGGTAGCTACTTGTGCCGCTGGTCAAGACCGCCGCGCTGCTTGCTGAGTGCCTGGCCGATGAGCTGCATCTGGTGGTGGCTCACCCGATGACCCTGGCCGAGGTGCGTCAGATCGGCGACGTGGCGCTGCTGCGCTACATAATCAACGCCGAGGTTGCCTCTCGCGTCAGCGCTGTGTAGAAGCATTTCCCGACGATGCGTCCGGCGACGTGCGCTCTCAAGGCTCTTGTCACCAGCCTCGCCCACTAACCCGGCCACAGGCTGCCAGCTTAGGCCCCATGGTCCGCTCGGATGGCCGGAGCGTGCTCGACCGGTGCTAATTGCCACCTTCCCCTCGCCGGGGCTACCAGGGCGTCCGCTCCTCTCGCTGCTCTTGCGTTTCCACCCGGAAGTCCGGGATGCATCCTTCTTCGGCACCCAGGATGACCACCCAGTCGAACTGTTGTCCCTTGCCGCTGTGGCCTGTGAGCAGGTGTACTACGGGCTCGCTCAGCAGACTGGACTCGTCGCCTATCCGGATGCGCGCACGGATCTCTCACGCCCGGCTGGAGCTGGCACGGCCACGTTCACCCCGGCGGCGACGAGCCCGTGGTGTGGATGGACGGTCTCGATGTCCCCTTCGTGCTGGGGCTGCGGGCCGGTTTCTTCCGCGATGACCCCTACTCCAACGACCCGCTGCCCGTCCAGGACTCCGCGGGAACCGCCGTCGCTCCCGCCTCCCTAGCTCTGGCCGACCACTGGTCGGGCCACCATAGCCCGGTTCGCCGGTACCCGTGGCAAGAGGCTTACCCGGCCCTCCGGCGGCTGATGGCCACGGCCCCCGGAGGCACCGCGCTCACCAGGCTGGAGTACCGCAACCCGGTCACCGGCGGTCCAGCCTTGGCCACCCTGGGCTGCCTGCTCGAGGGCCTGTCTGCCGAAGGCCGGACCCGGCCGCGCCGGGAGACCGCTAGCTCGGTCATTGTCGTGGCGCGCGGGAGCGGGACACTGAGCTGCGGCGGGCAGACTTTCGCGCTGCTTCCCAACGACGTAGCGGCGATCCCGTCCTGGACCTGGCATCAGCTGATCGCCAGCGACCACGATCTTGTCCTGCTCCGCGTGACCGACCGCCCGATCCACGACGCCTTCGGTCTGTTCCGGGCCGAGGAAGCAGAAACCATGGCGTGCGTGTCCGCGGCCCAGGGGGTGTGACCGACATGCTGCAGCGGGCCGCTGTCAACGGGGTCGACCTGGAATATGAGCTGTGCGGAGCCGGGGAACCCGTCGTCCTCATCCACTGGGGCGTGGGCGCGAAATGGGCCGAGCCGCTCCTGGAGCAGCAAGCACTGACCAGCCGCTACCAGCTGCTCCACTACCACCGGGCTGGCTTCGCCGGCAGCGGCCCGCGAGAAGGCCCGCCCACCATGGCCGCTCACGCTGCCCACTGCCACCAGCTGATGGGCGAGCTCGGCATCACCAGGGCCCACATCGTCGGCCGCTCTTCCAGCGTCCCGGTAGCACTCCAGCTCGCGCTGGACGCCCCCGAGGCCGTGCACACGCTCACCCTCATGGAGGCCGCGCGGGCCGCCCCGCCTACCGATACCCAGCAGCGGTTCGGCAAAGACGTCGCCCAGGCCGCGGTCCCGCGCTCGACCGCGGGATGCCCGGAGCCTTCGAGCAGGCGGTCGTCGACGCCGACGCCTTCTTCACTCAAGAGATGCCCGCCCTCCAGCAATGGCTATTCACCCAACACGACGCTCGCTGCATCCACCAGCCGGCGCTCGCCGTCCTGGGAACAGCCAGCCCACCGATGTTCGCGGAACGGCAAAGGTTGCTGCTGCAGTGGCTGCCCAAGGCTGAGCCACTCGAGCTGCCGGACCTCACTCACCTGCTGCATGGGCAGAACCCCACCCTCGTCGCCAAAGGACTCGCGGGCTCCTTCACCTGCCGCCCGATTCCGGAGTCACTCTGACAGCTCGCCTGGGCGAAACCGACAGAGCGAGTTGTTGTGTGCCGCGCCTGCTGTCATGGGTCAGAAGTCACGATCAAAACAGATCGGCGACGTGGCACAGGAGTTCCTGGCTGCCTTCACTGGCATAGGTGTGCTGTGCATCGGGCGCCCACGAGAAAGCTCGTTGCCGTCCAGGTGGCCAGATCAACCGTCTTGTATAGATCGATCGCGGGTATATTGGCTGAGTGCCCGCCCGCGCGCTATTTCATACCGCGCCGCGCTGCGTGG
>OBLU010004130.1_pt1 | contig 13101 bp, 14 predicted proteins | sample 1518681 | NCBI WGS metagenome assembly OBLU01 (sample SAMEA3539304, study PRJEB22396) | soil metagenome | biome: tundra; feature: field; material: soil | place: USA | collected 2010-05 | depth 0.15 m | reverse complement strand
TCGTGGTCAATGAGATCAACACCATCCCCGGCTCGTTGGCCCGGTATCTGTGGGTCGATCCCGTGGTCTCCTTCGGTGACCTGTTGGCCGATCTGGTGGCCGAGGCCAGGCAACGACCGACCCATGCCTATACCGCAGCGGGTGCCGATGGCACGGTGCTGCGGTCGGCCGGATCGATCGCCGGAAAGCTGGGCTGAACCGGTTGGCGACCCCCTTGCGCCGGATGGTGGTCGGGGAGGAAATTCTGGTCGACATCAAACCGCACTGGATGTACCTCATCGGTCCGCTGGTCACCTCGGTGGTCGTGATCGGGGTGGCGGTGGGCTTCGAGATCGCGTTCCCCCATACACCGGTGGGCTGGCACCGGGTGGAGGCCATCACGGCTTTCGTCCCCTGTGCCTGGCTGGTCATCCGATTCATCCGTTGGCGGATGGCCGGCCTGGTGGTCACCTCGTTCCGGATCGTGGAGCGCCACGGGGTGTTCTGGTCGAGCACTTCAGAGATCTGGCTGTCCAGCATCGAGGCGGTCGACACCGTGCAGTCGGTCTTCCGTCGGATGGTGGGCACCGGTGAACTGGAGGTCACCATCTACGGTGAGGACGACCTCCAGGTCTTCGGGGATGTGAGGAAGCCGGCCATCCTCCAGCGGATCATCGCCCGCCGCCTCACCCCTCCTCCGGGTTATTGACGGGGCGCACTTCGGATGAGGTCAGATCTGGCGTATCGGGACCCGAGTGGGTAGCTGATTCGACAGGTGAACGAGGTCGTCGGGATCTCCGGTGAGCAAGGTCGACCTCGTCTTGGCGGCAGTGACGACGAGGTGGGCGTCGACAACGTCCGAGGTACCTGCTTTTCCGAGAAGCGACCCCACCTCGTGGGCTTGCTCTGGTGAGAAGGCCACGATCTCACAGCCGCGCAGGAAACGTCTCAGCTGCGCCTGCCGAGCCGAGCGGCTCACCTGCGCGACCACTGGCGCGGTGGTCGTCGGGATGACACCACCCTCGAGGCGGATTCGATGATCGGCCCATGTGCGCCGATCATCTCGATCGGCGGCGACGAGAACCCCGGCGTCGTAGACGATGCTCACGCCGAACGAGGACGAGAGGTCGCGACCACCTCATCAGCGACTCGAGAACGGGCTGCTTCGAGCTCGGCCTCGGCGAAGGCGCCGTGTTCTTCCTCCCATTCGGCAACGGCGCGCAGTCCTTCTCGGATGAGGAGCGCTCGGCGGGCGGCGGCGGTCATCCAGGCCGAGACGCTCGCCCCCTCGTCGGCCGCTGCGGCCAGGACCTGCTCGTGGACATCGGCATCAACCGTAATTGCGAGCTTCGGTGACGGTCTCCCACGGGGCATGACACAACCGTACTACCATGGTAGGAGGGTTGTAACAGGACCACCGCCATGCGCCCGGACACCCGTATGACCGGCGGTTGGGGGGACCCCCTCAGCCAAATCCGGTGTTGCGTTCTGGGTCAGTCAATTGACAGGATTAGCTAGGTTAGCTAATCTATCTTCATGCGAGTCAACATGCACGAGGCCAAGACGAATCTCTCGCGATTGGTGGCCGCGGTGGAGGCCAGTGAAGTCAATGAGGTCGAAATAGCCCGAGCTGGGCACGTCGTGGCCCGTATCGTGCCGGCTCGCCCCAAATCGGCTCGCCACCCCGGCTCCTGGGCCGGACAGGTCACGATCCACCCTGACTTCGATGAGCTTCCCGTCGCCGTCGCGTCGGCATTCCGTGGTGAGGATCAATGAACGTTCTCCTCGACACCCACATTTTGTTGTGGTGGCTCGCAGCGGACCCATCTCTGCCGCCGCGTGCCGGCGAAGTCATCGCGGATCCCGACACGGTCGTTGTGGTTTCGGCCGCATCGGCATGGGAGATCGCCATCAAGAAGGCCATTGGCCGAATAGAGGCCCCGGACGATCTTCCGAATGCCTTGGATGCCAATGGGTTCGATGCCTTGGCGATCAACGTCAGCCACGCCTTGGCTGCCGGCGTGCTTCCGACACATCACGCCGATCCATTTGACCGAATGCTCATCGCCCAGTCACGGATCGAATCCTTGACGCTGGTCACTGTCGATCGTCGGTTTTCCGATTACGAGGTGGATCTGCTCCCACTCGCTTGACCCTGCGACGGTCTCGCCCGAGGCTTCATCCCCTGTCGTGGCATGCGGCAGTGCCATCGGTGGAGGTCACCCTCCACGCCGGGGCTGGGAAGGACTCCACGTCGATGGCACCGGTCCGGCTCAACGCCACCACCGACCCCCCAAACCCGGCTCCGGTCATCCGGGCCCCGTAGACCCCGTCGATCGACCTCAGGTGATCCACCAGGGAGTCGATCCCGGGCGTCGACACCCCGAAGTCCTCGGCCAGGCTCCGGTGGCTCTCGGTCATGTAGGTGCCAGCTGCCCGCAGGTGATCCGAGAGGAGGGCCTCGGCCACCTGGTGAACCCGTCGGCACTCACTCGACACATGGCGGGCCCGCCTCAGGAGGAGAGGGTCGCGCAATTGGGCCAGGTCGGACTCGTGGGCCAACCCCAGCGGTCCGATGGTTTCCGCTGCGGCTTCGCACTCGGCCACCCGGACGGCGTACTCGGTGTCCCGCAATGTCCGGTGTTGTCCCGAGTCCACCACCACAATCTCGGCGGAGCCGGGGATGGGCACGTATTCCACCGAGAGCGTGGAGAAATCGATCAGGGAGGCAGATCCGGCCCGCCCTCCCGCACATACCAGGGGATCCATGATCCCTACCGGCACACCCGAGAGGTTCTCGGCCTGTTGGCACAGTTCGGCCACCGCCACCGGTGACCCGGTGGCACCGAATACCTTGGCCAACGCGGTGGCCAACGCCGCGCTCGAGGAGAGGCCGGCCCCCACCGGGAGGGTGGTCGCGATCCGACACACGCCGCCGATCTCGGGCCTGACGGTGGCGATGACTCCCGCCACCAATCGTGCCCACGACGGCTCGAGGGTACCCACCACCTCTGGGTCGGGCGGCAGGCCGAGGGGAAGGGTGACTCCTTGTCGATGGAGGGTGGAGAAGAAGGTGATTCCCGATGACCCGGTGGGGGTGAATTCAACGGTGGTGCCGAGATCGATGGCGATGGGAAGGGCCAATCCCCGGTTGTAATCGGTGTGATCGCCGATGAGGTTGACCCGCCCGGGTCCAGTGGCTCGTCGGGCCAGGCTCATGCGTGCTCCTTCGGGTGCAGCCGCCCCGTCAGCCATCCGGCGGCAACCCGAACAGTAAACCCGGGGAGCCACCGTGGCCCGACCGTCGGGAATCGTGGCGCTGGTTTCCGGCCACGCCGACCGGCGCATTTGACCGGCGACCGATAGAGCAGCCACCATCCCTGCATGTTCGACTCGTGCCCACGATGTGCCGCCCCATCCGCTGCCACCCCGGTCGGTGCCCGATGAGCGGGCCGCTGACCGGTCTTCGGCTCATCGAGTTGGCCGGGTTGGGGCCGGCCCCGTTCGCCGGCATGATGCTGGCCGATGCCGGTGCCGACATCATCCGGATCGATCGATTCGACCGGGCCACCTACCCACCCCGACAGGAGCCCCACGTCGACCTGATGAACCGCGGGCGTCGGTCGGTGGCAGTGGACCTCAAGCACGCCGACGGCGTAGCGCTGGTGCTGCGCCTGGTCGAGAGTGCCGACGGGCTGATGGAGGGCTTTCGGCCCGGGGTGGCCGAACGGTTGGGTCTCGGACCCGACATCTGCCTGGCCCGCAACGCGAAGCTGGTCTACGGACGGATGACCGGATGGGGCCAGACAGGCCCGATGGCCCAGGCCGCCGGCCACGACATCGACTACATCGCCCTGGCCGGGGCATTGGAGCCGATCGGCCGGGCCGGGGAGAAGCCGCTTCCTCCCCTAAATCTGGTGGGCGACTTCGGCGGCGGGGGCATGCTGTTGGCCTTCGGGATGGTGGCGGCCATCCTCTCCGCCCGACAGACCGGCCAGGGTCAGGTGGTCGACGCGGCCATGGTCGACGGTGCCGCCTCGCTGATGGCCATGACGTACACCCTGCGGGCGTCCGGCATTTGGAACGACCAGCGGGGCACCAACCTTTTGGACACCGGTGCCCACTTCTACGAGGTCTACGAAACGGCGGACGGTGGCTACATCGGGGTCGGGGCCATCGAGCCCCAGTTCTACAGCGAGCTCATCGGCCTCCTCGGGCTGTCGGGGGAGGCGTTGCCGGGACAGATGGACCGCGACACCTGGCCGTCGATGAAGGAGCGTTTCGCATCCATCTTCGCCACCAAGACCCGGGCCGAGTGGGTGACGATCTTCGAAGGCAGTGATGCCTGCGCCGCCCCGGTCCTCTCGTCGGCAGAGGCCCATCTGCACCCCCACAACGTGCACCGGAATACCTTCACCGAGGTGGCCGGGGTGGTCCAGCCGGCGCCGTCGCCCCGGTTCGAGGGAACCCCCGGGGCCATTCGTCGCCCCCCGCCCAACCCGGGTCAACACGGCGACGAGGCCCTCGACGACTGGGGAGTGGACGCGGGCGATATCACCAAACTGAGGGAGTCCGGAGCTATCCGCTAGAGGTTGACCACCGGACAGGTGACGGTGCGGGTGATCCCTTCGATCAGCTGGATCCGCCCCACCACCATTCGCCCCAGTTCGTCCACGCTGGTGGCCTCGGTCCGCACAATGACGTCGTAGGGCCCGGTGACACCTTCGGCGGCAGTGACACCGTCGAGTTTGGCCACGGCCCTGGCCACACTGGCGGCCCTTCCGACTTCGGTTTGGATGAGTACGTAGGCGCTGACTGACATGTGAATCTCCCGACCCGGTGGTTCCCGTTGACGGATGCATGCTACCGCCCCCGTCGTGGCCCCTAACATGCCCCCGGTGGGCGTTCGGGAGCGAGGTGAGCAGTTCCGGAGGCTGGCTCGTTCTGCCATCGCCGACCTGTTCGATCAGCAACAGCCGTTCGGCCGGCTGGCGCTCACCCATGTGCTGATGACAGCGGGCGACACCATGTTCGCGGTATCGCTGGCCGGGTCGTTGTTCTTCTCGATCTCTCCCACTGCTGCCCAGGACAAGGTGCTCCTCTACCTGGTGTTGACCATGGCGCCGTTCGCGGTGGTGGCGCCGGCCCTCGGACCCCTCATCGATCGGAGCCGGGGTGCCCGGCGGGGGATGGTGGTGGTCTCGGCCCTGGGCCGGGCCGCACTGTGCCCGTTCTTGGTCCACGCCATCCACTCCCTCCTGTTGTTCCCACTGGCCTTCGTCATGCTGGTGCTTTCCAAGATGTACCTGGTCACCAAGGGCGCACTGGTTCCGGAGATGGCTGCTCTCGCGCGCATCGGGCACCCTCCGGGGAGCGATCCCGAGCGACGGCCGCCCGACCTTGGGCCGCCCTCCGCCCTCCCGATGGCCACCCCGCCCTACGGGACACCGATGATCGACGACAACGACGACCCCGAGGTTGTCGACCTCGATGCCGCCCCCGACCTGGCCGGCCTCAACGCCCGGTTGGGCCTGCTGGCATCTTTGTCCGCCTTCGTCTTCGCCCTTCCTGCCGTGGCCGTCCTCAAGTTGGGAGGCGCTCCTTGGGTGCTGTGGCTCGATTTGGTGGTGTTCCTGGCCGCAGTGGTGGCCGGGGCCAGGTTGCCGGTCCGCCGGCGTCGGCGGGAACGGAGGCCGAGCCGCCGATCGGGACGGGAGCGAGCCATCCCGATGGTCCCGGTCACCCAGTCACTGGTCGGGCCTTCGGTCGACAGGGTCGGAACCCCGAGCGACGATGAGATCGACCTGGCCGCCTTCCGCCCCATCGCCACCTCCGAGGTGCTGCTGGCGTTGATGCCGATGTCGGTGCTGAAGGCGGTGCTCGGCTTCCTCACCTTCTTGTTCGCTTTCGGGCTCCGCCGGGAGGGGGCGGCGACCTGGTGGTTCGGGCTGTTGCTCGGCGCCATCACCGGGGGTGCGCTGATCGGGGTGTTGTTGGTGGCCCGAATCCGTCGGGTGCTCTCCGAGCAACAGATTCTGGTGGCGTCCCTGTGGCTGGTGGCGGTGGTGGCGGGCATCATCTCCTTCCAATCCGGTCGGTCCTATCAGGTGGCGGTGGCCCTGGCGGTGGGTGTGGCCGGGGCCGTTTCCAAGCCGTCGTTCGACGCCTTGGTGCAGCGGCACGTGGAAGTGTCCAACCAGGGACGGGCGTTTGCCCGTTTCGAGACACGCCTCCAACTGGTGTGGGTGGTGGGAGCATTTGTCCCGGTGGTGCTGACCCTCCCGATCACCACCGGTGACCTGATCATGGCCGTCGTGGCGGCAGTGGGGGCGCTGGGCTATATGAGCTCGCGCCGGACCGCCGAACGCCACCACCGAACGGGGTGATCGAAAGGAACCGGCAGTCAGGCTTGCCGATGTCGCTCACCGACACCGGATCGACGGTCACTTCGAGGTTCGGTGTTTCGTTCGGCGGTAGTCTTCGACCGTGTTCGCTCGGTATGACACGGTGGTCCGTTGCAAGGAGGATCACCTGTTCACGACCATCTGGGTACCGATGGCCTCCATCAAGGCGGTCCGTTCAAGACATCCACCTTCCCTGACCCTTTCGTCAGGGCGAGGCGCCTTACGCCGGGTCGGTCAACCCAGCTGCTGCTCGAGCCTGTCCAGTTCGGCGGTCAGCGTGGCCGGGATCTTGTCCCCGAACTGGGCGTAGTGCTCGCGGATACTCGGCACTTCGGCTCGCCAGTCGTCGAGATCCACGGCCAGCAGCTTGTCCATGTCCTCGGCCGAAACGTCCAGACCATCGGTGTCGATGGAGCCCGGGGCCGGGATGAAGCCGATAGGAGTCTCTTGGGCTTCACCCTCGCCACCGGCCCGATCGAACACCCACGAGAGCACCCGCGAGTTCTCGCCGTAACCGGGCCAGAGCCAGCGCCCGTCCACGTCCTTGCGGAACCAGTTGACGTAGAAGATCTTCGGGAGCTTCTCGGGATCGGCGGATGCCCCGACATCGAGCCAATGGGCGAAGTAGTCGGCCATGTTGTAGCCGCAGAAGGGGAGCATGGCGAACGGGTCGCGTCGGAGCTTCCCGACGGCGCCGGTGGCGGCGGCGGTGGTCTCCGAAGCCATGATCGACCCGAGAAACACCCCGTGGTCCCAGTCACGGGACTGGAACACCAACGGCACCACCGAGGCGCGGCGGCCACCGAAGAGGATGGCGTCGATCGGCACGCCTTCCGGATCCTGCCATTCGGGGGCGATGGCCGGGTCCTGGGCGGCAGCCACCGTGAACCGGGCGTTGGGGTGGGAGGCCGGGGTGCCCGATTCGGGCGTCCAGTCCTCTCCCTTCCACGAGGTCAGGTGGGCGGGAACCTCGTCGCTCATCCCCTCCCACCACACGTCACCGTCGTCGGTGAGCGCGGTGTTGGTGAAGATTGTGTTCCCGTCGAGGGTGAGCATGGCGTTCGGGTTGGTCTTGAAGTTGGTGCCGGGGGCCACGCCGAAGAATCCGGCTTCGGGGTTGATGGCGTAAAGGCGACCGTCGGCTCCGAATTTCATCCAGCAGATGTCGTCGCCCACCGTCTCCACCTTCCAGTCGGGCAGGGAGGGGATGAGCATGGCCAGGTTGGTCTTGCCGCATGCCGACGGGAAGGCCGCCGACACGTACTTGGTCACTCCGGCGGGGTTGGTGAGCTTCAAAATGAGCATGTGCTCGGCCAGCCAGTTGTCGTCGCGGGCCATCACCGAGGCGATCCGTAGGGCGAAGCACTTTTTGCCCAAGAGGGCGTTGCCGCCGTAGCCCGAGCCATACGACCAGATCTCCCGGGTCGCGGGGAAGTGGACGATGTACTTGTTCTCACTGTCGCACGGCCACGGAACGTCGGCCTGGCCGTCGGCCAGGGGAACGCCGACCGAATGCAGACAGGGCACGAAGTCGCCATCGGACCCCAGCACCTCCAGGACGCCACGGCCCATTCGGGTCATGATCCGCATCGACACCACCACATAGGGCGAGTCGGTGATCTCCACCCCGATCTGGGCGATGTCCGAACCGAGGGGCCCCATCGAATACGGGACCACATACATGGTGCGTCCGCGCATGGAACCCTTGAACAGACCGGTCAGCACGCCGCGCATCTCGTCCGGGTCCAGCCAGTGGTTGGTGGGGCCGGCATCGGATTCGTTGGTGGAGCAGATGAAGGTGCGGTCCTCCACCCGGGCCACATCGGCCGGGTCGGAGTGGGCCCAGTAGCTGTTGGGCCGCTTGGCGTCGGACAGTTTGGTAAAGGTCCCGTTGTCAACGAGTTGCTGGGCGAGCCGGTCGTACTCATCGGCCGAACCGTCACACCACTCCACTGCGGCCGGCTCGGTGAGAGCGGCGACCTCGTCAACCCAGGCAGTCAACTTCTTATTCTCAGTGGGGGGCATGGGCGGGTGATTCCTCCTCGGGATTCCGTGTCATTGACCGCGACGATCACACACAGCAGATGCCGGCGTCGCGGGGGATTCGTCAATAATAGCGGGGGAGACGGGAGTCGATGGTAGGCAGTTGGCATGGTCGGAACCAACTCTGGTGGCATTTCGGCTGATTCGTCCGGTTCGGGAGATGAATTTGCCCTCATCGACCGCCTGCGGGCGCGGTTTGAACGGGCGGCCGGCACTCACGTCCGTGGAGGGCGACCTGCCGAGGGCGAAGTGTGGATCGGGGATGACGCGGCAGTGGTCCGGTCCCCGGCCGGTGGATCGGCGCTGTTGGCCACCGACCTGGTGGTGGCGGGGGTTCATGTCGATCTCGACCTGTGCGGCCTCGACGACCTGGGATACAAGGCTCTCATGGCCACGGTGTCCGACCTGGCGGCCATGGGGGGCCGTCCCGATCATGTGCTGGTCTCCATCGCCTCCCCACCGGGGTCCGACCTCGACCTCCTGGCCGACGGGGTGGCGGTGGCCGCAGAGGAGGCAGGGTGCGTGGTGGTCGGGGGCGACCTGTCGGGGTCTCCGGCGTTGGTGGTGTCCGTGGCGGTTTCGGGATCGCTCCATGGATCGCCCCAACTCGGCCCCCTCCTTCGCTCGGGGGCCCGACCGGGCGATCAACTCCTTGTCACCGGACCCCTGGGAGGATCGGCGGCCGGCCTCCGGCTCCTGCGCCGACGACGGGACCAGGGCTTCGCTTCTGAGCCGTCAGCAGAGGAGTCGGAGCTGATCCGGGCTCACCGCCGACCGCCGGCCCGACTCGACGAGGGCGAGGTGTCCCGGTTGTCGGGAGGCCGGGCCGCCATCGACATTTCCGACGGACTGGTGGCCGACATTCGCCACCTGGCCCGGGCGTCGGGTGTGGGAGTCGACCTGGACGAGCTTCCGGTCGCTCCCGGATCGACCGTCGAGGAGGCACTGGGGGGCGGGGAGGAGTACGAACTGATTGTGGCCACCGGGGACGCCGGTCGGCTTCAACACGAGTTCGCCACGGCCGGACTACGCCCTCCCATTGTCATCGGACGGTGCACCGATGACCCGGGCCGTCTCGAACTGCGTGGTGATCCCCTCCCTTTCGGGGGGTGGCGTCATGGGTTCGGGTGACGCGAACGGCATTCTCAGGGAATCCACAGAAACCCCGTCCACAATTGTCAACGTGACCTCGGAAGGAGTGCCATGGACATGAAGGGTCGGCGGGTCCTGGTTGTCGACGACGAGAGGAGCATCACCGAACTGGTGACGATGGCGCTCACCCTCCACGGTGCCACCGTGGAGGTAGCCCATTCGGGGGCGGATGCGCTGCGGGCCCTGCAATCCTTTCGACCCCATCTGGTGGTGCTCGACGTGATGCTGCCCGATATCGACGGCTTCGAGGTGTTGAAACGGATGGGATGGGACCGCAGCTCCCAGATGATCCCGGTGTTGTTCCTGACGGCGAGGGGCGATGTGGACGACCGTATCCGCGGCATGGCCGCCGGCGGCGATGACTATATGTCCAAGCCGTTCAGCGTCGAAGAGTTACTGCTGCGAATAAAGGCAATTCTTCGCCGGACCGATGGGTACCAGAATATTGGGCCGCGGTTGTCGTTCGCCGATGTCGAGCTGGACGAGGACAGCCACGAAGTGTGGCGGGGCGCCGCGTCCATCGAGCTCACTCCCACCGAGTTCCGGTTACTGCACTTTCTGATGATGAATGCCGGGCAGGTCCTGTCCAAGTCCCAGATCCGTGATCAGGTGTGGGACTACAGCTTCGACGGCAAGGTCAACATGGTCGAGGTGTACGTGAGTTACCTCCGCAAGAAGCTCGATGCGCACGGGCCGCCGTTGATCCGCACGGTCCGTGGCGTTGGGTACTGCCTCCGGGTGCCCCCGGAAGTGGCTGGGTCGGACAGCACCATCACCGGAACTGCCGGCTGAGGGGTCCCGATGACGCTCCGCCTTCGCCTGCTGTTGCTCCTCGTCACCATTGTTGCCGCGGGTTTGGTCATCTCGGACGTGGTGACCTACACCTCCCTCCGGTCGTTCCTCGTCACCCAGGTGGACAACCAGCTACGGGTGGCGACATTCCCGGTCGGCCGGGCATTGCTCCCGACTTCCGGGTCGGGCACGGCGGGATCGCCTTCCTCCGTCGTAGCACCATCCGTCCCGCCGGCCACGCCGGTCACGCCCACGACGCGCGCCCCGGGAGGAGGAACCTTCGGGCCCGGTGAGAACTTCAGGGAGCCGTCCCATGGAACTGATCGGGGCGTCCTGGTACCGCCGGGTACCTACGGTGAACTACGTGATGCCGGCGGTCGTGTGCAGGCTCATGTGTTCTTCAGCTACGGCGGCAAGGCCCCTGCGATACCTGCCATCCCGGGGTCGCTCCCGGGATCAGGCGGGCATTCGACCACTGATCTGTTCTTCACGACGTCGAGCACCGGTACCGACGGAGTCAGTTACCGGGTGTTGGCGCAACCGCTGGCTCACGACGACGGCACCATCGTCGTGGCGCAACCGCTGACTGGCCTCGACAGCACCCTGCAGCGGTTGTTGCTCATTGAACTCATCGTGTCGGCACTGGTCTTGATGATCCTCGGGCTCATCTCTTGGATCATGGTCCGCCGGGATATGCGACCCCTCGAGGAGATGGCGGAAACGGCGGGAGCCATCGCTGAGGGCGATCTGACCCAGCGGGTCTCTCGCGTCACACCGGGCTCCGAAGTCGGCCAACTCGGCATGGCGTTCAACACGATGATCGAAAAGATCGAAGAGGCATTCGGCGCCAGAGCCGCGTCCGAAAACAAGCTCCGGCGGTTTTTGGCTGATGCCTCCCACGAGTTGCGGACCCCGCTCACATCCATCCTCGGCTATTCGGAGATCTTCGACCTCGGCATTCGTGACCGTCCGGCCGACCTTGCCACCGCCATGCGCCACATCAAGAACGAGGCAGCCCGGATGGGCACCCTGGTGGACGATCTCTTCTTGCTGGCTCAGCTCGATCGCGAGCGGCCACTGGCTCGGGAACCGTTCGATCTGACCGAGGTGGCTGCGCAGTCGGTAGCCAGTGTCCGGGTGTCCGCACCCGACCGCGTCGTGACACTCGTCGCGGGCGGACCGGTGACAATGATCGGCGACATCCAGAGAATGCGACAGGTGGTCGACAACCTGTTGGTCAACGCGATTCTCCACACTCCGGACACCGCGGCGATCGATGTGGGGGTTCGTCTCGACGGAGATGAGGCGATCCTCTCGGTGCACGACAACGGTCAGGGCATCGACCCCGCTGTCGCCTCGCGTATCTTCGAGCCGTTCTTCCGGTCGGACCCGTCACGAACTCGGGCCACGGGTGGCGCCGGGTTGGGCCTGGCCATCGTGTCAGCCATCGTGGAAGCCCATGGCGGTCGGGTCACGCTGCTCGAAGGAGAGGGCACCACCTTCGAGGTGAGAGTTCCGGCCGCGGCAGAGAATCTCTCATCCGGCGGTGCGACGCCGACGGCCGACACCAGGGGAGTGCAACCGTCGCGCTGACCCGACCGAACGGACGGGTGTTCGCCCGAAGCTGACTTTTTCAGCCGGCTCCCGCCGTACGACTGAAGCCACCACCGCCGGTGAAGCCACCACCGCCGGTGAAGCCACCGGCGCCAGTACCCAGACCACCTCCGAGGGCGCCCGCCCGCCCGGTGGTGGTGGCGCTGCTGGCCGGAATGGGAAGGTTCAGATCGGCGAGGACGACGGTGGCACCAGGTTTCACACCGGAGGTGACCTGGGTGAGGAGGTCCCCCACCGTGCCGAGGGTGATCCTGACCCGGGAGGTGGTGCCATTTCGGTACTCGGTGACGAAGTGATTGGCCCCAACCGTCTGCACCGCCGAGCTGGGAATCGTGGCGACATCGGTGGCTGCCTTGGTGAAGATATTCACGTTGGCGTCAGCCCCTGACGACAGTTGCAGGCCACTGTCGTCAGCCATGGAGAGGGTGACCGGATAGCTGGTGGACGACGACGTCGAGGCCATCAATCCGATCGAGGTGACCGTCCCGGTGACCGTCTTGGTGGTTGCATCGGGGTTGATCGTGGCCTTCTGGCCGACCAGCACGTCGGCGATGTTGGCTACGGCGATATTCGCTGACACCACGAACGAGCCGGGACCGAGGATGACGATGGATGCATTGGCGCTCGGACCCACGTTTGAGCCGGCACTGACGGCGGCACCGGGGGTGATGGCTACCGAAGCCACGGTGCCGGCGATCGGACTCAGAAGATTGGTGTCGGACAGGTCTTGTTGGGCCGAAGCGACGTCGGCATTGGCGACATCCAGCGCTGCCTGGTCACTGGCCAATTGTTGGGGGGTGGCGACTGACGACGCCCCTGTCGAGCCGCCGTGTTGGGTCGAGCCGGTACTACCGGAAGCGCTCGTACCCGATCCGACCGACGCGGTTGCGCCGGAACCACTTGCGCTGCCTATCGCCTTGGTCGCGCCGGATGCCGCACTAGCGAGCGTGGTCGCCAGGGTCGCCTCGTCAGTCGCCACGCTGGCCTGGTCTTGCGAGACGGTGTTCTGATCAGCCGCCACGAGTTGGAGTGCGCTCATGCAGCCAGTGCTCGGTGACGGTGACGGTGACGGTGCTGGTGTGGTGGTCGAGGTCGTTGGGGTGGGCGAGGTCGTGGT
>OBLU010004127.1_pt1 | contig 13108 bp, 11 predicted proteins | sample 1518681 | NCBI WGS metagenome assembly OBLU01 (sample SAMEA3539304, study PRJEB22396) | soil metagenome | biome: tundra; feature: field; material: soil | place: USA | collected 2010-05 | depth 0.15 m | reverse complement strand
CCAGGGCTACTCCTACGGCGACGTGGATTTCCCGGTCCAGCCCACCGGCGTCAATACCCTTAACCAGATTTTCGGCGTCTCGACCGGCACGGACTCGTTCACGGCTAAACCCCTTCCCGCGCCTTCGAGTGTCGCCATCTCAGTCGACAACGGCACGGGCATCGCCAACCAGGCGGCCCTGATCGCCAGGCAGTTGAGCGCGAAGGGATTTGACGTCAGGTCAACCGCCACCGTGACACCTGACGGTCCGGTCAGTGAGACCGTCGTCTGGTACGGGGGTTCTCCCCCGCCCGCCAATGGCGATTGGACCAGCCCCGGCCTGGCGGCAGCCGAATCCGTGCTGGCTCAGCTCCAGGGTCCCGCGATCCTCGGCTACGACCCGGCCAAAGTCGCGGCGGGCGCGATCGTCACCGTTCAGAGCGGCACCGATTTAACGGTCAAGTCCAGTGTCGTGCCCGCCAAGACCACGACCAAAAAGAAGAAGAAGTCATCCACTTCTACGACAACCACCACCATCTATGTCCCGACCGGAGTGAGTACCAATAACGCGTTCAGTGCTCCGAGTTCTACTAACCAAGCCCTTGCACCATACGACCCGCGCGCGTGCAATGCCGCGGGAACCGGTCCGGCCACGACGCCAGCATCTAAAACGACAAAGAAGAAATAGTTGTCCACGCAGTCACATGACTGAAGTAATCTGCCCCGTCAAAAAATGCTCGAGGTCCATCTACAGTTTGGAACGATCGTGCCCGAACAAAAAGTTAGGGACATCTCATCTCAACGCTGTCTCATCACAACCGCGGTATTCAAATCCGCGGTTAAACCCAGGGCCGGTTCAAAGGCCTCGCTACCGCAGGCTCGACGGTGACGAGGAGCAAGGTCGAATTCGAGTCGGAACAATAGGTCGACGCCCGATTACGCGTCGAAGTCGACGAGTACTGCGGCACCACTAAATCGTTCATGCGCGAGATCGCTGAGTGCCCGGTCGGCGTCGCCAAATGAGTAGCGATGGACCGTCGCCTTAATACCTATTTTCGCGGCGATCTCGAGAAAATCTCGACCGTCTTGTCGCGTGTTCGCCGTGACGCTTCGTAGCGTCCGCTCTTGAAAGAGATGGCGCTGGTAATTAAGCACAGGAATGTCACTGAGATAGATGCCCGCAATCGCCAGTACTCCCCCGCGGTCAAGCGACGCGAGAGCGGTTGGCACAATGTCGCCCACCGGAGCGAAGAGAATCGCTCCGTCTAAGGGCTCCGGCGGCGGGTCATTAGTGTCACCGACACTCGAAGCCCCCAACGAGAGCGCGAGTTGACGGGACTCGGGTGACCGGGTAAAAACGTGGATCCTCGCTCCTTCGGCAATCGCGATCTGTGCGGTCAAGTGCGCCGAACCTCCGAAGCCGTAGATGCCAAGACGGCCACCGGTGGGCAATTCCGTTCGCCGAAGAGCGCGAAAACCAATGATCCCCGCGCACAACAAAGGCGCCACCGCAACATCGTCGAAGCCATCGGGTAAGTGGTACACGAAGGCTTCGTTCACAATGACGAACGTCGCGTAACCTCCGTCTAAGTCCCACCCCGTGAACGTGGGGCTTAGACAGAGATTCTCCTGGCCAGCGAGACAGTAGTGACAGGAACCGCACGTGCGAGCGAGCCACGCCGCCCCGACGCGTTCGCCCCGTTGGAAGAAAGACGACCCCGATCCAAGTTCGTCAACCACTCCGACAATCTCATGACCCGGCACGACGAGAGGTCGACGTGGCGCCAAGTCACCTTCGGCCAAGTGCAAGTCCGTTCGGCAAACTCCGCACGCCACCACACGAAGCCGCATCTGACCTGGACCCGGAGAGGGAGTCTCGCGCTCAATCAAAACGAGTGGCTGAGTGTCTATGGGTCCGGGTGCCTTCACCGCCCACGCTCGCATCGTCGCAATCATGTTTCACCTCCGCTATCCGGGACCAGCAAACGCTTCCAACCTAGAAGTCCGGCCCGCGCAGTGCCAGGGTCGCACCGAACCCCTTGGAAACCCGATAGTTGGCAACGGCGGTCAGTCTCACCCGATCTCTTTTCGGTCGCAGCATTTCAGACCGTCACCGACGTAACAAAGGACAATCTCTTCGAGTTTCTTCGCAGTGTGGTCCCTCATCGTCAGCACGTCGGCCAGCAGTTGGGTGGGGTGCCATTGGTCAGTCAGGCCATTCCAAACCGGCACGCCCGCACATGCGCCAAGTTGCTCATCGTCACGCTGCGCCGATCCACGGAATTCGATTCCGTCGAACATCCGTCCGAGCACCCGTGCGGTGTCCTTCACCGACTCCTTGCGTCCCCAGCAATTGCGCTGACCCAGTCAGGCCGCCGTGGCCAGTAAATCAGTCTGATTTGCGAAACACGACAACGGGGCACGCCGCGTTGGCTACGCAATGCTCGCTGGTCGAGCCAATGAGCATGCCGGTAAATGCTCCGTGGCCACGACTGCCCACGACGAGGAGTTCTGCCCCACGCGATTCCTTCACGAGCACCGGAGCGGAATGGCCCTCCACGACTTTCCACGCGACCAGAACCTGGGGATGAGTGAGCCGCAGCGTCGAGAGTATCGGCTCGAGCACTTTCTCCGCATCGGCCACCGGATCGTAACCGGAGGGAATGGCAGCCCACCCGAAACTGGTCGGCCACTCCCACGTCATCACAATCTCGAGTGAAGAGCCCGTCATTTCCGCCTGCCGCATCGCCCATTCGAGTGCCGATAGAGAGGCCGACGAGCCATCAACTCCCACGACGATCCGGTGAGTTCGCACTGCATCGTTGCGCGGCTCTCCGTTTGTTTGCGTTTCGGAGTTCACTTCTTTTCCTCGCGTTCTCCATTGAATGATGCTTCCGACATGAACGTGACACCAGTGCCAGTGCTCTCATTTCCGAGCGCCAACCCACCTGGTTATCTTAAACCAAGTTTAGGCCGCCGTGATGTTAACAACTGCGGCGTTACCCACGGCATACTGGTGAGAGGCAACGATGTATATCTTGGCTACCGCGACGCATTACTGGCTTTCGAATCTTTACCCGTGACAATCGAGAAAGACGTTATCGGCATAGGTACTGTGGCAGTCGACATCACTGGTCGAAAGTGACCCGACGAAAGCCAGATACGGCTCACCTCTTCACTAATGGCAGCGCTAGCCAGCGCCGTCGAAATGCGCGATCCATGTACCGCAGGTCACGAAAGCCGCGTCGCTCAGTTTTCCGATCTTCTTGCCACGGCGCTCGACCGCGACGGCGAGGAGACCGAATCGATCGAGTTGGCAACCAATATCCACGACATCGACAGGATTGCTATTCCGGCCGGAATTCTTACGCGCACTGGCAAGATAAGTACCGCAGAGATCGAACTCCTTCGTGCGCATGACCAAATCGGTTCGGAGATGTTGGAATGAGTCGACTTCCCAGAGCACGCTCGTGGGTTGATCCTCCAGCATCGTGGGCGACTAGATGGTTCGGGTTATCCTTCTAGCCTCACTGACGAGTAAATATTCATCGGTGTTCAAATCATCGACGTTGCGGACATCTTCGACACCAGGTCTTCGTACCGACCACACCGATCGGCGCTTGACGTCACCGTAGTCCTAAAGGGAATCACAAGTGGCGCGGGACCCTCTACGATTCCGGCGTCGTCGATGCTTTCATGCAGCCCTGGGAATCCGGAAGTATTCACTGATCCGGCTCTTCAGACAATTCTGAGCGCCCGGAAGTAATTCTTGTTTCTCGGTACCCGACGAGCGATTAGCGGCGGCCCGATTCAAGAGTCAATTCGAAGAAAGCGGTCGGGGCCGCCAGTCGGCCCTAAAGAGGGCACACCGACGGTCCCGATCAAACGCCGCAATGCTTCAAGGGTGGTACCGCTCAGCGACGCAACTAATTACATTAGTGGTGACATCGAGTCGTCCAATTAAGCGAGCGCGCACTCAAGCGTTAAGGACTCATTGAACCGAGTACCCGTCGCAAGAAGCTCCCGAACTGCAAGCGATGAGAACAGAGACGACCGATGAAGCTCTGGCGGATGGATATCGTCGACGCCCTCTCTCGTCACCAGATACTCGAGTGAAACTTGACGGACCACGGCAAGGTATTCACCAGCCGATTTTGCTGCGAGCAGACTGGGGTGCTCTTTGACAAGATCCGTCGAGAGAAAGGCAGCACCCACCAACTCATCACTCGAGCCTTTCCGACCACCATTAGAAAGGCCGAACGCCGTCATCGCACTCTTCGTCCGCAAAGATTCATCAATGAATGCAAGGTCCTGAGTCGATTTTGGATTTGTCCATCATGCAAAAGTTTAGTCACTAGGAAATTGCACAATCTGCAGTTTTCATGCCATACTGCCTCAATGACGGAGAACGAATTGGGACGTCGCGAACGCAAAAGGTTGACGACCCACCAGATGCTGCGTTCAGCGGCGTTGCGACTGGTGGCCGAACGAGGCTTGGCCCAAGTGACGGTAGAGGACATTGCCGAAGAGGCCGATGTCTCAGTGCGCACCTTTTATGACCATTTCCTTTCGAAGGAGGATGCGATCGTTGGCTTTGATGCCTCTCGCGTTGACCAGTTGCGCGAAGCTCTCGCCGCCCGACCGGTTGAAGAATCTCCGTTACTAGCACTTAGAACGGTGCTTCGCGAACTGTTGGCGGAGTCCAGCGAAGAGTGGCCCCTACGGATGGAGGTCATCCGCAGCGACTCCACCCTGCTCGCGCGCATGTTCGCGTCCTTCGCAATCTCCGAAAGGGCCATGATCGAGGTAATCGCCTCACGAACCGGCACCGACGCCGACCGCGACCTCTTCCCCGCGTTGATCACTGCAGTCGCTACCGGTGCCTTCAAAGCGTCAATCAACGTGTGGCGAAGCAACAGCGAAGTCCTCGCGCTCTCGGACGTCTTCGACGCTGCTTTCGACTTGGTCGGTAACGGACTTTCGGTACCCGGCAGCTACGAGGGAACCTCCGCTACCCACACCGCGACCTCGTCGCGTACCCAGCCGATCGACGGTTCGTAGGGCCATGCTGATTCGTTTGCTGCGTACCTACCTGCGCCCGTATCATCGCCAGATTGCCATCTTGGTCGTATTGCTGGTAGCCCAGACGGTAGGCAATCTCTATCTGCCGAATCTCAATGCGGACATCATCAACAACGGCGTCATTGAGGGGAACCTCCACTACATCTTGGCTACCGGTGAGGTGATGTTGATTTTCACGCTCCTGATCGGAGCCTGTGCGGTCGTGGCGATCTATTGGGCGTCCCGAGTCGCGATGGGGGCCGGCGCCGATATCCGAGCGGCGGTCTTTACCCACGTGCAAGCGTTCTCGGCCCGAGATATGAATCAGTTCGGCACCGCGTCGCTCATCACCCGCAACACCAATGACATACAGCAGATCCAACTTTTCCTGCAGATGGCGCTCACCATGATGGTCATCGCGCCAATCATGTGCGTAGGCGGCATCATTTTGGCAATCCATGAGGGTGCCCAACTTTCAACGCTACTTCTGGTTGCTGTGCCCGTGATGGGCGTGTTCATCAGTGGTGTCATGATCAAGGTGATTCCACGATTTCGATCCATGCAGGTCAAGATCGACCGCATCAATCAGGTGCTTCGCGAACAGATCACGGGAGTGCGAGTGATCCGCGCTTTCGTTCGCAACAGTTCCGAAGCGGACCGTTTCGCCGTGGCCAACGCTGACCTCACCGATACCGCGCTAGGGGTGAACCGCATTTTCGCCTTGGCGTTGCCCATGATGATGGTGATCCTCAACCTGTCGAGTGTGGCCGTAGTGTGGTTTGGCGGCCGCTTGGTCAGCGAGGGTTCGATGCCCATCGGCAACCTCACGGCCTTTCTCACTTATATCTTGCAGATCTTGCTTTCGGTCATGATGGCCGTGATGGTCGCCATCCTGCTACCGCGCGCGGCGGCGAGCGCCGAACGCGTGGAGCAGGTCCTTGATGCCGTGCCAGTGGTCAGCGACTCGCCGAACCCGATCAATCCCACTGAGATGACCGGCCTCGTAAAGTTCGAGAAGGTCGCGTTCGCCTATCCCGGTAGCGAACGCCCGGTGTTGGACGACCTCTCCTTCACGCTAGAGCCAGGCAAGACCAGTGCGATTATTGGCGGGACCGGCAGCGGCAAGACGACGCTACTGAACCTCATTCCCCGGTTCTTTGACGCAACGACTGGCGCCATCGACGTCAACGGCATCGACGTGCGAAGCCAGGAGCAAGAGGTTCTGTGGAGTTCGATTGGATTGGTTCCCCAAACTGCTTATCTCTTCAGCGGTACCGTAGCCACGAATCTTCGCTTTGGTCGGCCTGACGCCACCGACGCGCAACTATGGCAGGCCCTAGAGATTGCGCAAGCCAGGGACTTCGTATCGGCAATGCCCGGACTCTTGGAAGCGCCGATCGATCAGGGTGGTACGAACGTTTCGGGAGGCCAGCGTCAACGCCTTTCCATCGCCCGAGCCCTGGTGAAGCAGCCGAGCGTGTACCTTTTCGACGACTGCTTCTCGGCGCTCGATGCCGCCACCGACGCCCGACTGCGTGCCGCTCTAAAGACCGGAACCCGAAACTCATCGGTCGTCATTGTGGCCCAGCGTGTCAGTACCATCATGCACGCCGACCGGATCATCGTGCTCGACGACGGACACATCGTCGGAATGGGCACGCACAGTGAGCTGCTGACCAGTTGTGATCCATACCGAGAGATCGTCGTTTCCCAGCTGGGCGAGGACGCTGCAACATGACGATGGGCCCAATGAGCGTGATGCGTGGCGGCGGTGCACAACCGGCGCAGAAGAGCAAGGACCTGCGAGGAACCCTGCACCGGCTCCTCGCCCGGCTGCGTCCCGAGCGGACCAAGTTGGTCCTGGCGTTATTTCTCGGCGTCACCTCAGTCGGCTTCATGGTGTCGGGTCCCGAGATCCTCGGCAATGCGACCAACGTCCTCTTCAACGGCATAATCGGAAAACAGCTGAAGCCGGGAACCACGAAGGCCCAGGCACTTGAACTGCTGAGGAGTCACGGTCATGGCCAGATTGCGTCGATGATCGCCGGAATGAAGATCACCCCTGGAATTGGTGTCAACATCAACGAACTTGGCTTGGTGCTCGGCCTGGCCGCGCTCGTGTACCTCTTTGGCGCAGCCTTCAGTTACTTTCAGGGCTTCACGATGGCCGGGCTGACGCAGCGCGTCATATTTGGGCTGCGGCGAGACGTCGAAGCGAAGCTGAGTCGATTGCCGCTGCGTTACTTCGACAGCCATCCTCATGGTGACGTACTTAGCCGGGTCACGAATGACATAGACAATCTCACTACTACGATCCAGCAGGGTCTCAGCCAACTCATCACATCCGTGCTCACGATCGCCGGCGTAATGGGGATGATGTTCTGGATTTCGCCTCTGTTGGCCGCGGTGTGCATTGTCACCATTCCGCTCGCGCTGGTGGTGACGCTGTTCATCGCTAAACGGTCACAGGTGCAGTTCGCCGCCCAGTGGAGCCAGACCGGCACGCTCAATGGTCTCGTCGAAGAGACCCACACCGGCCACGAATTAGTGCAGGTCTTTGGGCGTAGCGAAGCCACCATCGACGAGTTCGGCCGCCAGAATAAGCGACTCTACGACGCGAGCTTTCGGGCGCAGTTCCTCTCGGGAATCATCCAGCCATCAATGCAGTTCATCGCCAACATCAATTACGTCGTGATCGCTGTGCTCGGAGGGTACCGAGTGGCGTCGGGTCTGCTCTCTCTAGGTGCCGTGACGGCGTTCATACAGTATTCTCGCCAGTTCACGATGCCCATAACGCAGATCGCCAGTCAAATGAACATGCTGCAGTCAGGCTTTGCCTCAGCCGAACGGGTATTTGAGTTCCTGGACGCTGACGAGGAAACGCGCGATCTGCTCGACTCGGTAGACCCGGGCCCGCAGGCGCGCGGAGCGGGCAGCGTCAAACTAGAGCACGTTTACTTTCGTTACGAGCCTGACAAGCCACTGATCGAAAACTTCAGTCTCGACGTAGCGCCAGGTCAGACAGTAGCGATCGTTGGACCGACTGGAGCCGGCAAAACCACCATCGTCAACCTGCTCGTGCGCTTTTACGAGATCGATGCCGGAAAGATCCTGCTCGATGGCGTCGACTACCGTGACTTATCGCGCGACGAGGTCCGCAGCGCTTTCGGCATGGTCCTGCAGGACACGTGGATGTTCGCCGGAACCATTCGTGACAACATCGGATACGGGAAACCAGATGCAACTGATGAGGATGTCGTCTTCGCCGCCAAAGCCGCGCACGTCGACAGTTTCGTGCGTACTCTACCCGATGGCTACGCCACCGTATTAGACGAAGATGCGTCCAATCTCTCCTCGGGCCAGAAGCAGCTGCTCACGATTGCTCGCGCCTTCCTGGCCAACCAAAGCATCCTTATCCTCGATGAGGCAACCAGCAATGTTGACACCCGCACCGAAGTTCTGATCCAAGAGGCGATGACGAGCCTGCGCAAGGGCCGAACAAGCTTCGTGATCGCCCACCGTCTCTCGACAATTCGCGACGCGAATACGATCATCGTGATGGACCAAGGACAAATTGTCGAGCAGGGTAATCACGGCGCACTCATGAACAACCGTGGTTTGTACTATTCGCTTTACCAAAGTCAGTTCACCGAGGCATCGAACTAAGAACCTCATCGGCACATTCCGGCGAACTCGGGCGCACAGAAATTCGTAGAGCGGTTTCAATCAGTCTGCCACGCATGAAATCGCCATCAAAAAATTCCACTAAGCCTCCCCAGGGAATGTGGACACCCAACGAGCCGATTCAATACGTGCGTGGAGAGCGGGCACGCTGCGTCGGTTTTCACAGTTTCAAAATGTTCCGTGTAGGCTCGAAGAAATGCCGTCTTCACGACAAAGTGGAAGGTCGCGGTCGTTGTGATTTCAAATGAGGATGTAATGCCGTTCGGGCTTCGAGTGGCGCGCCACATTGCGATGATCTCCATCTGCATGGTCATGTTCCTCACGTTCATGGACATGACGATCGTCAGCGTCGCACTGGGGAGCGTGCAGTCGCACCTTCACGCGGGTGTGACGCAATTGCAGTGGGTTGTGAACGGATACGGACTGACGTTCGCCAGCTTCATGCTGCTGGGTGGAACGTTGGGCGACCGCCTAGGACGCAAAAAGGTCATGCTGGGTGGTCTTCTCCTCTTCGCGACGGGTTCGTTACTGGGCGCGCTCGCGCCAAACCCCGACGTTCTAATAGGTGCCCGCGTCATTATGGGCATCGGTGCCGCCGCGTCGGAACCGGGGACGCTTTCGATAATTCGCCACATGTTCCCCGACCGTCGCGTTCGAGCGCGCGCGATCGGCGCTTGGGCTGCGGTTTCGGGACTCGCCCTCGCGTTCGGGCCAGTGATCGGGGGTCTGCTGGTGGCGGCCGAGGACTGGCGTGGCGTATTTTGGTTCAACGTCGCGGCCGCGCTGCTCATCATGGTGCTGGCGGTGAAAACCGTTCCGGAATCATCGAGTCCCCCAGCAGCGCGCCTCGACATTCCGGGATTTGTCGCGGGTGCGGTTGGGCTCGGTGCCATGACTTTCGCCGTGATTCTTGGTGAAACTGACGGGTATCGTAATTCGCTGGTCATTGGTCTGTTCCTCATTGGCGTGGTCGCCATCACCGGCTTTATTCACATCGAGCGAGCCAGTTCGTCGCCCCTGCTCAATCTCACTTACTTCAAATCGCCTCGCTTCAGCGGCGCGATGATCGTGGCCTTTATTTTGTACTTCAGCATCTTTTCCATCTTCTTCTTCACGGCGCTGTACCTGACCGCGATAATTGGTTACGCGCCCGCACGCATCGCCCTGGAGTTCTTGCCAATGGCGCTGGCCATGATTGTCGCGGCGCTACTGGCGGGTCGGCGTGTGGCGAGCGTGGGACCACGCGTCCCTATGGCCGAGGGGTGCGTGTTGGCTGGGGCCGGAGTGTTGCTGTCCGCCCTGCTGTTGCTGTCCCGCCATCCCTCTCTTTGGCTCATGGCCACGCTGGCACTTGCGGGTTACGGCTTTGGGTCCAGTGTGGTGCCCATGACCTCGGTTGCTCTGAGCGAGGTTCCCCCGGAACGTTCCGGCATGGCTGCTTCGGCGACCAATACCAGTCGTGAGTTGGGCGCGGTGTTCGGTGTGGCCGTTCTCGGAGCACTCGTCAACGCGCATTTGACCGGTGATCTCACGCATCGACTGAAACTGCTGAAGATTCCGGCCAACTTCATCTCAATCATCATCAGCGCGGTCGAGACAGGCACCGTACCAAGCGGTGTCAAAGGCGGCGGCTCGATTGAGGATCACGTGATCCAAGCCGCGTACGGCGCGTTTCGAAGCGGGCTCGAGCAATCGCTAGTAATCGCCGGCGTCGGCATGCTCATCGCCGCCGCAATTGCGGCTCGAACGCTCGGTCCGCGCGCAGAAGATTCCAGCGAGGCGCCACCCTTCGAACTTTGACTCGCGGGCATTGAGAATTTTGGTCCGTTGCGATCGGTGGAGAAGCACGCCTAGCAACGCGATGATCACCGTGTCGCTGACCGTGACGCCAGTCAGACCAACACCACCAAGAACTACGACGGTCGATTTGATGCCGTGCGGTTCATCGTCGTCAAGGTTGATGCTGGTCAAGCTGCCTCGAGCAAAAAATGCAGTGTCCGCGTTGGAACCGTCCGGCTTCCTAGATCAAGCGGGCCGCGCACTGATGAAGTGTCTCGCCTACGGACCTGTCTTCAAAATTCCAAGCTCCCGGCGGACCTGGGAAGCGACGACTCTTTCTTGCAATTCGGTCGCTTCAAGATACCCACGCTGGATTATGTGCCGAGGTCCTCTTGAATGATATGACGCGAGTGAGAACTGACGCGGCGAGCCCTGTCTAACTCGGCGCTATTCAATCTCCCGGGCCAATAAAACGGACTCCGAACATTCGACCGCGTGAATCACCGGTCGTTAGGCTAACGTCTTGGACCCACCGGCTTGAAACGATTTAGAAGTTCCCGGTTTGGTTGTTGCGATGGACACTTCTGATTAATTCGAAGAGAACTTCCGATTGGATGGACCTGAGGATGACGCCGGCCGCGCCGGCCTGAAGGGCTTCACCAACGACGTTGCTGTCCAAAGTCTCAGTGCGGAGCAAGAGCTCTACGTGCAGTGTTGCGCGAGTGAGCGTTCGACATAGTTCGATGCCGCTACCATCAGGAAGACAGTTGTCGATCACGGCGACATCGGGCCGGTGGTCAGTTATCGCTTCTTCCCCCTCGATTCGAGTGCCGACTGCTGCCACAACATCGAAACCTGCCCCGGTGAGAAGTTCGCGGAGTTGCTTTCGCACTTGCTCGTCGTTTTCGACCAAGCAGACCGTCACTTCCGCGTACGACGCTTCAACCCTCCAGGAACCAGTCACGCCCTTAGTATCAGCGAACGGTACACACTCGCCTAGGGACGTAAGACCTATAAACGGTCGACTTCAAATCGCTTTCGTGCGCAAGCCGGTCGACCCCAAGGATTCCGGGGCGGCGAGACGCCGCCGCCCAATGTTCTACGCCAAGGCGTTCACATTTTCCCTAAGGAGTCGTCTATCGGGTGCTCGTTATGATGAGCACCAGCGTGCCGAACATCATTGAAGTCAGCAGCATTACGAAGAGGTTTGGCGAGTTCGTAGCGATAAATGACGTCAGTTTCGTGTTGCGTAGGGGGGAGATTTTTGGCCTCCTGGGCGAGAACGGGGCCGGCAAGACCACCACCATAGAAATCCTGGAAGGATTCCAGAAGGCCGACCACGGGACCGTCCTGGTGCTGGGAATAGATCCGCGATTAGGTCGCAGAGCCTGGCGAGATCGCATAGGTTTCGTACTGCAAGAATCGCAGTTCGATCCAATTCACACCGTGAATGAAACGCTCAAGCTCTTCGCCAGTTTCTTCTCGCATCCCCGAGGCGTGGCCGAGACCCTGGAACTCGTTGGCCTGACGGAAAAGGCTAACGAGCGATTCGGTCGCCTTTCCGCGGGCCAGAAGCGCCGGGTTGACGTGGCAATCGGAATAATTGGACGTCCGGACCTGCTCTTTCTCGACGAGCCCACGACCGGGTTCGATCCCGTAGCTCGTCACGAATTCTGGACGGTAATCGAAAGCCTGCGTGACACCGGCACTTCAATTCTTCTGACGACCCACTACATGGAAGAGGCCCAGCGGCTCTGCGATCGACTGGCCATCATGGCGAAGGGTCAGATCATGGCGCAGGGAACATCGTCTTCCCTCATAAGTGCTCTCGGCGTAACCACCATTCGCTTTGAGCAACCGACCGGAGTTGAAATATCAACACTTTGTGCCATCGCCGGGGAAGATTTCATTCTCCGCGACAACATCGTGTCGGCATCGGTGGGCAGCGACGTGCGGGAGATCCTTCTACGTCTCTTATCGTGGTCGCAGTCTACGGGAATCGATCTAGCGGGGCTCGAGGTGGTCAGACCCACATTGAACGACGTTTTTCTGGGCGCGACGGAGAGCGACGAATGAGATTCATTCGACTGACCTTCGCACAGACTGTCTACAATCTACGGGCCCATCTGCGCAGCGCGCGAACTGTCGTCCTCGGCCTCGTGATGCCGGTTGGTTTGTTGGTCGTTCTGAGCTGGGTCTTCGCCAACCAAGGAGAGATGACCGGCATTGCTGGAAGCCAAATCAGCGCTATAGCGTTCTACGCCGGCAGTTTAACTGCGTGCGGGCTCATGCTCGGGACCTTCACCGGCGTCATGGTCACCACGGTGAGCGCCCGTGAGGCTGGGTGGCTGAAGCGATTCCGCGGCTCACCCATGCCTCCCGGCTCCTATCTCGCGGGCCAAATGCTCTTCAACGTCTTGGTCTCGCTACTGCTCGTCGTCGTCATGATTGCCGTCGCGTCTCTGGCCTACGGTCTGCCTCTTCGATTGGTCCCGCTTCTAGCGGTGCTCTGTTACACGCTGCTCGGCGTCTTTTCCTTCACGGCCATCGCCCTCGCGTTGACCAAAGTCATCACGACGCCCGAGATGGCTTCCTCACTAGGTCC
>OBLU010004126.1_pt1 | contig 13108 bp, 7 predicted proteins | sample 1518681 | NCBI WGS metagenome assembly OBLU01 (sample SAMEA3539304, study PRJEB22396) | soil metagenome | biome: tundra; feature: field; material: soil | place: USA | collected 2010-05 | depth 0.15 m | reverse complement strand
ATTGCGCAGGATGGCGCCACACCTGAAGATTCGCCGATCTTGAAGCAGATCCGCGATTACAACGAGCAGGACTGCTGTTCAACGGCCGAACTGGCAGGATGGCTTTGGCGGAGGCAAGCCGAAGCTGGCATCGTGCCCGTTTGGCGGGTGCCGGAAGTTCCTCCGGATGGCGAAGGAGTACCACACACCGATTCCGAAAATGAGCGGCGACACGCGCTGGCCGTGGCACTCCTGGCAGAAGTGCCGGACGAGCGACCCGAGGGCGAACCCGGCGAGCAACTTCGGGTACAGGCGCTTCTCGCGCACTTGCTCGAGTTTCACCGGCGGGCGGAAAAGCCGATCTGGTGGATGCGGTTCGATCGCGCGGACAGCGAGGAGACCGAACTCATCGAGGATCCGGACTGCCTCGCCGGATTGCAGCGGACCGCGCTGGCACCGCAGAAGGTCAAGCAGTCATACCTCTACGAATACACATTCGACGCTCGCCAGGAAACAAAGGTGCGAGTGGACGCCGCTTGCGAATTCACCCACGATTGGAAGAAGCATGCCACGGTAACTGAACTGGATTTGGACAACGGGCGGGCGGTGTTGAAAGTCAGCATCCGACAGGGTACGCCCCCGAACCGGTTGAGCATCGTGCCCGAAGAAATGATGCTGGGCAAGCGCCTAGCGGTGGCCGTGGAGCGGGTCGTTACCCGCTGGCGAGCGACCGGGAGGTTGCCGGGAGCGCTGGAGGACTTCTTGTTCCGGCGCCGCCCGCGAATTTTTCGGAATCCCGAAGGGCCAATGATCCCGGACGGCGCGGACCCCCTTCAGGGGGCGATCGACGCTGCACTCAACATGCGTGCGGCCACCCTGTGTGTCCAGGGACCGCCGGGATCCGGCAAAACGTACACCGGCGCCCGGATGATTGCCGCTTTGCTGCGCGCCGGGAAGCGGGTCGGGATTGCATCCAACAGCCACCGTGCAATTAACGTTCTCCTCAGCGAGGCGTGGCGGGCGGCGGTCGAATCGGGTCTGGATCCAGATGCGGTGAAGGTTGGCAACGATGACGAGCACCTAGCAGGTCTTCCGCCCGGAATTCCGCGAGTCGATAACGGACGCAAGCTCTTCGAGAACGGGTCGCTGCCGGACCTGATAGGCGGGACCGTGTTCGCTTTCATTGACGCCAGTGCCGAAGGCGCGTTGGACTACCTCTTCGTGGACGAGGCGGGGCAAGTCTCGGTGGCCAACCTGGTCGCCATGGCGCCGGCGGCAAAGAACGTGATCCTGCTCGGCGACCAGATGCAATTAGGGCAGCCGATCCAGGGCTCGCACCCGGGAGAAAGCGGGCTCTCCACGCTCGAATATCTGCTGCAAGGGCGTGCCACCATGCCCCTGGACTTCGGGATCTTTCTATCCCTTACGTGGCGCCTGCACCCCGATCTCTGCCACTTCATCTCCGGGGCGGTTTATGAAGATCGACTGGGCCCCCAGGCGCAAACAGTCCAGCGGGTTCTCGTCCCCGGACTGAATCCACCAGATTGGCTGCCGTGCACCTCGGGCCTGGTCTACGTCCCTGTCGAGCATGAAGGCAACGTCTTCGAAAGCGTGGAAGAAGAGAACCGGATCGCCGCCCTCGTGCGAGATCTGTTGGGATTGCGGCTACGCAAAAAAGACCGGACCGTTCGGTCTCTCGTTGCCGACGACATCCTGGTTGTTGCTCCCTATAACCTCCAGGTGGGCCGCCTCGCGCGGCGGCTCGGCAATGTCCGTGTCGGCACCGTAGACAAGTTCCAGGGACAGGAGGCGGCGGTGGTCCTCTTCTCGATGTGCGCGTCGAGTGGCGACGCATCGCCGCGCGGGATCGAGTTTCTTTTCAGCCGCAACCGCTTGAACGTTGCAATTTCCCGTGCGGAAACGCTGGCCATCGTCGTCGCGAGTCCGGCGTTGGTGAGGACACGCTGCTCCTCCATCGAACAGATAGGCCTAGTCAATGTCTATTGCCGCGCAGTTGCAGAGGGTTCCCGTCCCGTACTGGCAACGGCGGGAGCCCGACGATAATGGGCGGCGTCACGTGTTCTAATCTCCGTCGTTCCATGCGCTCGCGACCAGCGGCCCTGGATGCAAGATGAAACCCTCGGGACACGCGCTGGCCCATGCACCCGTGTTTCATCCACGGAGGGTGCGGCTCGGGCTTGAGCGGCAAGGTTTTCAGCGACGTCTACCAGAAGCTCGTCGATTGCCAGCAGCGCTGTACGACGCTGTTCACGCTCATCGACGAGGTGGATTCGTGGCCCGAGCCCAACGGCGCGTGCGATTTGACAATTCGGCGGAGTGAGGAGGACCGGCAATCTTCCCCATAACCTTCAGTCGATTGCAAAGTTTTGCAAGGTTTGATAGCGTGGAGCTCGGGGCGATAAAGTGGACAACCTCCGAGATTACCTTCGGATCAAGGAAGCTGCACGCCACTTGGGCGTTTCTGAGGGCACGCTTCGCAACTGGGGGCGGCAGGGCAAGATCAAGACCCACCGTCATCCGATAAACGGCTACAGGCTGTTCAAGAAAGTTGATCTTGAAGAGCTCTTGCGCGCTGTTAGGTACTCCGCTGAACCGTCAACGCGCACAGTTGTGTCGGGGTCGTGAGACCGCATCTCCGCGAAATGGGGGAACCAACGAGAGAAATGGAACTAGCACACGATGTGGTCATGGAGAGACCGAATTGACCACAAGTGGAAACTCCGAGATGCGCTTTGGCTTCGCTGGTCATGAGACCTTCCCCTTCCGCTATGGGTGGTTGAAGAAAGCAGTTGACGCGGTCAATCGAGAGGCCGAGATATTCACTGCTGACCGCGCGATCGTCGACTTGGGCGTGGGCAAGAACATGGTTCAGAGCATTCGACACTGGGGACTTGCTACTCAAATCTTGGGTACGCGGGAGGATCGCAGTCTGGCCGTTACGCCCATTGGTAAGAGCCTACTAGAGAAGTGGGATCCCTACCTCGAAGATCCCGCTTCTCTTTGGCTCATCCACTGGCTTCTGGTAACCAATTGCAGTCGCGCTGGCACATGGTACATTGCGTTCACACGTTATCCACGACCAGACCTGACCAAGCGGCAACTCTTCGAGTTTTTGGTCGAATTCGCGGAGCGCCATGAACTAAAGGTGAAGCCATCAACTCTCAGTCGTGATGTGGACTGTTTCATCCGAACATATTCGCCACCGACATCGGGAAAACTCATCGTGGAAGACTCTTTCAGCTGCCCATTGACCGAACTCGGCCTGCTCCATCCGCTTCGAGATGGCGAAAGCTACCAGTTCAGCATCGGACCGAAATCGACTTTGCCCCCAGAGATTGTCGGGTACGCCCTCTTCACGTTCATGGCCACTGCACGCCATTCGCGCAAGACGATCGCCCTCAGTGACTGCCTCTACGGGACGGAGAGTCCCGGGCAAGTATTCAAGCTGGATGAGAACTCATTGATCGAGTCTATCGAGGCCCTCCAGTCAATTACCGCGGGGGCGCTTGAAGTAGATGACACAGCCGGCTTAAAACAGATTTATTGCCGTAGAGAGGTCGACGCCACCGGCCTCCTTCGCCGTTACTACATTCGTGGGAGCGGTCGAAAATGAGAGGCAGTCCCACCACGACCACCAAGAGCGGAACGCAGCGGATGTTCTTTCGCTCCATTCGATTAGAGCGCGATTTCCACGATTCGAGAGCTCTTGAAGGCTACTCGCCGACGCCACAGGTACGTCAGGTGCTCTCCCGAATTGCGGAAAGTCTCCAGCCGAGTTCCACAGAACGCGCGTGGACGCTTACTGGTCCGTACGGAACCGGCAAGTCCGCCTTCGCTCTGTTCTTGGCACACCTCCTGTCATCGCCGAACAAGAAGCGTGATCTCGCATGGCCCATACTCTCTGCCACGGCTCCGAAGTTGGCAGACAGCCTGGAATCGACATTGGAGGGCCGTCAACTTCTGCCGGTAGTGCTCACGCTTCGACGCGCCCCGCTGGTCCGCACCATGTTGGAAGGGCTCCAAGGCGCGGTTGGACGCCTTCCAAATACGTCGACTTCCGCGGCTCTGGCCCGTGGGATCCGGGCCGACCTGCGTCTCGACAGTCACGACAGCCGAGGTGTCCTCGGCCGGATTGAATCCCTCATCGAGATCGCCGGCAGTTCGAGGAGCCACCGCGGCATTCTTCTCATAATGGACGAACTTGGCAAAGCTCTTGAATACGCGGCCCGAACCCCTGGAGAAGATATCTACCTCCTTCAAGAACTAGCTGAACTAGCCAGCCGCAGCGGAGCCCAGCCGCTTCTGCTTGTCGGCGTGCTGCACCAGGCTTTCGAGCAATACGGGGAGCACCTTAATGCTTCCTCACGCAAGGAGTGGGCGAAGGTTCAAGGACGATTCGCCGATATAGTATTCCTCGAACCTCCAGAGCAGCAGATGCGGCTTGCGGCGGCAGCGGCGGCGGCTCTTGGAATCAGAGATTCAAGCGATCTGAGTCATCAGTTGCGACGAATAGCCGAAGCGCTTGTCCATGTCGGATATGCACCAAACGGAATTCGCCCGAGCGAGCTTGTGCAGATCGCCACTCAAGCATATCCCCTACACCCCACAGCGCTTATCGCCCTACCCTACCTGTTTCGCCGCTTCGCGCAGAACGAGAGATCTCTGTACGCTTACATTCTTAGTCAAGAACCGTACGGCCTCCAGGACGTTCTCAAGAGAGGCACGGGCCTGGTCCGCCTGCCGGATCTGTTTGACTACTTCATGGCTAACTTAGCCGGTAGTCTCGTTCAAAAGAGCTTTGCTCGGCGCTGGCTCGAAGTCTCTGACGCTCTGGAGCGCACCAAGGATCTGAGCGGTCTTGAAGAGAAGGTACTCAAGACGATCGGCCTCTTGGGAATTTTGGGGGACGTAAGCCACTTGAAAGCCAGCTATGGGCTGATTGCCCTGGCGCTGGCGGATTCTTCAACGGACGACTCCGTCCGATCTGCCGTGGATTCGCTCGCAACTCGATCACTTGTCGTTTATCGACGCTACAACAACACATATAGAGTTTGGGAGGGCAGCGACGTCGACATCGACGCTCGGCTTGAAGAAGGCCGGTACAAAGCGTCCGGAACACCATTAGGCGAGATTCTAGCCCGATACCTACGTCGGCGACCAATTGTCGCGCGCCAACATAGCTACGAGTATGGAGCGCTTCGCTTCTTTGAGTTGAAGCACCTCGATGAGCCATCGAGTCCTGCGGCATTGTGCGCCGGGGCAGCGGCAGACGGAGTTGTGGCTTGCTGTTTGCCCACATCTCCCGACCATACCCGTGCGTTCGAAGAGTGGGCACGCAGCACAGATGCTCGGCAGGAGAAGCGGCTCGTCATCGTTATTCCTGAACAGCTTGGCACAATTAGGGAAGCTGCTGGGTCCCTCGCTGCGCTGCATTGGGTTTGGGAGAACACCCCTGAGTTGCGCGACGATCGGGTCGCGAGCCGAGAGCTGGCCGAGCGGACGCTGCTAGTCGAGCGATCTCTAGGACGCGCTCTGGACGGTCTGCTGGATCCACGCCCAGAACCGAGTGGATCTGGCGCCCGATGGTATCATCAGGGCAATTCGCAGCGCGCAATCCGGACGCCCCGTAACGCCGCACATGCACTGTCTCAAGCGATGGACGTTATCTACCCGGAATGTCCTAAAATCCAGAACGAACTTATTAGTCGCCGAGATCTGTCCTCGGCAGCCGCCGCGGCTCGGCGCAACCTTGTGGAGCGCATGCTTACACGGAGTTCCGAGGCGTTGCTGGGAATTGATGGATTTCCCCCCGAGCGGAGCATGTACGAGTCTGTTCTGCTGAGCTCAGGCCTCCACAGCTCCGCAAACGGCTCCTGGGCCTTCGGCCAACCGCCCGACAACCATCCTCTGAGGCTCCGCCCAGCCTGGAACGCGATGGCCCAAAGGGTGTTCTCTGCCTGCTCCGAACCAATCGCCATGCCAGAGCTGTTTGCTGACTTGGTTGCTCCGCCATTCGGGGTGATGCCCGGCATCTTGCCAGTACTTCTCACAGCCTTTTTGCTGACGTACCCGGATGAAACGAGTCTCTACCGGGACGGCAGCTTTGTACCCGAACCCGCGATTGCCGATCTGGAGGTTCTCATGCGGCGGCCCGAGCTATTCGCAGTCGCCGGAGTACGGGTAACGGGCGAGCGACAAGCCGTAGTAGACAGGATGGCGGCCGGCCTGCAAGTCAAACCCGCCGTCCTCCCCATTGTGAGGTCACTGCTCCACAGAGTGAAGTGCCTGCCTGACTCCGCCTGGCGGACTCGAGAGCTTCCCGATGACGCTCTGAGCCTTCGAAACGCATTCGAACACGCAAAGTCACCAGAGAAGCTCCTGTTTTTGGATATTCCCGCTGCCCTTGGGCTCACCCCTTTGTCTAATCTTCCGTCCGTCGAGCCCCACAGCGTTGGTGTTTTCTTTGACCGTCTCAATGCAGCGCTTGACAACTGGGTAGACCACGGCCCGAGAACTGTTTCTGAGTCCCGCGAGTACCTCCTAAGCGCTTGTGGCCTGCCCCAAGGCGACGGCGGTTGGCGGGAGCTCCAGCGCGTTGCTCACGCACTTGAGGGGAAGCCGATAGCAGCGCCACTTGTCCCTTTCATCAACCGCCTTTCGGGACTAGCAGATGACGCCGCTGCGCTCGACGGGGTCCTCGCGCTCATTGCTGGCAAGCCTGTTCGAACTTGGAACGATGCGGATGCCGACCGATTCCGCGCGCGGGCCACGGAGATAGGAGCTCTTTTCGTTTGTGCACGGCAGATGTCTGTCGTATTGACCGCAGACGAAGATCGGCAACGAACGATGATTACTTCTCGGCTGCGCGAAGAGCTCGGGCCCGAGGTTCCCGTCCATGTGCTTCGGGCCGCCCTGGCTGAGCTACTTCAGGAGTTGCAGCCAGACTCTTAGGTGATGGAAACTTATGTCCACTAATCCAATCCGGCACATCCTCTCGCTCTCGGGCGGCAAGGACAGCACTGCACTTGCAGTTTACACGCGTGACAGGATCCCTGATATCGAATATGTCTTCATGGATACTGGTGAGGAGCTGCCCGAGACATATGACTATCTCGACAACATTGAAGCTTATCTCGGTAAGCCAATAGTTCGCCTTAATCCCGAGCGCCCCTTCACTCATTATCTTGACGTTTACCGAGGCGTGTTACCGGATGCTCGTACGCGCTGGTGCACTCGGATGCTCAAGCTGAAGCCGTTCGAGCGGTATGTCGGCGACGATCCGGCGATCAGCTACCTTGCCATTAGGGCAGACGAGAGTCACCGCAAAGGATATATATCAACCAAAAACAACATTCGGGCCGTGTATCCTTTCATTGAAGATGGAATTAGAAAGGAAGATGTCTTCAGAATTCTCGACGAATGTGGGCTCAAGCTGCCGAACTATTACAAATGGAGATCTCGCTCCGGCTGTTATTTCTGTTTCTTCCAAAGACGCAACGAATGGGTCGGACTTCTGGAGAACCATCCCGAACTGTTCGAAAGGGCCAAAGCCTTCGAACGAGTGGACCCTGCCACGGGAAGCCCATTCACCTGGGTTACACGGGAGAGTTTAGTGCAACTGCAAGCCCCTGAGCGGATTCGAGAAATCAAGGAGCAGCAAGGCCATCTCGGAATACAAAAAAGAGAAGTCGCAACGGGGCTATTGGCCAACATCCTCGTCGACGAAGATGACGAGGAGAAGTCGTGCCTGATTTGCCACCTTTGACCGGTACATAATCCGAAGAGAACCCGTGCCCAGAGAACGCATCGACACCACATTTCACGAGACCTTCGCGCTAAACGCTCCCGCAGTGGCAGCCATTCTTCGGGTCTCTGACGAGCATGAGGGAGACGTAACTCCCGAGATCGTGCGAGCAGAGACACAGTTAGGGCCAAACTACGTGAAGGCCATGCCTCGCTATGCCCGAGGCTGCGGCCTTCTAGAGATTAGTAGCTACCGTTTGACTCCGTTTGGGCGAGCGGCTTTCGAGAACGATCCGAACCTTACGCGCCCAGAGACGTTGTGGTTGATGCATTATCACCTGAGCGCTCCGCACGGCCCCGGACCCTGCTTTTGGAACCACCTCATCGCAAGGCACGTCCGTATTGGCCATACCCTTTCACGAGCAAACGTTTCTGAGGTGATCGGGAGATTTCTGAAGGAGTCCGCGACTAAAACGCTAGGGACTCGCACCCTACAAAGCACGGCCACGGCTTTTCTCGGAACATATGCCAAGTCGGATGGTCTAGGAAAGCTCGGACTGATCGAGGACGAAAGCGGCTCGTACACAGTAAGGCAACCGCAGACACCACCTGTATGGGTTTTGGCGTGTGCGTTGCATGACCATTGGGAGGCGTTCGGTGACGGCTGTTCGGAGCTGCTGCTGAAAGACTTGGGTCGGCAGGACGGTTTTGCAGGGTTGTTCTTCCTGGGGCCGGGTATGCTTGGCACCCTGTTGTCTGAATTGCAGTCGGCAGGTGCTGTGAACATCAAGCGCGATGCGCCTCCCTTTGTCGTAACTAGGCTATGGGATGACGGCCAGAAACTGATGGAGCGTCTATATGCCTGATATGCCTGAACTTGCACCGTATGCACTCGTTGGGCTATTAGCGAAGCCGGAGCTTCGGATACGAACGGGCATCTTAGAGATTCCGGCGTGCTGTCTCGGAAAGGAAACAGACCTGGCGGTGCACCTTGGAGTCGGGTGTCGTGACCTCCGGGAGTGGAAAGTAGGGCGAACTCCCTCGGACCGCAAATTCGTTGGCCTCCGATGGGAGTCTTTGGTGCAGGACATTGCCGCGGTGCTTTCCGACTCCACCGTCCCCGGCTATTGTGTTTGGGTCGCGAGTGTAGATATTTTCTTGGCCGGCCTGCCGTTCCGTGACCGAGAGCGCTTTTGGGGGTTTATGCGTAACACCTTCCGGCAGTCTAGAGGGCTCGTGCTGTCGATGCCCCTAGGTGCGCTAAATCTTCTGCCTGAAGCCGAGCGCAAGTTATGGATGGAGTTCGGGCGGCTTTCGCCATGGCGCGACCTGCCGTTTGGGTCATAACGAGTACACAGGAAGAAGACCATAATGCCACAAGATCCACAAGACACCGCGGTGCCGGTTATCGAAGATGTAGTGAGCGCTAGCGCTAGCGCTAAGTTTCGCAATGATGTTCAGCTTGCGCAGTTTCGTTCCGAGCACAATGCTGAACTTGCCAAGGACTTCATCTTTACGCGAAAGGCTGCGGCTGGGCGAAAGTCATCTGTCGAACTCCTGAAGTATGTGTGCGAAGCTTTCATGCCGGGAGCGCCTCCGAACCGTTTCGTCTTTATAGCTACGTACGGGCACGGCAAGAGCCACTTTGCAGTCGCGACCGCCAACTACTTCGGCAAGCCCTGCGATGCACCTGAGCTGAAGAGCGTTCTGGCTCGGATCAAGGACGCGACGCAAGATGCTCCGCTCTATGGCATCTTCGAAGGATTCAAGCAGAATCACAGCCCGTTCTTGATCCTCGTGTTGCGGGGAGATGAGCCGAGCGATCTGCACACGAAGTTCTTCCGGGCCGTTGAGGAGGCGCTTCGGCATGATTCTGGATCTGGCGAAAGCCGGGTCCCATTCTGGTATGGAGACGCCGAACGTTTCGTGGAGGGCATTCGGGACGATACGCACGAGCGACGCGAAAGCGCCAACCAGTTTCTCAGCCAGCACCAACTAGACCTGGATCTGCTCCTAGAACGCATTAGGGCCCAGGAAGCATCAACATTTGAGATCACAAGAGAGCTGTGCATACACCTGAATCACTTCGCTCCCGACTTCGGCACTGGTCTGAGCCTGAAGGAGGGTATTGAATGGCTGGGCAAGAATCTGGTCGGGCAGGGAAAGCCATATGGAGGTATTCTCGTCCTTTTCGACGAATTCAGTTCATTCGTGTGGGATTATGCTCTACGTCTACGCCACCGTCCTGGTGCTCCCCTTCAGGACCTGCTGAACGGCGTCGAGTCGATGCGCGGCAAGGTTGCATTTGTAGCGTTCGCTCAAAGGGACCCGGAGCTTGTCGCCAAGAGCTTATTGGGGGGCGATTCGCTTCAGAGTCTTACTACCCAGCTAAATCGCCTTCCTAAGCCCCAGCATTACCAGCTCCATTCCTCTCTGGAAGAAGTTCTCGCGGCATACCTCAGACAGAATCGTGACACATGGAGACGCCTGCTTGCCGATCCCCATTTCAGCCGCCCAATCGGGCAGGCGAGCGATCTCTGTTTCGATATCTTTTCCGACAGATACGCGCAGGTACTGGGCTGGGACGTCGAACACTTCCAGGAAGTCGTCACACAAGGGTGTTTTCCCCTGCATCCCGCCACGACCGCTTTGCTTTCAAGTGTCGAGTTAGAGACGACGAACAATCCGAGATCGGTGCTCGGGTTTGTGTTGAAGCACCTCGATGCGGTGCGCGATACTGCGGCATACTTATGCGAGGATCCCACGTGGGTCCTCCCCATTACCCTGGTTGACTATTTCAAGGAAATGCTCGGCCAGAAAAGTTGGGGTGATTATTGTGACGCACTCGGCCAGGCAGGCGGGCCCGACACGGCAGCAGATGACCTAGCGGTCCTGAAGGCGATGCTGCTGCAGAGCGCCGCCAGGATCGCTACGAGGGGATCCTATGACCGCGTGATCGCGCATTTCGCTGGCCTATCGCTGGATCGCGCAGCGAAAGCACTCCAGAAACTAGCCGGGAGTGGAGTCGTTCGATATGATTCTGCAAATCGAGTCTATACCTTCTGGCCAGCTGGAAGAGGCGCCAACAAGGTTGATCTGCTTCTGTCCGAAAAACTGGCTGGGCGAGCGCTCGACGGTCCGATTCTAGAAGGGCTCCTAAAGCCTTTGCGCGAAGAAGGACTGTTCAAGAATCTGTCGGTTCCAATTCCTTGGGGACACCAGGACGATTGGCAGGCAGAGCAAATCTTGGCCTCACGTGCCACTTTCACGATAGACAGCCTTAAGAGGCTCGCCCTGGACAAGGTGTGTTGGCGTCCGGACGGCTGTGATCGCCCAAGAGGACTGGTGATCTGGCTGGTAGCCGAGACGCCCGAGGATGGAGTGTGGCTGCGAGAAAACGGGGCGGATGTACTTTCCACTGCCTTTCCAGACCAGCCCGTTCCGCTCGTGATAATGAAGCCGGATGCGGCGGACCCAGATTTTGCTAGGCAACTCCTTCGATTGTACGGGCTCTGCTCGTTCGGAAACGCCGACATTGCTGAAGTGGGTCAGCAGCAATTCGAGGCGGTGCGGCAGCTCAGTGTCGAGTCAGTTAAGTCCGGATTTAAGCTTTTGAGCGAAGACGCGGAAATTGAGGTACCAACGCCTTTCAAGGCTCGCATCAATACAATTCGCCTCAGCGATATCGAGTCAGTCCTCACTGAAGTTTTCAAGATGGCATATAGCAAAGGACCCAGAAGGTGGTTCACTCAGTACAAGTTGTCTTCCGCAAAGCTCCGGACTGGCACTGCACGAGTTTCCACCTACCTTGTTAGCAATTCGCTCGACACTCCCGAGATTTTTGCTGGGGACAATGTGGCAAAGGAGATCGTTCAGCATATCAGAAGCGAATGGGCGCTAATCGGCAGCGATCTCCGCGTCAAACAGCCGCAAGCGACCTCGAAAGTTAGACCGGGATGGGATCTCCTGCAGGAATGTTTCCCTGCGGGCGGCCAAGCTACAAGAGCTACCGAGGCGATCACACGCTTGATGAACGCCCCATGTGGGTATGACTACAACACGCTGAGCCTGCTCTTTGCAGCCTGGTTTGGCTTTAATCGGCACGACCTGGAGATTAGTCACAGCGGTGCCCTAGCCTCAATCAAAGCCGTCGTCAAGGAGTTTAAGCCGAGGGAGTTCGTGGAGTTTGTAGCGAATGTCTCGATCAAGCGGACGGATGCTGATCAAGTTCGAACCAAGGTTAGACAGTTGCTTGAGCGTGTAGAGCGCGGCTCTTTCACCAAGGCTGAGGCGCGAGACGCACTACAACTGTTTGGGGAGGCACTGGAGCGGGAGGACGTTGACCAAAAAGCATCCATCGAATCGGCGTGCGACAGGCTCCGGAGTGCTCTTGAGTCCGCGGAAAAATACGATCAGTCAGCGGGCGAGCTGGAGCGGGTGATTGATACCTGCATCAACCTCCTTGACCTTGCCAAAGTCTATGGCAAACTTGCCAAGATCCAAATGCCAGAGCGGGTGAAGCCGGAGTGCTCTGCACCTGGAGAACTGCGCGCGAAGCTCCTCGATCGAATTCGGACAGTCACAGAGAAGGCGTGCGTTCAGCATGAGCGGCTGAAAACCATTGCCGATTTTGGGCTTGGCGAGCAGCAGTTGAAGTTAATTCGCAGGACGCTCGACCAGATCCAGATCCCCGAACTCGTGGCTCGGGTGGATGCGGCTCTTGAGGCGTTGGCAGAGGCAAGAGTTCGCATCGAGCAGAAACAAAAAGATGAGGCTGCTATCGCGCTACTGAACTCCATCGGGGCCAAGGGTAGTCTCTCGCAACTTCGTAAACAAATTGGCACGATCATGGCTCTTGGGCCGTCCACGGACGCCGCGCGCGATCTTGCAAGTCAGAAGCTGGCAGCCCTGCGTACTGAGGTGGTGCATCTGCAGGACTTCAGGGCTGGCATCAGAGGACGCATCGCCCTTACTCCAGACTTGCCCTCTGTGGAGCAAATCGAGTCCGAGATTCTGCAGCACTTGGTGCTGTTTGACGGTTCCGACGAAAGCGTAGAACTTCAGGAGTCTCTGAAACACTGCAAACGGTTGAAAGAGTACTTCGCTGCCGTTGAAGCTCTACGGAGCGGTTCCATCGTCATGCCCGCCGACGCACAGCGGCGGGCCGAGAAACTGAGCGCTCTACTAGGCGAGTACGCACTGCTTCTTGCACCATGCCAGGAGAAAGTGGCGTTGGATGCCATACAGGCCATTGAACGAGACGCGGCCAGCGCGACCGAAGCCGCGTTGCAGTGGCTTGGCGAATGCGAACGGGTGCTTGGGACAGGGGCCAAGTTGGTAGATTTAGCGGCCAGGGTGAAGTCAC
>OBLU010004125.1_pt1 | contig 13108 bp, 9 predicted proteins | sample 1518681 | NCBI WGS metagenome assembly OBLU01 (sample SAMEA3539304, study PRJEB22396) | soil metagenome | biome: tundra; feature: field; material: soil | place: USA | collected 2010-05 | depth 0.15 m | reverse complement strand
CCAGGCCCATCGCCGCGCCGCGACTCAATCTGGCCTGCAACGCGAAGCCAAGCCCGTTCTCCAGCGCGACCCACAGTCGCGCCTCCCACTCATGACTACCGCTTCGACCCAGCGCCTTGAGTCGGTTGCCGCGTCCATCGGCCACATCCGTGCCGAATTGCTTGAGATTGCCGGTTTGCTCGCCATGCCCGTTTCTCACTCTCCGCGTCGACGTACGCGCATCACCGCCTTACCTGCAGCTGCAGCTTCGCTCTTCCCTTCCTAGCGCTTCTTGCCGCTCAAGCGAAGGTGACTCTGGGCATGTACCCAGAGCGTCTGCTTGCCTGAAACAAAGTCCAGACGTGCATCATTCATGGTCACCCTCACCGCTTTCGTGCTAATTTAGAGCCACTGTGGGATGGAGGCGATCCCGGCGCGGGATTCACCTTGCTCGTTTACTCACTGGACAATCAGTCTCTCTCTTCGCAACGGAGCCTGACATTGAAGTGTGTCTTCTGTGATTCAACGAACTTTCGCACATCAAGGTTTCGGTCTGCAGACATCACACGGCTGATCTTCTTGCAGTATCCCGTGCGTTGCCGCAACTGCGGCTCGCGGAAGTCTGCGGACATTTTCCAGGCTTTCAAGATTTATCGCGCCCGCAAACTGCGCCATCGGGAAGAGCATCGCCGCCAAAGCCCAGGCCATAGGCCAACCGCTCCCCGGGCATAGTCTGGATTGTGCCCGGAGTTTTGAATCTTGAAATTGTGCGATGGATGTTTCCAGCAAGTCTTGAGGCCAGGATCGGCTTGGGATAAGACCCGTCGCTGCACGGAACACATTGAGCGCACGAAGCCCAAGCTGCCTGAATGCGAAAAGCCGCTGGTTTTGAGCAGCGGCAGCTTTTTGATTATTGACCTGCGGAATAAATGGTAGGGACGGGCAGATTTGAACTGGCGACCCCTCGCACCCCAAGCGAGTTCCGCAGAATTTATGCGGGTTGTTATAGAGTGCTAAATTTAACTATTTTCAGGTGGTTCGGTGCGTCTTCCACGGGTGGCCGATTGTTGTAAACCTTCAACGCTCGCGTGCAGGCGTCCTCAACGACTTCAGAACTGCATGCTTGCGCAGCGGGGTCGTTGCATTCCCTCTCGTCGTTCATTTGTGGACTTCAAATGGTGCGCATCCGAGTGAAGGTGGCGTGCTCCATCCCGTTACTGGAACTTCATTGGGAGCCAGCCAGGAGATCGGATTTGCGGGCAAATTTCAGCGCTTCGAGAGCTGCACCACGAGCGCCCGCGGTGTCGCCATTCGGCATCACGTGAATCGGGATGTCGGCCTGCTCTTCTCGCTGAACCCCCATTCCGATGCGAATCTCATCCATGAACCAGCGTTGAAATTCCGGGCTCGTTTCTACCACGCCGCCGCCCACGATCAGGGCGTCAGGGTCGAAGGTGTTGATCATTTGATCAAAAAACAGTCCAAGCGCCCGCGCCTCGACCCGGAAGATCTCCTGGCACATCGGATCGCCCTTCTCCGCCATTCCGCGTACGCGATAGGCAGCCTTGTGCGGATCTTCGATTTTGCCCAGTTCGTGACCGGGATATTTCTTCAGGAAATGCGGCAACAGATGTCTCCGAATCGAAGTGAGAGAACACAGCGATTCCAGGTCTCCCAAGCGACCGCAATTGCACTCTGGGATCAGTCCTTCGGTGCCGGGAATCATCTGATACGGAATGAGGACGTGGCCGAGCTCTCCGCCGAACCCCTTCCGGCCCTTGATCACAGAGCCATCCATGATGATTCCGCCTCCATGACCGGTACCAACAACGCACGAAATCGAGGTGGTTCCACCGCTCGTACCAAAGAGAGCAAAATGTCCCCAGACGGCCGCGGCGTTCGCGTCGTTCAGGTACACCACGGGTTTATCCAAAACCTGGGCGAGATTACCGCACATATCGAAACTCGCCCAATTGGCATGAACAAAATTCGTAGAGCCCTTTGCGCTGAGCACCCCCGTCGCGCTCGCCGGGCCCGGTGTGTCGAGGCCTACAACTGCCACATCCGCAAGGGAACACCCTGCCTTCTCCACCGCCAGTTTGAGACCGTCCGCAATCTGCTTCAGACAGATTGCCGGCCCCTCGGTTGAGCGGGCAGGATGCTCACACAGGCCCTCAATGAGAAATTCTTCCCGATCGTTCAGCAACGTATAATTAACGGCGGTTCCACCAAGATCCACACCCGCGACGAGCATCCTTTTTCCTCACTTTTATTTCATTCCAACTGATCGAACAGATTCGCGAGTGATCCAGCTCGTTGTCATTTCATCGCATTTGCTCCGGCAACCGGTACCTCAGACAACACCATCCCACCCCGCCTTGCTCATGCATTCGCGCAAGGTCAACCACTCATTTCGCAGACAGAATATTGTGCCATATCAATTCAAGTCTGGCCAAGGGGTGTACCTCGGCCATCCGTTGTATTCATTCCGCGCGCCAAGACAGGCGAATCAAACCCTGGTTTGCGGCGTGAGGCCCACATCTGAGTAACTCCGCCGAACCCGGAGCCGAATGTCCCCGGGCAGCGCCTTTGAGGCTTCGATACCATAAATCCCTCGTGACCACAGATCAGCCCCGGCCACACATCAGGATCAGGAAATGGAACAATGCCTGCATTGTCGCTATTCGTCAGTGATAGTTGATAGACATCGCGAGGTTGGAAGCAATCGGCTGCCGTCGGCAATTTGTGTCTCAGATCACGCTTGTTCTCGCCAACTGACACCGGCCCTGCGCCCTCGTCTGTTCGCCCGAGTCGCATTCCAAACTGAACAAATCTGGGAGAGTAGATCACCGCAAATCCGAATTACGAAGGTCAATTGAGGGTGGATAGGTGTCGGCGCAATTGACTTGGAGGACTCTCGATAAGGCGGGCGAAACAACGACGGTAGCGGATCACCCGACTCCCCCGCCGCCAACACTGGCCTTTTCGGAGCCAACGTGCCTTTCGCCTTGGCATCTGCCTCACGAGCGATAGAATTGCTCGGAACCGGTGCTGAAAAAGGAGATTCCGGCCTATGCGACTAATCCGATGTTGTAATCCGTCGTTCATCCTTCGCCATTGACTCAACTCCGCAATCAGGGTACGTTTTTCAATTCGCAGGCGTTTTCCAAAAGGAGCCACCATGAAATTCACCACGCAACTTCTTTTCGCCATCGCAGCAGTCTGCCTGTTCGTAACCGGCGCGCTATGGGGCAGCCACTCCGTCGTCAACGCGCAATCAAGCGCCGGAAATCCCGTCAAACTGCAAGACGGAACCAACAACGCGTATCTCGCCGAAGTAACTTCGTTCAAAGCCCTTAAAGTTGATGGCTCCGCGATCACTCAACCGATAGCCGGCCAGGTAACGATTGTCGGTCAGGTAACAACCGTTGGTTCTCCAACTTCAGGAAAAAGCGGCACGCTCGTTGTTGGCGCAGGCGCGAAATACGGCGTCAGCCCCGATCTCGGATATGCGAAAACTCTCACCGTTTGCGCCCCCGCCAGCGGACTCGCCAGCAACTTCCTCGTTGACCAGTCCATTGACGGCACCACGTGGGTTACAATCACCCAGCTTCCACTCCAGAGTGGACCGAGCTGCATCTCGCTTCCGCCCACAAGATTCGTGCGCCTTTGGGGAGCAGTCGGCACCGGCTTTTACCAGGTGGCGTACTAGAGCGAATTCCGAACCAGTCTTTCGGAGGGCGCTGCGTGCCTGTTTGATGGTGCTGGGCGGCGGTTAGGGTCATGGAAAACAGAAAACTAAGGTTGACATGTTGCGGTCGCAAGTGCCTGGTAGGGCTCTGCCGGTGGGTGGAGTTCATTTTCAGGCCTCTTAACAATCTGCACATCGAGCTGCTTTTTGGGATCGGACGCGCTGATCTGTGCTCCTTGAAAATCGTAATTTCTGATTTAGATAACATTGCTAGGTGACAGCATTCCGTGGATGCCAGCAGGTTGGACCTCAGGTCATGCAAAGGCTTGATGTTTACAACAGCTGACCACCCAATCTCCGGATATGCAGTAATCCGACCCGAACCTTGGCATTTTGGAATATCTACTTGCTGCTCGGCGGGTGCGCGGCGAACCATTCCCGCGTTCGCTCTTGTATGCGGGAGAGATCGGCTGCGGTCAGACGCGATGCGACGGCGTCTCGCTTCTTAGCAACGTCCTCCGGCTTAACTCCCTCGATCTTCACCGCTGCGGCAAGGTTCAACCAGAAGTACGCTTCAGCGTAATTCTGTGGCAAGCCGTGGCCAACTTTGTACACTGTGCCAAGACTCCATTGCGCCAGTGCATGGCCCTGATCGGCGGCCTTGCGATACCACAGCGCGGCTTGAGCAAAGTCTTGCGGAACGCCTTGCCCGATCTCGTATGAATGCCCAAGCATGTTTTGTGCATCGGCAGAACCTTGCTCGGCAGCCTTGCGATACCACATCGCTGCCTGAGGATGGTCCTGTTGCACGCCTTGGCCTTTGTTATAAGCCATCCCAAGGTTGATTTGTGCTTGCGCATACCCCAGCTCTGCTGCCTTGCGATACCAATTTACAGCCTCAACCTGGTCTTGGGGCACACCGCTCCCGAGTTCGTACATCACGCCAAGGTCGGCTTGCGCCTTTGCATAGCCTTGCTCCGCCGCGTTGCGCTCCCAGAATGCCACCTTCGCGAAGTCCTGCGGCAAGGGTTGGGCACCCTCCGATAGGTCCAACGGTAAATCACGCTTTATGCAATGCCCTTTACAGCGTTCGTACAGTTCCAGACCTAGACGAGCAGGAGTGATATCAAAGCTTTCCAAAGGAAGATAAGACGTAAAGTCAAAACTCTTTTCAATGATTCCGAAATTGAATAGATATGCAATATCAATAGCAATCCTGGAAAAATCATACATACCAGTAAGCCGAATCATCTGTTCGGGCGTAAGGATGATTCGAGTCGAGGGAGGATACTCAGTTCCCGCCATGAGCTCCAATGCCTTAATGCATGCGGCAACGAAGATCCGGCCCTGAGTATGTGTAACATTGACGAGCAGATCGACAAAGACGTTATTGGATTCGTCCGTTCCGTCTACAGTGCAGGATGTGGCCAGAAGACCCGACCACAGCTGCTTTGTCAAATCATCCGCCCATGACCCATTTTTAAGGATGCTTACGACCAGGTGTGGATGAGCGCGCATCCTGTCAGCATCGGGTTCTGAAGCCAGGAGCTTTTCCGCAATGACTGCAATCTCCATAGCTTTCTCAGTTCTAGGCTGATCCAGTTCTCCGCCAAGCAACAGAATGGCTTCGTGGGCTTCGGCGTGACAAAGCCGGCACAAGAACAGGATCGTTCGGAGCACCCTGAGCGTGTACAAGATGTCTTTCAGATCCGTCAGAACGACTAAGTTTGTGAGCAGAACTTCCCAAAGGTTTGGATCGAGACCTGCCGGGAGAACAAACGATAATCCGATGCCATCTTCGGCGTGCCGAACGACCCGCGCCTGCACGGCAATCTGAGGCTCGGAACGATCCTCCAACAACCGTTCCACTTGCACTGTCAATGGGATCAACTCACCAAGGGGCCAGCGTTCTTCTGTCAGGAGATGAAGTCCGGTCGAGCTGATATCTCTGATGGTGGCCGGTTTCGAAGCGGAGTTGTTCCGCCGCCGGGCGGCAAACCCTGACGGGATTCGCCTTTCAGCCCGCGGCTTCACCGGATACCCCAGCTTTCGGATCCAGGTTTTCCATTCATTCAGCGTGGTCGTTTTCTTAACCGGAATCTCCTTTTTCGGCGTCGATTCCATGGAATTGTATCGCTCCTGAGGTAGATTGGGTGGTCAAAAGAACGTTTGCCCCGAGAAAGCCTGCGTTTAGTTCAGTTCAGGGACATTTGCGGTCTCGAAGGAAGTCATATTGGAGGTCATATTCTTTATTTCGAAAACGTTCAGGGTGGGTGGCGCAGGCATGAGGAGTATGAAAACGGGTGCCTCAGGTATGGATTCTTAGACTTGTGAGATTGCCACCGCGAGTCGTTGATTAACCGCTCAATTGGTGCAAAGTCCTGTGGCTGTCGAAAGAGTCGGTTTCCTCCGAAAATTAAGAAAAATGGGTGATAGAAAATGTCCAGACGACCCGAGAAAGTCGCTTATAGGGCATTCTGGCGCGATCTTATTACCGGTAATTTCCAAGGGCCGACTTTTTCAACAGCCACGCTTGTTTTCGCCAAGTGACACCAGCTTCATTGAATTCAATGATCCGATCTGATGAATGCCAATCCTTGGGGCAACCTTGTCACATGCCGACTTCTCGGTACAGATGCCTCCGCGATGCTAGCGCTGAGACTCGGACCGGAGTTCCAATTCCGGGCGAGCATCAGGGCCGACAGGGCCTCGCACTCACTGCGCCGTTCTACTCCGCTGTGTCATTGCGACATGGATGCCTCGCGGGAAGTCTGGTTGTAGACCTCGCGCGCCTCCTGCACCTGCACAATGTTAGCTTCAGCCCAACCGCAGATGCCTTCGACCAGACCACATAACGACCGTCCCAGGCTCGTCAGCGAGTATTTGACCTTGGGCGAAACGCTGGCGTAGATTCTGCGCGCCACGATGCCGTCCCGCGAGTATCTACATCTTTTGGACAGCACTCCTTCCCCTGCGAGATCGATTTAACTCCAGATTCACGCTACATCACTTGGCTTTGCAGGGACCAGGAATTCGGTGCAACAGCGATCTTGCATTTCCTGTAGTCCGGAACCACCGGCCCAAAGCGGCTCTTTCCTCAAGAACAAGATAAACCGCACGATTCCGGAAAGGCCGCACCAATTGGAAGACCGCTCTCGCCCGCAGAGACCTAGACATGGGTCAGAGCAACCCGCTCACCCTGAACGCCGATTCATATGTATGACCGAATGCTCATTCTGACGGAGCCATTCACTCTCTTCCTTGAACAGTCATGACCGTCGAAGAGGCAGACTGTCACAGACCGGTGCGATACTTACACTTGCTTTGACTGTGCGGCGGTGTTGAACTGCATGATTCATCCCAGGCCGTGCTTGGAGGCGGAGACCGGCCGGGGTGGCGTAACCTACAGTGCTCGCATAGGAGGGCCTTGGGCCCCGCCGAGAAGGGAAATACCCATCGATGACCGAGAGCGAAAAGAAGTCTCTACCTGAAAACGCCTCTCTTCCCCTGAAGCCCGGCGAGTCTTACATACCCATCGTGCCTGCGGAAGCGAAGCTGCCGGAACTCACGCTTCGATCGGTGCTTTGGGGCGTCCTGTTTTGCGTGATCTTCACGGTTGCTTCTGCCTACTCGGGACTAAAGGTTGGGCAAGTGATGGAGGCTGCAATCCCCATCTCCATCCTCACCATTGGCCTGGCACGCGCCTACAGTCGCCGATCGAGCCTCCTTGAGAACGTGATAATCACGGGAATTGGCGGTGCAGCGGGCGGCGTTGTCGCCGGGGCCATTTTCACCCTTCCTGCGCTGTACATCCTGCACCTCGATCCGCACCCGGTGCAGACCATCTTCATCTGTCTGGCAGGCGGCTGCCTGGGGGTTCTGTTCCTGATTCCGCTGCGCCGGTACTTTGTGCGCGAGATGCATGGCCAGCTGCCGTATCCCGAGGCCACAGCCATCACCGAGGTTCTTGTCACCGGAGAGAGGGGCGGTTCGCAGGCCAAACTTCTGATCCAGGCAACTGCCATTGCCGGCGTTTACGACTTCTTCGTGACCACATTTCAAGTGTGGAAGGAGTATGTGAACTTTCAGTTTGTGCCGGTGGTGCGTCTTATTGCGGATCGTGCCCGCATGGTTTTCAGCTTTGACGCCATCGGCTTCATTCTGGGCCTCGGGTATGTAATGGGTCTGCGCAGTTCCATGATTCTCTGCGCAGGCGGCGTGCTATCGAACTTCGTCCTGGTTCCTTTGATCTGGTTTGTCGGCAGGCACATTGACGTCTCTGTCTATCCAGCCATGCTTCCAATTTCGAAAATGACCGCGGTTGAAATCTATCGGAATTACGTTCGCTTTATCGGTGTTGGCGCAATTGCCACCGCCGGCATCTTCGGCATCATCAAATCCCTGCGGGTTGTAGGCGGATCCTTTGGAATTGCGCTGCGTACGTTCCGCCACGGAGAGGCTGCACAAACGGTACGCACCGACCGCGATCTGCCCGTGGTTTCTCTTCTCCTGGGCATGGTGTTAGGTGCAATCGCAGTGGCAATCTTTTTCGGACGTTTCCCGGTCTCCTTCACCGTCTTGATGGTAGGCCTGGTGCTGACGCTGCTGTTCTCCTTCTTCTTTACTTCTGTGGCTGCCAACGCCATTGCCACAACGGCTCGCAATCCGGTGTCTGGAATGACCATGCTGACCATCATCATCTCCTCGGCCGTCCTGATACGATTCGGCCTGTCGGGAACCGCCGGCATGTTCTTCGTCATGGCCATCGCCGGTATGGTGTGCACTGCCTTGTCCATCTCAGGACAGACAATCACCGACCTGAAGGCAGGCTATTGGCTCGGCTCCACCCCGGCAGCACAGGAGAAGGTCAAATTTCTGGGAGTTCTGGCATCGGCGATTGCCGCCGGACTGACCATAGTCATGCTTGCCCACACCTTTCAATTTGGAGAAGCTGCGGCCGGAGACTTACGGCCGGTTCTGGCCTCGCCTCAGGCCTCCATCATGAAGGCTCTTGTCGAGGGGTTCATGAGCCACCAGCCGGTGGCTTATCTTCTGTTTGGTGCAGGGGCAATGGTCACGCTGGTGCTGGAGATGCTCGGCCAGCCTTCTCTGATCTTCGCTCTGGGAATGTATCTTCCGCTCGAACTCAACACTCCCGCATTGGTGGGAGGGTTCTTATCTCATTTCCTGAAAAAACGTTCGGAAAGGGCCATAGGCGAACGCGGCAAGGCGATTCGCGAGCGTGGTGTCATCATTGCCTCAGGACTGATGGCGGGCGGGGCGCTGGGAGGCGTGCTAGGTGCGGCTCTGCGGCTTTTCCCCTGGTATCGAGAGGATCTGATCAAGACCCCTTTTTATTCCTATGACGCCATCTCTCAAACTGTTTCCGCCCTGTTGTTTGTTGGTCTCTGCCTTTATGTTTGGTTTGGTTCCTTGAAGAATGTGAAGGAGGTCTGATGGACCAGGCAGGAAAATACGTTGCCGACGCTGTTCTCGGCATAGACACGCTCTGGGGCGGTGACGTGATGTGTTCGTCGGGCACTGGCCGGTTCATTGCCGATTCATGGTTCTCCGATGAGCCGCTGCCTATCGCGTACACGCATCCGGCGGCGGCGCGTCTGCGGGAATGCGGCGGCGTCTCTGGCAAGAGAGTCGATCGCGAGACAGTGGACGAGTACCTGCATGCGGTGAATCTTCCTCAAGCCATCGACGGCCTTCGCGCAGAGGCGGAACGGATGAGCGGCCTGCGGCGGCCTTATCTCACCGGCCTCGCGGACAGCCTTGAAACCATGGGTGACCTGGCCATGGAAGTCCTCGGCAAGGGCGATCCGGTGCCCTACGCCCGCTGCGTCGAAGCGTCGACTTCGAAGCCCCCTGAACCCTCACAGCCGGAACAAAAACGGGAACGCGTTTCCGAACTGCTGGGCTGCGCCGGCTACGCGTCCTCCGGTGCGGGCGGATTGCTGCAGGCAGTCGATGCGTGGCGCCGGGATCGTTTCATCCCGATGGCCTCAGTGTGCTCTCTGGGTACAGCCGTGATCGCTCATTTCGATAGCCTCAGCGCGAAGAATCTGCTGCCATATCTTCCCCAGGAGCTTGCGCGGGTGCCACGGGCCAACATCGATTTCCTCCCCATCCGGGACGCCTGGTTTTCCGGTTCGATGAACTACATCGGCCGGGCACGAAATGCCGATGGCACGCCGCAATATGAAGCAGGTTACGAGATCAATGCCTCGTTGCAGATTTCGTATCCTGAATTTGAGCAGCTCGTAAGCCACGAGGTTGTTCCTGGGCATGTGACCACCTTTGCCTACCTGCAAGATTTGTACGTCCGCGGAAAGGCCGGCTTCGAAGCTACGGTTCTCACTATGAACACGCGCGCCGCCACCCTGTTTGAAGGAATCGCCAACAATGCAATTCTGATCGCTCATGGAGTCACCGAAGTGGATCAACTGCCCGATGAAGATTTGCAGATCGGCGTGTTGCTCGCCCTGTTGCAGGATGATGCCAAGAACCAATCATCTTATATGACCTGGGGCGAAGGTAGAGAACTGGCGGAAGTGGCGGCGACGCTGCGGCGCGATTTTCTCGTCACGGAAGAACGCGCCGACAAATTGTCAGGGGCCTGGGGACGCCATCCCTTGCTGGGCAGAATGTATCTCCCGGCTTACCGCGCCGGCACGGAAAGGGTCGCAGAACTACGGAGAACTTATCCGCCGGGTCGGGTGCTATCGGCAATCTACGGATGCGAGGGATTAGTCGACATCCAGACGCTCGACGAGGCGCTCATGGACTAGAAGCCACCGCGTCATTTCACCGATCTGGGCTGCACGGAGCATAAGGCTCAGGCTCCCAACCGGGTCGTCGAAGGGCGCGTTCCAGGTGCACTGTGGCCTCCTCATCCGCTGTTAACTGGGTACAGTCACCCGGGTCCGCGACCCGATCTTTCATCATTCAGCAATAGGCGTGAAGGTCATCCCGCAGTTCTCACAACATGAAATCCCGCAAGCTTCATGGCTCGCTCAGATTCCGGGTTGCGCATAAACGCATTCCAAACCGCCCCGGAGCGGAGATTCTCGGCCATCACGACCGAAATGCCCTGGTCGATCCCCAAAACGTCTGCGTCGTACCAGTTGGCGGCGGGATGAAAGGCGTCGACAAAACCATACCGCCCCCATGCACGCTTTCCCCACTTCGAACGCATCGCGCGCAGCACTGCGATGCATTCTCTGGGTAAGAAGGCCAGCGAGCCAGCAGCGGCCGCGGGTACGACCGTTCCGTCCAACGGACCCTTCGCCGGCGGTCCACCCCACGCTGTGTAACCACCCTCATAGTCAGACGCAGTAACTCCCCAGAACTCATCGTTGTACCACTTGGGATACGAGAGACAGAACGCCTTGTGGGCGCGCGTAGCCTTGATGGAGTTGGCAAAGTAATCCGCATATGCATCCTGTTTGTATCGGAAGTCATACCACGCTTGCGAATATTGATGCGTAAAGAGTGGATCGTTTCCGCTGATGTAGTCGAACCCGGCGTAGTGGATCATCGGACGGCTGAAGTTGTCCCAGCACTCCTGCGCCACTGGGTGGGTGGAAGAGCCAATAGCGAGAAGATAAATCATCATGAGCTCGCAATAGTGGTTCCATCGTGCCTCAAGAAAGCCTGTCTCCGGCTGCCAGCCCATCGAAAAGGTCTTACCGCCATTCAGCATCCAGGGCCAATCCACACGCTCATAAATCTGGGTGGCCAGTTGTTGAATCCGCGCATCCTCAAAGTACCCTCGCGCTGTCAGAATCCCGCAGAGCAGCAGTGATGTGTCGATTGAGGAGAGCTCAGACTCAGCGTTGCGTCTTCCGGTCTCCACATCGGTGAAGTGATAGAAGAATCCATGCACCTCCGGCAGATGGTTCAGGTGCCAGTCCAGTGTGATTCTCACGCGCTCAACAATCTGGTCGTGAGGCAGGTAGCCTCGGTGATCGGCGATGCACAGCGCAGTAAGCCCGAAGCCTGTCGAGGCCGTGCTAGCCATGCGCCTTGGGTCGCGTCCGTTGCCAGAGACGTTATTGCGAGCCCGGTCGAGAGTCTGCCCAGTCTTCAGGCTGGCTTGCTCCCAGAAGAACATGCAGCCCTGCCGCTCCAGATCGTCCAGAAAAGCTTCGTCTTCTTTGGATCGCTCGGATGAATCGCCCGCGAAGGCAGTGCCGGCGGGTGCCAGCGCACAGCCCGCCATGGATGCTATCGTTCGCAGCATCTCGCGCCGTGTCACCCCTGGGCCTTTTATTCGCAGAAACATCGATTGTCCGCTCCAACGAGACTGGCCCGCCTGATCTCTTGTACCAGCGAGATGTAAGTGTACCGCGTTGTGGTCGGCCAAGGGATTGCCGAGCGGGATTCAATTCTGATGTTGGGCAAGAACGTGATAGAGCGATGCGGCAGAGATCTCAGGCTCCGCTCTGCGCATCGGAATGCCTACGTAAGAAACCATATTGTCCGGAGATCTGTAGCTCGACCGTAGGAATGACCTTTCTTGCAATCAGCTAGCACGTCCAGCTCTGGGTCAGAGCCTTCAATTCCGGTCCGATTGTGAGCAACCGGTCGCCGTGAATCCAGACTGATTCCCGTCTTGTCTTCCATCGTGACCTGCTGCTACTCCTTTTGCGCATGCACTATATATCGTTCCGGGGCTGAGCCTATAAAGTGAAATGGATAGCAAGTGGCCTGTCCGATGTTTTGTACCAGCAGAGTGTTAGTGTAGCGCGGCGGGTAATCGATATGACTCGTCGCAGTAGTCGGGGGTGTTGAAAAGTGGGAAGCGTTCTTTGCTTTCCACTTTTCCATGCCCCTGGGGCGCTTCGGTCAGCCACGCTGCAGGCGCCGGCGGTTTGTAGCCCAGCGACGAGTGCGGTCTGACAGTGTTGTAGTGGACGCGCCAGCGCTCGGCCAGCACGCGCAGCTCCTTCATCGTGTAGAAGATCTCTCCATTCAAGAACTCATCCCGCAGCTTTGAGTTGAAGCTCTCGCAGTAGCCATTCTCCCAGGGTGAGCCGGGTTCGATGTACAGTGTTTGCGCTCCTGTTGTAGCTAACCACTTGCGTAGTTCCCTGGCCACGAACTCGGGGCCATTATCGGAACGAAGATGCTCTAGAACTCCCTTCATCACCATTACATCGGCCAACGCGCCGATCACCTTGGCACTGCTCCATCTTCGCTCGCATCGGATCATCAGACACTCCCTGGTGTGCTCATCAATCAGATTCAGCATCCGCACTGTTCGCCCGTCATGCGTCTTCGCACTCACCAAGTCGTAGCTCCATACATGGCGCTCGCGCTCCGGCCTCAGCCGCCCTCGTGGCTTCTGCTTCTGCGGAACCTTCAGCCCCTCACGACGCCAGATTCGCTCGACTCGATCCTTACCAACTCGCCAGTCCGCTCGCCGCA
>OBLU010004123.1_pt1 | contig 13115 bp, 14 predicted proteins | sample 1518681 | NCBI WGS metagenome assembly OBLU01 (sample SAMEA3539304, study PRJEB22396) | soil metagenome | biome: tundra; feature: field; material: soil | place: USA | collected 2010-05 | depth 0.15 m | reverse complement strand
AGATACGCCTCGTCGCTCAGGGGATTCAACCGCGCCGCGTCGTTCAGGCGGGCGTACGCCCGCAGTGGCGCCTTCGTCCAGATCCGCGCCGCGGCCTGGACCTGCAGCTGGCTCAGCCACGGAGCAGCGAGCGATGCAGCGGCCGCGAGCGCCACCAGGACACCGACGACTATGCCCAGCCGCCCGACGCGTCGGGGTTTAGGCGCACCGCGTCCACGCGGCGCCAGCGCGCAGGCGAGGCCGAGCAGCGCGAACGCCGGCGCGCCGAGCCCAGCGAACTCCCAGAACCAGTCGAATGAGCCATGCACCACCCAGTAGGCGAACCCTCCCAGTGCGGCGGCCACGACCGCCCGCGCGAGCGGGTCGGGGCTTCGCAGGCCGCGCGCGGCTGCCACCAGCGCCGCGCCCAGGCCGATGAGCGCCAGCAGTGTCCCGATCAAGCCCGTTTGGACGAGCGTGCGCAGCTCGACGCTGTGCGGATAGTGTGGTGTCTCGTCGCTGCGACCATGGGCGAGGTACTGCTGCGCGAAGTTGTCCGCGCCGATCCCACCCAGCGGATGGGCGGCGAACTCGTTCAGCGCCACGCGGTAGAAGTCGTAGCGATTGCTCCCGAGCCCGCTCACCAACCGGTTGCCGCCGGTGCTGTTTGCCGCGTAGCCGCCCTTGAACGTGTCCCAGCCATGTTCGATCCGCGTGAGCGGATTACCGGCTGCCACTACGCCACCGATCAGGATCGCCACGAGCGTGGCGATCGCCAGCGCGGCGACACCCCTGTGGATCCGCGCCGCGGCGGGCGTTGAGCAGGATCGGCGACGTTCGATCGCGGCGCCCAGCGCAACCACCAACCCCACCGCCAGCGCCGCGAGGAACGTCGCCGTCGTGGCTGTGTGCACGGCGGCAGTGGCGTTCTGTCCGTGTTCGAGACGTTCACCCATGCGCAGCACGAACGGCACGGCGACCCCGATCCCGGCCGCCACCGGAACGAGCACCGCGAACGTGCGCACGCGGCCGGGCAGCAGCGCGAACACAAGCACGAGCATCACCGGCGTCGCGTACAGCGAGCCCCGGCTCACACTGAGCAACGCCACCTCCGCCAGCAGCACCGCACCGCCGGCGAGCAACCCGCGCACGCTCCAGTGCAGGCGAGTCTCGCGCGCCAGCAGCAGCGCCGGCCAGAACGCCATCAGCCACTGGGCGGCGTTCGCGTTGGCGTAGCCCGACGGGTAGACGAGGCGCCCCCCGGGGAGCAGGCTTGCCAGACGCGCGTGGCTGCCGGCGGCCGCGTCCACATGCACCGCCACAAACGCCGCCAGTCCGATCATCGCCACCGTCCACGCCCCCAGCAGCAGCGCCGCGCCACGCCCGCGCTGGGGCCAGCACGCGAACAGCGCGAACACGAGCAGGTACAGAAGCGTCCGGTTTGCCCCTTCCCAAGCATCCCCCGGCACCGCCGCCCACAGGATCGAGGCGAAACTCAGCGCCGTGTACCCGGCCAGGCACCCAAGCGCGATCTTCACGGGCGTCGGTATCTCGGCGACCGGCAGCCTCACGAACGCCAGGGCGATCCCGAGCAGCGCGAGCACGATCAGCCCCCCCGGCGCCCAGTGGGTGACCGGGTAGCCTGCCTGGTCGGTCGCCCACACGATGAACAGCGCGAGGGCCACGAGCGCAGGCACCGTCGCTGGCGCCTCGCGTAGCGATGCGGTGAGCTTTGGCGTCATCGCGACCACAATAATCCTCGGTGTGGAGGACCCCGCACAGTCAGCTGACATAATCCTCGACGTGGGTATCCGTTTCGCCGCGAGTCCGCCCTCTGTCCTCACCGAGCGTCGTGGGTCCGTGGACGGCCTGGCTCGCCGGCAGGCAGTCTGGCGACGGCCCGGCCCGGCTCAAATCGTCCTCGTGCTCACGATCCTCGGCGCGGTGCTGCGATTTTCGACGCTGAACATCCAGAGCCTGGACGTCGACGAAGCGGACACCGTAATCCTGATTCACCGCACGTTCTTGGGGATGCTTTCGCATATCACTGCCACCGAGTCCTCGCCGCCCCTGTATTACATCCTCGTGTGGGGGTGGTCGAGGCTCTTTGGCATGGGCACTGTCGGACTGCGCTCCTTCTCGGCGCTCGTCGGCTCGCTGACCATTCCCGTCATGTACCTAGCCGGACGTCAGGTCTCCCCGCGTATCGGGCTGTGGGCTGCGGCGCTAACGACGGTGAGCTCGTCGATGTACTTCTACTCGCAGGAGCCGCGCGTCTACCCGCTGTTGATCCTGTTCAGCGCGGCGGCGTATGTGTGCTGGCGACGTGCACTGGAGGATCCGAACTCGCGACGTCTGTGGCTGTGGGCGGGGATGTCGAGCCTGGCGCTGCTCACGCACTACTTCGCCGTCTTCCTGTTCATACCCGAGGCGATCATCCTGGCAAGGCGGATGGATCTCAAGCGCGTATGGGCGCCGGCCGGCGCCGTCGGGCTGGTGGGCCTCGCGCTGGTGCCACTCGCGGTCGCCGAGCGCTCAGACGGCAAGACCAACTGGATCGAAGAACTCTCGTTTCCCGGGCGGATTGCAGAAAGCGTGAAGGACTTGACCGTCGGAAAGTACGTCGTGCTGGTTCTCCCCGTGGTGGCGCTCATCCTGCTGCTCTACGCGGGCTCCGTCGCTCTGGTGCGCAAGCGTGGCAACGGTGTGGAGCGGGCCGCAGCTCGCGACGCGGCGATCGTCGCGCTCGCAGCGCTCGGCCTGCCGCTGTTCCTGGCAATAACCCACATCATCGACATCTACGACGGCACCAACATGATCGCCGTTTGGGTTCCGCTGACCTTGCTCGTGGCGTATGGACTCGGCATGACCCGCGCGCACCTGAGTGGCGCGGTGATCGGTACGGCGCTGTGCGCGATCGCTGTTGCGATGGTCGCGTCGACCGACGCACTTCCGGCCTACCAGCGCGACGACTGGCGAGGCGTGGCGCATGCGCTGGCGCAACCGGCATCAACCCGAATCATCGTCATCGTGGCGCTCAACGTCGACGCGCTCACGGTCTACCTCGGCGACGTCCACACTGTCCACGCTGCAACCGTCTCAGCCCGCGAACTGGACTTCGTCTCACTTCGCACAAGACGCACGGTAGGCGCACCTCTGGCCCCGGCCGTGCCGACCAGCCCGCCCGCTGGGTTCCGCCGGGCGGGCGTGACCAGGACCGAAACGTTCGCGATCTCGCGCTTCCTCGCGGTCGGGGCCGGCACGGTGACCGTGGCCGCCCTGCGGCACCTCAAGGGCGAACCGAGCGCCGAAGTCATCCTCCAGCGCTGAGAGCGGCGTGCCAGACCCCGCCGACCTCGTCCGCTTCTATGACGAGGACTACACCCGGGAGCCCAATGCGTGACCGGGCAGCCCGCCTGGTCGGTCGCCCACACGACGAGCAGCACAAGCGCCGCCAGCGCGGGCACCGCAAATGCCGTGAAGAAACAAAATAAAGTGGGACCTCAGTCTGAGCGCGACCGACGACCTGCTCCAGAACGCCCGCGAGTACGCCGCAAGCTTCGACAACGGCGAGGTGCCGCTCCGGCCCGCCCGCAAGGTCGCTGTGCTCGCATGCATGGACTCGCGCATGGACCTCGTCGGCCTGTTCGGCCTGGAGCTCGGCGACGCCCACATGATCCGCAATGCGGGCGGAGTCGTCACCGACGACGCGATCCTTCTCCGACGATGACTTCAAGCGCTCGCTCCTGGACGAGACCGGCATCAAGCCGGCGTGGGCCGTCGAGGCCTTCGACGATCTCGACGAGGACGTGCGCCAGTCGATCGCGCGCATCCAGGCGAGCCCGTTCATCCCCCACAAGGACTCCCTGCGCGGGTTCGTCTACGACGTGCACACCGGCGAGCTGCGCGAGGTCTCCTGACCGCAATCTGTCCTTGCTGTTCTGAACTAGTGTTGTATACTGCTGGGCATGGCAACTGCTGCTCATACGCGTAACTTCTCCGACCTGCTGCGCAAATCGGGCGAGGTACTGGAAGAGGTCGACCGCCACGACGTGCTGCTGCACCGCAGAGACGGTCACGACCTGCTGCTCGTCAGAGCCGACCGCGAGGAGACGGTACGCGACGCCGTCGGAGCGGCCTCGAGCGTGCTGGCGCACCTGGCACGCACGCACTTGCGGGAGATAGCCGCGGGACTGCCCGACGCATTGCCGTGGCTGCGAATGCTACCCAGGGGCGATCTGGAGCAGTTCACGAAGGAGTTCGTCGAGGTCACCGAGGCCTGCGGTTCGCTCGGATCCTTCGACCGCTTCGGCCTACTTCTCTCCGAATGGCGCGACACCGCCTACGCGTGGTCGCTCCCGGAGGTGCTAGGTGCGCTGCAGACCGACCATGCTCGAGAGGGCTTCGACGAACCGGTCTCCTCACCGCGGTGAGCAAGCGCGGATCTCGCGTACCACGCCCACCGGTCCCACCGGAGTGGGATCTGCGGTTCGCCGACAAGACCGCCGCAGGCAATTGGAAGAAGCTCTGCAACATCGCAGCTGGGAACTGCGCAGAAGTGCCGCTCACCGCCGTGACGCTTGGCCACCCGTCAAAGACAGATCGATAGAAGCGTGCAAGACGCCGAGCAGCTGGTCAGGTTCTACGACGCGGGCTACAACACGCGGGATCCCTCCGAGGCGGCCCGCTACGCGCGCTGGCGCGCGCTCGGGGCCGTTGGCAAGGCCGATCACGTGCTCGAGCTCTGCGCGCGCGCCGGCGTTGCACCCGCGAGCACGCTCGAGGTCGGCTGTGGCGATGGCGCCCTGCTCTCCGAGCTCCACCGGCGCGACTTCGGCGGGCGCCTTTCCGGCGTGGAGATCACGCAGGTCGCGGTCGAGATCGCCCGGGGTCGAGCGGAGATCGACTCCGTCGAGCTCTACGACGGAAGCCGCCTGGACGTGCCCGACGGCACCTATGAGCTAGGCATCCTCTCCCACGTGCTCGAGCACGTCCCCGACCCCCCTTCCCTGCTCGCCGAGGTGGCGCGAGCGTGCCGAGCCGTCGTGGTGGAGGTGCCGCTCGAGCAGAACATCTCGGCCAAGCGCGCCTCCAAGCGCGAGCACGCCGACGAGGTCGGGCACCTCCAGCGGCTCTCCCGCGAGGACGCCCGCATGATCGTCACGCGCGCGGGCCTGCGCATCGCCTGCGAGCTGGAGGACCCCCTGCCGCTCGAGGTCCATCGGTTCTTTGCCACCACGCGAGGCGCCCGGCTGGCGGGCACAGCCAAGTGGGCGATTCGCTGCGGCCTGCACCGCACCGCGCCGGCTGGCGCCCGGCGCCTGTTCAGCGTGCATTACGCGTGTCTATGCCTACCCAAGTAAGGAGTCATCCCCCCAAGTAAGCCACTCATCACGTAAGCCGTATGCGAGCACGCCAAAATGATTGCGGACCTGTATACTGACCATATGTCTAGAACAGTGACCGCAACTGAGGCGAAGGCCAAGATCCTCGCCCTGCTCGATGACGTCGCGGCAGGGGACGAGTTGGAGATCACCAAGCACGGCCGTGTCGTGGCGCGTCTCGTGCCAGCTTGCGGCCCCCAGTCGATCAGGGGAAAGCTCGCCGGTGTGGCGATGACCGCCGGTGAGGAGGATGACCTGTTCACGACCGGAGCGACCTGGGATCTCCCGTGAACACGGTATTGCTCGACACCCACATCGTCCACTGGTGGTCGGCCGAGCCGGACCGGATCAGCCGTGCCGCCGCCGAGGCGCTTGGTGATGCAGACGAGTTGGCGGTGGCAGCCATCTCCTGGTTCGAGTTGGCGTGGCTTGCCAGACATGAGCGGATCGTCGTGACGATCCCAATCCGATCGTGGCTGGAGCAGCTCGCCGACGAGTTGCGAACGGTCGGAGTGACCCCCGCCGTCGCGGACACAGCCGTCGCCCTGCCATCGTCTTTCCCCGGAGATCCCGCCGACCGCCTGATCTACGCGACGGCGATCGAGCACGGGTGGCAACTGATCACGAAGGACCGTAGGCTGCGCGCCCATCCTCACCCGCGCGCCGTCGCCGTCTGGTGAAGCAGGCGATCGTGAGGGCGATGGAGTGAGCCTTCCTCGAGATCATGCGCCAAATTGGGTGCATGATGCACCGGTTTTCGAGAGCGCCGCATTCAACCGCTCTGCCACCCCTCCATACGGGACCTATGAAGGCTAGTAGATCAAGGCTGTCCGAGGCTATGCCCCACTCAGCCGAGGCCGACCTTCAGCGACCGTTTCGTCACTTGTCGCGCTGAACGCCTACGGTTGAGCGGAAGCTGGCCATGCTCGCATTTCGTCCCAGCCGGCCCCACGCTGAAGCCCCGACACGCTCCTATCCGGGAGAATGCACGAGCGACCGGTTGCCGCCTTGCAGAGCATCTCCTGCCCTACCGGGTTGCGCTATGATGGTCGCACTATGTGTGGTGGTGGAACCAGTAACGGACCCGGGGACGGCGGGACGATCCCCAAGCCATAGCCGCGCGTCTTCGGACGTGTCGGTGCTGGGACGTACGCACCTCGGTTAGGAAGTAACGTCGTTGCTGGCATCAGTCAAGGAGGCGCTTGGCGTCATCCGTGGGAGTGCGGCTGGAATCGTCATCGCCGCTTGCGGGCTCGCCGGTATCCTCGTCGCAACGACGATCGATCCCATCGCTGCCGCGATTGCATCGGCAGCGCTTCTCGTGGCCATCGTCGCAGTCTTCATTTTCGCACTGCGACAGCGCGCCCTCTTCGCAGGCCCCTACCGAGTGCTGGACGAGACGATCACATGGGAGTTCGTGGCCAACGACGGTCACCAAGCGTACGTCACCAAGCACCAGCAGGTCCGCTTCAACTCCTTGTAGTTACTCATACCGAGTTGGCATCAGGGGACGGCAGCCTCTTCGCCAGCTTCACATGCAACTACGGGAAGGTCATCTCTCCTTTCCCCCGCGCGGGCGAAGAGGGAATCCTCATTCAAATGACACCCGAGCGAACACGCGATGAGGAGTCTGTCCCCTCCGGTATCTCCTTTGGGGCGCTGAAGGACTTCGGGAAGCTCCTCGTACACGGTCGCAACGGCAGCACCGAGCCTGCGGGCTCCCCGACGGCCCCCCAAGGCCACTGAGCGCATCCTCACGGCCCCGGCCCGAGGGATGGGCTCGAACCGTCAAGCTCTACAGGTAGCTGGAGAGCCTCAATTGGTCAAACTGCAGCACGGTTGTCGCTCTGCTGGACGCCTGAACGCACCGCGCTCTCCGCAGCGACCGGGAAGGCCCATAGCTCCGGCGTGCGAGACGGACGCCAGGCGAGCCAGACAGATGTGCGATGCCCATTGCGAGCAGCCCGTTGTCTGCGACGACGGTCGTGGTAGGCGTCGAGCAAGGCAGCTGCCTCAGCCTCGTTGCGTCAAGCCCGTTTCGCCAGCCAGGTCCCGACGTGATTGCGCTTGCTCTCGCTGAGCCGGTAAGGATGGACGTAGTCGAGGCGCCAGCGATAACCGAGCTCTGTCCTTGGCCTCGTCCGAGTGCAAGCCAGATGCGGCCCTAACTTGCCTTGCGGTCCCCCCGTTTGCTACCGAGCGATCACATCGGTAGGTACGTGGAAGAAATGTTACCGATCGCTCCCCTTTGTCTGCCTAACGTGGTATCGTTACCGATCGGTATCATGATGGTTCGGACCCCTATCGAGCTTGGCAACGCCCTACGCGCGCGACGTCGCGAGCTCAACCTCGCTCAGGAGGAGATCTCCGGCGTGATCGGGGTCAATCGACGGGTCATCGGTGAGCTGGAGCGCGGCAAGGGCACGGTTCAGCTGCAGATCGCGATGGAGGTTGCGCGGGTGCTTGGCCTGGACATCGAGCTCGAACCTCGTGGCAAATGAGCGAGCTGATCGTCTATCTCTCCGGCCGGCGAGCCGGACGACTGATCCGCAAGGACAACGGCAATCTCCAGTTCCGCTACGACCCCGACTACTCGGGCCCCGCGATCTCTCAGGCGCTCCCAGTTCAACAGGACGCGCACCCGCACGCTGTCTGTCGCGCGGTCTTTGGTGGACTGCTGCTCGAGGGCGACGCGCGAGAGGCGCTCGCACGCAACCTGGGAGTCTCGGTCGGCAATGACTACGCGCTCCTGGGAGAGCTAGGAGGCGACTGCGCAGGTGCCATCACTCTGCTTGACCCCGCTGTACAGCTTCCGACCGAACCACACCTCAAGCCGGTAGACGACGAGCAGCTAGACGTGCTGCTGCGCGAGCTGCCCCAACGACCGCTCGCCGCCAGGCCCGAGGAGGGAATTCGCCTCTCGCTCGCAGGAGCTCAGCCGAAGCTACCGATCATCATCGAGAACGATGAAGTGGCTTTGCCCCTGAACGCGGCCGCCGCAACTACGCACATCATCAAGCCGGAGCCCTCGCGCTTCGGAGGCCTCGTCGACAACGAGGCTTTCTGCATGGATTTGGCACGCGCGGTGGAGTTGCCCGCTGCCCTCGTAAGCAAGAAGGCCACCGTCTCCGGGCTTCCCTATCTGCTGGTTGAGCGCTACGACCGCGACTTGACCGCCGAGCCCATCCGCCGTCTGCACCAAGAGGACATCTGTCAAGCGCTCGGGCGCGCATCCGAGCGCAAGTATCAGGCCGAGGGAGGACCGACCGCTGTCGAGACCGTCGAGCTGTTGCGCAACTGCTCGACCGTGCCCGCTCAGGACCTCCCGACGTTCTGGCGTGCGCTCGTCTTCAACTGGCTAATAGGCAACTGTGACGCACACGCCAAGAACTTCTCGCTCCTCTACGACACCGGCGCCCCGACCCTCGCACCGCTGTATGACTTGGTGAGCACGACGGCCTATCCCGAACTGACCACGCGGCTTGCGATGAGCATCGACGGAGCCAAGGAGATAGAGGACGTCAACACAAAGGCATGGGAAGCCCTCGCGAAGGAAACCAACTACAGCGCTCGGTTCATCCTTACAACGACAAATTCCATGATCGAACGTACAGTCGACGAAGCCGGCCGGCTGGCCGCGGAGCCCTGGCACGACAATGGGACGGCGAAGACGATCTACGAGAGCATCTACGCCCGCGGAACTCCGTGATGCTCCACCTGACGCGAGCGTCGAGTGTTGCGGCTGGTCACGAGTCGACCGTCCCGGTAGCCCAATAACGGACCATCTTGGAGAGCGCTGAGGAGTTCTTCGGTTTCATGAGCGCGGGGCGCGCCGTCCTGACCCCTACGTCGCAGTGCCGCCCACGCCCCTCATTCCTCGTTGTTCGGGCCCAGTCGTGGGCTGGGACCGGCAACGACAACCCTCAACCAACTTCCCCGATTTCGCGCCAAATCCGCGCCAGTCCGAGTGCGGACCGAGCGGTTTCAGGCGGTTTCCAGCGGTCCCAAGTCGCATCAGCCAACCGGCCGGGAACCGGCGGAATCTCGCTCGACAGCCTCTGGAGAGCCGTTTCTTGGAGCTTGGTGCGGCGGCCCGAACGCGAGGGAATCCTCTCGGGAATGATCGGGTTTTTGCGACGCGCTAGTGCCCCCGAACTCTGGGGGTTGCAAAACGCAGATAAGTATTAGATACTTTCCTGCGAAATGCGTTTTCGTGATCGCCCACTACTCGTCGACGGAATCGATGCGTCCCTATACGTGGAGCGACCCGACCTCGAACAGAGTCTCGTCGATCCCTTGATAGGCGGCCGCAATGTCCTGCTGCTTGGAGACGCCGGGTCCGGGAAGAGCACCCTGCTGCGTCAGACAGCAGTCGTCCTTGAGCGCCGTCAGCAGCCCGCAGTGCTCGTCAATGCCGCGCTGGCCGATGATGCCAGCGGACTACTCGAACTCGTCGGTGCTGCGCTCGATGAGCGCCTCAGCGATGCCAACGATGACGAGAAGCTTGGCGGAACAGGCGCCGTACATTTGCTCGAGTCCGTCCGACGTTTGCGCCGGAATACCGCAGTGGCGATCCTGATCGACGGTCTCGTCGACGCCAACGTCGGCTACGAAACGTTTGGTCGCCTTCGTGATGAGCTCTGGGCGCTCGGCCATGCGTGGGCGGTCGCGGCGCGTCCGCGAGACTCCGGGGCACTCCGGACCCCGCCAGCTAATGCGTTTTGGGCATCTGTCGTTGAGATACCTGCTCTCAGCCACGAAGAGACCGAACGCCTGTTGGACGTGGGGCTGAGTGCTGATGAGCGGCGAGTCGTCGATCGCGATCGGCCGATCAGTGGCGCCCATCCTCGCTACGTAATCCGCGCCGCCGAAGAAACGCTCAATCGCGGTCCGGAGCCCAAGGCCCGTTCCATCGACAGTGGCCAGGAGGCTGTGCAGCGAGCCACCGCGCTCGGGCGTAGCGAGGCGATGGCCGCCGCCGAGCTCGCAGGCCTCGGACGGCCGGTTAGCGCCCATGATCCCGAGCTGCTTGAACGCCTCGGCTGGTCGCGGCCCTATGCTCAGCGAATCCTGTCCAACCTCGAGCACGAGGGGCTACTGCGGTCGGTCCTCGAACGCAACGACCGACCGGGACGACCTCGCAAGCTCTACGAGATCAACCCTGAACTCCCGCCGAAGCTGCACGGCGTCCACAGCGAGCAGCCGCCACGATGACCCTACAGCGCATCCACGACGCTCGAGTATTCGATGACGCGACCAACGATGAGCGGCGCGCACGCGTCTATGTGCGCTCGCGCGAACTCGGACTTCCGGAGGCCGATCGCCCCGAGACAGAGCTGATGAGAGCCCTAGCGGACGATCCGGCGCCACAACGCCTGCACATTGTCGGCCCAAGTGGGGCTGGGAAGACGAGCCTGATCTTGCGAGTGGTTGCAGACCTCCTGCGTCGCGAGCTGCGAGAGCATCACGAGGTGCTAATCCTCCGCGTAGGGGACAGACCGGATCGGCTAGGTAGCCCGGAGGAAGTCATGAAGATGGTCCTCGAGACGATTGCGGTCGAAGGCCACCGCTTTTCGAGTATCGACCAGGACAAGCTCCTCGCCGCCGCCGCCGACGAGGTCACTCGCACTCCCACCCAAGTCGAACATCAGGCTGGCATCACAGCGCCCGTAGTCAACTACCAGGCCACGATCAAAGAGGCCTACCAGACGGCAGGCTTCGGACAGAACGCCGCGCAGGTCCGCCATGACCTCGAAGACATTCTCGGGCAAGTCCGTGACGCCGGCTTTCGGCCCGTCTTGGTCCTCGACGACACCGAGAAGTTCGTCAGCCCTGGCCCGGAAGGCACGATCGACAGAACCTCAGTCGAGAACCTCTACCACCATGGAGTGAGGGTCCTCGGCGAGATGGAGCTTGATCTCGTGGTCGCGATGCACCCTCGCTTTGAGGATGTGGAGCGCGTTACCGAGGTGGTACAGCGACTCGGGCTACGCCGTATCAACGTACCGAGTATTCCCCAGACGCAGATGCTCCCGCGCTCAGCCGAATCCTCGAACGCCGCATGGAGCGGGACGGAATCCAAGACGACCTTGACAACGTCATCGACCTTGCCGCGATCGAGGAGCTCCAGGTTCTCTACCACGAGCGTGATCGTGACCTGCGCTCGGTGCTTACGCTCGCGCATTCTGCAGCACGCCACGCACTACTCCGAGGAGGAACGCGCGTCGAGGCAAGAGACGTTCGCACCGTGGTCGCCAAACTCCAGGCCTAATTTCCGGCACTGTCATCTCAACCAGGCAGCGCTTAGGCGCTCGATCGCGTTACCGGTTCACCCAGGAGCTCCTCTTCGAGCCACCGATCGAGCTGGGCCCTGGCGGTCTCGATCGCACCGGGCATGACGTGCGTGTACCGGGCCAGCGTGATCTCCGCTGCGCCGGGCTGACGCTCCGGGGTCGCGTGGCCCATCAGCACAGAGACGACCTTCGGCGAGACGCCTGCGGCATCCAGCCACGTGGCCGCGGTGTGCCGGCACTCGTGGAGTCCGATCGGCTGCAGCTCCCGAGCCTCCCATGCCTTCTGAGTGTGCGCGCCAGCGCGAGCTCCGTGCCAGGACCGGACTTCCTCGACGGCTGTCCCGCGAAGGTCAGGGGGGACGATTCTGGCCGTGCTCGACGCGGTCACGGCGACCCCGCCGCCTTCCTTCTCCGGCGGGCGTAAATGGAAGACCATGCACGGCAACATGGGCGGCTACTCGAGATCCGCGTCACAGGACCAGGGCGCGAGCAATTCCGGCTCTTCTGCCTCTTCGAGAACGCCGACAAACGCGCGCTGGTCCAGCGGGGACTGCGTGGACCGGTCATCGCCGTGATTACCGGGATGCGCAAGAAAAGTGGGACACTCTTTAGCGCGTGCGACTACGCCAAGGTCCGGCAGATTGGCAGCGACGACACCGCGCAGATGCCACGACGCATCGCCAGCTGAGCAGGGTGGTGGGTGAGTTTGCTATTGAACGATGACTCCCAGAGTGTCTACGCGACCGCCTGAATCAAGAACACGATGGCGGCTCCTAGCACCGCGCTGAAGATCCCGCCGACGATCATGAGTTTGAGCTGGGACCGCTCTGCCTCGGCCGCGTCCACAGCTGCGCCCATCTCACGCTGGAGGTCCTTCATCTTCTGCGCCGCAGCCTCGAAGTCGTCGGCTGCATTCGTCCATGCGGTCCAGTCCTCGTCTGCAATCTTCGCCCGTCGTGCCGCGACGATGTCGTCGGTGATCCGATCAAAGCGACTCTGCACATCCTCAGGCGTGACGTGGCCGAGGAGTTTTCCGCGGCGCATCATCGGCGCCGCGACGGCTTCGTAGCGACGACCCACGCTCTTGGGTGACTGGTCATCCCAGTGCGCCGCGATCGTTACGTAGACCTCGACCTCGAATGACTCCATCATGACCCGACGAAGATGGTCGCCGAGAAAGGCCGCCTGCTCAAGCTGCTTGTCACGATCCAGTTCCGGCGCGCGAGCAAAGAGAACGCCGAGGTGGGCGAGCGCCTCGACCAGATTCTGACGTCCGATGACGTTCTTCTCGCCGGTGATGGACTCGACCTTCCGATGCCTGACGAGGACGTCGGAGAGGTGCTTTCCGAAGACGTCCGACAGCTTCTCGAGAACGTCGGGGTAGAGATCCGTGCTCGGGTCTCGCGCGTCAGCTCCGTGCGCCGGCATCGGCGCTCCCTCCGGAGGCACGTCAGCTAGC
>OBLU010004122.1_pt1 | contig 13115 bp, 10 predicted proteins | sample 1518681 | NCBI WGS metagenome assembly OBLU01 (sample SAMEA3539304, study PRJEB22396) | soil metagenome | biome: tundra; feature: field; material: soil | place: USA | collected 2010-05 | depth 0.15 m | reverse complement strand
CCGGGAAGCGCCGAGGTCACTGGTAAAATCCAACGAGAGATCGTGACGATCTGAATGGCCAAGCCGACAATCGATAAATCAAAGAACGCGGTGCCGGGGCCGGAGTACCCGCTCACCACCATGGCGATCGTCGCGCCGATTGTGGGATGGCTGATTCCGGGCGGAGGACATTTCCTGCTGAAGCGCTATGGGCGCGGGATTCTGCTGCTGATCTCAGTGGTGGCGATGTTTCTGGTTGGTCTGGGCATGCAGGGCAGGATCTATAAGCCAAACGGCGGAGATATCCTCGACATCCTTGGCTTCGTTGGGGACGTAGGGGCGGGACTCCTTTATTTTCTGGCACGCATCATGGACTGGGGCAATGTGATGGCGGCGAATGCCACCGCTGATTATGGCAAGACGTTTCTGATTGTGGCCGGTCTCTTAAACCTTATCGCGGCGGCGGATGCGCATCACATCGCGCTGGGGAAGAAACCGTGACCATCAATTTGTCGCACTTCTCGGCGGCTGTAGTATTTGCGCTGTTTGCCTCGGTGGTCTTCGGCATCACGCAGCGCAATTCGACCATGGAACAGGTGAAGTACGGTCTCTATTGCTTTGCCATGTTTGTTGGCGGAGTGTTTGTGGCTGGATGGGTGATGGCGTTCATTCGGCGGTGAGGGGCGGCATTTCCCTGTTGTGAATTAGCGGTCAGTTGTCAGCTCGCAGTGGTCAGTTCTCACTGCCCCGACTTCAATCCTTTGAGCAAACGTGTGAAGACGGGCTCCGCCCCGTGGTGACGGGAACAGCCCAGTTCCGCACAGCTGACTCTTCTTGATCTTCCGACGCTATTCCTCGGGCGGTCCGGCTTGCAGGCCTTCGCCGGGAGCGAGAGGGAGGTGAGACGCTCCGCCGAGAAGGCGGCGCTCCTGCGGCGAGAATCTGTTTCTGTACTGTTCCGAGTTAATGAGTTGGTCGCGCTGATCGGGGGTCAGGCCACGCATGCCGCGGATCGTCCGGTTGACAGCCTCCCGGCGATCGGGCGGCAACTGCTTGAACTGCTGAAAAAGCTGGCGGGCCTGTTGCTTCTGATTCGAAGTCAGGTGTTCCCAGGTCTCCATACGGTTGAGCACGCGCTCTTGCTGCTGCGGAGGGAGACTGGAAAAATGCTGCAGCCTGTTTTGCAAGCGCATCTGCTGTTGTGGGGGGAGTCTACGGAACTGGGGATCGTTTTCAAGCGCACGGTGCTGCTGTGCCGGGGGCAGATCCTTATAGCGGCGCAGCCAGTTTCCGGCGTGTCCGGGCTGGTTCTGCGGCGGACGGGATGGATTGGGGCGGCTGGGGTTAGGACCGCTTTCTTTCTGGAAGCGGTGCCACCGGCCGTCCGCCTGCGATTGCGGATACCGGTGCTGCGGAGGCGGCGGAGTTTGCCGAACTTGCGCGAACGACGGGGTCAGCAGCAACGCTGCCAGACAGCCCGCAATGGTCACTCGGCCCCACATATTTTCTTCGCTCCGGCTCCGGCTGTCGAAATTTACGGATTCGCGGTTACGTCGTCCTGCACCTGCAACTGATCGAGCACGTCGAAGTCGGCATACAAGTCGTCGTTCCTGTCCAGTGCCTGCAGATCGCCGACGGCCGTTCCGGGCTGCACCGGCAGACTGAGGGAGGGAGGTTTGGTGGCAATGGCTTCGGTCTCGACAAAGTACGACTTGTTGAAAATGCCAACCACCAGCGCTCCGGCAAAGAGCACGGCAGCGAGCGAGACCGACATGGGCCGCCCCGGACGCGGCAGCCAGTTGAACCAGGCAGCCGGCGGGCGCGCCATTTCTTCGCGGGCGCGCGCCAGCAGGCGGGTGTCGAAATAGGGTGACGGCTCGGGCGCTTGCCACTCATCGAGCAACGCCATGGTTTTCTGCAGGTCGCGCAGATGAGTGGCACATAGGTTACAGGATGCGATGTGTTGATCGACCTCCGGCTGAGGTGTGGTAGCGTCCATGCCCGCAGCCAGGTCCGGCAACAGTTCGCGAATTTGATTGCAATTCATATAGCTTGCCTCTACTTCCCCGAAACAAACTCTTTCAACTGCTCGCGCAGCGTTTCGTAGGCGCGAAACAGCAACGACTTGGTGGCGGACTCGCTCAGCTTCAACACGCCGGCGATCTCCCGGTAATCCATCTGCTGATACTTGTGCATGATGACCGCCACGCGCTGGCGCTCGGGCAGCGCGTTCACTTTGCTGCGGATGGCCGCCAGCCGCTCCCGCTTCAATATCTGCTCCTCCGCGCTGAGCGAATCGTCGGCCAGGTCGGGCGTCGTGCCCGTTTCCTGGTCCGGCTCATCGAGACGCACGGTATTTTCCGGACGCTCGTGGCGCGTATCCCGCGCGTGATTGACCGCCAGGTTGGTCGCGATGCGATAGAGCCAGGTCGTGAACTTGGCACTGGGCTCGTAACCGGCACGCGACCGGTACACGCGTAAAAATACCTCCTGCGCCAGTTCTTCGGCGGTCGCCGGGTTACGGCACAAGCGGTACATGAAACCGATCATCGGCCGGCGATATTTCTGCACCAGGGACGCGAAGGCGGACTCGTCGCCTGTCTTCACGCGCAGCATCAGGTCGACGTCGGAAACGGCCGCGTCTGAGCTGACGGCGGAACTTGACGCACTGGCGGGTGACGCAGACGGCGGCTTCCCCGCAAAATTCAGCAGCCCGGGATTGGCTCTTCCGCCCTTCAGCAGTCCCCGATCCATGGCTACGCTGCTCACATTGGTAGAAACCCCATCGGGGGGAGAAAGTTGCGCCTTGTCGGGGGCATTCGGGCGAGCAGAAGTGTTTTCGCTTGAGTCAGTTGCGGGTCGCGCATCGGGAATGTCGGAAGCCGGCATGGAAGGGCGATGAAAAGAGGCTATCGGGAGCGGCGAAGGCGGTCAAGAGGCTGGTTGGATGCGGAGGAGGCTGTACCATTTTGCGGTGTCAACCACTTGCGATGAGAATCATGCTAACCGTTCGGAGTCGGAAGGTCCTATTCGCTTACGAACAATTACGTTCCATGACGGATTCTTTACCGCATTCCGGTCCGAACAGTGTTTCTATAGAACGTCAGGGCAGTTGAATCAAGTCCTAAGTAGAGGAAAAGAGGCAACAAAACACATCCAAATGGCAACAATTAACGGGCGGGGTTTGGGATCTCAGGAGATCAGCAAAAGCGACCTTTTGAGCGGCTGTCTGACCTCAGCGGCTGAAGCCGTCGTTGGAAACGGGCGAGCTATCGCAGCGGTAAAACCGCTGCGCCACCCAAAAGCAACAACAAGATGGAGTTTCTCGGCAAACTGTAGCGCCGCGATTGATTTTGCGGCACTTACGGCGGGGCTGAAGCCGCGCCTCTTCAAAACGGAGTCAAACTGAGCCACTCGCCCTAGAGCGAGGCTGCTTTTCAAAATCGTCCGGCGAAGCTAACATACTTCGAAGGTGTGGCGCCCGGTTCGATGCCTCGCTGTACTCACCTGGATTACCTGATGCAAGAAGACTGGATGGATCTAACCTCTGATGCCAGAAGATCGGATGGAAAACAAACCTCCTGTTTCGTCCCCTGCTTCATCCCCTGCTTCGTCAGGTGCTTCGTACATTGATGCGCAGCACCAGTTGCCGCCGGCAAGCGATGTCCCTAGGTCCAAGTCGAGGTGGCAGCGACCATTCGTGTGGGTTGTACTCCTGCTGACTTTCGGGCTTATTTTCTGGCTTGTGTTGCGTCATCGGGCCGACACGCAAAGCAGTGCGTCATCGTCCCGGCGCGGTGCGAGTGGCCCGGTCACGATTACCACGGTGGTTGCCCAGAAGGGCAACATCGGGGTGTATCTGGACGCAATTGGCACCGTCACTCCGGTCTACACCGACTCGATTACCAGCCAGGTCACGGGCATGGTGAGCCAGGTGCACTACACGGAAGGCCAGCTGGTCCGCAAAGGCCAGCCCTTGATCGAGATTGATGCGCGGCCCTTTGAGGCGCAACTGATGCAGGCGGAAGGGACGCTGGAGCGCGACACCCATGTGCTTGAACAGGCACAAATGGATCTGGAGCGTTACCGCGAGGCGTGGGCGCGCAACGGCATTCCCAAACAGACGCTCGACGATCAGGAAAAGATCGTCCTACAGGACCAGGGCACGGTAAAAAATGATGAAGGCACGGTGCAGTATGACAAGGTCCAGGTAGGCTTCTGCCACATTACGTCGCCGATCACCGGGCGCGTAGGACTGCGGCTAGTGGATCCGGGCAACGTTGTGCAGGCGAACAGCGCTACGCCCCTGGCAGTGATCACACAGGTGCAGCCCATGACCGTGATTTTTACCGTCGCGGAAGACAGCCTCGGTCAAGTGCAAGAGCAGACGCGGCACGGAAAGAAGCTGGTGGTCGAGGCTTTCGATCGCACTCAGCAGACCAAGCTGGCTACGGGAAAGCTCCTGACTTTTGACAACCAGATCGACACCACCACGGGCACGGTCAAGATGCGGGCGTTGTTCGATAACAAAGACGGGTCTCTGTTTCCCAACCAGTTCGTCAACTCGCGGCTGCGGGTAAAGACTCTGGAGGGAGTCACGTTGATCCCGACCTCCGCTATTCAACACAACGGGCAGACGGCGTTTGTTTATCTGATCCAGAACGATACGGCCCAGATCCGCAACATCAAGCCTGGGGTCACGGACGCCGGTCAGACGGCGGTGGAAGGCATCAATCCGGGAGACATGGTTGCCAACAGCAGCTTTGAGAAACTGCAGGCCAACTCGAAGATCGTAGTTGCCAAGCAGCCGGCGGCGGGCGCGAACGGGGGCAGCGCTCCGTGAGCCCGTCGCGACCATTTATCATGCGACCGGTCGCGACCGCCCTGCTGATGGCGGCAATCCTGCTCGTCGGCATTGTGGCCTATACCCAGTTGCCGGTGTCGGCATTGCCTCAGGTCGATTACCCGACCATCCAAGTCCTCACGTTCTATCCGGGCGCCAGCCCGGTGGTGATGGCGACCACGGTGACCGCGCCGCTGGAGCGCCAGTTCGGACAGCTCCAGGGGCTCAGCCAGATGACCTCCTCCAGTTCGGGAGGCACTTCGGTCGTCGTGCTGCAATTCGCGTTGAGCCTGAACATCGACGTAGCTGAAGAGGAAGTGCAGTCGGCGATCAATGCGTCGCAGAGTTTACTGCCCTCGAATTTGCCCGCCCCACCGACCTACAGCAAGACGAACCCGGCCGACGCGCCGGTGCTCACGCTGGCGATCACTTCCGATTCCGTACCGCTGTCACAAGTGGAGGACCTGGTCGACACGCGGTTGGCTCCGAAGCTCTCGCAGTTGAGTGGAGTCGGCCTGGTCAGCATTAGCGGAGGCCAGAAACCGGCCGTGCGGATTCGTGCCAACCCGGTAGCGCTCTCTTCCTACGGAATCAATCTCGAAGATCTGCGCACGGCCCTCATTCAGGCGAGCTCGAACGCCGCGAAGGGCAATTTCGATGGACCGCGGCAGAACTATCAGATCGACTCGAACGACCAGCTCATCAGCAGCGCCGACTATCGAAGTGTGGTGGTCGCCTACCGGAATGGCGCGCCCATCATGGTTACCGATGTGGCGGAAGTGGTCGATGGCATCGAGAATAATCACCAGGCGGCATGGATGAACGAGACGCCGGCCGTCATCCTGAACGTCCAGCGGCAGCCGGGCGCCAACACCATCGACGTGGTCAAGAGCATCAAGAAACTCTTGCCGCAGCTTGAAACCAACCTTCCCGCCTCGGTCCAGGTCACTACCCTCACCGATCTGACCACCGCGATTCAGGCCTCGGTGGATGACGTTGAGTTCGAGCTAATGTTGACGATTTTTCTGGTGGTGATGGTCATCTTTTTGTTCTTGCGGAGCCTCTACGCCACCATCATTCCCAGCGTGGCCGTGCCTCTGTCGCTGGTGGGGACCTTCGCCGCCATGTACGCGCTCGGTTACAGCCTCGACAACCTTTCCCTGATGGCGCTCACCATCTCCACCGGGTTCGTGGTGGACGATGCCATCGTGATGATCGAGAACATCTCGCGCTATATCGAGGAGGGCGAACGGCCGATGGATGCGGCGCTGAAGGGAGCGGAACAGATCGGCTTCACCATCGTGTCGCTGACCGTCTCGCTGATCGCCGTGCTCATCCCGCTGCTGTTTATGGGCGACGTGGTCGGACGGCTGTTTCGTGAGTTTGCCGTAACTCTGGCAGTCACCATCGTCATCTCCGCGGTGGTCTCGCTGACGCTGACTCCGATGATGTCCGCTCGTATTTTGCGGCACGAGGCCAAGGAAAAGCAGGGGCGCATTTACCAGTGGTCCGAGCGCGTTTTCGAAAGCATGATCGCTTTCTATGCGCGCACCTTGCCAGTGGTCCGAGCGCGTTTTCGAAAGCATGATCGCTTTCTATGCGCGCACCTTAAAGACGGTATTGCGCTATCAGACCATCACTCTTTTCGTGGCCCTGGGCACGCTGGTGCTCACTGTGTTTCTTTACATCGTGATTCCCAAGGGATTTTTCCCGGTGCAGGATACGGGCGTCATTCAGGGCATTTCGCAGGCCCCCGAAACCATCTCGTTTGAGGCAATGTCGCAGAAGCAACAAGAGCTCGCTCACGTCATCCTCGCGGACCCTGCCGTCGAGAGCATTTCCTCATTCATCGGGGCCGACGGCACCAACACCACGCTCAACAGCGGCCGCATGTCGATCAACCTTAAGCCGCTGGCGGATCGCGGGCACACCAGCGCGTCGGACATCATCCGCCGGCTCCAGTCCAACCTGGGGAAGGTGGAAGGTATTGCGCTCTTCATGCAGCCGGTGCAAAACATCACGGTGGATGACCGCGTCAGCCGAACTCAGTACCAATACACGCTCGAAGATCCGGATCCCAATGAGCTCAATGACTGGACCAATCGCTTTGTTGCGAAACTGAAAGGCTTGCCCGATCTTGAGGATGTGGCGACCGACCAGCAAACTGGAGGACTGGCGGTCTCACTGATCATCGATCGCGCTACCGCGTCGCGCCTGGGCATCGCTCCCTCCACCATCGACAACACCTTGTATGACGCCTTTGGCCAGCGCCAGATCAATACGATGTACACGCAACTCAACCAGTACCACGTGATTCTGGAGGCCCAGCCGGAGTTTCAACGCGATCCCGATACGCTTCAGCATTTGTATATTCAGAGCAACGCCTCGTCGGGAACGTCGGGGCCGGGAGCTTCCACCTCTTTTTCGTCCACGGGATCGTCCGCCGCCGGCTCGAATGCCGCCACCGCACCTGTACTCTACACGCCCTCTTCCGGCGCGCTCACTCCTCCTACAAATGCGCTGTCCCCGAGCAGCACTTCGACCGGGCGGACGAGTTCATCGCCCAACACTACCAGCAGTTCGGTGAAGAGCAGTGCCGTGCCGCTGAGCACATTCACGCACTTCGAGCGCACATCGGAGGCGCTCTCCATTAACCACCAGGGGCAGTTCCCCGCGGTAACCGTCTCGTTCAATCTGGCGCCCAATGCCTCCCTCGGCAACGCCATCTCGGCCATCGACAAGGTGCAACAGGATATGCACATGCCGGCCAGTTTGCAGGCGGGCTTCGAGGGGACGGCGGCATCGTTCAAGAACTCGCTGTCGAATGAGGCGTTGTTGATTTTGGCCGCACTGGTCACGGTTTACATCGTGTTGGGCGTGCTCTATGAAAGCTTCATTCATCCCGTGACCATCCTTTCGACTTTGCCTTCCGCCGGAGTCGGCGCGCTCCTGGCCCTCATGCTGTTCCGCCAGGACCTGAGCGTGGTGGCCATTATCGGCATTATCTTGCTGATCGGAATTGTGAAGAAGAACGGAATCATGATGGTGGATTTTGCGCTCGAGGGGGAGCGGGAGCACGGCAAGAACGCCACCGAAGCGATCTATGAAGCCTGCCTGCTGCGCTTCCGCCCCATCATGATGACCACCATGGCAGCGTTGCTGGCTGGCATTCCTTTGGCCCTGGGAAGAGGCATCGGTTCGGAGATTCGGCGCCCCCTGGGAATTGCGATGGTCGGGGGACTTTTGTTGAGCCAGGCACTTACGCTCTACACCACGCCGGTGATTTACATCTTCTTTGACAGCCTGGGGGAGAGATTCTCGCGCTTCCGGTCACGCTCTCGCTCCGATGAATCTCCTTCCGATGAATCCTCGAGCGGCCCCGTGCCACCGGCGGAGCCCGCATGAACCCGTCATCGCTCTTTATCAGGCGGCCCGTGGCCACGACGTTGCTGACCGTTGCCATCGCCCTGGCGGGAGCGCTCGCGTTCACCGTGCTGCCAGTTTCGCCCCTCCCCCAAGTCGACTTTCCAACTATTTCTGTGGGCGCCGGGTTGCCGGGAGCGAGCGCCCAGATCATGGCGTCTTCCGTAGCTACCCCGCTGGAGCGGCAATTTGGCCACATCGCGGGAGTTTCGGAGATGACTTCCACCAGTTCGCTGGGTACGACAGGAATCACGATCCAGTTTGACCTGAGCCGCAACATCGACGGGGCGGCGCGCGACGTCGAGGCGGCAATCAGCGCGGCCCGCACCTATCTGCCGGCCAACCTGCCCGGCAATCCCACCTATCGCAAAGTTAACCCCGCCGACGCTCCGATCATGATCATCGGACTGACCTCCAACAAATTCACCACCGGCAAAATGTATGACGTAGCTTCGACGGTAATCTCGCAGAAGCTTTCTCAGATTCAAGGAGTGGGACAGGTGTCGGTGGGTGGCAGTTCGCTGCCTTCGGTGCGGGTCGAGGTCAATCCCACTCAGCTGAACAGCTACGGTCTGACCCTGGACAACGTTCGATCGGTGTTGAGCACTCAGAATGCAGATTTGGCCAAAGGCCAGTTGTCCGATGGTTATGTGACAGCGGACATCCTGGCGAACGACCAGATCTCAACCGCCAACGACTACAAACCGATCGTCCTGGGCTACCACAACGGAGCGACGGTCCGGCTCTCGGACGTGGCCGACGTCAGCGACGCGGTCTCGAACATCCGTTCGGCGGGTTTTCTGAACGGCATTCCCGCGGTGATGTTGATCATCTCCCGCCAGCCGGGCGCAAACATCATTCAGACCGTCGAGAACATACGCAGCGAGTTGCCATTTGTAAAAGCCTCCATCCCCCAGGGCATCGACACCACCATCGTTCTCGACCGGACCACCACCATACGGGCCTCGGTGAAAGATGTTGAGCGCTCGCTGATGATTTCCGTGGGTCTGGTGATTCTGGTGGTCTTCATTTTTTTGCGCAATCCGCGCGCCACCCTGATTCCGAGCGTTGCCGTTCCAGTGTCGTTGATCGGGACCTTCGCCGTGATGTATCTGTGCGGCTACAGCCTCGACAACCTCTCGCTGATGGCGCTCACGATTTCGACCGGCTTCGTGGTGGATGACGCCATCGTGGTGATGGAGAACATCTCGCGCCATCTGGAGGCGGGGATGAAACCCTTCGCGGCCGCGCTCCAGGGCGCACGAGAGATTGGATTCACCGTATTTTCCATCAGCATGTCGCTGATCGCAGTGTTCATCCCCATTCTCCTGATGGGAGGCATCGTCGGCCGTCTATTTCGCGAGTTCGCAGTCGTGCTCTCGACCGCCATCCTCGTGTCGATGGTGGTTTCATTGACAACGACTCCCACCATGTGCGCCTACCTGCTGAAAGAGGCGAAGGAAGAAAAGCACGGCAGAATGTATCGGGTGAGCGAGAAGTTCTTCGCGGGGATGCTGGACCTGTATCGCCGCACCTTGCTCTGGGTGCTCGACAATTCTGGGCTGACGCTGGCGGTGTTGCTGCTCACCATCGCCCTGAATGTTGCGGTCATCTACAAAATCCCCAAGGGCTTCTTTCCGCAACAGGACACTGGCGCCATAACGGGAGGGCTGCAGGGCCCCCAGGATGCATCATTTCCCTTGATGGCCGATTCGATTAAACAGATCGTTGGAGTGGTCAAAAGCGATCCCGCGGTCGCCAATGTCATCGCCTTCACCGGCGGCGGGGGCGCCACCAATGGCGGCTTCATCTACATCAGTCTCAAGCCGCTCAATGAGCGCAAGGTCAGCGCAGCGGACATCATCAACCGGCTGCGTCCCAAGATGAGTCGTTTGCCCGTGGCCTCGGCATTTTTGCAGGCTGCGCAGGACCTGCGTATTGGAGGCAGGGGCGGCAATGCGCTCTATCAGTACACCATCCAGTGCGATAACGTTCAGGACCTGTCGAAATGGGGGCCCATCCTGTTGGCAGAAATGAAGAAGCTCCCCGGGCTTCAGGATGTCAACTCCGACCAGCAGAATGGCGGGCTTGCAGAATATGTAACTTATGACCGGACGGCCGCGGCGAAGCTCGGATTGACGGCGCAGTCCCTTGACTCCTCGCTTTATGCCGCCTTCGGCCAGTCCCAGGTTTCCATCATTTACACGCAACTGAACCAGTATTACGTGGTTCTTGAGGTCGCTCCCCGGTACTGGCAAAGCCCGCAGGGATTGAAGGACATTTACCTGCGTACTGCGAGAACGGGCAACGTGCCGCTCAGCGCCGTTTCAACCGCTGCCTCGAGCACGACGCCGCTGGCGGTAAGCCACACCGGCTTGTTTCCATCGGTGACCGTGTCCTTCAATCTGGCGCCGGGACTTTCGTTAAGCGATGCCACGAAGAGCATCGCGGAGATGCAGCAGAGACTGGGCACGCCTTCGACCATCCGCGGCTTTTTTGCCGGAACACTGCTGGCGTACCAGCAATCGCTGAGCACCGAGTGGATGCTGGTTTTGACGGCGCTGCTCGCGGTCTACATTGTGCTCGGCGTGCTCTATGAGAGTCTGGTGCATCCGCTGACCATCATCTCGACCATACCCTCGGCCAGTGTGGGAGCGATGCTGGCGCTGAAGCTGTTCAGTATCGACTTAAATGTGATCTCGATCATCGGCATTGTGCTGTTGATCGGCATCGTGAAGAAAAACGCCATTATGATGATCGACTTCGCGCTGGTCGCCGAAAGAGAGCAAGGCAAGAACACGAGGGACGCCATCTTCGAAGCCTGCATGTTGCGCTTCCGTCCCATTCTGATGACGACCATGGCGGCGTTATTTGGGGCGTTGCCGCTGGCCTTCGGCACCGGTACCGGTTCGGAACTGCGAAGGCCACTCGGGATTACGATTGTAGGGGGGTTAATCCTGAGCCAGATGCTCACGCTCTACACCACCCCGGTGGTGTACCTGTTCCTCGATCGCTGGCGGCTTCGTGTGCAGAAAAAGAAGCACGCCGAGCTGGGAGCTCCGGCTCCGGAGGCGGGCTAGGGCGGGGGACGCCCGGCACTCCACCGGCAAGATAGGTAAAGACATTATGATAATTTTCTGGCGACAAAACTGTTGGAGGGCGCTAGGCGCGGCTGCCTTATCGCTAACGCTCGCGGGCTGTGTGGTGGGACCGAAATATCATGCGCCTTCGCCCCCGCCCCCGGCGGCGGTCTACAAGGAGTCACCAACGCAATTCAAAGACACCGAGAGTGGCGGCTGGACGGTGGCACAGCCTTCCGATGCTATGCTGCGCGGCAAGTGGTGGGAGATCTTCAACGATCCCGAGTTGAACGCACTCGAGGAACAACTGAATATTAACAATCAGAACATCCAACAGTTCTTTGAAAATTTTATGGCCGCGCGGGCGGTGGTGCGCGAAGCCCGCTCGCAATACTTTCCGACTCTCACAGTAGGGCCTACCATCGGCCGCTCGCAAACTTCGGCGAACCTGCGTACGAGCACTGGAACGGGCACGGGAACCGGAACCGGGTCTAACGCGCCACTGCAAACTTCGAATTTCTCGCTGCCGCTCGACGCCTCATGGGCGCCCGACATCTGGGGCAAAGTACGGAACACCGTGCACCAGGCCCAGTATGCCGCCGAGGTCAGCGGGGCGGTGCTGGAGAATGAGCGGCTGACGGAGCAGGCCAGCTTGGCCCAGTTTTTTTTCGAGCTGCGCGGCCAGGACATGCTGCAACAGATCTTCAACGAGACGGTCGCGGCGGACCAGAAGGAGCTCGAACTGACGCAGTCGCGCTATCAACTTGGCATTGACGACCAGATCGTAGTGGTCCAGGCCCAAACTACGCTGCAGAGCGCGCAAGCCGCAGCCACCAACGTCGGAATTGCGCGCGCGCAATTTGAGCACGCCATCGCCCTGCTGACCGGCAAAGCCGCGTCCGATTTTTCCATCCCCGTGAAGCCGATGACTACGGCTCCGCCGCCGATCCCGATCGGCGTGCCTTCGCAGTTGCTCGAACGCCGGCCCGATATCGCGGCCGCTGAACGCACCATGGCCGAAGCCAATGCCACGATTGGCATCGCCACTGCCGCATACTATCCCGCCGTCACCTTAACTGCGGGCGGAGGCTTTCAGAGTTCATCGCTTTCCAGCTGGTTCTCCTGGCCCAGCCGCTTCTGGTCGGTGGGCGCAACTGCTTCTGAAACCCTCTTCGACGCCGGCCTGCGCCGCGCCACCGTCCAGCAATACATTGCAACTTACAATGCGGACGTAGCTAGTTACCGCCAGACTGTATTGGCCGCATTTCAGCAGGTGGAGGATGCTCTGGCCGAGGTCCGCATTCTCTCCAAGCAGATCGAGCAGCAGCAGGAGGCGGTGAATTCCGCTCAAACCTACCTTAAACTTGAGCTGGCGCGATACGAGACTGGCATCGATCCCTATGTCGATGTGCTGATTGCTCAGACCACGGTCCTGTCGAACCAGCAAACCCTGAACAACATTCAGGTGCAACGGATGACTGACGCCGTGGCGCTGGTGGAAGCCCTGGGCGGCGGATGGGATCGTTCGCAATTGCCCAGCGTGCGACAGGTGACGCAGAAGCCCGACCCGGCGCAGACGACCATCCAGCAATAGGCAGGCGGGCGAGGCCTCCAGAGGTTGACGGGAATGGATGCAACTGTTTGAATAGAAAACGTTGGGCGCTTAACTCAGCGGTAGAGTGCCATCCTCACACGGTGGAAGTCGTAGGTTCAAATCCTACAGCGCCCACCATTTGCATCCCTCCTGGATTGGCTTCTAAGGGCGGTTGCCAAAGTAATCGGCATTTACT
>OBLU010004121.1_pt1 | contig 13115 bp, 13 predicted proteins | sample 1518681 | NCBI WGS metagenome assembly OBLU01 (sample SAMEA3539304, study PRJEB22396) | soil metagenome | biome: tundra; feature: field; material: soil | place: USA | collected 2010-05 | depth 0.15 m | reverse complement strand
CACCTGGGCTGGAGTTGTCCCCCTGGAAATGACGGCAGGCGCGCCGATCAACGATCCGCGACTCCTCGCCGGGCAGACCGTGCCGGAATACGCGCGCAACTACATCCGCAGGCGCTGACCGCCGAGAAGTCCGGAAGCGCAAACTGCTCAGGTGGAAACAGGTGCATGCACCGACCTTCTGCGCAGCACGCATTTCGCGGGCAAAGCCTGCCCTGAGCGAAGCCGAAGGGAGTGCTCGCGCCACACTATCCTACGGAATCAGCAGCAGCTTCCCCGTCGTCTTCCGTCCTTCCAGATCGCGATGCGCGCGCTGCGCCTCGGCCAGCGGGTAGGTATGCTCGATCCGCAGCTTCAGCTTTCCAGCAGCCATCATGCCGAACACTGCGCCCGACCGCGCCACCAACTCCTGGCGCGTGGCGATGTAGTGCGCCAGCGTGGGCCGGGTCACGTAAAGCGATCCCTTTTGTGACAACGCGACCAGATCAAACGGTGGCACCGCTCCACTCGACCCGCCGAACAGCACCATCATTCCGCGCGGCCGCAGGATGTTCAGTCCCTTCTCGAATGTTGTCTTGCCCACCGAGTCGTAGACCACATCCACGCCTTTGCCGCCGGTCAGGCGTTTGGTTTCGGCTTCGAAATCCGCTTGCGTGTAGAGGATCACTTCATCCGCGCCCGCCCCACGCGCCAGCTTCGCCTTCTCGTCGGTGGAAACCGTCGCGATCACCCGCGCCCCAATGTTGTGCGCCATCTGCACCAGGAGCAGTCCCACGCCGCCGGCCGCAGCATGAACCAGCGCCGTCTCGCCCTTCTTCAGCGGATACGTATCGTGCGACAGGTAATGTGCCGTCATGCCTTGCAACATCGCAGCCGCAGCCTGGTGGTCGCTCACGCCCTGCGGAATCGGCACCAGCCGGTCCGCCGGCACCGCGGCATACTCCGCATAGGCCCCCTGCAGTCCGGTCCAGGCCACACGGTCTCCCACCTTCACCAGCTTAGCCTCCGCGTCCACGGCCGTGACCACGCCCGCGCCCTCCTGCCCCAGCACAAACGGCAGCGGCACCTTGTAGCGCCCCTCGCGGAAGTAGACATCGATAAAGTTCACGCCCGACGCAGCCAGCTTCACCACCGCCTCATTCGCCTTCGGCTGCGGGACCGGCAACTCCGCCACTTCCATCGCTTCGGGGCCACCGACTTGTCTAACTTGAATGGCTTTCATGCTTGTCTTTGATTCTTCTCTCGGAACAAAGGATTCCGGGTTCGCGGCTGCGGAGACCGAATGATCCGACCACTGAACACTCATTCTTTTCAATCAGCAACCAAGAATCAGGAATCAACCAGGCCGCTCCCTCTGCTACACTTGCCAGTCCGCTGCAAGGAGCCCCTCGTCATGGCCGAAAAGAAGCCCCAAACCTTCGCCAACCACGCGCGCTTTGATCCCCTATATCACTTCCTCGCGTTGCCGATCTTCGCCATCGCAGTCATCGTCGGCATCGTTCACTTCATCTGGCGCCCCAGCCTGCATACGGGGTCGTTCTTCGTGCTCTCGGTGGCAGCGGCGATCGCGCTCTTGAAACTTCGCCTTTACGCGCTCCGGGTGCAGGACCGTGTAATTCGCCTGGAAGAGCGGCTGCGGCTGGCTTCGCTTCTGCCTGAGCCGTTGCGCTCTCGCATTCCGGAATTGACCGAAGACCAGCTCATCGCCCTGCGCTTCGCCTCGGATGCGGAACTACCCAAGCTGGCCGAGCGGGCACTCTCCGAAAAACTCTCCCGGGCGGACATCAAGAAGGCTATTCAGACCTGGCGTCCGGACTATTGGCGCGTCTGACTCTCCGTTGCGTCCGCTGCCCTCTGACTAACAAGCTTGTTGGCAATCATTCGGTCGGGTGCCGAAGGTAACCGCCGACGCTCCTTTTCGGCGTTGACCCGAGCGCGACTGCGGGATACGATTTTTGATAGAATCCACCGGGCGTTAACACCTGGGAGCAATCCGTATCTCATAGAGAAATATGCGAGTTGTAAAACTCCAAAGGCGGATCGCGATGCTGGCCGTTCTGGCTCTGTCGGCTTCTTCGTGCCAGACGGCCCAAAAGCCCGTTTCCTTGCTCCCGGCAAGGAGTGCCCCGGCTTTGACAGCCGCTGCTCCAGCTCCGGTGCCGGCGCCGCAGCAAACCCAGACCGCTACGCCATCGTCAGATACTCCGAAGCAACCGCAGCCCGCGGTTGCGAGTCCGGCCGAAGCCAAGACACAATCTCCAGCCCCAACTCCAGCTTCCGATCCGGTTGGTGATCTCATCGCCAGGGTGGAAAAGGACTATCAGGCAGGATTGGGTGCCTACCAAGCGGGCCAGACCGACGTTGCCAAGCAGGATTTCGACAACGCCTTTAACGCATTGCTGGGTAGCAACCTCGACGTCCGCTCCGACGACCGTCTGGAAAAGGAATTTGACCGTATCGTGGAAGGCGTCAACCACCTGGATTTGGGTGGCTTAGCATCCGACTCCGAAGCGCAGAAGTCCGAGCCCGCACCCATCGACGAAACTAACGGCATCACCCCGTCCGCCGACCCCAACGTGAGGGCAAAGGCCCAGGCCGAGATCAAGTCGACCCACTCCGACCTGCCCCTCATGATGACTGACCAGGTCGCCGGCTATATCAGCTACTTTTCCAATCGTGGACGCGGCAATTTCGAGCGCGCTTTCGCCCGCTCCGGCCGCTACCACGACATGATGGTTTCGATCCTCAAGGAAGAGGGTGTCCCGCAGGATCTGATTTACCTGGCTCAGGCCGAGTCGGGCTTTCATCCCTTGGCCGTTTCTCGCGCCGGCGCTCGCGGCATCTGGCAGTTCATGGGCAGCCGGGCCCGCGGTTATGGCCTGCAACGCAGCCTGTGGGTGGACGATCGCCAGGATCCCGAAAAATCCACTCGCGCCGCCGCCCGTCATCTGAAAGATCTCTATGGGCAGTTCGGCGACTGGTATCTCGCCATGGCCGCCTATAACTCCGGCCCCGGCACGGTGCAGGCTGCGGTCCGGCGCACCGGTTACGCCGATTTCTGGGAGCTCTACCGGCGCAACGTTCTTCCCAAGGAAACCCGCAACTACGTTCCCATCATCCTGGCCGTGACCATCGTGACCAAGAATCTGTCGCAGTACGGTTTTGATGACGTCTCCATGGACGAGCCGGCGGCCTATGACGCCGTAACCATCAGCTATCCCGTGGATTTGCGCCTGGTGGCGGAATGTGTGAACGCGACTTTCGCCCAACTGCAGGAACTGAATCCCAGCCTGCTGCGGCTCACTACGCCGAAAGAAGGCACATTCGAGCTCCATCTGCCGGTCGGGACAAAAGCTCAATATCAGACCGTCATCGCCGCCATCCCGAACGACATGCGGCTCTGGTGGCGCTATTACAAAGTTCAGCCCGGCGACACGTTGGCTTCCCTCGCCCGTTCCTATCGCATTACGGCCAAGTCGATTGCAACGGCCAATCACCTCGACGGCACAGAACTCGAGGCTGGCGCCAGAGTGATCGTCCCGGTCGCGCCAGGCAAGCATCCGCTCAGCGATACTGCCACTTACGCGCACCGGATCACGCGCTACAAAGTCCGCAAGGGAGACACGATCGAGACCGTAGCCGAGAACTTCGGCGTCCCCGCTCGGATGCTCCACCGCTGGAACGGCCTGCGCGGCGGCGACAGCCTACGGGGCAGGAGAGTGCTCGCCCTGCACTTGCCGGTGACGCCCAGCAGCGACGCGGCCTCAACCGCCTCCAGGTCGACCGGGCACACGCGGAAAACTGCGCAAACGGCCACTACCAGGGTTCCCGCTGGCAAGTCAGTAAGGAACCTCAACCAAGACATATCCGGGCGGGCCAGCGTGCTTCACCACACCGTGAAAACCGGCGAAACTCTCTACTCGATCGCCACCACCTACAAGACCACCGTCGCCGCCCTCAAGCGCAACAACGGCGACGTCGCCATCCTCCGCCCCGGTATGATCCTGGTCGTGCAGCCAAGCCGGTAGAAACCTCCGCGCACAAATTCCGTCCGCAAAACCCGGGACCCAGCCCGTTTCCCTTTTCCATGGAAGACGAATGGGAAGCGGACATCACTTACTTTCCCGCTCTCGCACCACGAAGACGATTTCTGTCTCTGCCATTTCCCATCGGACCCCGTCGGCGGTACAATCCTCTCCGGCTGTCGGGTCCTAGCCAAACATCTCCAGCAGCCGAAAGGAGTTCTCATGCAATTCCGCGATCTGCTCATCCTGCTTCTCGTCCTCTCCCTGTCCGCATCTCTGGCCCTGCCGGCTTTTGCCCAGGACGGCGCCGCCACCTTCAAAGCCAAGTGTGCTAGCTGTCACGGCCCCGAAGGCCAAGGCAAGGTCGGTCCCGCGCTGAAAGGCACCAGCCTCACCGCCGATCAGATTGTCGACCTGCTCACCAAGGGCAACGACGCCAAGAAACCGCCACACAAGAAAGCCATGACCTCGCTTTCCGCCGACGACGCCAAGGCCGTAGCCGCGTTCGTCAAGACCCTGAAGTGAGCTCTCAGTTTCAGGTAGCTACATCCCGCGCGCTCCACAGATGTTTTCTGGGGAGCGCGCTTGTCTTAGGGTCTGGGGTCTGACAGTCTAGGGCAACCCGCCGGGGCTCCCGCTTCCCTTTTCCGGCACTCCCCCCGATGGGGTCTTAGACAGATTCCCGCCCCGGGGAGATTTCCCTCCTGGCCCCGCAGAATTTTCTTCCATTCCCCCGCTCCGTGTGGTAACAGGATAGGCAGGCTGATGTGACCACGGCCCTTGCGGTCTGCACCAACCGTCGTGCTATAATCGCGCGCCGTTCCAGCACAAAGTTTGTTGGTCTTTTAATTTCTCGTGCCCGGCAGCCTTGCGCGTCCGTTCTTGCGCCAGGCGGCCAAACAAGATCAGGAGGAGCAATGACGTTCTACGATCCCACACTCTACGGACGTGATGAAGAAGAAGAATTCGGCGACAGCGGCGCCTACAGCGAGTCGCTCGAAGAAGATTTCGAAGAGGAAGAGGAGGAAGAAGAAGAAGCCGGCGTGCCGGAACCGGAGATGAGTGAGCCGGTGGCGCCCGCTCCTCCGCCACCTCCCGCACCCAAGCCCAAGCCCGCCCCCGCTGGCGGTGGGGGTGGCGCCAAAAAGCCGGCCGCGAAGAAGAAAGCGCCAGCGAAGAAGCCTGCCAAGAAAAAGGCGGCCAAAAAGCCGGCAAAGAAGAAAGCCGCAAAAAAGCCCGCAAAAAAGAAAGCGGCAAAGAAGCCGGCGAAGAAAGCCAAGAGAAAAGCAAAGAAGGGCCGTCGCTAAGGTATTTTGCAGTCGTTTGTTTCAAGAGCGCGGCGGTCTCAAGACCAGGGCCGCGGTCCCCGGGCCGCGGTTTTTTCTTGCCCGCTTGTTTCCATCCGGTGGTGGGCGTGGGGAACTGGTAACTGCTCTTCGACGTATAATCTCTTGCCGCCCAAGGAAAGGCTCACTCATGAAAACCACGCGCCCGCTGCAAACCTGTCTCGCCCTCTACCTGTTCACCCTTGCCGCTTTTGCTCAGGGACCGTCCATCCCCAAGCCGCCCGACACGCCCAAGCGTCCCGTCACCGACGAATACCAGGGTGTCAAAGTCACCGACGACTACCGCTGGCTGGAGAACTGGGACGATCCGGCAGTCAAACAGTGGAGCGCCGCCGAGAACGCCCGCACCCGCGAATATCTCGATCACCTGCCGTCGCGTGCCGCCATCAAGCAGCGCCTTCAGCAGTTGGTCGCTGCCTCCTCGGCCGCCTACTACGATTTGCATTCCCGCGGTGGAACTCTGTTCGCCATGAAATACCAGCCACCCCAACAGCAACCGATGCTGGTGGCCATGCATTCGGCCGACGACCCCGCCAGCGCGAAGGTTATCTTCGATCCCAATGCCGGAAGCGGCAAGGGCTCGCTGTCGGTGGAATTCTATACCCCGTCGCTCGATGGCAAGTACGTCGCCGTGGCGCTCTCCGAAGCCGGCTCCGAGGATTGCTCGGCTCACATCTTCGAGCTCGCTACCGGCAAGGAGCTCTCCGACGTTGTGCCGCGCGTCAACTTTGCCACCGCTGGAGGCAGCCTCGATTGGAAAGCTGACAGTTCCGGCTTCTACTACACGCGCTATCCCCAGGGCAACGAGCGTCCCCCGGAGGACGCCAACTTCTACCAGCAGGTTTACTTTCACAAACTTGGCGCCGATCCCAAGCAGGACGCCTACATTATCGGGAAAGACTTCCCTCGCATTGCTGAGATCCAGCTTCACACCAGCGAGGACGGCGGCTGGCTGCTGGCTGCCGTCGCTAACGGGGATGGCGGCCAATTCGCACACTACGTGATGGACTCGTCCGGTCACTGGACCCAAGTCACGCACTTCGAGGACGGAATCGTTTCGGCGAAGGTCGGCCCGGATAACGCCCTCTACCTGCTCTCGCGCAAAGACGCTCCCCGCGGCCAGGTCCTGCGCCTGCCGCTCGCGCATCTCGATCTTGCCCAGGCCAGGGTGATCGTCCCGCAAAGCCCGGGCTCCGGTTCCGACGAAAGCCTCCGCGCTTCCATCGAGAACTTCGTGCCTACTCCCGGCCACTTGTATGTGATCGACATCATGGGGGGCCCGTCCCGCGTGCGAGTCTTCGACGACCAAGGCCGCGCGCTCGCAGCCCCGCCGCTCCCGCCCATCTCAGCCATCGGCCAAGTCGTTTCCGTCGGCGGAGGCGACGTGCTCTTCTACACTTCCACTTATCTCGATCCGCCCGCCTGGTACCGCTTTGACGCCGCCAGCGGCAAGTCCGCGCGCACCGCGCTCTACGAGACTTCTCCCGTCAAGTTCGACGATGCCGAAGTCGTGCGCGACTTCGCCGTCTCCAAAGACGGCACCCGCGTGCCGCTCAACATCATTCGCCGCAAAGGCACCAAGCTCGACGGCGCCAACCCCGCGCTGCTCGACGGCTACGGTGGCTACGGCATCAGTATGAAACCATTTTTTGTCGGATCCCAGGCGCGCGTCTGGCTCGATCAGGGTGGCGTCTCGGCAACCGCCAGCCTCCGTGGCGGCGGCGAATACGGAGAGGAATGGCACAAAGCCGGCAACCTCACCCACAAGCAGAATGTCTTTGACGACTTCATCGCTTGCGGGCAATACCTCGTCGAACACAAGTACACCTCGCCGGCTCACCTTGCCATCATCGGTGGAAGCAATGGCGGCCTGCTGATGGGAGCGGCCTTTACCCAGCGGCCCGACCTGTTCCGCGCCGTCGTCTCCTTCGTCGGGATTTACGATATGCTGCGCGTTGAACTCGATCCCAACGGCGCCTTCAACGTTACCGAATTCGGCACGGTGAAGGATCCCGGCCAGTTCAAAGCACTCTACGCCTACTCGCCGTATCACGACGTGAAAGTCGGCACGGCCTATCCCGCGATTCTTTTCCTCACCGGAGAAAACGATCACCGGGTGAATCCCATGCAGTCGCGCAAGATGACCGCCCGCCTGCAGGCGGCGACCAGCTCCGATCATCCCGTCCTGCTGCGCACCACGGCCAGCGCCGGCCACGGGATCGGCACCGCGCTCGATGAGGAAATCGAGCAAGGCGCCGACTTCTACAGCTTCCTGTTTGATCAGTTAGGAATCAAGTACACTGCGGCGGGAAAATAGGGCCCGGCGGAGCAAACTAGTTCGGTGAAATTGGGACGGGCACCACCCGTCCCATGCGGGTTACTTCTTCGTTCCTACCGCATTCAGGCACTTGCCGTACAGCTCCAGCAAATGGGTCGCGTACTCCTCGGGCTTCGCTGCCGAGCCCGTGCCCTGAAAACCAACGCCGGACGAAGTCGTCCGCCCGTATCCAGTAGTCATCGCAACAAATTTCATCAGATCGAGCGCGATATCCTCATTGCGGCGCGCCCCAGCGTGCAAAGCTGGACCTTCTTCCATGAGTCCTTCTCCTGAACCGGAAATATAAGGAAGTTCCTCTTCGTCTTCCATGTCTTCCATAGCGCTCACTGCACTCCGCCAACGATGATAGCAGGGCCGGCCCCGTGCCGTCCGGCGCGCAAACCCACAGCTTTGTTGATGTCCATGGTCAATCGCCCGTTGGCAATTGAAAATCCGCTCGCGCGGTGCGCCGCAGCCGCACCATCAGCCACACCGACGCCACAAACAGAAACGGAGAAGAATAGAACCCCGGCGCCGGACGCGGAAACGTCACGGAAGCCACCGTGTGTCCCAGAATCGAGAACAGGGTGTGGCCCAGGCCGTTAAGAAACATGATCACGGCATAAAACCACGCCAGCGGCCTCAAGCCCTGCATCCCGCGCGCCGCCACCGGAGTCAGGCAGAACAGCAGTGCGCAAGCCAGCACCAGTGCCACCAGCCACTCTCGAAACTCGAACGTGGGCATGGGAAACCAGCTCCAGCGCGAACGCAAGATGGTCACGGTTGGGTTGTACACGGCAAGAAAGCCGGTCGAGGCCTCATCCAGGATGTGCAGCGCGAACGCCACGCACAGCGCAAACCACGCACTGCCAAAACCCGACGCGGAAAGTGCAGGTTCTTCCCTCATGAGGATCGCCTATCACACGAATTCTCAATCACCCACCGGACAATTGGCAATCGAAAATCGCGCTTCGAAAGCACACCAAAGTGAGGTGGCAACAGCAGTCAGCCGGCTACAGCGGCACTTCACTCATCAGCGCCAGCAGGTTTCCCTCGGAGTCGCGGAAAAACGTCATCCACAAGTCGTGCGCCGGCATTCTCGCGATCAGGTGCGGCTCGTCCTCGAAGCGCACTCCGCTTTCTTTCAGTTTCCCGTACGCCGCCTGAATATCGGGCACGGCAAAGTACAGAACCGAATTGGGATGATCGAATTCCGGCTTCTCCGGCCGGCTCAGCATCAGTCGTACCCCGCCGCAGTCGAAAAATGCCAGCCCCGGCGGCGCCTTAAAAAGCAGCTTCAGCCCCAGCTTGTCCTGGTAGAACGCCGCCGCGCGTTCTACATCTTTTGTGTTGATGGCGATCTGGCCGAGCCGGGTAATTCCAATTCCGGTTGCGGTTGCGCTCATCGCTTGACCTCCCGATTTGGATTAGTTAGCATAGCTAACTATATTCGATGGCAGAAGTCAAGCCCCAAAACATCGCACCCCGACCGGAGACACTCGAGGCGGCCGACCGCCTTCATTCCGCCGCCATCCACCTGCTCCGCCGCGCGCGGCGGCAGGACGTAGCCACCGGCGAAGGTCCGGCACGCCTGTCCGCGCTCTCCGTGCTCGTCTTTGCCGGTCCGAAGACGCTCGGCGAACTCGCCGCCGCCGAGCAGGTCAAGCCGCCCACCATGAGCCGCGTCGTCGCCGGACTCAAACGCAGCCGCCTGGTTGAAATCACTCGCGATCCCCACGACGCACGCCGCATGCGCATCCGCGCTACCGCCAAAGGCACGCGCCTTCTCCAGCAAGGACGCCAGCGCCGAATCGAGTATCTCGCGGCCCATCTCGATTCCCTGACCAGGAGTGAACTTGACAAGCTCGGCGCCGCCGCCGGCATCCTGGAAAAGTTGCTGCGCAACTGGCACTGACTCTCCCGATCCTTCGGTTCCGGCCTCCCTCTGGTTTGTTCGTTTTTCGTAACAAGCGCAAACTCTCCGTTGCAACCTCCCCTCCGGCGTTCTATTATTCGCCGCGCAGTCTTCCCCTCCCACATTTGCTGGGCCGTTGCTTTTATCCTGAACCGGGATCCCCGAGGATCGCTTAGCCCTAACCAGAAAGGAAACCGCAGCCATGGCCGTAAAGAGACTCGACACTCATCCCACGGACGCAAGGAAGAGCGTTACCGTGAAGTCGGACCCAACCAGAATCGATCCCCTTAAACTGAAGCTTGGCAAACAGGCAGCGCGGCACGACCCGCGGGCTCTGCTGTTCGCTTCTTACACCACGCCCGCCCTGCCCGCGCCGCCTCCCGCCCTGAACCTCGCCACCAAGGTCACAGGCCCGTGGGGCATGATGGATAACGACCAGCTCGGCGATTGCACCTGCGCCGCGGCCGGCCACCTCATCATGGAATGGACGGCAAGTGCGCAATCCACAATGTTCACGCCGCCCGACCCGCAGATCGTCGCCGCCTATTCCGCCATCACCGGCTATAATCCCGCGACCGGAGCTAATGACAATGGGGCCGTGGAACTCGACGTACTGAACTACTGGCGGCAACAGGGGATCGCCGGCCACCAGATCCAGGCTTTCATCGCCCTCGAACCCGACAACCACACCCACGTCATGGATGCAGTCTGGATCTTCGGCGGCTGCTACATCGGACTGGCTCTGCCCAAGAGCGCGCAAGCTCAGACCAGCAACAAGCAGATGTGGTCTGTCCCTCCGCAAGGCACTGGGGGCGATGGCGCACCCGGCTCCTGGGGCGGACACGCCGTCCCGGTGGTCGCTTACGACTCCCGCAGCCTCACCGTCGTCACTTGGGGCGGCCTGCAGGCCATGACTTGGGGATTTTGGGCGGCCTACTGCGATGAGGCCTTTGCCATTCTCAGCCCCGATTATCTCGAGCAGAAAGACGGCCAGACCGTCGCGCCCAGCGGCTTCAACCTGGCGCAGTTGCAGGAGGACTTGGCCGACTTGAAGTGAAGTAACCGATCAAAACACAAAGGACGAAAAACGAGCCACCCCTCATGGGAACAGGCTCGATTCGGCCGCGAGAGGATCTGGGTGACGTATGGGCGCTCTTAGCATCGCGTTCGATACCATTATTGTTGGGGCACTGGCTCTTCCCTGGGTGCTCCTCGTCATCCACCTCTTCTCCCCGGAGAACGAAAGCCGCGTCGGAAAACTTCTGGACTGGGTGAAGGAACAGAACCAGCCTGCGGTGGCCGGCGTTCTGTTGTTCGCGATGGCCTATTCCCTGGGTTCGGCGGTGTCCCGGATCGCGCAGGACTGCTTCGATGACGAAGACCTCCGCATCCAAGGATTTGGGCATTTGTTCCGGGTGGGGTTGACAGAGACCAATATTAGGACCCATGTCTATTGTCAGGAGCAGGGGCTGATTCCTCAAACGCTCATCGATTCCCTCACCGCCGGGCCCGAACAATTCAGGACGACCGATCCGACGTGCCAATACACCGGGAGGTGGATCGTCCCGCAAACCCTCGAGTGGTGGGTCAACCAAAAGGAAGATCTAGCAGGATACATCTTTCACATTCAGGAAGGCGCGCTTCTGTTGAAGGGAACCGATGCAAACGAGAGGCTCCGCCAGTTTCACGATCAGATCATGGTGCTTCGCGGCGCCGCATTTAACGGCCTGATCGCTTTCTCTTTGTGCTTGTTCTGGTGGAGCACGAGATTTCAGTCCAGGCTGCGATGGGCTGTCCCCTCGGTTTATCTTTTCCCGGGATTGATTGCGATATACCACCACCTCCTCGAACGCGCTGCCGGCGATCCACCTTACATGGAATTCACTTTGCTGGTCCTTGCGGCGGCGGGTTGGTACGTGCTATGGCGACGTGCTCCCAAGGGAAAAGGCGTGCCGGGAAAGCCGCCAGCGCAGAACGGGCGAGGGGAGATTCGGGCTGCCTATCTTGTCCTCTCTTTGTTTCTCACCGCTACCGCCTCCTTGGGGTGGTGGGCCACTGAGGAGCTGTATAGCCAGCAGGTTATCTATTCCTATAAAGCCCTGAGCGAGTCTCCAACCAAGTAGTCCGCGGCAAGCCTCCATCCACCAACTTCGTGTTCCCAGCCCTGCCCGCCCAATCGGCACGCTTTCCCATTCCGGTTTAGAATGTCTGCCCGTGGTCAAAATGAAATCGAGGACGATCATGCGCAGAGTGTGGATTCTGTTTGCCGCTTGTGTGTTTGCCGGCAGCCTCGCCGCCGCTCAGGACCAGGATTTCAGCAAAGTGCAAATGAAGGTCACGAAAGTGGCTGGTAACGTCTACATGCTGGAAGGCGACGATGCGGGAAACATTGGCGCATCCGTTGGCGACGACGGCACCGTCATCGTCGACGATCAATACGCCCCCTTGGCCGAGAAGATTCAGGCCGCATTGAAAGGCATCACCGACAAGCCGGTGCGCTTCATCATCAACACGCACTATCACGGCGATCACACCGGCGGGAACGCCTACTTCCAGAAACAAGCACCCATCATTGCGCAAGACAATGTACGCAAACGTCTGGAGAGCGGCGGAGGCGCGGGCAACGGCGGCTCGGTACACTTTGACGCCAAGCCCCAGCCTCACGAGGCGCTGCCCATCCTCACCTTCGATCATGACGTAACCGTGCACTTGAACGGCGAGGACATCCGCGCCCTGTATTTTCCCGCCGGACATACCGACGGCGACTCGATCATCTTTTTTCCCCACTCGAATGTCGTACACATGGGCGACGACTTCGTCACCTACGGCTTTCCCTTCATCGATGTGGAGAGCGGCGGCAGCATCAATGGCATGATTGACGCCGTGGCTCAGGTCATCTCGCAATTGCCGCCAGATGTGAAGGTCATTCCCGGACATGGACCGGTCTCTAACCTCGACGATGTGCGGGCCTACCTTGCCATGCTGAAGGCAACGCGCGACGTGGTGGAGAAAGCATTGAAGGAGCACAAGACGCTCGACCAGATGAAGCAGGCGAAGCTGCTCGATCCCTGGAAGAAGTATTCCGGAGACTTCATCAACGAAGACGCTTTCCTGGAGACGCTGTACAACTCACTGACGGGGCAGAAGACCGGGAAGTTCATCAAGCATAATTGACGTCCCGCAGCCGTATCACTTCTTGAAGGAGCCTCATTCTACTTTGCGCCTGACCCGCCGCCAATTTGCGCACTCGGCTCTCGCCGCCGGCGTGGCAGCCGCTCTACCTGCGGGTCTGTTGTCGGGCTGCAGTACGTCATCGAAGGCGGCGGGCACGGAGAGTTCCACGCCTCTTGCCAGTTCCCACACCAGACGGTCTGATACTTCTTCCGAGATTTCGTTTCCCAGAAATTTCTTCTGGGGCACCGCCACCGCCGCTTACCAGATCGAAGGCGCGTGGAAAGAGGACGGCAAGGGCGAATCGATCTGGGACCGCTTCGCGCACACTCCCGGCAAAATCA
>OBLU010004120.1_pt1 | contig 13118 bp, 10 predicted proteins | sample 1518681 | NCBI WGS metagenome assembly OBLU01 (sample SAMEA3539304, study PRJEB22396) | soil metagenome | biome: tundra; feature: field; material: soil | place: USA | collected 2010-05 | depth 0.15 m | reverse complement strand
CGCCCAGATTCTGTTCTCGAAAAGCCGGGCCCCGCTGGCCCACCCGCCCGCCTAGGTGCTGCTCCCCTATTTGCCGGCGGGCTTTTCGACGTGCCCGCCGAACTCGTAGCGCATCGCCGACATCAGCGTGTTCCCAAAGTCGGCCCCGCCCTGGGAGGCGAACCGCTCGTAGAGCGCCGCGGTCAGGACCTCGGCCGACGTTCCTTCGTCGATCGCGGCCATGATGGTCCAACGGCCTTCACCGGAGTCCGAAACCCGGCCGGAAAAGTTCTCGAGCTCCGGTGACTTGAGCAACGCGATGGCCGTCAAATCCAGCAGCCACGACGCGATCACGCTCCCCCGGCGCCAGACCTCGGTAATGTCGGGAAGATTCAGGTCGTATTGGTAGTGCTCGGGGTTGCGCAGCGGCGTCGTCTCGGCGTCGACCTCTCGCCCGGTCTTGCCAACATTCGCATGTTTGAGGATGTTCAGCCCTTCGGCGTAGGCGGCCATCATCCCGTACTCGATGCCGTTATGGACCATCTTGACGAAGTGCCCCGCTCCCGCTGGCCCGCAGTGGAGATAGCCCTCTTCGGCCGTACCCGACGCTTTCTCGCGCCCCGGCGTTCTCGGAATGTCGCCGATGCCGGGCGCGATCGCCTTGAAGATCGGGTCGAGTCGACGAACGGCGCCCGTGTCGCCCCCGATCATCATGCAGTAGCCACGCTCAAGGCCCCAGACCCCGCCGCTCGTCCCGACGTCAACATAGTGGATGCCCCTCGGGCGCAGGTCCTTCTGCCGGCGGATGTCGTCGACGTAGTAGGAGTTGCCGCCGTCGATGACGACGTCGTCGTTCTGCATCTTCGAAGCCAGATCGGCCAGCGTACCCTCCACCGCAGCGGCCGGGACCATCAGCCACACCGCCCGCGGGGGTGTCAGCCTCGCCACGAAATCATCGAGCGACGAAGCGCCGACGGCGCCTTCACCCGCCAGCTGCTTCACGGCTTCCGCGCTGCGGTCGAACACGACGCACGTGTGTCCGTTCTTCATCAGGCGCCGCACCATGTTCGCGCCCATCCGGCCAAGACCGATCATCCCGAGCTGCATGACGTCTCCCTCCGAGGATTTCGATTTTGCGGCGTATTCTTTCATTGGCCGGGAGCCATGCATAGGATGGCGCGAGAGACGAAAGGAACGCGAGCATGACCGCTGTCATCCAAGCCCTCACGGCCCGCCCGGCATGGAAGGCCCTCGAAGCCCATCATCAGAAGGTCCGAGACCTGCATCTCAGAGAGCTCTTCGCGACCGATCCGAAGCGCGGCGCGCGCTTGACGACCGAGGCCGTGGGCGTCACCCTCGACTACTCGAAGAATCGCGTCACCGACGAGACGCTCGGGCTTCTCCTTCAGTTGGCGGAGGAATCGAGCCTCAGGGCGCGGATCGACGCGATGTTTCGGGGCGAGAAGATCAACAGGACGGAAGACCGGGCCGTCCTGCACGTCGCCCTGCGCGCTCCGAAAGGCGCGTCCATCCTCGTCGACGGCCAGAATGTCGTGCCGCAGGTGCACGCCGTGCTCGACAAGATGGCCGACTTCTGCAACCGGATCCGAAGTGGCGCATGGAAGGGCCACACCGGCAAGCCGATCCGCAACGTCGTCAACATCGGGATCGGGGGCTCCGACCTCGGGCCCGTGATGGCTTACGAAGCGCTCAAGCACTACAGCATGCGCTCCATCACGTTCCGCTTCGTGTCCAACGTGGACGGCAATGACTTCGTGGAGGCGACACGGGACCTCGATCCTTCGGAGACGCTCTTCATCATCTCCTCGAAGACCTTCACGACGCTCGAGACGATGACGAACGCGCAAAGCGCGCGCAGCTGGGCTCTCGAGGGCCTCGGTGGAGACGCCGGGGCCGTCGCCCGGCATTTCGTCGCGGTCTCGACGGACGCCGCGAAGGTGTCCGCATTCGGCATCGACACCGCGAACATGTTCGAGTTCTGGGACTGGGTCGGCGGGCGCTATTCCCTGTGCTCGGCGATCGGTCTTTCGACGATGCTCGCCATCGGCCCGGATGGCTTTCGAGCGCTGCTCCACGGCTTCCATCAAATGGACGAACACTTCCGCACCGCCCCGTTCGAGCGAAACCTGCCGGTGCTCATGGGTCTTCTGGGTATCTGGTACAGCGACTTCTTCGGCGCGCAGACCGTGGCGGTCCTGCCGTACGAGCAATACCTGAAGCGGTTTCCGGCCTATCTGCAGCAGTTGACGATGGAGAGTAACGGCAAGCACGTCACGCTGGATGGAACCGGAGTCGCCTGCCCGACCGCTCCCATTTACTGGGGCGAGCCCGGAACGAACGGCCAGCACTCTTTCTACCAGTTGATCCATCAGGGGACCCGGCTCATCCCCTGTGACTTCATCGCGTTCGTCGAGGCATTGAACCCCCTCGGCCGGCACCACGACATCCTCATGGCGAACGTCTTCGCCCAGACAGAAGCGCTGGCCTTCGGCAAGACGCCCGAGCAGGTGAAGGCCGAAGGCACCCCGGATTGGCTCGTGCCTCACCGGGTCTTCGAGGGCAACCGCCCGACGAACACGATCCTTGCCCAGCGGCTCACGCCGGAAACGCTTGGCAAGCTCGTGGCGCTGTACGAGCACGGCGTCTTCACGCAGGGCGCGATCTGGAGCATCGATTCATTCGACCAGTGGGGCGTCGAGCTGGGCAAGGTTCTGGCGCAGCGCATCATTCCGGAGGTCGAGAACGAGGCAGAGCCCGACCTCGGCCACGACAGCTCGACGAACAACTTGATCCGGAGCTATCGAAGACTCAAGGTACGCTCCTGATGGTGCACGGGTTCGAGGCGCGGTCGCACGTCCCGCCGGAGGCGTTCTGCTGAAGAAGTACATTCCAGGATTCGCTCTCATTCTGGCCATCGGCCTTTCCGCCCGCTTCATCCAGACCCGGATTACGGTGAACGGGAAGGAGGTCGTGAGCGCCGTGGCGATCGCCATCATCTTTGGCATCCTGATTCGCAATCTGCTCGGCATGCCCGACGCCTGCAAGCCGGGCACGAGCTTCGCGGTGAAGCGGATCCTCCGGGTGGGAATCGGTCTCATGGGGGCCCAGCTGAGCCTCGGCCAGGTGCTCGAAACCGGGGCGGCGTCCGTTCTCGTTGTGGCGGCATGCATCGTCTTGGCCATCCTGGTGGTGCGCGTCGTCAGCATGCGCATGGGGCTGTCGGACCGGCTCGGGACGCTTCTCGGCGTCGGGACGTCCATCTGCGGGGTGACGGCCATCGTGGCGACCGCGCCCGTCATCGAGGCTCGCGAAGAGGAGACCTCGCTCGCGGTCACGACGATCACCGTCTTTGGGCTCCTCGCCGTCGTCATCTATCCCGTGCTGGGACGACTCTGGGAGCTTTCCGACACGTTCTTTGGCACCTGGGCCGGTACGGCGGTCAACGACACCAGCCAGGTCGTGGCGACTGGCCTGATCTTCAGCCAGAAAGCGGGCGAAGTCGCGACGGTCGTGAAGCTCACACGCAATCTTTTCATGGCCCCGGTCATCGTGGGCTTCAGCTGGTTCTACGCCAGGCGGCGGCAGGCGGAAGAGGGAGCGAACGGCGGAGGAAAACACCTCAAGCTCCGTCAGGCTTTTCCCCTCTTCATCCTCGGCTTCGTCGGGATGGCCATCCTGAACTCCCTCGGGGCTTTTCCGCCCACCCTCCGCCAGGTCATCCAAGCCATTTCCCAGTTTCTGATCGTGTGCGCGCTCGCCGGCGTCGGCCTCGAGACCCACGTGGGTGCCATGAAGGAGATCGGGATGCGGCCGTTCTACGCCGGGCTCTCGGCGGCAGCGTTCATGGCGGCGGTGAGTTTCGCGTTGATCAGCCTGGCGGGCATCCGCTGAGACAGAGGACGGAAACATCCGCGAAGGAGAATCGCATGGCATCGAAATCGAAGCACCGCCAGAACCCGGCACCCCCGGACCTCGACACGTTCATCAAGAAAGCCCGGAAGTACGCCCGGCCCTATCGCGTCGGTGAGGGAAAGAAATTCCGGCTGAAGGACGTGGACCCCGGTGACACGGCCGGTATTGGCTCGGAGGCGAAGCCGCAATCCGAGGAGGCGCTGCAGAATGGGGTGCGCGCCCTCGCCACCCTGCAGGACATGCTTTACGCGCAGGACCGCTGGGCCTTGCTCCTGATCTTCCAGGCGATGGACGCGGCCGGGAAGGACGGCGCCATCAAGCACGTGATGTCCGGCGTCAACCCGCAGGGTTGCCAGGTGGCTTCGTTCAAGGTGCCGACGTCCGAAGACCTCGACCACGACTACCTCTGGCGCTGCAACAAGCAGCTGCCCGAGCGGGGGCGCATCGGTATCTTCAACCGCTCCTACTATGAGGAGGTCCTCATCGTGCGGGTTCACGAGGGGCTTCTCGGAAAGAGCAAGATTCCTCCCGGGCTGATCAAGAAGGACATCTGGGACACCCGCTACCGGGACATCCGCAGCTACGAGCGGTATCTTGCGAACAACGGCGTCCTCGTGAGGAAGTTCTTTCTCCACATCTCGCAGAAGGAGCAGAAGCGGCGTTTTTTCGAGCGGATCGAGAACCCCGAGAAGAATTGGAAATTCTCCGCTTCCGACGTCGAAGAGCGCGGCTTCTGGAAGGACTACATGGAAGCGTACGAGGAGATGATCCGCGAGACCTCCACGGGGGAATCGCCCTGGTACGTCGTCCCGGCCGACAACAAGTGGTTCACGCGAGTCGTCGTCGCGGCCGCCGTGATCGACGCGCTGGATTCGCTCGATCTGCGCTATCCGAAAGTCGGGCCCGAGAAGCTCCGCGAGCTGGCCGGGGCGAAGAAGGCCCTGCTGGCGGAATAGCAGGCCTTTACACCGGGATCGCGCCGAGCTCCCTCGCCACCGCGAGCACTTCGTCCACCGTGGCGTCGGCATCCGCGAGGGTCGTGCGGGGGTTGATGAAGCACGGGCGGAGCGCGAAGCGGCCGTCGACGCGCGTGTGGGACGGGATGGCGCGGCCGCGCGCCCGGACGCCGAGGAGGACTTTCTCGTTCAGCGCGTCGAGCGCTGATTCGTCCGAAATGCCGTTCGGCTTCACGCGAAAGCAGCAAATGGAGAGGACGGGCTCGGCGAGAAGCTCGAGCGCGGGATGCTCTCGCGCGCGTGAGGCGACGCGACGCGCGCAGTCGTTGTGACGCACGACGCGCGCGCGCATGCCGGAAGCGCCGATCTCCTTGAGCGCGGCCCACACGGTGAGGCCGCGCGCGGGCGCCGAGTGGTCCAGAGAGAAGTCGGGATTGCCTTCGCCGCGCTCATCGAACGGCGAACGGACGTCGCCCGTGCCCGTCGGCGCCATCTCCACATAGGCGGCCGGCTCCAGCGTGAGAGAGCGCGCGAGGAGTCCGCCGTCGCGCACGAAACCCGCTCCGCAGCCCACGGGCACGGCCATCCACTTGTGCGGGTCCACCGCGAACGAATCGATCTTCGAGAGGTCGCCGTAGAGCGGGGCCACCCGCGGGTCGAGAACGCCGAATCCGCCGTACGCTCCGTCCACGTGCAGCCAGACGCCGCGCGCATGCGCGATCTCGCGCATCGCGTCGATCGGGTCCACGATTCCCGTGTTCACGTCGCCCGCGGACGCGACGACGGCGACGGGCGTTCGGCCTGCCGCGAGGTCCTCGTCAAGGAAGCGCTCGAGCACGCGGAGGTCCGGCTGCCGCCTCGCGTCGACGGGAACCATGCGCAGCGCCCTCCGCCCGAGGCCGAGGACGCCACAGGCGCGGAGAACGACGTGGTGCACCTCGGTCGACGCGTAGACACGCGGCGCGACGAGCCGCGCGAGGCCGTCGAGTCCCGGGTCGAACCCACGGCTTTCGCCGGCGTGCTGGCGAGCAGCCGCGAGGCCGAGGAGGTTCGCGGTCGCTCCACCGCTCGTGAACGAACCCTCGAAATGATCCGGCAGGCCGACGAGGCGTGCGAGCCAGCGGAGCGCGAGGACTTCGAGGAAGTTTCCGGGGCTCGCCCACCAGCGCTGCGCAGCCACGAGAGCCCCGGCCAGCTGGGCGACCGCGGGCACCGTCGTCGGCATCGTCGTGACCCAGCCCGAGAAGCCGGGTGCCCCAATCCTGAGGCCGTTCGCGATGACGACCGTGCGCAGCGTTTCGAGAACGGCCTCGCGCCCTGCGCCGGCCTCGGGCAAGGGCTCGTCGAGCGCCGCGCGCCAGAGCGATCGCCGCGCGGCCGGGTCGGGGCCTTCGAAGCGGGTAAAGGACTCGAGCCCGGGAAGAAGCCGTGCGAGCGAGTCGGCAAGTGCATCGGTTGCAGCGGCGTCCGGGCGCATCAAGGCACCTCCACGGGCGCTATTATGGCGATCGATCCAATGGCCTCCGCTCCGCGTTTCCCCGGGTTGCCGCTGCTCAAGGCGTTCGACGGCGCCCTCAAGGAAGGTTTGCTCCTCGATGAGGCGCTCGGCGGCATCCTGACGGCGGCGCTCCACTTTTTCGACGCGCCCGTCGTGGCTCTGCTCCCCGGCGCCGGCGTCGCGCCCATGACGCGCTTAGGCCCCTCCGGCATCGGGGCGGCCGCCGAGGCCCGCCTTCTCCAGCATCTCAGCGAGATTCTCGCGCACGGCCGTCCGAAAAAGATCAGCGGAGGCAAGCTGTCGTTCTTCGGGGCGCCCGTGAAAGTGAAGGATCAGGTGCAGGCCGTCCTCGGCGTCGTCCTCGCGACGCTGCCGGGCGAAGAAGAGGAGACGGAGGCGGAGGAAGCCGTCCGCATCTTCGCGCGCACCGTGGGCCACGTTCTCGAGCGCGAGCGCACGGTTGGCACGCTGATGAAGCGGCGCGAGGAGGCCGTCGCGCTCTTCGAGCTCGCTTCCGGGGCATTCCTCTCCCTGAACCCCGACGAGGTCATCCGCCTCACCGTCGCCTCGCTCTCGCGCGAGCTGGGGTTCGACCGCGTCACCGCATATCGGTTTCACCCGGAGACGCGCGAGGTCACGAAGATCCTCAACCAGGGTGGATCGATGAGCGGCGAGAGGTCCCTGTCGGGCCGTCGCTCTCTCGACGCGGACGATCTGCTCGTCCGGAGCCATTCGACGCACGGTCCCGCGTTCGAGGATGAGCCCGATTCGAGCCTCCGGCGCCGCAAGCGCATGGCCCTGCCGCTCCATGCAGGAGACCTCGTGTTCGGCTTTCTCACGATGTCGCGCCGCGGAGGCTTCGCCCTCACGCCGCAAGAGTTGCGGCTCGCACAGGAGCTCGCGAAGCTCGCGGCGGGCGCCCTCGACAAGGCGCGCCTCCTTGACGCCGAACGCCGGCACAGCGAGCGCAATGTCTTCGTGAGCCGCCTCCACACGGCCCTCTCGGGCCTGACGGATGTCTCCGCGATCGCGTCGCGCACGGTCGACGAGCTCGGTCAGCAGTTCAAGGTCGACGTCTGCGCGATCCGGCTCCTCCCGGCCGGCGAGCTGCCAGGCGCACAGGTCGCCTACGTCAAGGGGCATGGCGATGCCGCCGCCGTGAAGATTCCGAACGTCCTTCTCAGCCACCTCTCGGCGGAGGGCTCGCATCTCCTGGTCCCCGACGTCGGAGCGAATCCGCACGGCGCCTCCCTCCTGCCAAGCGGAGCGGCGGTCAAGCAGCTCAAGGCTCCGCTGGGTCTTCTCGCGGTGCCGCTCGCGTACCGCGGCGCGCCCGCGGGCGTGCTGTGCGCGGTCACGGGCGTGTCATCGGAGAGCCTCTCCTCCGATGACCTGCATTCCTTCGAGGCGCTTGGCGTCGAGGTGTCGCTGGCCATCACGTCGGCCCGCCTCCTTCAGCAGGAGCGCGAGTCGTACGTTTTCCTCGACCGGCTGCGCGAGGTCGGCCGCTCGCTGTCGACGACGTTCGACGTCAAACGCATCAAACAGACGCTGTGCGAGCAGGCCGTCTCGCTGTTGAAGGTCGACGCCGCCCAGTTCTGGGACGCGGACCCGGCCTCGAAGTCCGCGAAGATCTCAACCCGTTGGGGCGCCGACGTGGGCGACGAGGTGGGGCGCTCCATCGCCTTCGAAAAGACGGGCCACCCGATCGTCCGCACGTTCCTCGACAAGGCGCTCTCCGTCGCCGGGCCCGCCGAGGGCTCCACGTTCTTCCCGGGCAACCCTGGGGGAGCCGGCGCCCCGCTCATCCGCGCGGCTGCCGTGCCCCTCACGTACCACGGCGAGCTCATCGGCGTCCTCTCCGTGGGCGCGCGGCGCGGCAACGAGGAATGGCCGGTGGACCTCAAGGAACGTCTCGATCTCCTCGCGGACTCCGCGGCCGTCGCGCTCCACAACGCGCGCCTCATGAAGCTCATCGAGCAGCAAATCGAGCGCGACAGCGAGTCGGGCCTCTACAACCGTTCGTCGCTCGGCAAGCGGCTCGAGTCCGAGCTTCGGCGCGCCGAGCGCAGCGGCCATTCACTCGCCGTGGCGCACCTGCGCATGGACGGATTGAAGGAGGCGATCGCGAAGCTGGGCGCGGGCTCGGCTGACTCGCCGCTGCCGAAGCTTGCCGGCAAGCTGATGCGCTCGACCCGCGCCGTGAATTTCGTCGCGCGCGACGAAGACGACCGCTTCTACATCCTCATTTTCGAGGCAAACAAGGTTCAGGCCCATCGCGCGCTGCACTCGATCCAGAAGAACTTCCTGCAGGGGTTGGACGACTGTTTTGCCGCGACCGGCATCCGTCTCGGCCTCAGCGCGGGAATTGCCGTCTACCCCGACGACGCCTTCGACACGACAACGCTCATCCTTCGAGCGAACGAAGCCCTCCTGCAGGCGATTCGCACGGGGCCCTCCTCCGTCGTGCTCTACCACGCACCAACGGAGGCGGACTCGGTCGCGGCCGGCTGAAGCCTAGACAAACGTCCGGCAGATCGCGCGGGTGCCCGCCTCCGGTATTCTTCGCGGACCGATGCCCATTTCGACCGGAACCGTCCTCGGGCGCTATCGCCTCCTCGAGAAGGCGGGCGTTGGAGGCATGTCCGAGGTGTGGAAAGCAGAGGACGAGACGCTGAAGCGCACCGTGGCCGTGAAGGTCATCCTCGGGCCCGTCGCCGCCGACTCCTCGTTTCGCGAGCGCTTCCTCCGGGAAGCGCGCCTCGTCGCCGGCCTCGAACATCCGAACGTGCTCCCCGTCTTCGACTACGGCACCGCGACCATCGACGGCGACGACGTGTCATATCTCGTCATGCCGCTCGTGGCCGGCGGCTCGCTCAAGGACCGCGTCGCAGGACCGGTTCCGCCCGCTCTCGCGGTCACCTGGCTCTCGGCGATCGCCTCGGCCCTCGACCACGCGCACGCCAAGGGCATCCTCCACCGCGACGTCAAGCCGGGGAACGTCCTCATGGATTCGCAGGGCCGGCTCCTCCTCGCCGACTTCGGCCTCGCACGAAGCGCCGAGGTTTCCTCGGCACTGACGGCCACGGGCACGGTGCTCGGGACCCCGCTCTACATGGCGCCCGAGCAGGCGACGGGCTCGGCTCTGGACGGGCGCTCGGACCAGTACGCGCTCGCCGTGATCGCGTTCGAGCTGCTGGCCGGACGCGTGCCCTTCTCAGCGGATTCGCCCCTCGGGGTCCTCCACCAGCACGTCGCCGCGCCCCCGCCGCCGCTGTCGTCGGTGCTGCCGGGCACCGCGCCGGCCGTGGATGGGGTGCTCACTCGCGGTCTCGCGAAAACACCGTCGGAACGGTTCGGCTCCTGCGGCGCTTTCGTCGCGGCGCTCGGCGCCGCGCTCGCCGTTCCGGGCGCGGCGGCCACGGTGCCGCAGACGGTATCCGGGGAATCGCTGGTGGCGACGGTCACTTCGGTCCCGCCTCTCGGGCCCGAGGCGCTCGCGGCACCGGCGTCCCTGCCGAAAGACGCCCCGAAAGGCAAGTCCACGGGCCCCCTGCGTGGCGCGAGGCTCATCCTCGCGGCGCTTTTCGTCTTCAGCGCGGGAGGAGGGGTTTTTCTGCTCCTTCGCCCCGGGCCGCCAAAGAGCACGTCGAGCGGCGCACGTGCGCCGGCACTGGCCGAAATCCCTTTGAAGGTGAAAGAGCCCGAGCCGACGGCGCCGGCTGCCCCCACGACGAGCGCCACGGCAGCGGCGGATTCATCACCCTTCGAAGAAAAGCGTCCGCGCCAAACCACAGGTTCCGCCCCGAAGGCTGATGTGCGCGCACACGCTTCGGTTCCGAAGCAGAGAGCTCTTCCTTCCCTCCTCTCGGGCGCCGCGTATTCCGGCGACACGCAGCTCGGCCCCGCGTGGGACGCGCTCGACAACGCGCGGCAGCCCGGAGGGCGCCTCGCACGCGAGAACTTCGTGGATGCGATGGGTATGGCGCGCGCCGTCCTCGCGCGCCGGCCAACGGCGGAGGCACGTTTCCTCGACGCCTTCAGTCGCGCGGGCGTCGCGTTCGCGGACGGCCGCAGCGCCGAAGCGTGGCAGCTCCTGACGCGCGCTCTCGACGGAGCGGGCCCGGCCGCGAATTCACGGGCGCTCCGCTTCGTCGAGGAGGAAGTGCGCGCGCTCGGCCCGAATCCGGGCCCCGACGCGAACTGGGTCATGGGCCTCGCCTTCGCCGACGTCCGCGGTGACCTCGCAGACGAGCTTGCGAAGGCCGAGGAGAGAGCGCCTCGTTCCCCGCGCCTCCGCGAGGCGCGCGTCTTGGCCGGAGGACGATAGGATCTCCACGCTTTCCTTCAGGAGGTTTTCGATGCGCAAGGCTCTCATCGTGCTCGTTCCGTTTCTCACGGTCTGCAGCGCCGCCCATTCCCAGGCGCCCGCCAGGCCGGCTGCGGACCCGCACGCGGAGCATGCCGCGGCCGCGATGGCCCCGGCGACCTCTGCTTCGGCCGCGCCCGTCCTGCCCCGCGACGAATCGATGCCCCCCGCCGAGGAGCAGGCGAAGGCGGCTCTCGAGAAATCGCCGCGCCACGGCGAGTGGATCGACGTCAAGATGCCTTCGGGCGGTACGCCGATCCGGACCTGGGTCGTCTATCCCGAACGGAAGGACAAGGCGGCTGTCGTCCTCGTCATCCACGAGATCTTCGGCCTCTCCGACTGGATCCGCGGCGTCTCGGACCAGCTCGCCAAGGAAGGCTTCATCGCCGTCGCGCCGGACCTCCTGTCAGGCAAGGGTCCGGGCGGCGGCGGCACAGAGTCGGCGGCAAGCCGCGACGACGTCGTCAAGCTCATCCAAACCCTTACGCCGGAAGAGACGACGGCGCGCCTCAATGCGGTGCGCGACTGGGCGATCAAGCTGCCCTCGGCGAATGGCAAGAGCGCGACGACGGGTTTCTGCTGGGGCGGCTCTGCCAGCTTCGCCTACGCGGCCGCGCAGCCGGGTTTGAACGCGGCCGTCGTCTTCTACGGCACGGCTCCCGAAGCCTCCGCCCTCGCCGCGATCAAGGCGCCCGTCCTCGGGAACTACGGCGGCGACGACGCGCGCGTCACGGCCACCGTGGCGCCGACCCAGGAGGCCATGAAGAAGGCCGGCAAGACCTACGAGCCGCGCGTCTACGATGGCGCGGGTCACGGCTTTCTTCGCCAGCAGAGCGGCAAGGAGGGCGCGAACCTCAAGGCCACGCGTGAAGCCTGGCCGAAAACGCTCGCGTTTCTGCGCGACGCGACGAAGTAGCGAGGTCGTGAAGGCGGGCGCTACCTCTTGAGAGTGTCGCCCGCCCTGAAGCCCGAGCCCGAGAGCGGAGCGGCCATTGAGAGGCGCGGCCCCTTGATGCTCGTGATCTTCACGCGCCCGACTTTCACTTCGTTCGCACCGAGGACCTCTCCGGTGTCGGGGTCCTTGATCTGCTCGCCGACGCGATAGACCGTGAACTCGTCGCCTTCCTGGACGCCCGCTTCCGAGCCGGCATTCACATAGAGCATCTCGCCATCGGCCTTCGCGATCTTTCCGACGACGCCCGACGCGTCGGACGCCCCGCCGATCCCGCTCGTGTCGAGCTTCTTGGCCGAGATGGAATCGGCGAGCTTCTGGACGACGGGACGGAGGATCTTGTCCAGCTTCTCGCCGTCGTGCGACCCGCCGCCCGCGCCCGCGACGTAGACGCTCTTGTCCGAGGACGAGTCTTTCGCCGTGTCGGCCCACACGATCTCGCCCGTGGAGGTGTTGATCGCCCGCGCGTCGATCGCCGCGTCCATGCGCTGCGTGCGCATGCTGAACGACGGCAGCCCGCCGTACCCGGGGACGCTCGCTCCCGAGTTCGTCACGCCGAATTCCGTGATGGCGCCCATGATGAAGTACTCGACGCCCAGCAGCTTGCCGACCTGCACGGCGGCCTTGGGATCGACGTCGCCCGAGAGCGAAAGATTCTTTTCCTGCATCAGGGCCTGAAGCCGTTCGCGGTCGATCACGCGGAACGCGTCGCCCTTGACGAGCGCGGTGACCATCATGTCCTGGGCGGCGCGCCCGACGTGGTACCAGCCGTAGCTGTGGGTGGACTTGTCCACGAACTCCAGAATGGCGACACGAGGTTTCGCGCTTCCCGCGGCCTGCGCGATGAGCGCGCTTGCGAGAAGGACTGCGAAGGGGACGAAAAGTAAACAGCGTATGCGGCGCATCATGAGTTCTCCTCCCTGAAGACGAAGGGATTCTAATTCCTTACACTGTGGCCGTGCAGGCGGAAGGTGAGGACGACCTCGTGGCGATCCCCATCGAGGATGTCCTCGACCTTCATCCTTTTCGTCCTCGCGAGACCGCTTCCGTCGTGGCCGAGTACGTCGCGGCCGCGACCGCGAAGGGCTTCCGCGAAGTCCGCCTGATCCACGGGCGCGGGATCGGGGTCCAGCGCGCGATCGTGAGAAAGGCGCTCGAGAGATCGCCTCTGGTCGAATCGTTCGAGGATGCCGCGCCAGAGCGGGGCGGATGGGGCGCCACCGTGGTCCGGCTCGTGGGAAAAGTCCGCTAGACTCGGTCGAGTGACAAATCTGACGCCTCCGGCAAAGAAGGAGCGCACGACCGTCATCCGAGGCTCCGGCTTCTACGTGCCTCCCCAGGTCGTCACGAACGAAATGCTGGGCCGGATCATGGAGACGAACGACGACTGGGTCGTGCCGCGCACCGGCATCAAGGAGCGGCGCTTCGTCG
>OBLU010004119.1_pt1 | contig 13118 bp, 12 predicted proteins | sample 1518681 | NCBI WGS metagenome assembly OBLU01 (sample SAMEA3539304, study PRJEB22396) | soil metagenome | biome: tundra; feature: field; material: soil | place: USA | collected 2010-05 | depth 0.15 m | reverse complement strand
CACATTCCGCGCCCGCCTTCGACAATTCGTAAGCGAGCGATTCCAGCCCGTAATCCGCCAGCGAGATGGACTGCGAGTTGAACGTGTTCGTCTCGATGATGTCCGCGCCCGCTTCGAGGTATTGGCGATGGATGTCCTCGATGATTTGCGGCTGCGTGATGTTTAACAGGTCGTTGATGCCTTTGAGATCCTTGCCCTGCCAGCCCTTGAACCGTTCGCCCCGGAAGTCGGCCTCGTTCAACCCGCGCTGCTGGATCATCGTGCCCATCGCGCCGTCAAGGATGACGATCCGCTCGCGCAACAGGCGTTCAAGATGTTCAATTCGGTTCGGCATTGGCTGGCGATAAATTATCCGGCCTCAAACTAACGAAAAGCCTTCAGCGATGCAAATTAAAAATCAACGCATCTTGATATGATGATATGTTACTGAAAACAGCTGGTCATCCTGTGGCGAAAGCGTTTTTGAATTCAATGGGCACAGCCTGCTTTCTGGATGGCAGACGATTGGGTGCATCGCGGAGCGATGCTTTGATGGTAGCCACGGGATTCATCCCGTGGATCCGGTGGCAACAATCCATTTCGTCGCGGAACGACGATTGAAACCGGTGCCGGCCATTTTCGCTCAAGCGTCGCTCCGCGACGCGGGCCGCTTCCAAATCCAAACCGGGGGATAAATCCACTCGGCTACCGTCATTCCTTCGCTCCGCGAAGGCCCGTTTCGGAAAACATCAGGAATGCCCGGATGCAGCCGGCTTTCATGGTCACGTTGCTCTTCACTTGCATGGCCGCCGTCCGCTCCTTATGCTTGGCTCCGCGACACATGAAAATGGCGTATTGGTTCAACCATCCTCTTTTCCCGTGAAAATCCGCAAAGCTGTCATCACTGCCGCCGGCCGGGACCAGCGCCGCCTGCCTTTGCAATGGCTGGTGGACCGCGATGGCCAGACAAAATCGGCGCTCACCATCCTGCTGGAAGAAGTCCTGCAAGCCGGCATCGAGGAAATCGGCCTGGTGATTGCTCCGGGCGATCAAAGTGCGTTTGCGGCGGCCGCCGGACCCCATGTCAATCGCATTCAATTCATCGAGCAACCCGCGCCGCTGGGTTATGGACACGCGGTGCTCTGCGCCCATCCGTTCACGGGGCCGGAGCCGTTCCTGCTGTTGGTGGGCGACCACCTCTATGTTGCCAATGGCCAGAAATCGTGCGCCCGGCAGTTGGTGGATATTGCCTCGACGGAGTCCTGTGCGGTGTCGGCGGTGCAGGCAACGCACGAGAGCCAGTTGCCCCACTACGGCGCGGTTGGAGCCAGGCGGCTGGTCGGCCAGGCCGGTCTCTATCAGGTGGACCGCGTGCTGGAAAAACCGACGCCGACCGTGGCCGAACAAAAACTCATTGTGCCCGGTTTGCGCGCCGGCCACTACCTCTGCTTCTTCGGCATGCACGCATTGACACCGGGCGTGATGGATATCCTGAAGGAGCTTGTGGGCCGGAGCCAGGGTGCCGGGGGCGCACACCTTTCCGACGCGCTGGCGAAAGCGGCGGGAAGCGAACGCTATCTTGCCTGCGAACTTCAGGGCCGCCGCTACGACATCGGCGTCAAATACGGCCTGCTTACCGCGCAACTGGCGCTGGCGCTCAACGGTCAGGACCGCGACGAAGTCCTGACGCAGCTCGTCGAACTGCTGGCGCAGACCTGACGTCATGCGCCCGTGAAAACCATCTCCCGTCGCCGCATTTGAGGCATGGCCAGCAAACTCGTTCAACTCATCACCTCGCCCGATCCGGCGGTGCGCAACCAGTCGCTCGACGCCATCTGTCGCGCCGCGTCGCTGCCGGAGCTGCTGGCCGAATGCGGCGAACTCGAGGCCTTCCGTCATCGCAGCGAAAACCTTTATGAGCGCGTCCGCGCCCTGCTGTTCCTCTATGCCATCCACCGGTTTCATTTGCCGTTGAAGCCGGCCGTCCACGCCCGGACTCTGATTTCGTTTGCGGGTTACACGCAACTGCTGCAGCGCCGATTTGAAGAGGCCATCGCCACTTTTCTCAAGGCGCAGGCGGCGGATGGGCCTTCCGATCCGATTTCCAGCGCGCTGGCTGTGGCCTATTACCGGCTGGCCCTGCAAACGCTGGCCGACCAGGTCCGCCGCAGCGTGCGCTCGGTGCGCGGCAATCAATGGATGTTCCGCATGGGACATCCCGCCGATCATCCGCTGCGCATCCGGCCCGAGCTGCTGCGGCGCAGCGAGGACGACGGCACCTACCCGATCCTGCGCGAACGCACCCCCGTGCGCATGGACCTTACGCATTGCGGCTGGAGCGACATTTTCTTTCTCGGCATGGATTATCCCGAGGGCGCGAAGGTTTTGAACGTCTCGATTGACCTCGGCGTGCATGGGCGCGACGCCCACACGCAGCCACCCGTTGAAACGTACCTGCGCGTGATGGATGAACCGTTGCTGCGCCTGACCAGCGTGGATCTTGGCGCCACCGCCGACATCACGAGCCTGGCCGAGGTGTTCGACTTTGCCAAAGACTACCTCGGCTTGCTCAAGGCGGCGGTCATCGCCAGCGGCATTGTTCCGCCCGGCGTGGAAGGGTCGGGTCAAAGCCTCGCCGACTTGCTGGCGCGGGTGGTGGGGCAGGGACGCGGACTTGAACTGGTCAGCGCCGTCAACGGCATTCCCAAAGGCTCGCGGCTGGCCGTCTCCACGAACCTGCTGGCCTCCATGATTGCGTTGTGCATGAGGGCAACCGGCCAGGCCAGTTCGCTGCATGGTTCGCTCCAGGAGGACGAACGCCGGCTCGTGCTGGCGCGCGCCATCCTCGGCGAATGGCTCGGCGGTTCCGGCGGCGGCTGGCAGGACTCCGGCGGCGTCTGGCCGGGCATGAAATTGATCGAAGGCGTGCTCGCCGCCGAGGGCGATCCCGAATTCGGGGTCAGCCGCGGCCGGCTCATGCCGCAGCATCGCATCCTGACCCACGATGACGCCTCGCCCGCCCTGCGGCAGAAGTTGCAGGACAGCCTGGTGCTGGTGCATGGCGGCATGGCGCAAAACGTCGGCCCCATCCTCGAAATGGTCAGCGAAAAATACCTGTTGCGCTCCGAGGCCGAGTGGCAGGCGCGGCTGAGCATGCTCGCCATTTTGGAGGAAATCCTCGCCGGACTCCGGCGCGAAGACGTCGCTGCCCTGGGCGCGGCGACAACGCGAAATTTCTTTGGTCCCATCCAGACCATCATTCCGTGGGCCACGAACCTGTTCACTGAAACTGTCATCCACCGCGTGCGGACGGAGTTTGGAAAGGATTTTCTCGGATTCTGGATGCTGGGCGGCATGTCGGGCGGCGGCATGGGATTCATCTTTGACGCCGCGAAGAAAGCCGCGGGGCAAACGCGGCTGCAGGAGTTGATGACGCAAACCAAGCGCGAGTTTGAATATTCCCTGCCGTTCGCGATGGAGCCGTTGGTCTATGACTTTGCCATCAACGAAAAGGGCACCTGGGCCGACCTGTTGCATGGCCGGTCCGCCCTGTTGCCGCAAGGCTATTACGCGCTCATCATGCCGCCGTTGTTGCGGCAGGATGCCCGCGCCCTTCCGCCGTTGCACCGCGCGGAAATGGACAAATTCGCCGCCGCCTGCCGTTCCAAGCCCGAACTCCGCGGCATGATGCAGACGCTTTTCGACCGGCTGCTGCCGCGCTTGAAAGCCGACGACACGAGTGATGAGTCGTTGCCGGCATTGCTCGAGCGCTACGGCTTCGACCGCGCGCAGCATGAGCAGGTCCGCGCGGATTTGAAGTCCGGGCGAATCGGCCTGGCCCAAAACCGTTTGCCGGTCAACACGCAAATTCAGGACGTGACCGAAGGCGACGTATTCGACGCCACGCGCGAACTGCCGAAGAAGTATCGCGAAGCGGGCATGGCCGCGTTGGCGGCGGGCGAAGTGGCCGTGGTCACGCTGGCCGCCGGCGCGGGCAGCCGGTGGACGCAGGGCGCGGGCACGGTCAAAGCGCTGCATCCCTTCTGTAAATTTGGCGGGCGCCATCGCACATTCCTGGAAGTGCATCTGGCCAAGAGCCGCCGCATCAGCCGGCTCGGCGGCGTTCCATTGCCTCACGTCATCACCACCAGCTACATTTCGCACCAGCCCACCGAGGCGTTCCTCGCGCGCGAAAAATTCTACGGCTATTCCGGGCCGCTGGTTTTGTCCGAAGGCCGCACGGTTGGCTTGCGGCTCATCCCGATGGAGCGCGACCTGCGGTTCACCTGGGAGGAGATGCCCCAGCAAATTCTCGATGAACAGCAACAGAAAGTGCGCGACAGCCTCCGCCACGCCCTCATCGGCTGGGCGCAGCAGGCCGGCGAGGCGGGCGACTACACCGACAACGTGCCGCTCCAATGCCTCCATCCCGTCGGCCACTGGTTCGAGATTCCCAACCTGCTCCGCAACGGCACGCTGGCGCGCCTGCTGGAGCAGCGGCCCAACCTGAAGCACCTGATGCTGCACAACATTGACACCGTGGGCGCGGACGTGGACCCGGGGATGCTCGGATTGCACATCGCGCTGGACGGCGGGCTTTCATTTGAAGTCATCACCCGGCGCATTGAGGACCGCGGCGGCGGGCTGGCGCGCGTGAACGGCCAGCCGCGCATTGTGGAAGGCCTGGCGATGCCGCGCGAGGAAGAGGAATTTTTGCTTTCCTATTACAACTCGATGACGAGCTGGATCAACCTGGACAAGCTGCTCGCCGTGTTCCAGCTCACGCGCGCCGACTTGGCCGACGCCGGCAAGGTGGCCGATGCCGTGCGCGCGCTCGCGGCCAAGATGCCAACCTACATCACGCTCAAGGACGTGAAGAAGCGCTGGGGCCACGGACAGGAGGACGTTTTTCCCGTGGCGCAATTCGAGAAGCTGTGGAGCGACATGACCGTGCTGCCGGAAATGAACAGCCGGTTCCTCGTCGTGCCGCGCCGGCGCGGCCAGCAGCTCAAGGATCAATCGCAGCTCGACGGCTGGCTGCGCGACGGTTCCGCGGCGCACGTTGAAGCTTTGTGCGAATGGTAGGCAGACGCAATTTCACTCCTCCTCGTTCTCGTCCTCGTCCTCGTCCTCGAAAACCGCGAACCACGCGAATTACGCGAATTGTCACGAATTCACCAACCGACTGACGATAATTCCCCCTCTCCGCCTCGATCGGGGACTTGAGTTGCTTGGGAAGCAACGAAAGGAATTCGCCAAGGGCGAAGGCCCGCTACGGGCCGAGTGAGCGGGCGCGAACGAGTCACTGGGCCGGGGTGAGGTGTCGAAACCGCAAAGAACACAAAGAACTCAAAATCAAGACACGAATTTCACGGAGGACAGGCGGATGAACACGGCGTAAAGCCGCGTGGCGGCCACGCCGCTATACGCGGATTTCGTCCCTCACCGGGCGCAATTCACCACTCAAAACCACCAACCCGTCCCTTATTTCTGAAATTGTGGACACTAGCGGTTAACTTTTTCCAGAAGATGGACATCATAAAAGTTAATGAATTATGAAAGACAACACACATAGCCAGCAGGAGAGTCGGCGGACGCATCCGTTCAATGCCAACCATTGCCAAGGCGGATGCCACAATATCCCGTTGAATCATTTCATGAAAACCAGGATCGTTTTGGGTTTGTGTGTCCTCCTGGGTGCGGGTTTCATTTCCGTCCGTGCGGCCGACAACCCGGCCCAGGCCGCCGCCCGTGCGGCTTTGGTGCAGAAGCTGAACAAGCTGGACCACCCGCGAACCTTGGTGCCACCGGCACCGGCACCGGCATTGGCCCCGGTCTCGGCACCGGTACAGGTCACACCGTCCGGGATCGTGGTGAAACATCGCGCCATATACGCAGCCATCTTCACGACAATTGATAAGAATGCTAAAGGCTGAAGGCTAAAGGCTAAAAGATTGAAGACGGGGCAATTGTGCGGAATCCGGTTTTTTCTGTACTTCAGCATTTAGCCTTTAGAATTTAGCGTTTGCCCATTGCGCCGTTCCGGCGTAAAATTCCCCCATGTCTTCCGGGGTAGATTCAGTTGCTTCAGTTATTTGAAGACGCGTTTGCGGACTGTGGCCAGAAGCAGCAGGCCGGCTCCGACCAGATTGTAAACGGCCGGTTCAGGAACAGATTCCAGATTGAAAAAGGCGGACTGCCCGACATTCAGCGTTGGTGCGCCATTGTCCCAAACCCCGTTCTCAAACGTGGTGGTGGTGGAGGTTTGTGACACGGCATCCAGCAGGGTCACCGATTCGCCGTTTTGCGGGTCACGACCCACAACATCGTAGAACGTGGCGGGCGCGATGGGAACGTAACAGGAAAGGAGGAGTGTCCCGCTGTCTGTAACCAATGGCGGCACAAACGTGTTGATATCATTAAACCCGGGCCATACGGAGCCAGCAAACGTGTTGGTGAAAGTGGCCGGGGAATTAAACAATCCGCCCTGGCCATAATCCAATTCGTAGTTGATGCTCCAGCCGGTATTGATGTCGTAAACGGAAGCCGGCAGGTATTGTTGCGATGACGGATTCCACCCGGTAAACGTTGCGCCTTCGGGAACGCCCGGCTGGAAAATCGCGTTCAACGTGTTGTTGCCATTGTCAAGCTGGTTTGCGATGAGATTGTCGCCAGGATACAACATCAGGTTGTAGTAACCCACGATGTTATGTGGATAAGTCTGGGAGTAGGCGGACACCCCCATGCCGACGAAAAAGACCAGGCTCAAATATTTCACAAGCTTCATAATAGTTTCCCTTCTGATTAGAGGAATTTGTAACCATTCGCCTTGCGTTTGTCAATTGAAATCAGGCCGCGTAAAAGGCTATTGGCCTCACGCGGCCTTCCTTTTCTGAAATTCGATGCCTGCTCGCGACGCCAGTCGGAGTTGGGCGTCTTGCCGAGGCGAATCCCGTAATGCGGGAGAAGACTGGTGGATGCCTGCTCGCGATCCATTGGAGTTGGATGCCTGCCCTCCATAGTTCCGCCCGAGGAACGACGGAGGGTTCGATGTTTCCCCTTTTCCCGGCCCCTTGTCACCTGTCACTTGCTTGCCGGATCGGAGCACGGCGAAGACTGGTCACCCGCGATGAGATTTTGAGGATATCGCAAACTGTGACATCCTTGTCAGTTCATTTACGACCAGCGGGACAATTGCTTTTCGCGAAATTGCACGATTTTCTCATTCCTGCAACCGGCGATCTCTTCCAGCGGCAGAATGTCAGACCAGTTGATTTGAAACTTTTTTGCCGCTTTGCGCCCGTGAGACGATCCCGTCAGCTTGAGCATTTTGTTGGCTGCGCCCAGCCAGCCTTTGGCCGGAATGCCACCGCGTTCCACTTCCTGTAAAAGCTCGCGCAGAAAACCACGGGCACAGAAGACGAGGATTTTGAGATGTTCGACGTCCTGCCGCTTTTCCTGGGAAACCGTCAAAGCCAGTTCCAGTTTACAGTATAGCAGGGAAATGGGATCCAGCACGCGGATTTGTTTCCCGTTCCATTCTGCCTCGATTGCCAGCGCCTCCACCGAGCCGGCAACCACTCCGGGAATGACCCGAACGACCTCGATGTTCGATTTCAGATCGCCGATGTGAAACGGAATCGCGCCCGCGAGCGAGGTCATTTGCACCTTGTGCGGATAAACCGGGACCAGTTTGAGTTGTTTGGCAATGTGTTGGACATCGTCGCGATTGCCTTGGAAGTCGATGTCTTCGCTGGTGAAGGGGAGCAGTTTTTGAAGTTCCGGCTCGGCGGCCAGATAACGTTCCGCCCAATAATTGACGGCCTGTCCGCCGATCAACACATAGGGAATGCCGTCTGGATTCCGGATCTTAAAAACTTCAGAGAATTGCCGGAGGGAAAAACGCACGCGCACAGGTCAGGCCCATTTTGCCATGGCGCCCGCCACCTGCCGCAAATTGGTGATCCGCCACTTGGCTCCGCCACCTACCAGTGAGGAGCGGCGTTGCAGTGCCGCCGCCGAACGCAGTCCCTTCCGCGCCTGTCGGACGGTGGTCAGCCGGCGGTTGGCTTCTTTTTCTTTCACTTCGTTATAGCGCAAAACTTTCACGACAGAAAACCATTAGCCCATCCCTGCCTTGGAATCAAGCCGTAAACCAAGTGAAACGGATTGGAAAATGAGCCAAAAGGGCTGGCAGACAGGGCAGGTGACCAGCAGAGCCGAAACGCGTCACTTGTCACTTGCCACCCGTCACACGTTGGCGCAAAATTCCCCCATGTCTTCTGGGTTTGTAATGGGTAAAGCGCTTGTGGCGGATTTTCGGACCATGCCGAGAGGCCAGCCGCATTTCCCACAAATATCAATACTATAATGCCAGAAACCGGCCCGTTTATGAACACCCACACGGTCATCATCAAGGTAACCAATGACTGCAACATGGCCTGTCATTACTGCTTTGTTGAAAAATCAGCACCCCGACGCGTGGTAATATCCCTTGGTACGATCCAACGGTTGCTTGAAGAGTTGGAAGAACACTCATCTCAGCCCGTAATCCATCTTACGTGGCACGGTGGCGAGCCAATGCTCGTTGGTGTTCGGTTTTACCGCCAGATTGTCGAATTGCAGACAAGGTTCAAAAAGAAAAAATTTGTTAACGCAATACAAACAAACGGGACGCTCATTAATGACGAATTTGCAGAGCTTTTCAAGGAACATGGCTTTTTAGTCGGAGTGAGTGTCGATGGACCTGAGGCAATTCATGATGCCGGTCGCATAGACAAGAATGGCAATGGAACATTCCAGAGAATTGCTGAAAACCTCGCACTCTTGAAAACGAAGAGTGTCAACTTCGGTATTCTTTCAACCATCACTCGACACAATGTAGGGCATGCCGGCGAGTTGTATGGTTTTCTCAAGAATAACGGGTTTTCGACGACGTTTTCGGTTCTGTTCCCCAGTGGCAATGCCAGAGACAATATCAATCGCCTGTCCATTTCCCCGTCGGAATTCTCCGATTTCCTGGTCGAGACTGCGGATCTCTGGATGAACGACACTGAGCCGACGGCAATGCGCTCCATTGAATTGATGCTCGGCAATTTGCTGGCCGATGGCCAGCGCAGCAAGTCATGCATTTTCAGCAAAAAATGCCACGAGTCTTTTCTTGCAATCGGACCGACTGGTGATCTTTACCCCTGCTGCCTCTTTCAGGGGCACGAGGACTTTAAGTACGGCAACATTCACGAAATCAGCCTTTCTCAGATTGCAGCGACACCGGTTTGGCGTGCCATGGAAGAGCGGGTCGAATATGTCAATCGCGCATGCGGGCCGTGCGATATCAAGGAATATTGCCATGGCGGCTGCGCGTTCAATGCTCTTGTCACGGATGGGACGATACTCAAGAAAGACTGCTACTGTGCCGCATATAAGCAAGCAATTCCGCGTATGATAAACATGCTGGGAAACCTGGTTGAAGAAATCAATCAATGAAAGAAAGAGACAACACAATGAAAAATGCATCGTCAGAGTCCAAGAAGAAGATAGATGTAAAAGAGCAGATTCAAAAGATTCAATCTGTTTTTAACATGTCGCCTGAGGCAATAAATAAACATCCACAACTCAAGAAACTCAAGGATTACGCCGAGTCGGCAGACGGAACAGAGGCATACGCTGTCGGGAATGGCGACACGTACATTGTTTACAACCCTGAGTATGCCGTGTCAGCGTTGGCCAAATCGGAACCGAAAAAATAGAGGTGCGGGGGAGCAAGGGCAGACAATCGGTTGATCCGTCGGCCAAAGAATCGGAAGTGGCGATATTTTGAACCGGCAGCCAGGTCGGATGAGTTGGCTGCCGGGGCAGGTGAACGCTTTCCACTTCAGCATTTCTTGCCCACCATCCTGTCCACCGAAGCCTTGGCGGCGGCGGAAGTCCCGCAACACGGGACGACGGTGGGCCCGTCCTCCATAGCCCCGCATGCGGGACGACGGAGGAAGCCTTTCGTGCCGCGCCGAAATCAGACTTGTCTCGGCGTAGCGACGGCGAAGACGGATGAAGGCGGGAGAATTTCTTGCCCACCATAGTACCTCAACACGGGACGACGGTGGGAGCATTCCTGTCCTCCATCCTGTCCACCGAAGCCTCGGCGAAGGCGGAAGTCCCGCAATCCGGGACGACGGAGGATGCTCATCGCGTTATTGACGCGCGCGCCGGAACGGCGCAAAATTCCCCCATGTCTTCCGGGTTCCGCCTTCATTCCATTTCGGCGCTGCTGATCTTTTGGATGGCTTCCGCAGTGAACGCGGGCGCCCAACTGGATCATTTTGCCTGGAGTCCCGTTTCATCCCCGCAGGCGGCGGGAGCTCCTTTTGCGGTTGCAATTTCAGCGCAGGACGTTTCCAACCAAACGCTGACTGATTTCACTAATGCGGTGATGTTGAGTGCATTCGTTTCCGGCCCGTCCATCACAATCGGCGGGAACACCCAGTCCGGTGGAGTGTTATTGGTTTCGCAAGTGCCAGTCAGTCGCTGCCAGTACATCTATCTGGCCAGCGAGCTTGATGGACCCGCCAAGATCACGGCACTCGCAATCAAGGTGGATGGCCTGCCTGGCCAGACCCTCAACAATTGGACGATCCGTATGAAACCAACCACTCTCAGCAGTTACGTATCCAATATTTGGGAGGCAACTGGGTGGACTACGGTTTACCAGAGCAATACAACCATCGCTGTTATGGGATGGGTCACATTCCAATTTACCAATGCGTTCTTTTATGACGGCACAAATAATTTGATGATCGATTTCAGCTTTCGCAACACCACCGGAAGTTCGGGCGGCTCATCGCGAGTTACTTCCACAAGTGGCAATCGATTGCTATTTCTCTATGGGGACACTTCTATTGGGGACCCATTGACCTGGTCCGGTTCGACACCCACGGCTTATACTTACCCGCAGGTTTCGGATATCCAATTGACGGTAGAACACCCGGTGTCCGAGACTCCCACAAATTCCGACAACTTTGTCAACGGAGTATGGAATGGAAACATCACCATCCTGCAATTGGCAACCAACGTCATCCTGCGCGCCGACGATGGCAACCACCATATCGGTCTCAGCGATCCGTTCCTGATTGTGAACCAGCCCTTCATCGTTAATCAGCCAATGGATGCCCCAGCGATGTTGGTAGGTTCGAATGCGAACTTCACGGTGATCGCGGGCGGGACGCCGCCGTTGAGCTATCAGTGGATGAAGGACAGCACCAGTTTGACCGATGGCGGGAACGTGGCAGGAGCAACCACGGCGAGCCTGGTTCTCACCAATGTACAGGTCAATGACGGAGGGGATTACTCGGTAGTCGTAACCAACAGCTTTGGTTTGGTTACCAGCAGTTCGGCGAACCTGTCAGTCTATGCCTCGGCAGAGGCGACGTTGTTAGACGGGTTCGTTTCAGACGACAACCAGTTCGAATTCTGGATTTCCGGAGTCCCCGGATTCAATTACTCGGTGCAAGCGTCCACGAATCTGGTGAATTGGGAATCACTCACGACAAATGCCGCACCATTTGTTTTCGATGACGCGGACTATCCGGTCTTTCCGCAACGCTTTTACCGCGCGGTATTTCTGCCCTAAACAAGTTCCGGGTCTTTCCAGGCCGGGCGCGGGAATAAGTATCGATTTTCCCACTCCGCAGCTGAACGCGCCCGCTGTTTGAACAGACCCACCGGCCCGGTGGCCACCGTCGAACCGGAGTGGTGTTGGCCTCACGCGGTTTTTTGCCCTCGTCCCTCGTCATACCAGCTGTTTTCCGGATTCTCGTCACTTGTCACTTGCCACCCGTCACACGGAAGCGCAACATCGCCCCCCATGCTTGCCACGTGAGGCCAAAGGTCTTTTACGAGGCCTGCCACGTGAGGCCAAAGGCCTTTTACGTGGTTACGCGGATGGCAAAATGGGAAATCAGGTTTCAACGCTTCGCGATCTTATTTCAGCCTTCATCTGAAGCGTGGCTTGGGGTAAAAGGAAGTCCATGAGCGATCAATTGCCCGTCCCCGCCGCCAGCAACACCTTCGAGCGCATCAAGCGCATCAGTCCCGCTGGTGCGGAATTCTGGTCCGCGCGCGAACTCGCCCGCGTGCTGGAATATTCCGAGTTTCGCCACTTTCTGCCCGTCGTCGAAAAAGCCCGGGAAGCCTGTCTGAACAGTGCCCACCGCGTTGAAGACCATTTCGAGCAAATCCTCGAAATGGTCAGCATCGGTTCGGGAGCACAGCGTCCGGTGGAAGACTGGAAACTTTCCCGCTACGCCTGCGTAAACAGCAGCCATCCGGCCTCCGACCTTTTCGTTGATATTACCGAAATGGTCGACGTAGCAGGGGTTGACGCGCGCGCCTCCCGGGCTCACACTCGTTTGCACCATTAATGGCAATGTCCCGCAAGCCTGCCACCCCAATCTGCTACATCATCGCCGGACCGAACGGCGCGGGGAAAACGACCTTTGCCACCCAGTTTCTTCCTCTTTACGCGCGGTGCCCCAATTTCATTAACGCCGACCTGATTGCCCGCGCCTGGTCGCCGTTTGATCCGGATGCCGGGCTGCTGCGTGCCGGGCGCACCGTTTTGGAGCGCATTGGGAAATTCACGGAAGCCGGTTTGCGTTTATTATAAACTTTAGCCTTTAGACTTCAGCATTTAGCCTTTGGCTTAGTTTGCACCATGAAGAAAACAACCAGGACGTCTCTCACCCAGAAGGCCATGCAGGCTTTGACCGAAGCCGTTGCCAAGGTCGTGGAGGACCACCGGCAGCGCGGCCGGCCGCTCGCCGTCTGGCGAAATGGCGAAGCCGTTTGGATGCCCGTGGAAACCGCCGACGCCTTGCGTGAAACGCCGCCTGCTTACCGCACGGGCGGCCGCGGGAAAAAGTAAGATTGAACCTTTGACACGGATTTTTAACCGCAAAGAACGCAAAGAACGCAAAGTTTTTAAACCATTCATTCGATGTTCGGCGTTGGATGTTCGATGTTCGATGTTCGCTCCCCACTTCAGCCTTTAGCCTTTAGAATTTAGCATTTGCCCATTGCTCCGGAACGGCGCAAAATTCCCCCATGCTTGCAACGTGGCGCAGCTTTACGTGGTCTTCCGGGTT
>OBLU010004118.1_pt1 | contig 13119 bp, 8 predicted proteins | sample 1518681 | NCBI WGS metagenome assembly OBLU01 (sample SAMEA3539304, study PRJEB22396) | soil metagenome | biome: tundra; feature: field; material: soil | place: USA | collected 2010-05 | depth 0.15 m | reverse complement strand
TTCGACCGGCTGCTGATCGTCAATGAGCACCATCTGCGCCAGGTACTGACCGAATACCTTCAGCATTACAACACCGCCCGGCCGCACCGCGCCCTCGGCCAGCTCGCACCCGCTCAAGCCGACACCCGGCCACCGCAGATCAACCTCGCCGAGCACCGGATCCGCCGGAAACAAGTCCTCGGCGGACTCACGCACGAGTACCACGTCGCTGCCTGACAGCCCAAGGCTGCGGCGAGAAGAAGCAGGTCACCGCCACGATCACGTATTCGAGCCCAACAGGCGGCTGGGTAGTGGTCGGGAGCCTTCCCACCACGGCCGGCGGCGCGCTGCCTTCTCTCGACCCGGCCGGGTGCCTTATCGTGCTGAACGATCAGGGCACGCCGGTCAAGACCATCACCAACCCCGACATCGTCGGCCCGTGGGACCTCGCCGTGAAGTCGAGCGCGACGTCGGCCGAGGTGTTCGTCTCCAACGCCCTCGGCGGCAACACCAGGACCGACCATGGCGTGCCCGTGACCGGCAATTGCACTGTGGTCCGCCTTGATTTCACCCTTAGCGCCACGTCGCCGCCGGCACTCACCAGCTCGACCGTCATCGGAACGGACTACCCGTGGCGTGCGAACAAGGCCGCACTGGTCCTCGCGCCCACCGGCCTCGCCCTGGGGCGCAACGAGACGCTGTACGTGGACGACACGCTGACCAATACCGTCTCGGCCATCCCCCAGGCGCTCACCCGCATGAGTGCCATCACCGCCTCGGCGGGGACCTTTGCGGTGGGCGGTGCGCTGAACGCTCCCCTGGGCATGACCCTGGCGCCCAACGGCGACCTGGTCGTCGTGAACGGCAACAATGCCAATGCCGTCGAGATCAGCCCCGCCGGCCAGCAGCTCTTCACCAAGACGCTGGTCAAGAACGGCGCAGGTGACCTCTTCGGCATCACCACGACTCCGGCAGGCGAGCTCCTGGCCGTGAACGACGGGAAAAACACGATAGATCTCTACCGCCCCTGAATCCGCGGCGGCTTTCCCCGTGGACCTCGTCCCAGCACAGCACCTGGTAGCTCACTCCGCGCCGAATGTGTGCCGAAATCTTCGACCCGCTGGGATTGCCGGTCCAGCTCAGAGCCGTGTTGCCTGCCTGTATACGGAGACGGCTGCTCTGCCAACTGAGCACACCGGCAGGTGACTCGCTGCATGGTTGCCGACAGAGGTCCTGACATGCCCATTCAATTGCTGACCTGCTCTTATGCCGCGCTGGCAAGGCACTCCGGGGCAAGCCGAGGTGCCGCCGAGCCGTGCCAGGAGTCCGGGTGGCTCAGATTGCAGGCGGGTCCCTGCGGCTGTCTGTGCCAAAGTTTCGAGGGCGCCGACGCGCGCGGCGCCGAGCCTGCGCCTATCCCGTCCGGGACCTGCGACAGACCTGGCGGAAGCCGACGATGTCAGTCATCCGCGACCCGGTCAGCGACCGACTTGATCGCTGCGACAAAAGGCTCATCGGATGCCCGTGCCGCCGGGTCGAGTTCCTCGAACGGCCTGAGAGCAGGGTGGCCAGGATCTGTTTCCTGCATCCAGACAGCCCAGGCATTGTGCACATCGAAGGCTGTCACGGCCGTTCCCTTGGCGAGGAGCAGCAGTGCGTAGAGACGGAAGAGCAGCTTCGTGTCACGCTGCGGCAGCATGTCCGCTGGCACCTCACCTTTGATCTGGGACGCCAAGTCGTCGAGGTAGGTCACTCGATCAACGATCTCACGATGTCGGCGAGGTACACCAGCACGAAGACCCACGGCACGGTGCGCTCAATGACCCCAAGCTCCGGTATCGGGCCGTCCAGGCCCGCGCAGCGGCTAGGGGAGAAGAGAGCTGAGCAGGTTGTTTACGCAGTATGATCCCACTCATCGCCGTAAAGCCGTTCCTGCACTTTTTTTTCTCCAGCTTTCCTGATTGCCGAGGCGCGCGGCCGGTCAGAGTGCCGGCAGGGCGACCTCGCTATGGAGCAAGGCCCTTGTTCCGGCGTCGAAGAACTTGACTCGGATCAGCTGGTCATCGCTACTGAGGACCTGGCCAAGGTCGTATATCGCGCTTATCACGAGCATGCCTTGCTTCAGGTTCTCCGGGCTGCCGGCCTCTAGCGCCCCGGAGCGAAGACGGGCGTCGAACTGCTGACGAAGGAGGGAGTCAGCCTGGTACGTCTGCTGGCCTGTCGAGTCCTGAGATTCCTGCCGCCTGTCTCTCTCCGCCACTTCTATGATCTTCTTCAGCACGTTGCCGGACGCCTGATCCAGCGACTGGTTAGATCCAAGCTCGAAGGGCTCGGTGCCGAAGCCCTCGAGGTCCGTTAATAGTCTCACCTCGACGTCTGCCGGCATGATGACATGCGCATGGTCCCTGCCATGCGCGCCTGCCCAAAGCCCAAGCTCGAATATCACATTGTCGCGCGTGATCTTTGTGTCCTTGCCGTCCACTTGCGCGTCGTCATCGGCGGTGAAAACGAAGACGCCGAACTTGTAATCGCGGACGCAGTCGAGCAGCCGCACGTAAGTGATGTCACCAGACCCAAAGGTGTACTGCTATGCGTCCGCCTTGATTGTGACCGGTTCTGGGCCATCGCCTGCCTGCCGCTTCAGTTGCTCGGCAATCCGGCGCGCTAGGTCGCGGGAACTTGCCTGCAGAGCCGACGAAGACACGCGCGAGAGGGTCCCCGGGGTCAGGCATGCTGCTTGGCCCAGCAGGCAACGCCCCCTCCCCGCGCGCCCTGAGCACCGCAGCGGGCGTACGCAGATACCCAGATGACGATCATGATCGTATGGTGCTGGGGACGGATCGGACAGTCAACTGCCGAGCGGTCACGCGATCGCCAGATGGCCTCGTGGACTGACCCGGTAGCCTGCTCGATGTGACCTCTCACGACGACGTTTCCAGGCGGCGGAGGCTTTCCCGCTTCTTTTCGAAGGTCACGGCACCGACGATCGACGAAGCCCGAGCGGACCTTTGGTCCCCGCAGGCCGACGGCGAGCACTGGAGCGGAACGCCGGAGGCTTACTACTCCACGCTGCTCGAGCAGTACAAATTGTACGTCGAGATGGCGGACCGCGTCAGCGCCCGCCGCGGCCAGGCCAACACGTTCTTTCTGACATTCAATTCCGCGGTATTCACGCTCATCGGAGCTTTCTGGACCGCTCGTCCGCACTCGACCTCGACACTGCTGATCGTGCCAGTGCTCGTCCTGATGGCCGAGTGCCTGGCATGGTTCTGGCTCATACGCTCGTACCGCCAGCTCAATGCCGCCAAATACGCGGTCGTCGGCGCCCTTGAAGAACGTCTGCCCGCCTCCCCGTACTGGCGGGCCGAGTGGAAGGCGCTCGGCGAAGGCAACGATCCATCCCGGTACCTGCCGCTCACTCACCTCGAAGAGTGGATCCCGATACTGTTCGCCCTCGCCTACCTAAGCGGCTTCATCGCGATCCTTGCTTCCTGAGCGCGGGCGCCTGGCCGAAGCCGGTGCGCCATGCCGCGCCGGCCGTAAGAAGGAACGAGATGAACGGGGGCGCAGACCATCGTTCGTCCATAACGGCTAATATGGGCGCACCACTTCGTTATGCCGCACAACGGGAAATCTCCATGTCCGATACGTGCCGCCCGCCGGGAGGCACGTGCCGCAGTGCTGCTGGCCGAGCCGCTCGGCGACAACGTCCTCTGCACGTCACGCGGCGGCGGGTGGAAACCCACCTGCTGGACATGTCGGCAGACGCCGTTGCAACTGGGCCTCGAGCCCCGTCGACATGGCGATGGTAGCGATCGTTGCCGGCTATTTCATCGGCCGCGCCGCGGCGCCAGCGTGTGGCGCCATGGCCAGCTTTCTATTCAGGACCCAGTTATGTGATTGTTCAGTGCTGCCTGTGCCGCATACTTCAGAAGCCGGAGCCCTTCCAGGCGCAGCGCGGCAGGATATATGGCCTTGTATATATGACAGTTAGGAGACTTGATGTCGTAGCGGCCTGTGGCCCGGAACGTAGCTATGGTGCAGCCGCCTGTGCACCAGTAGCGCCAGGAACACTCACGGCACCCTTCCTTCTCGTCAACAATCAAGTTAAGTGCGGTCCTGGTATCGTTCCGAACGAGTTCCAGTGGATCAGCGGAGAAAACGTCTCCAATGGTCTTCTCGATCTCCATATGGCATTTCGCGACGCGCCCGCGCTGGTCGATGACAACGTAGTCCTGGCCGACGCCGCAGGATCGCTGGCGCGGTACGAGCAGTTGCCCGCGGTCCAGAATTGTGCCAAGGACGCTCCACCGGGGCATCCGCTCCTCGATCACGGCGAAAGACTCCAGGAGCGCCGAGATGACTTCCTGTTCTTGGTAGCGGAGATCAGGGAAGCTGGCTGAGCAGTCATTGTCTCGGAAGAGGTTAAGGCTGAAAGTCAGGTCCCGATCAAGCGCAAACCGTACGGCGTCGGCAACCCCGGAAGCATTACGGTTAGTGATGGTTATCGAGAGATGCGGGTTGCAGTCACGCCTCATGAGTTCCGTAATGGTGCGTTCGACCAGGTAGAACGAGGGTTTGCCGCTAGCGAACGGCCGCTGTGCGTCGTGCTGCTCTCCGACGCCGTCGAGCGAGACCATTAGGCCGATGCCACTGACCTTAAGCGCTTCGATCAAAGCGGGTGCCAGGCGGACCCCATTGGTCAGCAGTGTGGCGGATAGGTCCAATCCGCGGTTAGCCGTCACTTGCCCGGCGTATTCGTGCAGCGTCATCACCAAGCGGTGATCGAGGCTGGCCTCTCCTCCGGCGTACTTGAGCTTGACCGACTTGAAGCCATGGGACACGGCAGAACTGACTACGGCGTCCACGGCAGATCGCCCGGTTTCCTCGTCCATTCCGTCCGCTGACTTTGTGAGGTAACAGTACGGGCATCGGAGATTGCACGCATTCGTCACATGCAGCCATGCGGTGAGGACCTGACTGCGACCGAACTCCGGATGCGGCGCGTGGCCGGCCTCGTGAACGACCTGGAGATGCAGGAGCCTCCTGAACACGTCGGCGACTTCCGACTCGTCGCCCTGCCAGCCACGCCTGATCTCCGCGAGCGTGGCCGGATTGCGGAAGCGCCGGTAAAGACCTAGCCCGCGCTGGTTGACGACCACGATGTCGCCAGACCCGTGCGGGTTGAACAACAAGGTATGTTCGCAGTCAACCGGCATCTCCGTGACCTGCGCACCGCTGACCCATCGGCGCCCGTCATCCACGGCTCCGGCAGTAAGTACGGCAGGTGCCTCCGGCCGCTCATGGCTGACGGGGCAGGCGCAATCCTCGCAAGCGTGCAGTAAAGGCTCATCCGCCGTCGGCAGGTCCCATCTCGACAACGCCAGAGCCGGACGCACTGGTCGTGCCGCAGTCATAGTCCACGCCCTCTCTGGACGGTGGAGCAAGTGCCAGGATTAGTACAGTTCTTCAAGTCGCGCGAGCAGCAATGTCGACCCGTCCTCAAGCTGGCTCCAGGCGCGGCGGAACGTCCTCCGCCACTCCGTCTGAACCTCCTTGGGCAGGTTCCGGAAGAGCTCCGCGAACGTCTTGAACTCGCCGGGCACTGCAGCTGCGCCTGATGATCCCACATACGATTCAGCCACCAGGGCGAATCCTTCCACATACTTCGGGAGCGCCGCCTCAAGGTGCTCCTGGCCGCCCGAGTGCATCCAGTCACGGATGCCCAGGTGCCCTTGCAGCTGAAGCCACCGGCCGCGAAGGTCCGGGTAGGAGTACTCAGCCATGACAAGCCGCAGGTCGCTCTCGTGCCGGGTGACTCCCTCTCGGTAGCGCTGATCGCCGGTCTTCACCCAGGTGCGATAGCTCAGCTCGGCATATTCGATGAGGTTGGCGAACCAGAACCAGCCGTCGGAAAGCTGCCGGGCCTGCTCGATCCCCTCCTCCAGATAATCCAGCCCGGCGTCGGGCTTTGTGCGGCCAAAAATGCGGCCCGCACGGTTCAGCGCCGACGGGTAGCCGCGAACTGCCTGATCGCGGCAGACGTCAAGGGAATAGGTCACCAGCCGCTCGGCTGTCTCGTACGGGTCTTTGTCTGGTGGGAGGACGCCTACCCCGTCTTCGGCGGCTTGCAGCAGGCAGATGGCTTGTTCCTGGTAAAGCAGGCCGAGCCATGTCCAGTTTCGCTGGCCCTGGAAGATCCGCTCGGCCATCTCATAGGATTCCCAGGCCGTGGTAAACCGCCGTTCGTAGCGGTAGACCTCGCCGCGGACACTCCATGAAAAGCCTTCTGCCTGGCGTTTCTTGAGCCGCTGCCGTACCGCGATGGCGCTCTCGACTAGATTCTGCGCATCGCGGTAACTGCCCGCCAGGCCCTTAATGTAGGCCCAGTTCGTCTGGATGGAAGCCATCTGTTCAGAGTCCTCGTCCAGTTCGCGTACGGACAAGTTCTCAAGGACAGCGTCCCGCGCCTCTTTGTATACCTGATCGGCCTCACGCCACATGCCCGCGTTCCGGTAATAATAGCCCAGCTCATTGTAGGCTGAGGCAATCAAGCTCTGCCGATGGGGCGATTCTATGGCCCGCGCTCCTTCCAGCGCCTGCCGGAAGTGCACCTCGCCCTCTCTGACGCGCCCTGATGTACGCATATAAGCATTACCGCGCAAGATATTCAGATTATATAGCTGAAGTGGATTAGCGATGTATACTGGCAGTCTGTCGAGCATTTCAAGGACTGTCTTAGTTTGCTCATTACCGATCAAGTACTCCGCTACCCGCAAGCCGATCTCAAGGTAGTACGCCCGACCCTCGGTACTGATCCACTCGCGGAACTTATCGATGGTCCCGCCGATGACGTCACCGAACGCATAGGAGTGAACGCCCGCTGGCAGGAAACGCTGCATCTCGAGGACGAGGCGACCCTCGAACAGCTCTTCATGCTCGGCCTCCGCCTGATCGAACACGGCTATGAATTGCTGGCAGCCCTGGACGAAGTCGCTTAGCACCTGGTAATGCAGCCGGATGGCCCGGAGTTGGTCCAGTTCCCGCTTCTCAGCGTCGGTCCTGACGACCTCGTCAATGAACGCGCTCTCCTCCTCGGGCGAAGCGCGACCGCTTCCTTCCTGACTAAGTCGCTCATCAAGCCGCTGCAATTGCTGATCCATGCGCTCCAACCGGTCACCGACTTCGGCCTCCGGGCCCCTGGTGATCTCGCTGTAGATATCAACGGCCCGTCGCCACAGCCACTTCCGCCAGCTCTGGTCCTGGTCGTGCAGCGGAATTATGCGCTGCGCCAGTTCCTCTGCGACCGCATCATGCAGTGTCACGTACCGCTTGTTCGTTCGGGCGCGGATCCACGGCTCTGCGAGCAACTGCTCCCAGGCATCGGCGGAGCTGCTAACGTCGTCCGGCAACTGATAATCTGACATCAGCTTCTCAAAGACAGGCTGGCTGACGTTCTGCCGGACCACGGCAAGCCGCTTAATTGCCTCATGCCAGAAGTCGGCCTCGCGGTACGGGGTAACAAGACGGCGCTTGAATGCTTCGTGGATCCGCTGGCCTTCGGGAGACATCGGGCCGCTGAAGGGTACCTCCGCCATGATCTGATCCAGCTTGGCGCGGTCTTGCCCGATGTTCGCCTCCTCAGGGATGCCGACATTCGCCAGGTAGGAGACCGTGAACGCCAGCCACAGAGGATGTCCGCGGGTCAGTCGGACCAGTACCGCCTTCTCGTCGTCGCTGAGGGCCACCGCGATGCTGCTGTTCTGCAGATAGCGGGTGGCGGCATCTTGTGTAAACTCCCCCAGCGTGATCGTCTGCACTGGCAACCGCTGGTGAGGGTCCTCAAGCTCGTCCTTGATCGGATCATGGTGGTCGCTGCTATCCTCGGGCAGCGGTCGGCCGGACAGGATGAACAGCGTGCTGGGCAGTGCTTTCATCCACTGGGTCAGCGTGAGCAGCAGGTACATGCCGCGAATAGCCTCGACCGTGTCAAAGGAGATGACGATCGTCCGGCCCGTAGCTTTCACATACTGCGAATAGCAATCGATGAAGACCCGCTTAATGCGAGCAAGATGGCTGACGACGGCCTCGTGGGTCATGCGGGGCACACTGTAATCGGGCAGCCTGGAAAGATATTCCGTATATGGACCGAAGAAGAGGTCATCAGGGTCCAACTCGCGGGCTACCTTCACCTCAAGGTTCGAAAGAAGCCAGTATTCCGGGTCGTCTACGTCGATTGGCTCAATCCATAGCGTACGTTCGTCATTATTACGACCATCCGAAAGCGCCCGGACAAGCTGAGTCTTGCCACTCCCACCCGGCCCGTACAGCAGGACCGCCCGGCTGCTCTTCTCAGCGCGGACCTTTCTGACCTGAGCGAGGATGCTCTGCTCTTCAGGCTCGCGCCGAACGTAGTCCGGGAACGACACGCCATCGGCCATGTCACAACTCCTGCCGTGGTTCTGCGATGTCGGCCAGCTTATCGAGCAGCCCATCGGCAATGCTCAGGGTCCCAGCCAACTCGTCGTCTTCTCGTATCCGCCGGGCTCCGAAGCTCCGAAGCTCCGTCTCCGAATACGCGGACGACGGCTGAAGTGAGCCGAACATGCGCTGGGCCGACAGACACAGAGCAGATTCGATTTGCTCAGGCGAGGTAAGGCCAAGCGTAGTCGCCTCATGCCAGAGGCACTCGACCAGGCCGACGACCTGTTCTGTGCCGGTCTGGCCTTTTACCCATTCCTCCACATAGTTCCGGGCGCGCTGATGGGCGCCAATCTTGTCGGCATCCGATCTGTAGTAGTATCGGAACAATAGCCGACGTACCGTGCCGTCGAGCGCCTGCCACGGCTCATTCAGCGGCCGGGACAGAAGCGCGGTTCCGCTGATAGCTCTCCCTAGATCCTCCAGTTCCCACCCCGCTTGCTCTATGGCCGCGCTGAAGACCTGATCTTGAGTCAGGTGATATCTCAGGTGTGATTGCGTGAAAAATCGGTAAGGTGCCAGGACGCGCAGGGTATGCTCAAGCGCAACCATCCGGGGCTCAAGACGATCCGTGATACCCGGCATCAGGCTGTCCTGAGACAGCAGTCCTTTTTCTACATAAGGGTAGGCTAGCTGCGCGAAAACTGCCGTCTCAGCCGGGCGGTTATTCCGGACCCACTGATTGAGTCGCACCCACAGATCTTCCCTGATCCAGTTCAGGCTGGCCACTAGCAAAGCAGGCAAGCCCTCGCTCAAGTCCTGGACCAGAGCCGCCTGATGCATTCGATCGTACGGCGGGTACGACCTGCCCATCTGTTCTTCTAGATCGCGAAGCGAGTCTTCGATGACGATCTGCTTGAATTCGGTGAGCCGGACCGGTTCGAGGCGCGGTATCGGGGTCACCCCCCGCCACTCATCGTCGCGGCGACTGGCCACTATGAGAGCCAGCTTGACATTAACGTCACCACAGTTGCGCACGTCATCGTAAATCTGGCTGATACATGAGCGCAGCTTGGCCGCCGTTTTCCGGTCGAGCAGTTCCGCGCTGTCCAGCACGCAGAGGTGCTGGCGCCGGTTGCCGATTATCTCGTGAGCAATGCGAGCGAGACTGTTGGCCCCTGTCGCTACGGGCAGGTTCTTACCAAAAAGGTGCCCCAAGATCATGCGGACGTCGTTGCGCCATTCCGGCATCCACTCCCGCAGGTTCACCAGCCTGGTGGTCCAGGGTCGCTGCGGATGATTTGCGGCCTGCGTGGCAACCTCGCTAATGAAGTATGACTTGCCCAATTGCGGCGGCGCAATAACTAGCCAGAAATGCGAGCCGCCGAGGCTCTGCAATCCTTGGCTCACACGTTCTAGCTCGTCCTGTCTATTGCGGAACGCATACGTACTAAAAGCTGGTCGTGATTCGCGATCACCGGCCTCATCCCTCTCAACGGATGGAGGGAAGCGATGGGACAGTTCGGCCAGCTTATTCACCAGGCTATCCAGCTCGTCGAGCTGGAGCCAGTCATACGCGCTCATGAACCCCGCATCGCGATAAGAAACATCGCCGACAGCGAGGACGTAAACAAAGGGCCAGTCTGGCCCGCGATCCATCTCGTTGTCGCGGACTAAGGCGAAGTGGAGTTCCCGGCGGCACCACGGCGCCGCCTGAAAATTAGGCGACATGAGGGCCAGATAAGCCGTAGCATGATTCAGCATGGATTGCATCTGGTCGATAATGCGCGTCCCGCGGTGCTCTCGCCAGTTATAGACCGATATGTTATGGCTTTCAAGGGCGGCCACGACGGCGGCCGCTACCCCCCTGTCTTCATCGGCGTAGCTCAAGAAGATCAACCTCGCCTGCCCCCCTGGTGAAACGCCTAGCCTAACTGACCCATCATTACCACTGTCAACTATTATAGGATTTTAGCCCTGGCAACGATCCGGGATGTGTGGTCAAGGCAGCTCATTACCGTTTGTCGCATTATTCGCTTTTGGGTTAAAGGTCCGTTCTTTGACGCCAAGGCTAGCGCTGTAGCGGTGGCTAAATGACCTGGAAAACTAACAAAAGGCGCGCTGGCAAATCAGCATGCCAGTACACGCCATGAATGGAAGGGTACGCCGGTCAGTCGCTCGCTCTCGGCCCACAGACGGGTGTCCTCCTACTCGCCTGGCCGACCGGCAAGGCGAGAACTGCCCCCGCCGGGTCAGGTTTGGCGGACCCTCGCGGGTGCGGTGTCCGGTTCTGAGATCGGGATGGGAGCGGCGAGTGCCTGTCAGAGGCGCTCAGGCGCGGTGTGTGTCGCTGAGCGGAGGTCGCTGACCTGCATAGACGCGTGTCAACGGACCTTGCGTACCTCTGCGTGCCCTGTTCGGGACGAAGTGCTCATCAGACCGATCGCACCCATGCATGCTGACGCGTGCTGCCTGCACGCCTTCTGCGCCGAATACGTGTCGAAATCCTCGACCCGCTGGGATTGCGGTCCAGCTCAGAGCCGTGTTGCCTGCCCGTTTACAAGACGGCTGCCCTGCCTGCCGAACTGCACCGTCGTGAGAATCGTGCGTGACAGCCGGCTCTCGAGGCCGAGGGCCATCAATCTGGCAGCGGGAGAGGTGCCGGGAAGCCACCGGCCGTCTCTTGACTGGATTCTTGAGGGCAGGAACCGGTGCCCGCCGCCTGTCCTCCTGCAGTCGGCCTGCGGGAGCCAAGTTGGGAGCCATCATCCGCCGACGTCAGGCCACACCAAGCCCGCGTAAGCGTTCGATCTATATAGATAACCTGGGGCGAAGCGACTTTGAGCCACATGGAGCCGCAGCCGGATCCTCCTTCGCATCGAGGTGTCAGGATTCAAGAATCGCCTCAGCTGCAGGTAAGGCGCTGTCGAACAGCCTGTCCATCACCTCGGCACCGGATCGGATGACCGGCCGCAGCTCATGCCGGTACACCAGCTCCGTCGTCGCCGTCCGGTTATGCCCCGCCAACCGCGCGATCTCCTCGATCGGCACGCCATCCGCCGACATCAGCGACACGAATGTGTGCCGCAGGTCGCGGGGAGACCAGCCGCGACCCAGCCCGACAGCCTCCGTCACCTTGCGGAACTCGCGCCGCACGTTCGCTGCGTCCATCTGCGTGCCGAGCGACGTGCAGAACACCAGCCCGTGGTCCTGCCACGCGCTGCCCGCCAGGAGGCGATCCGCGGCCTGGTCCGCCCGCAGCTTCGCCAGCGCGTCCACGCCGATCTGCGGCAGCTTCAGCACCCGCCGGGACTTCAGGGTCTTGGTGTCACCGCCGTGACGCACGGCCCTGTACACCGCGACGGTCCCCGCGTCGAGATCCACCTCTGTCCACCGGAGCGCGCGGGCCTCCTCAGTGCGCAGCCCGATCACGACCGACAGCACCACATAGGCGTAAATCCTGGACTGCTCTGCCGCCGTGAGCACGTCGCGGGCCTGATCGAGGGTGAGCGACTTGCTGAGCCGCCCCTCTCGGCCCTTCGGTGTACCGACCAGGGCCGCCACATTCCTGCCGACCAGATCATGCGCCTCGGCGTGCCTGATCGCCCGCACCAGGGAGCCCCGCGCGATCTGCAGGTACCGGGTCGACAACCGGTCTGCCAGGGCCTCCAGCCCATCGCGGACGTCCCCGGCCGTCAGGTCCCGCAGCGACCGGGAGCCGATCTGCTCCAGCAGCGGCGCCGTCGCCTCCCGGTACACCGACCGGGTCCGCTCCGACCTGCCCGGCAGTCCGCCGTCCAGCCAGTCCTTCACCGCCTGCCGGACGGTGTACGTCCGCGAGGTATGCAGGCCCCGGTCCAGCTCCTCGTGCAGAGCCTTGAGCGCATCGCCAACTGCGGTCTTGGTGCTGCCCGAGACCTTGCGGCGGATGCGCTTGCCGTCCGGCCCGAAGCCGAGGCTGATCACGCCGCGCCAGCGTCCCTCGCAGCGCTGGTGATACCGGGCATCCTGACAAGGCGCGCCCTGGTGATCGAAGTACACGGAATCCTCGCCGCGGCCTCTGCGCTTGGCTCCCATGCCCGGGGAGTCTAATACTTAGGCTCCCGGTTTGGCTCCCGATGATCTGGCAACAATTGCTGATCATGGCTCTGATCTGGTGGTCAGGGGCGGGGTCGAACCGCCGACCTTCCGCTTTTCAGGGGTCCTATCACCCCTGAAACCATATTTCGAAGAGCATCCATAAGCCCAGCTCACCCGCATTGCCGCTGGTCAGCCAGTCTTATAGTCATCATAGCGACCGTGCCGCCGAGTACCGCATAGTTCCGTTTCGTCTGTGGGCTTTCTGTGGTGGCCTTCGCTCGGCCGCGGACTTGTGGGGAAATTGTGGGCCTCGCGGTAGCACGACGCATGCACGTTCATGAGCGCCACGACGCAGGTCTCCGACGTTCCCCTTGATCTCTTCCGACCTGCGTAGCCTGGGCGACTTCCCCACCTGTTAACTAACTAGGCGAGCCTGTGTCTCGCTAGTTCCGCTCGATCCAAGGTATCCCGTGCACAAATTCGTGCACGCTCACAGCGGCCGTGAGGTCCCACCTTCGCCCAGCGCCAGCACTGGGGAGCGGGCTGACCCATGACCCGTTGCCCGCCCTTGTAGCGGCGAGCCAGTCAATCTAGGGTGAGGAGGGCTAAGTGACTTCAAGTCGAGACAGCTCAGTTCGG
>OBLU010004116.1_pt1 | contig 13127 bp, 16 predicted proteins | sample 1518681 | NCBI WGS metagenome assembly OBLU01 (sample SAMEA3539304, study PRJEB22396) | soil metagenome | biome: tundra; feature: field; material: soil | place: USA | collected 2010-05 | depth 0.15 m | reverse complement strand
ACGCGATCAGCGTGCCCACGCCCTTGATCTGCTTCAGCAGCGCTGTCTGCGGGTAACGCTGCTGCGCGACGGCTTCGATCTGCTGGTTGTACTCGGTGATGCGCTCACTCAGCGATTCCAGGGCTTGCAACAGCGGTCCGAGCGCAGCTTGTAGCTCCCAGTCTCGAACGACGACAGGCAGCTTGCCGGAGACGTTGGAAGCGAATTCGCAGCAATGTCTACCGGCAAGCCGAAGCTCGACGCGCGTTACGCGACTCCTCTGGCTGGACGAAACAGCTCAGGCCGCTGCGAGCGTCTGATCTACAGCCGTGGACTGGAGAGTAATCACGATGGATGGTCGCAAACCGAAGTCACCCACATTGAAAGCACTGTTGGGTCATCCTGTCAGGACTCGCACCGAGCCGCTGAAGTTTCACGGTATTGCTCGTTGTCCGGTCAAGGTCCTGCGCACGAAGGAAGAACGTGCGGAGTGGAAGCGCATCGCGTCGATCTTAGGGCCAGCGGGAATGTGTACGCCTGCCGATCAAATGCTAATGACCATGTGGTGCGCCAACGTCGCCAGATGGTTGATCGCCAAGAGTGCTTTGAACGAGCGCCCTGTCGGACCATCGCATCCTTGCGCGCATCCCGATTGTCAGGAGCCGACGTGGGAGCGTTACTGTGTCGCCCACGGCGGTGCCAAGGCCAGCTTTGGACTTGTGGCAGCGGTGAAGGGAAAGTTGATCGAGAATCCGTTTTTGAAGATTGCAGAACGCTGCGAGACGCAGTTAATGCGGTTGGCGAATGAGTTTGGGCTGTCGCCCTTGGGACGGCAAAGACTGTGTATGCCGTTGTTGGGTGGAACTGCGCCAGCGCCGCACGCTGATGATCTGGACATTGCTGAGACGTTCTTCGAGGCTCCCCCGATGACGGCAAGGCTGTCCAGTAATACTCACAGCTCTGGGAACGGTTGAAGCGCCGCATCCACCACTTGCCGGAATTGCTGACCAGCGGTCTGGTGAATTCGCCGTGACACGGTATTGCGGTGCGGTTCGTCGAGCACTCCCAGCAAGGCTACGTCGATCTCTGATCTCTCATCCTTCTCGGCATCGGTCAGCCTGGTAATAGCCAGTTCCTGGGCTGACTCCACGCTTGCTGCTGCGATCATCCAAAGATGTGCTGAGCCTGGAGTAACAACGGAAATCAAGAAAAACTTCTCTTTAGGTTTCGGCATTTCACGTTCCTTTTCACGCTACGGTGTGGGCCGGGTGAGTGATCATGTCCGGCGTGACGGCAAGCTCACCTGTGGCCGCTTCGATTACGATCCGCCTCAGAGCCTGCTCGCATCGTCTGACATGTTTCAGGCCCGCTGCACTTACGTCGAGTCCACAGATCGACTCCAATAATTTAGCCGCCTGCGCCGCTGCTCGGTCATCGTCATTGAGCTGTTCCGGCTCCTGGGGCACGCACTTTGTCGGCGCTTTCCTGTGGCCGTTGCCTTGATTGAACCCGTTGCCATTGTTGCTGCGTTCGATGTGTCGTTGAACTGTAGAAGTAGCTACTCCAACGGCAAGGGCGACTCTACCCTCCAACGTCTTTCGCTTGCCACCACCATGATTGTTACGTCTCGGTGGATCGGGCAGGCTTTCCGGGTTAGCCAGCGCGTCAGTGATCTCGTCAGCGATCTCGGCTGATGTGCGGATGGCGTTCGCGGGCAATAGATCGCGATGCGCGTAGATGGTCTGCGGCGAGAGTCCGCTGGCCTCGGCTACCTGGCTCACCAGCGTGCGCCGCTTGGAGCCGCCTGGCACTCTCACGTTTGAAGGTGGCGTCGGCGCGATGAACTTCTGGCCTGCTTCAAGGGCCGCTACGGTTAGCGCGATGCGGGTACGCGCATCAGGAATGTGACGGCGGGCAAGATTCGCGGCGACAACGCGCGGACCGATTTCATCGGCACCGCAGCCCCAGAACTCGGTAACGCTTGGATCGGGTTCCCCGTCACGGCACAGCTCAATACCGAGTTCCTTCAGGGCGCGCGCACGATGGACGCCGTCAACGATGAGGATCGCGTTGTCGCGCGGGTCGCGCCAGATGGAAATCTTATTCAACAGCCCGTGTTCGCGGACTGAGTTAACCAGCTCTCGGTATTGTTCTGCTGGAAGTGAAGGAAAGACGAGCGCCGCTGCATGAACAGGAAGGTTGGCGCACATCTCCATGACGCAAGTCTAGCGAATGGTGTCAAGCGGCTCAAAATGAGACTCGGCGACTCGGCGGCTTCATAGAATGCCCCGCGCTTGCGCTACGCTGCCGCTGGTGAGGCTTTAAGGCTCCCGGACAGGCTGAGGGGCCGCCCGGCTCCTAGCGCGGCGGCAGAGTAACGGTTCTAACCATTTATAACCAGATCAGACCGATAAAACTAATTGACTTTAGGCGGATTGCCGGACTACGCTTCGCTTAGATCGCCAGAGATGGCGAACTTTCCGCTGCAGTACGAGAGAAGGGAAGGACCGCATGAATTCCGTAGAACTGCGTAGCCACGCAGAACGACTACTCACCAAAACACAATTCAGCCGGGAGGACACCGCTCGCGCTGAAGGCTTGCTGAAAGCCGCTGAGCTGGCGGCTGCTGCTGAGGGCCGCTCCCACAGCAACGGCGGCGATGGCCAGCCCAAGGCTGTCATCGAGATTCCAGACGGCTTCAAGCGGTGGCTTCGCACTGGCGTGGGATGGCCGGAGAAGCGTGACTCAATCGGCAGCGACAGCGGTTCGGGTGCGTATCCGGGCGGTACGGCACCCTTCACCCCTGTTGGGTTTGAAGCCTTGGTCTGGGAATCCATGCGCGGAATCGACGACATCTGGAACTCGGATGTCACCACGATCCGATTCACAGATCAGGCTGGACCAACAAGTTTTCCACTCTCTGATGACACGCAAAACAGCGCCGAGATCATCGGCCAAGGCGACGGGTCCGACCAGCAGGATGTACCGATTTCCGCTGTGGCGTTCAACACCTGCCCAACGTGGCGCTCGAAGGCGTGTCTCGTCTCCAACGAAACTTTGCAAGACAGCGGCATCGACATCGCGCGATTTCTGGCGCAGACGTTTGCCACGAGGTTCGCACGCGGCATCTCCCCAACCATCATCGCGAAAGTGCTGGTTGCCGCGTATGTAGCCGTCACAGCGGCAGGCGCGGGCAGCGCCGGGCAAACGATGCTTGGCCAGACCAGCGCGCAGACGAGCTTATCGTCTGACGATCTTGCAGCCGTGCTGTCATCGTGCGACAGCGCGATTTTGGACGCCGGGAGCTGGCTTATGTCGGCGTCCACCTTGGCTGCGATTTTTAGCTTGAGATCGAGTACCACGAACACGCTGATCTTCAAGGCTTATCGTGATCCGACTTCTGGCTGCTTCCAGCTTTTCGGCAAGGACGTGCGACTTTGCCCAAGCGTGGCGTCCATCGCCGCGTCAAACGTCCCTGTGCTGTTTGGCGACATGCGGCGAATCGGAATCCGGCTTGTTAGGAACGGTACCTATGCCATTCGTTCGGATCAGCGTTACGGCGAGTTCTACCAGACGTTTTTTGAATCGTTCACGCGAAGTGATAGCGCCGTTTTGTGGTACAGCTCGAATCCATCGACGCCAAATCCGTTCATCGCGGTGCGGTGCCACAGCTAAAGGAGAGCGACCATGTCACGATGGATTAAGCGGACGACAACCTATATCGCCGGGCCTGATGGTAAAGCGCACGCCACGGCGCGCACCGTAACTTTTCAAGATGGCCATGTCGAAGTCACGGCAGCGCGCGATCTCATCGACGTGGTGCTGGAGGAGAAACGGGCGCAAAGCTGCGCGTACGGCGAGTATCGCGCACCGACGAGCGGCCCGGCCACGCGGCGCACGCCCACTGAGATGAGGAACCGGGCTGCCGAGCTGGCCATCGAGCTGGGCTTGCAGCCGAAGCAGGAGCGCGCGAAGGCGAAGTACAAATGCGACTGTGATGAATGTCTCGCTGGCAACTGCGACGAATGCACTGACACCGAATGCGACGACGTGGCCTGTGCGGAGCAGGACTGTCCCAATCAGGAGCGGTCAGCTCGTCCGGCGCAAGGCAGAACGATTTTCCCGTACTCGCGCGAGGCGCTTCAACAGCAGCGTGAAATCGACGCACGGGTGTACGACATGCGCTTGCGAATGCGCTTGGCGGCGTCCGCGCGCTGATCGAGACGATTGTGACGGATGTGACTTCGTGCGCTTGACGGCCTCCTTAGCGCACGGAAGGGGCCGGGTGCTCGTGACTGCACCGGAGTTTGGACGTTTGTCTCCGACGACACCCGGGTCCTAAAGTTTTTCTGCTGCACGCCCTCCGGCGCGTCCCGTGTTCGCGGGGCAACGGGCAGAAAACCGGGCGGGGTGTTATTCACGTGGCACCCCGTCCGGCCTCCAAATCACAGTGTCGAGTTGCATCGCGGAGTAGCATGTATCGCAGATGCCGCCTGACGAAACGCCTCCACATCGGCTCGAAGAAGCGCCTCCGCCACGCCCACTCACGCCCGAAGAAGAAGCTGCCCTCGTCGCCATTAACAAGCTCCGCAAACGTATCCCCAAGTTTGCTGGCGTCGTGCCGGATGGCAAAGGCGGTTGGCTAGCACGAGTTAAAGAAAACGGGGAGTGGCGCACCGTCATGGAATGCGAAAGTGCCTCGCAAGCGTGGAACGCCTACCGCAAGGCGCGCCTTGTGCGTCGGGATCGCCCGGAGTCGGCAGCGAGGATCAACCAAATGCTGAGAATCAGCGAGAGCCTGCCCGTCATCTTTACGGAGCCCAGCCAGTCATTATTCAGATCGACGATGGATTTGCATTCGGAAAGCTGGCGGGACGCGTTGAACTACGCCGACGATTACGAGACAACCAAGCGGCGGTGATCCGCCGGGCCGTCTGTCCTTCGGCAACCGTCACTTCTTGCTTTTCTTTTTCTTCTTGTTGTCTGTGTGCGCCTTGCGCCACTCGTTGCCCTTGGTCCGCCACCAGCGTTGCTTAGCATCGGACTGAGCGGCGCGGGCGCAGGGTTCTGAGCAATGCTGTTGGTTCGATTTCTCGGCGAAGAAGTACGGCAAGGTCTTGCAGTCCTCGCGGCACGTCCGCGCAATATATGATCTCGCGTGAAAGTAAAGAAGCGCCTGTTGTAGCCCGTCCTGCGGCGGTGGGCCTTCCTCCAGCCTTCGCCTGAATACGCCTGGCTGAATCGATGGGTGCGCAGTGATGGCCCACACGCGCTCTCGCAGTCGGTATAGACGCCAATCCTTCAAGTCACTGCGCTTCATCTCCCATAGACGGCGTAGATCATTGCTCATGGCGATTAACGGCTGGAGCGACCACTTGCGGATTTCATCGGGGGAAATGTCGCCCTGCCTGAACTGGCGCGCCTGCTTCGCCCAGTAGCTATCGTCGGGATACGGTGCCGGGAAGAACTCGGGGAAGCGTTTCACCAGCCGCGCGGCACCGTCTACATCATCCTCGTGGCGCACTTGCATGTTCGCCAGTTCCACCAGGAAGTCACGAAGGCGCTTCGCGGCAATCGGGCGTAGGGCCTGCTCCCAGCGTTCCCGCATCACTTCCAGCTTGTGGACCTCGGGATCAAGCGGCTGCAGGCATTCGCAAGACGCCCCATCGAGATAGTGGATGTGCTGCTTTCCGCAGGCCGGGCACATTACTGCTAGATAGTTTTGCCCTTCGACTTGGAGTGACTTGTTGCTGGAGTAGTTTTCCGATTGACTATCCTGCATGACTAATCGAACATAACACCCGAACACAGGGATTTCAACTGAAATCACTTGCAAAGGAAGGTTTGAAATGGCGCTTGAGAAGCTCTACAGCGTGAAGGAAGCAGCCGAAGCGTTGCGCGTCTCGACTTGGACCATATGGGGGAAGCTGCGGCGCGGCGAGATCAGGCGAACCAAAATCGGCAAGGACAACGGTCGAACCGTGATTAGAGAGTCCGAACTGCAGCGGCTGATCCGGGACGCCAAATAAGAAAGCCTGCCGGTCAGGGCAGGCCAAGAAAGGAAACCAACATGGAAAGCGTAGAAGAGTACAAACCGCAAGACAATGCCCCACGTGCGCCCGAACACCAAAAACAAGAACGCAGCCTGCGTCAGCGTCTCAACCGCGCTTACAAGTCGCGTGGTGTCGCCTGCCGGTTGCGCACCGCTCGTGGCCGTCGCACCTTCCACGGTCATCGCGGCCACATCACTCTTCCCCTTGGACACTACCGCATCGACTCCACTGGTCGTGTTCTGGAACACGGCATCGACCTGAATGAGCTGGCGCTGTCGCTCGGGCTGGTCAAGCAGGCGGAACTGTTCGACGACAACCGCTCCAGCACGCTTGAGAAGTTCGGCGGCGATGCGGTAGTCGAGGACTCGCTGCGGGTGCAGTAAGAACAAGAGCCTGCCTCTGGGTAGCAGGGCAGGCTCTCTCAACCATTTTCAACCAGTCAGTCTGGAGTACGCCTTGAGTCTATCGCAGAGTGGCAACAAGGACGAGATTTTACGGGCTGTACGCCTGGTGCACGAGCCGGGCGCGGTCATCGAGCTGCGCATCCTTGGCGACACGCCGCGAGCTGGGTACTTCGACAATCCGGAACTGCTGGCGACTACAGCGGCACAATGTCCTGGACGCGCTGGCCTCTACATCACGCTGAATCCGGTTAATCCCGTCCTGCTGGCGCGCTCATCGAACCGCCTTGGCCATCCGAAGATGGCTACCGATGCGGACATTCTGCGTCGCCGGTGGCTGCCGGTTGACTTCGATCCAGTACGGCCTGCCGGAACCAGCTCCAGCGATCTTGAACATGAGGCAGCTTTCGAGCGGGCTCGTCAGTGTCGCGACTTCCTGGTCAGCCAAGGCTGGCCTGAGCCAACATTTGCAGACTCTGGCAATGGCGCACACCTGCTATTTCGAGTCGAACTATCCGCTGACGATGACGGCCTGGTTAAGCGTGCGCTCGCCAGCCTTGATACACGATTTTCAGACGACAAGGTGAAGGTGGATCGCAGTACGTTCAACCCATCGAGAATTTGGCGGCTGTATGGCACGCTGAATCGCAAAGGTGAGCCTTCGACAGAGCGTCCGCACCGGCTGTCTAGCATCGTTGCTGAAGGATCACAGGACCTAGTGTCAGCGCCGCTTTTGCAGGCGCTTGCTGGTCCACCTGAGCCGCAGCAGCAAGCGTCAGGTAATGCGTTGGACCTGGGTAGATGGCTTCAGAGGAAAGGAATTGAAGTCAGCAGGCAGAAGCCGTGGAACGGCGGCACCGAGTATGAGCTGACGGTTTGTCCTTTCAATCCCGAACACAAAAAGTCGGCACATGCGGAACAGCGTGGCAATGGCGCGATCAGCGCCGGATGCCATCACGCGCATTGCACCTGGCGCTGGAGCGATCTGTACGAGATGTTCTCGCAGGTCACGACGCCACCGGAATCAACGGCGTCCGCGTCAACAGGACCTAACGACTGGCCTGATCCCGAACCACTAGCTGGAGAGTTGCCGCCGGTGGACGATTTCGATTTAGACGTGCTTCCCGAATCGTTGCGGCCACTGGTAGAGGACACGAGCGAAAGGATGCAGGTGCCGTTTGACTATCCCGGAACTGTGAGCGTGCTGTGCGTGGCCGGAGCTACCAACCGACGAGCTTTGATTCAGCCTAAGTCCCTGGACACGTCATGGACGGAAGTCGCAAACCTTTGGGGCGCGCTCGTGGCTCCTCCGGGATTGATGAAGTCGCCGGTAGTTACTGCCATCACGTATCCGCTGCGGCAGATGGAAGCACTCTGGCGCGCTGAATTTGAAACAGCGGCGGAGGATTACCAGCAGGAGAAAGAAGAAGCCGAGCTACGGGTTGCCGCCTGGAAGGACCTGTACAAAGCAGCCGTGAAGGCTAAGGACCCTGTTGTACCGCCATGCCGTCCCGACAGCTCGATTGCCGCGCCGGTATGCCGCCGCCTGCTTACGACAGACGCGACGCTTGAAAGCCTGCACAAGTTGATGGTGGACAATCCGGCAGGAATCACGGTGGTCCGAGACGAGCTGACCGGCTGGCTGGTGCAACTCGACAAGTTTGGGCGAGAGGGTGAACGCGCCTTCTACTTGTCAGCCTGGAATGGAAGCACCGGACACACTATCGACCGCATTGGCCGTGGCAGCGTTTATGTGCCTGCCTGCTGTGTCTCGATCATGGGCGGCATCCAGCCTTCGCGACTACGCACCTACCTGGGTGATGCGCTGCGAGACGGACCGGCCAACGATGGACTGATCCAGCGATTTCAAGTTCTCGTCTATCCCGATCCCCCCGCAAGTTGGCGGTACGTTGACCGGCTGCCGAATTTCGTAGCCACGCAGACGGCGGAGGGGGTGTATCGCCGGTTGGTTGAGATCGACGTATCCCAGCCTGTCAAGCTGCGTTTCGCGCCAGACGCTCAGGACCTGTTCGTCGAATGGCTGAGTGAGCTGGAAACCGAGTTGCGAAACGATACGCTGCATCCCGCGCTGGTCAGCCATTTTGCGAAATACCGGAAACTCGTCCCCGTCCTGGCGCTGCTGTTCGAGCTGGTCGACAACCCGGAGCCGGAGAGCGTGTCGTTGAAGCACCTTCAGCAGGCAGCCGCATTCAGCGATTACCTGAAAAGCCATGCCCGCCGAATCTATGCGATGGACGTTCCCCTGGAAAAGCGTGCCGTGCTCAACCTCGCACATCGCCTCGCCAACGGCTGGAAGCACGAAGCCGGAATCTTCACCATCAGGGATGTGGAAAGACACAACTGGTCACTTTTGACGGAGCCGGAGGCCGTCAGGAAAGCAGCTTCCATGCTCGAAAGTGCTGGGTGGTTGCGCCGGGAAAAGGCCAGTCAGGGGATGGGCCGCCCCTCCGAAATGTATCGGATCAACCCGAAGATCAGGGGGGCAAAGTGAAGTCGAAATGGCTTAACCGGGTTCCGGCAGAGCCTACTGCCGACCCGCCAATCTTGGGAGACGCGCTACGGAAAGAGGTGCCAAAAGTGCCAAAAGTCGAAGAGCAGGGTACTTTTGGCACTTTTGGCACTGCTTTTCCGAAGGAGTGTCCCAAGAAAACGGACACCAAGCGGACTTCTGGCAGTTTTGGCAGGGCTTTTCAGGGGGACGGTTCCAAGAAAGAGGATGCAGAGCTGGTCGTCCTCGTGGACGTTCCCTGCACCTGCGCTGAGAAACCCTATCCCCATTTCCGCCATCGCGACGGCACCGGACCGGCTTCCGGCAAGGGGCCACAAGAGTGGCGGAAGGCTGGCGCGCTATGACCTTCATCTATTGGGACCCTCACCAGGGGCGGTACCGAATCAGGCGCGCTTACGAGCCCGAATGGGTGGAGGAGTTCAAAGACCTGATTCCTTACCGGGATCGGAAGTGGGACAAGCAGACCAAGACCTGGTTGTTCGCGGAACGCTGGGCCGCGCCGGTACAGACGCTTTGTGAGGACTGGGATGACGATGTCAGCTTTTCCAGTAGGCAAGAACAAGAAGAAGCCGCACGTGAGCGCACACAAGGCTCCCGTGAGCGCACACAATCGTTTCCCAAACTCAGCACAGCCGATCAGCACGCTATTGAGTTCTTCAAGAGCCTAGACCTCAAAGCTGTGGATGCCGCCTACAAGAGCCGCGCCTTACGCCTGCATCCCGATGTTGGCGGCGACAACAGGAGTATGCAGCAGCTCAATGACGCCTATCGAGTGTTAAGGGCGTTGCTGTCGAAAGAGAGGAACTGATCCATGAACCCGCAACCACGTAGAGCAACCGCGCCGCGCCGTGACTTTGCCGCCATGGTGCAAACCACCGGCAATCACCTGCCTAACCGCTATGTGATCTACGGTCCTTCCGGTGTCGGCAAAACCAGTTTGGCGGCGCAGATGCCGAGTCCACTGTTTCTCCAGATGGCCGGTGAAACCGGATTGGAAACTCTCGTCAGCGCCGGGCAGCTACCCGAGACGGCACATCTGCCGGAAACCAACGACTGGAACGAGTTGATGGGCGCGCTTTCATGGGTGCTTGAGTCCGATCCTGCCTACAAGACGTTGGTGATCGATGCGCTGAATGGCGCTGAGCGCCTGTGCCACGAATACGTCTGTCACCGCGACTTTAACGATGACTGGACGGACCATGGCTTTATGGGTTACCAGCGTGGCTATGAAATCGCGTTGGCGGACTGGCGGCTCCTGCTGGCTCAGTTGGACGCTATCCGGCTGAAGCACAAGACGACCATCGTCCTTCTCAGCCACGCCAAAATCTCCACTTTCAAGAATCCCGAAGGTGCGGACTTCGACCGCTACCAGCCGGATGTCACACCCAAGACGTGGGCGCTTACCCACAAGTGGTCTGATGCCGTGTTGTTCTGGAACTACGAAGCACAGGTTGCTCAGGTACAAGAGCGCAAAGCTGGTAAGAAGGGCAAGCTGATCGGGCAGAACCGCGTTCTCTACTGCCAGAGTGCAGGCGCTTATGACGCCAAAAATCGCCTTGGACTGCCGCCCGAGATCGACATGGGCACCAATCCACTCGAAAGCTGGGCCGCGCTGAAGGCTGCAATCGTTATGGCCCGCAAGCCGACACCATCACCACAACCACAACCAGAAATTCAACCAGAGACTGGAGGAGTGCAATGAGCGTTTTTTACGATGAAGGAGTCTACACCGGTGAAATTCTCGAACAGGCCATGACGACCGCTGCTAGCAGTGGGAACCCGCAGTTCGCTCTGCGGTTCCTGGTCCTGAGCTACGCCGATGGCGAGCCGGTTACCAAGCAGTACGAGCGGAAGTTCTTCCGCACCATCACCGAGAAAACTGCAAGCTATTTTCAGCAGGACCTCGATCTGCTTGGTTTCACCGGCACTACAGTAGAGCAGCTCGATCCGAACGTCGCAGGCTTCCAGGACTTCACCGGCAAGCAGATGAATTTCTACTGCAGCCATGAGGACACCCAGGACCACAAGACGCGCGAACGTTGGTCTATCGCACGTGGCGTGAAACCCATTCAGGGCGATCCCGTTCCAGCGTCAGATTACCGGCGTCTGAATACGCTGCTGGGTTTCAAGGCAGCGGCAAAACCGGCAGCGGTGGCAGTTCCGGCAGGATCGGAGCCGCTGGAGATCACCGACGAAGACGTACCGTTCTGATCCAACCAATCGGGCCGCTCCCCAAGAGCGGCCCTTTAGCTCCCACATCCTGTTGAGCGGTAAACATGCGCGAGAAATTCCACCCCGTGTTGCTGGCTGTCAAGGAGACGCCGAAGAATGAGCTTCCGATCCTGGTTAGCGAACTCACGGAATTGTTAAGCCTGGCCGTGGCGCGGTTGGCGGCACCGGCAGTTCAACCGGAGCCGGACACGCTGCTGGACGTAGAAGAAGCGGCTCACCGTCTACATGTGAGCGAGGACTATCTGTATCACCATCATCCGCAGTTCGCCTTCACCCGGAGAGTGGGACGCAAACTGCTGTTTTCCGCTTCTGGGATCGAAGCATACATTAGCAAGCAAGGCGGCTTGACAACATGGCGGCATGGCGCTAGGTTGGGAGCAGGAGGCCGCAATGAAACAAGAACGGCAAGAACAACCCGCAGACGCAGTCGTAAAGATCACGCTGAGGTTGCCGCGCGATCTATGGACACGACTGAAGCACCGAGCGATTGACGACGATCTCACCATCCAGGAGATGACGATCCGGTCGCTGGAAGCCTACCTCGCAGCCACACCCAAGAAAAGAGGCCGCCCATGAAAAGGCGGGGTTCAGGCAGCATCTACCAGCGTGACGCCACGTCGGTTTGGTGGTGCGTGTACCATCTGCGCGGCAAACGTTACCGTGAATCCACCGGCGAGACGGACGAGAAGGCGGCGCAGAAGTACCTTGATCGGCGGCTGATGGAGGTTGGAGCAGACCTGATCGGTTGTCGCAAATTCATCGCCCCGGCCCAGGAGAAGCTACTCGTCAGTGATCTGCTCGACGCCTTGGCCGCCGACTACGAATTACGCGGCAAGCTCAGCGCGCCGGTCCGCAGTCACCTGAAACACATGTACCAAGCCTTCGGGGACCTGCCTGCCATGCAGCTCACGGCCGAAGCGGTCGATGAGTACATCCTTGCCCGGCAGAAGGAACTCGTGAAGTCCGCCACGATCAACCGCGCCACGCAGTTACTTCGGCAGAGCTACACGCTAGCCATTCAACGCAGGCACCTCTTGAGCGCGCCCTTTGTCCGTCATCTCTCCGAGAAAGGAAACGCGCGCAAGGGCTTCTTCGAAGAAGAACAGTTCCGCGATGTGTGCGGACGCCTTCCGCAAGATTTGGCGGACCTCGCACTGTTCGGCTATTTGTCCGGCTGGCGCGCGGGTGAATCAGCAACGCTGGGCTGGGACGATATCGAGGAAGATATTGCCAAGCTCCGCGCACAGCATTCTAAGACGGGTGAGGCTCGGCAGATCGTCCTGGTCGGCGAACTAGCCGAGTTGATCGAACGTCGTAAAGTCGCGCGCCGAGTGACTACCCCTACTGGCGTCATGATCGCCGATCTCATCTTTCACGAGGAAGGGAAGCCTATCGGCGACTTTCGCAAGCCGTGGCAGTTAGCCTGTTGCGCCGCTGGCGTCGGCAAGTTCATTTGCCGGAGCTGTGAGTGCACGCTGGTCTTTCATGATGGGATGAGTTGGGACGCCGCCCGCAGGTGCGCGGCGTGCGGGACCGATGACGCGAAGTACATCGGCAAGCTGTTCCATGATTTCCGGCGTACGGCGGTACGCAACATGGTCCGTTCCGGCGTGCACGAGAGAGTGGCCATGAGCATGAGCGGCCACAAGACGAGGAGCATCTTTGATCGCTACAACATCGTGTCTGAAGGCGATCTCCGCGAGGCCGCGCTAAAGGTGCAGGATTACCTGAAACAGAAGAAGCAGAAGGTGACCAGCATCAGCGCCAAGAAAGCAGGCGGGATTTGAGAACCGCCACAGTTTCGCCACAGTCGAGCCACATTGCCGTTGTGACGGCTTGCTGGCTCCTGCGGAAGTTATTCAACTGTATGGGAGTTAGTTGGTTGCGGGGGGTGGATTTGAACCACCGACCTTTGGGTTATGAGCCCAACGA
>OBLU010004115.1_pt1 | contig 13127 bp, 14 predicted proteins | sample 1518681 | NCBI WGS metagenome assembly OBLU01 (sample SAMEA3539304, study PRJEB22396) | soil metagenome | biome: tundra; feature: field; material: soil | place: USA | collected 2010-05 | depth 0.15 m | reverse complement strand
TAGAGCGGCGGCTTTGCAAGCCGTAGGCCGAGGGTTCGAGTCCCTTCACCTCCACTGAGGAAGTCACGCGCCGTCTGTCACGTCGCCAAGCCGTCCATGTCATGCAGGTGGCGTAGGCCCGACGCCGTCGGTCATCCACGCGCGTCGCTACAAGCGAGTGAGTCGCCAGATCGCCGACGGGCCTCGGAGATCACGTGCCGCCCGAACGGCGACGTCCAGGTTGTGACCATCCAGGTCGACGTGGAGAATGCCGATCCGCTCATGCGTCGCGATGTCTGACGAAAGTGCCCCGACGTGAAGCTGGGCTGTCAGGGGTAGGCCGGGCCACCCCACGACGTCGGGGCTGCCGGTGGCCTGTAGGGCGATGGAGGTGCCCCAGTGGTCGACGACATGCCCGACGACAAGGCCAGGAGCGACCACGGGGACCTTCGCCATGGCGGCGAACGCCGCTTGCGTCAGCTTCACGGCGGACCTCAGGACGGCAGTGATCGGACTCGAGGTCTGTTGACCGAGCACCGCACCGACGAGGGTCACCTTCTTGCCGTCCACCGTGTTCTGCGCTTCGAAGAGGAAGCAGCCGCCTGCGGCTGTATCGGTGCCGGTCTTGATGCCCACGATTCCGTAGTGACCGAGGTCGTAGTCGAAATTGACCACCTTGCCCGCGACGGGAAGGGTGACCTGGCCCATGTCCACCACCTGGGCGAAGGCCGGTAGCGCCATGGCGGCCTCTCCCAAGCGGATGAGGTCGCCGGCGGTGCTCTCAGATCCCGGGTCCAAGCCGCTCACGTCGACGAAGTGCGTTGAAGTGAGCCCGAGTCGTTGCGCTGCGCTGTTCATCTTGGCCACGAACGCGCCGGTACCACCGGCGTCCCAGTCGGCGAGCAGGATGGCGATGTTGTTGCCCGATGGAATAAGAAGGCCTTCGAGAGCTTCGAGCTCGGTGAGACTTTCTCCGGCAGCCACCTGTACCACCGACTGCTGTGTGGCCAATCCGGATTCATACGCGTCAACGGTCGCCTGATCGACCGGGATTGCCGGTCCGGCGGTACCGGGACTGAGGGGGTGATCCGTGAGCACGACATACGCCGTCATGACCTTGGTGATGCTGGCGATAGGCACGGGTTGCGTGCTCCCGACCTGACCGAGACTTCCCATGCCCTCCATCGTCAATGCCGCCGAACCGGTGGTGGGCCACGGCAACGAAGGGGAACTACCGGGGAGGTGCAGGGAATCGGACAGGCTGGTGTGGAATACCGGAGGGGGGATCGGGCGCGACCACTCGTAGCCTGCGCCGGCCCCGATTGCGGCGAGAAGGAGGGTCAGCGTTGCGACAACGGCGTACCGCCGGGCGCGGCCGGATCTCCGACGCGTCGTAGCTCCGACCGCGTCGGCCCTGACGGCGACCCGCCCACCAAGGTCTCCGATTCCGTCGGCGGCCGGACCTCGCTTGCGACGATGAGTGGATGACCGCGCCGCGTGCTTAGGAGGCATCGGTGGTCATGGCATGGTGAGTCCGACTGGTCGCGTCGACTCGCGTGACGATCAGCCTCAGGCCCATGTGGATGTTCGCGTTGCGAGTCAAGCGGTCGACCGTATTCGGCCGGACGCATCGAGGGGGTGATCGGAAGGCGCGGTGTCCATCCGGCGCATTCTTACCTACCGATGATCCCGCGTCGGCTGCGGGCCGGCCATCGTGCGGGCCCAGGCGCGGATTTTGGCCGTCACGTACGCTGCGAGCCCATGACCCGGCCTGCAACAGGCATCTCTCCCAGCGGCCTCTTGCACGGGAAGGTCTGCATCGTGTCGGGCGTCGGTCCCGGCTTGGGTCGTCAAGCGGCACGCGCCCTCGCCACGCATGGTGCGCATCTCGTACTGGCCGCTCGTCGGCAATCCTCGCTGAGCGAGGTGGCGAGCGAGGTCCGGGAAATGGGCGCCCGCGCCCTCACGGTGCCCACTGACATCACAGATCCTGAGCAATGTGCACACTTGATCACCCGTGCCACTGAGGAGTTCGGGGGCGTCGACGTGCTTGTCAACAATGCGTTCCGCTTTGATGCCTTCCAGAGCTTCGAGACGGTGGACTTGGCTCTCTGGCGAAAGATCATGGACGTCAATCTCTTCGGGTCGCTGCAGATGACCAGGGCGGCACTCCCCGCCATGAAGGAAAAAGGGGGTGGATCCGTCGTCATGGTGGCGTCAATGGTGGCGCGGCGACCCCAACCCCTCCAAGGGGGATACGCCATCTCGAAAGGGGCGCTCTTGACTGCCACGAGGGTGCTCGCCTTCGAGCTCGGTCCTTCGGGCGTACGCGTGAACGCCGTGGTGCCCGGATGGATGTCGGGCCCATCGGTGGATGTCTACGTGCAGATGACCTCAGAGGCTCGTGGCGTATCTGCACACGCGATCATCGACGAACTCAACGCTCGGGTCCCTCTCGGGCGTATACCGAGCGACCAAGAGGTGGCCGGATCAATCGTCTACCTGGCCTCCGATTTGTCCTCGGCCATGACCGGCCAGGCCATCGACACCAACGGGGGCGAGATCTTCACCTGAGGGTCTCAGCGGAGCGGCGACCACTCCGTCGGTTCCAACAGCGCGGCGATATACGAACGTTCGGTGGCGCGAGCCTGTTCGCGCCACGCCGCGAGGTCGCGAAACCCACGGGTGTCGCCGACCGCCGCAGTGAACGACGAAAGGTCCGCGAAGGCCCATTGGACGAGGACTTCGGACTCGTCGCGCAAGAGGACCTCGTACGCCCCATGGAGCTGCATGCCTCGTCCGGCTCCCTTGATGCCCGTGGCAGCCGCCCTCAGCGATTCGAGGTACGTCGGGGCCGAACCAGCAGGGACGCCGATCGTCTCTTGGAGGACGAACGGCGCCTGGCGTCCTTCTTCGATGATCTGGTCGAGCGTGGGCGTTCCCTCCCACGGCTTGAGCAGACGATCGAACCCTCCGCTGCGGTACTGCTCTTGACCTTCGGGATGGTCGAACATCAAGTTGGTCTTGGTGAAGTGCTCGATGAACCAGTCCCAACTGGTCATCTCCCATTGACCGACGACTTGGATCCAACGACCGGTCGTCCAGTTCACCACCCACTTGCCGAGGTTGCGCATCTGCGAGCCAGGAACGTTGGTGCGTTCGGTCACGGCTTTACCGACTTTGTCGAGGTAGGCCAATGCTTTCTCTCGAACGATCGAAGCGTCGATGGTCTCGTGGTAGTAGATCGGCATCCGTTGCAGCCTCCTCATGGTGGGCCCGTTGCGGTGATGGGCAGAGAAGCAGGGGACCAGGCGCGTCGCAGCCCCGAGGCTTCATGCGCACAGGAGGTTTTCACATGCGGGCAGCTCGTGCTCGCGGCACACCCATGGGTGCGGGTCACCTCATCCTGAAGAGGGACTTCTATGGTCGGGCTGCCCGGATTTGAACCGGGGACCTCTGCGTCCCGAACGCAGCGCGCTAACCAAGCTGCGCCACAGCCCGTCCACCTCCCGAAGGAAGCAGGCCAGTCACCTTAGCCTTCTGAGTCCGGTGGACTTTCGGCGTCCGGTGCGGAGGGGGCCGGACCGAGCGACGTGGCCACCACCTGGGCCACCCGGCGCTTGTCCATCTCGACCACGCGCAGGTCCCAATCGCCCACCCGGACCTGTTCGCCCTCGGTCGGGATGTGGTCGAAGAGGGCAAAGAGGAGTCCGCCCAGTGTCACGTACTCGCCTTCGGGCAGATCCATCCCGAGGCGCTCACGGACGACGTCGACGTTGGTCTGGCCGTCGATGAGCCAGCGTGTGCCGTCGACCCGGACGATCATCGGCTCTTCAGCCTCATCGAATTCGTCGTGCAGGTCGCCCACCAAGGGTTCGAGGAGGTCCTTGACGGTGAGGATCCCGGCCACGCTGCCGTACTCGTCCACCACCACGGCCACGGCCCGGTGGTGTTTGCGCATGTCGGCCAGGGCTTCGAGAACGCCCAACGACTCGGGAACGAGATACGGCTGACGCACCTTGCGGGAGATCTCCAGTGGACTGGGGTCGGTGGCGTCGCGGCTCGACGGGCCGTCCTTCCCGGTCCGGAAGATGTCGTTGACGAAGAGGATGCCGATCAGGTCGTCGAGGTCATCGTGGACCACCGGGAAGCAACTGTGGCCCGAGGTGCGCACGGCGCGGGCGATGTCGTCTGCCTGGACGGGAATGGTCAGGAAGGTCACGTCGACCCGTGGGGTCATGACCTCGCGCACGTCCATGTCCCGCAGGTCGGACAGGGCCTCAATGATGATCCGCTCCTGCTCGGAGGCCTCAGCGTCCTTGGGGGACTGCGACACCTTCGCCCGCCGCTCCGCGTCTGTCATCCGGCGCCAGGGCCGACGAGCTCGGCGGGGCGGATCAACTGCAGGCTGCGTCTCCCGAGGGGTCGACACGGGGTGTCGGATCAGCTCGTCGGTGCGTTGCCCGCCTGGAGCTGGGGTCCGGCGCCCACCAGCACGGGCACAGGCGTGTAGGAATCGTCGGCGTAGGTCCCGTCGTCGAGGAGGGCGTTGACCGCTCGCCGCAAGCGCAGGGGGTCGAGAGGCTTGACCAGCCACCCTTCGGCACCGGACCGCCGGGCAAGGAAGACGTCGGGCCGCCGGTCCAGCAACATGAGCACGGCAACGTGGTCCAGCGCGTCATAGGACTCCTGCAGCCGCAGCTCGTGACACACGGCCATGCCGCCCATGTTGCCCATCTGCATGTCGACGATGACCAGATCGGGCGACTCTTGCGTCACGAAGGCCACCACCTCAGGTCCTGAGGTCACGGCATGAACTGTCACGTCGGGGCCGCTGATGACTGCCTCGATCTCCCGACGGAGCGTGGGCGCATCGCTGGCGACCAGAATGGTCTGCACGGGCGCAGACTATCGGACCGCACGCAGGGTGCGGTAGCTGGGCCCGAGCCGGTCGTCCGGCCGTCACGCAGGCGTCACGGTCCTGGGCGGCGGTCCACCCACCGAGCCATCCGACGGTCAGCCGAACAACACGTCCGCCGCGCGCTGGAGCCCACCGAGGTCGTGCACGTCCTGACCGAAGAGCGGGATCCGCCCCACCACGGCCGGTTCCACCTCGGCCGCCAGCGCGGCGTAGGAGCCCTCCTCGCGCCGGGCGGCGTCGTTCAATGTGTCCAGGTTCGCTTCGAGCGCGCCCAAGGGCCCCGAGGGGCCGGCGGGGGAAGGAGCGACTGGGGGTCCGAAGCGGGGATGGATGCGGTTGACGATCAGCGCGGCGGGCGCGATCTCGCGCTCCGCCAGCTTCTCCGCGAAGAACGTGGCCTCGGCAATGGCGTCGGGCCGGGCCGATGTCACCAGCACGTACGCCGTCGTGGGATCGGCCAGGAGCTCGCGTACGGCCCCGGCCCGGGTCCGGAAGCCCTCTTCCATGCCCTCGAACGCCTGGAAGAAGGCCACCGCGTCCTGCACGATCTCGGCCCCGGCCACCTTCGACAACGTGCGCAGGAGGGCCTGAGTGGCCAGACCCACCGCCCGCAACGACACGCGCGTGGGAAAGAGCAAGGCGCGAAAGATGCGGTTCTCGAGGAATCGGGTCAGCCGGCGTGGTGCATCGAGCAGGTCGAGCGCGTTGCGGGTGGGAGGCGTGTCGACCACCACGACGTCGAACGCACCCGACTCGACCAACTCGTTGAGCTTTTCCATGGCCATGTACTCCTGGGTGCCCGACAAGGCACTGGCCAGGTTCTGGTACAGCCGATTGGCCAGAATGCCCTGCGCCTGCTCGGGGGTGCGGGAGTAGGTGTGGATCAGGTCGTCGAACGTCCCCTTGGTGTCCAGCATCAGCGCATGGAGATGCCCCGGCCAGTCGCCTTCGACCTCGGTCGGGGTGTTGGCAAGGGTCTGCACGCCCAACGAGTCGGCCAGCCGGCGTGCCGGGTCCACGGTGACCACGCAGGCCCGCCGTCCCGCGCGCGCCGCTGCCAGGGCGAAGATGGCGGAGACGGTGGTCTTGCCCACGCCGCCCGAACCGCAGCACACGATCACGCTGCGTTCGGTGACCAACGCGTTCAGCCTGCGTGCCGCGTCACTCATGGGACCGGGACCTCAGGGGCGAGTTGGCCGATGGCGTGGGCCAGGGCCGCTGCCAACCGGTCCGTCTCGGCCAGCCCGATGGCCTCGGTCTCCATCCGTGGCACGAGGAGCTGCGGCAGGGGAAGGTCCCGGGCCAGGCGCTCTATCTGGGAGGCCGAAAGCGCGTGGCGCTGGAGGCGGAAGACCCGCGCCTCTTCCAGGGCGGCGAGGAAGGTCGGGTCGATGTCGAGCCCGACCGCGGCCTCCTGGGCCGACCGCTCGAGACCGACCGGGTCGGGGTCTGTGGCGTTGACGATCACCGGGCCCAGCTGGACGCCGGCCTTGTCCTCCAGCGTGAAGGCAGACTCGACCGTCTCGCTCACCGGCATCTCCTCGGGGAGCGTGACCAACATCACCCGGCAACGAGACGGGTCGGCCAAGAGGTCGACCACGTCGCTGGCCTGGGTGCGGAGCGGTCCGCCCCGGGCGGCACTGACGAGCCCGCTCGCCGAGGTGAGAAAGGTGATGGCATGGCCGGTTGCGGGCGCATCGACCACGATCAGGTCAGCGACCTCCTCGCGTTCGAGCTGTTTGATCTTGCCCAGCACGAGCACGTCGCGGATACCGGGAATGGCGGTCGAGACGACGTCGACCACCCCGGAGCTGACCAGCCGTTTGGAGACCCGCCGCAGCCCGTGGTCTTCGAGGTATTCGACCAACGCGTCGTCAGGCGTGATCCGTCGGGCCCGCACGGCCCCCTGCTCAGGGCCGTGGGCCGGCTGGAGCTCCATCTCTTCGTAACCCAGGTCCTGGTCCAGGTCGAAGGCTCCCGTGATGCCGGATTTCCCTTCCAATTCCACGATGAGCACCGAGCGGCCGGTCTGCGAAGCCATCCGGGCCAGAGCGGCTGCCATCGTCGTTTTCCCGACGCCTCCCTTGCCGGCCACGATCAGAACGTGGCTTTGCGCGCAGAAAATCCCCACGTCCATGTCCGGCCGAGCGTAGTTGGGGCTTTGGCCCCAGGGAGCGCTGATGAACTAAAGATCCAGTTCAGAGCCCTTGATGCTGTGGCACCCCGGCAGTATGTTGACGAGCGGGGGGTACGAAGTACCCATTCTGGGGGTCACATGCGCCAAGGACTAGACACGTGGCAGGTCAAAGCAGCCTGTCGGGGACCGCAAGCGTCGGCGTTCTTTCCGCCGTCTCACGCTGAACGTAAGGAAGAGAAGGCTGCACGGGAGCTCCGGGCCAAGGAGATCTGCCACCAGTGTCACGTGCGGGGGGACTGTCTCGAATACGCCATCCGCATTCGGGAGCCCCATGGCATATGGGGCGGTCTCAACGAGGTGGAGCGCAAGCTGGTGCTCGACCGCCGGGCCAGCTGAGACCAGCCCCTGACTGACCCTCGTAGAGAGGGTTCTTACCCCGCCTGGCGGATCTTCATCTTGGCGTCGGCTGCCCTCACCCCGCGGGCGCTGCAGACGGCGGCCGGCCGTTCGCCGGTCACCGTGCAGATCGCAGCCGTGATCTCGTTCGCCGAAGCCATGATGGCCTGGGTGACGGGGCTGGCGGGGTACGCCAGGTCGTCGGCGATCTGGGATTGGGAGAGACCGTCGAGGACGGTGGGTGAGAAGCTCGATCCAACCAGCGCGTAGTGGTTGGCGATATCGAGCAGCGGAAACGTCTTGGCGGAGGTGTCGTAGACCGCGACCGATGCCGACTGTCGGGCGGTGGGAGCTTGCAATGCCGTGTAGCCGCCCCCGGTCGGGTCGAGCGAGCTGTAGCGCTCGTCTGCTTGCAGGTCGACCCAGACGCTGGAGTACTTGGCATGCCAGAACGTGAATGTCGCGGTGTTGGAGAAGGCCACCGAGGAGCTTGACTGCATGAGGCCGAGTTGGGTGAATGCGCCGAACCGGGCCAACGCGATGACGACGGGCCAGCGCTCGGCTGCGGCGTATGGCGCGAACTCCGCGCCATAGAAGAAGACGACCGGCCGGGCGCCGGCTCCCTGCGTCGAGCTTTCCCAGAGGGACGCGTTGCCCGTCGCCGTGGGCGGGGTGATCGGGTTGTCGGGCGATGTGACCCCCACTCCGTTGGTGGTGGCGGCAGGGATGTGGGAGAGGGCCGCAATCACGGAGGTGGGGGCGGGTGTGACGGTTTCCGTGTCCGAGGTGTCGTCCGTCTGATTGGCATTGCGGATCACGATGAGCGCGCCCACCAGAATGATGGCGAGCACGATAAGCCCCAAGGCGACGTAACGCCGGGGGATCGTGTGCACGACGGGCGACTCCGCCTGCTCGGGGGCGTCGAGACTCATGGGAGGCATCAGCGTAGACGAGGGTTTTGGTCCTTCTGGGGGCGCTCCGCCGTGGGCCAGTAGCCTCGCCATGTGTCTTCTTCCCCTCCCGAGCGCGCCGCCCCTCCGGGTGCAGTTGCTGCCCGCGTGCCTACCGACGAGGTGGTGATCCGACCCGCGGCAACCATCATGCTGGTGCGCGACGCGGCCAATCCGGAGAGCGGCGACAGTGCGCTCGAGGTGCTGATGGTCCGGCGCAACCTGCAGTCCGACTTCGTCGGCGGTGCCTACGTGTTTCCAGGCGGCGCGGTGGATCCACTCGACGGGGGCCCGGAGGCCGAGGCGCTGTCGCAGGGTCGGGGCGACCTGGAGGCCAGCATCTTGCTGGGCCTCGAGAGTGGAGGCCTGGCCTACTGGGTGGCGGCGTTGCGTGAGACATTCGAGGAGGCGGGGCTCCTGCTGGCCACACGCCCGGCGGGCCCGCCGTTACTGGCCGGCGACGAGGAGGAAGAGGCCCGCTTCGTGGCCGAGCGTGCCTTGGTCAACAAGGGGAGACGGCGCTTCCTCGACCTCTGTCGCGACGAGAAGCTGCATCTCCTGGCAGGCGACGTCCACTACTTCGCCCACTGGATCACTCCGCGAGGAGCACCGCGCCGTTACGACACCCGGTTCTTCGTGGCTGCCGCCCCGCCGGGACAACAGGCGGCCCACGACGCCGGGGAGACCATTGCCGAGACGTGGATCTCGCCGCGTCTTGCACTGGAGGGTCATCGCAGGGGTGTCTTCGAGTTGATCTTCCCGACCATCCGCAACCTCCAGGCCATCAGCCGTTTCGCCACGAGCGCCGAGCTGCTGGAGGCGGCCGAGCAGGCATCGCGCTCCGTCCCCACCATTGAACCCCGGGTGATTGCCGACGGGGACGGCGTCGGGAACGGGGTGCGGATCGTGCTGCCGGGCGATGAAGGCTATGACGACGTGCGCGCCGGCGACGACAGCGCACTGACCGGCGCCACCGGCGACTTCAACGAGGCCATACGGGCCGTCTCCCGCGCCGCCAATTCCGAGGGCTCTGCGTGATCCCGCCCGTGCCCGATACACGGCGTGGGACCGGCGGCCGTACCCCGGGAGCCGGTGGTGCTGGACCCGGTTTCGGGCCTCCTGCGGCTGACCGCCCCCAATCCCGGGCTGATGACCGGCCCGGGAACGAACAGTTACGTGCTCGGCCGCTCCGAGGTGGCCGTAATCGATCCCGGGCCTGACGACGAGGGTCACCGGGCCGCGCTGCTGGCTGCCATCGCCGCCCGCGGCACGCTCCGCTGGATACTGGTCACCCACACCCACCGGGATCACGCCCCTGGTGCCGCCAAATTGGCGGAAGCCACCGGCGCCCGGACGGTGGGCTTCGCGACCTCGACCCGCCGATCGACCGGTTGGCCCCGGGGCACGGCCGGCTCATGGAAGACGTCCGCGGCGTGAATCGACGCCCTCATCGCCCACCGGCTCGGGCGGCACGCCAGGGTCGCCGACGCCTTGTCCGCCGCCGCCGAGGCGACAGTGGAAGACCTGTTGCCGCAGGTCTATGCCGATGTCACCGAGGCCCAACTCGTGCCGGCCCGGTCTTCCCTGTGGGCCCATCTGCGCTTCTTGGCCGGCGAGGGTCGCGCCGAAGCGTCTGCGGAGCCCCCGGGGCAGGACACGATCACGACCCGCTGGCGCTGGATGGTGCCGGCGTAGTGGCTCAGTCGAGCTTGTGTTCTCCGCTGGCGACGGCGGCTTCCACCCGCTCGACGAGACGGGCCGAGCAGGACGAGGTCTCGAGGAGCGGGGCCACTTCCTCGGCCACCATCCGGGCCAGTTCGGCGAAGAGCGGGGCCAGCTCGCCTTTGCCGGCCGCCACCGGTGTCCCGGCATCGCCGGCCGCAGCCAGATCGGGGTGGAGGGGGATGGAGCCGATCAGCGGGACGCCGAGCCCATGGGCCAGGCGGGCTCCTCCGCCCGAGCCGAACAGGGCGTACGTCGTGCCGTGCTCGCAGGTGAAGTCGCTCATGTTCTCGATGACCCCGGCCACGCGGAGGTAGCCCTTGCGCGCCATGTCGGCGGCCCGGGCGGCCACCTTCTGGGCCGCCAGAGGCGGCGTCGTGACGACCAGCATCTCCGTGCGGGGAAGCAGGCGGGCCAACCCCATCTGCACGTCGCCGGTACCGGGGGGCAGGTCGATCAGCAGGTAGTCGAGGTCTCCCCAATGTGCGTCCTGGAGAAACTGCTGCACGGCCCGGTTCAACACCAGGCCCCGCCACATGATGGCCTGCTCCTCGTCGGCCAGGAACCCCATGGAGAGAACCCGCACCAGGCCCTCGCCCATTTTCTGTTCCAGGGGGACCATCTTTCCCTGGCGGGCTTCGACCCCGCCCTCCATTCCGAGGAGGCGGGGGACGGAGAAACCCCAGATGTCTGCGTCCAGAATGCCGACGGTGAGGCCCCTCTGGGCCAGGGCCACGGCCAGGTTGACCGTGACCGAGGATTTGCCGACCCCGCCCTTGCCCGAGGCGATCGCCAGGACACGGGTCGTGGCGGGGATCGCCGTTTCGGGGGCGTCCTCGCGGGCCTTCCAGCGGGCCCGCGCCATCACCGCCGCACGCTCGGCGCCATCCATGGTGGCGATGCGGATATCGAGGGAGCGCACCCAGTCCAGGGCTTCGATCTGGCCCCGGACGTCCCGCTCGATCTGGGAGCGCAAGGGACAGGCGGCGATGGTCAGGGCGACGTCGACCACGACCTCGTCGCCCGTGACGGTGATGGCGCGAACCATGCCCAGGTCGACGATGGTGTCACCCAGCTCGGGGTCGATCACGGCGCGCAAACTCTGGCGCACCTCTTCCTCACGCTGGGGGGCGGGGGTAAGAGGAGTGGGCGCTGCCCCGGGACTCATGGAAGCATTCTACCTGCGTGCGGGTGAATTCCGATCCTGGGGGCACTCGGGGGCCCATCTCCCCGTCGTTGTTGTCGGCCCTGTATGGACAGACCGTGTGGAGACACCGGTAACATGGGCGCATTCCCGCAGCACAGTGCGGCGGGGCGGCCAGCGCCAGCGGCGCGCGACAAGGAGGCTCCCTGTGACCACCATGACCACGTCGGTCAACATCGGCAAGAAGCCAGCACCGGTCACCCTCAGCGACGTTGCCATCACCAAAGTGGCCGAGCTGTTGGCCCAGGAGGAAGGCGAGTCGCTGGCCCTCCGTGTGGCGGTCAAGCCGGGTGGGTGTTCGGGGTACAGCTATGAAATGTTCTTTGACTCCGAGGTGGTGGCCGACGACGTGGTGCGCGAGTTCGGGACGGTCAGGGTCGTGGTCGACTCGGCCAGCGCCGAGCTTCTTGTCGGCTCGACGCTCGACTACAGCGACGGGCTGCAGGGGGCCGGGTTCCACATCGTGAACCCGAACGCCACCCGCACCTGCGGTTGTGGCTCTTCGTTCAGCTGAGCGACACCCCCACGGCGACAGCCGTCTCCTTCACCCTCAACGGGCATACCGTCGAGGTCGATGACGACCATGGGACTTCTCTCCTCGACGCGCTCCGCGAACAATTACGGTGCCGCTCCGTCAAGGACGGCTGCAGTCCGCAGGGTCAGTGCGGGTGCTGCACCGTCTGGGTGGACGGCGCCGCGCGGGTGGCCTGTGTCACTCCCGTGCGGCGCGTCGCCGGGCGCTCCGTCACCACCGTCGAAGGCCTCAGTCCCGAGCTCGAGACTCGCTGGGTCGACGCCTTTCTGGCCGCCGGGGCCAGCCAGTGCGGTTTCTGCACTCCGGGGATCGTGTTGCGCTTGGCGGCGCTCGAACACGGAAACCGGCCCCTCACCTGCCAAGCGGTCGAGTCGGCCTTGTTGGCCCACCTCTGCCGGTGCACCGGGTGGCAGTCCATCGTCGAAGCCGGGTGCGCCGCCCTCGGTATTGGAGGGACGGAGGGTGGCGGTACGACCCCCGTCCAACCCGTTCCTGTCGCCGACCAGCTGTTGACCCAGTGGAGGGCTCAGCTCGAGGGAGCCACGTCGCAGAGATCCGGCCCCGACGTCGTCCTAGGCGGTGGAGGCTTCGCGGACGACTGCGCCCCGGCAGGCTGCCTGGTGCAATTGGGTGCGGCGGAGGTGGTGCCCGCACGCGGTCTGGACGCATCCCGAGCGGGGGCGAACAAGGTGCAGGGGCGTAACAGCACCATGCCCCTGGCCTATCCCGTGGCGGTCCCTGACGGGGACTGGGCGCTCACGCTGCAGACGACGTGGGTGGAACCGGCCTATGTCGAGCCGGACGCGAGCTGGTGTCATCCCGACGCCGAGCCGGCGACCCCGCTGGCCAACGGGGGCGCCTTCGGTGGCAAGTGCCGCAGCCCGGTTCCCGTGCGGGCGCATGCGCTCGCCACCGAATGGCAGCATTCAGTGCGCGTACTCTGGAGCCGCGAGGACGTTGTCCGCTTCGGGCCGAAGCGACCACCGCTCGCCCTCGGGCTACGGCCGGACGGATCCGGCGTCGTGCGGATCGGCCGCACGTCCGGCTCGCCCGATCTGCGCGGGGTGCGGGCGCGACTGAGCGCCATCGCTCCCGAGGTGGCCGTCGAGGAGGTCGACATACTCGGGCCCCCGGTGGGGAACGAGCTCCGGGGAGCGGGCTGGGTCGAAGTGGTGGCGGCTCAGCGCGCGCTGCGCTCGCTTGGTGGGCGTCGTCCGACGCCGACCCGGGACGAGCCGGGGCGGGGCCGGGCCGACGTCAGCGTCCCCGGCGGCGGGCGCGCC
>OBLU010004113.1_pt1 | contig 13129 bp, 14 predicted proteins | sample 1518681 | NCBI WGS metagenome assembly OBLU01 (sample SAMEA3539304, study PRJEB22396) | soil metagenome | biome: tundra; feature: field; material: soil | place: USA | collected 2010-05 | depth 0.15 m | reverse complement strand
AGGTTGTTCAAGCGAGGTATCTTATGAACAACCAAAGGGCACCACCACGTCTAGTTACATAGACGAGCAAATACAGAAGGAACTGAACAAGTTGTGCTACACCGAGGAAATGAAGGCTCTTTATCGGGATACAGATCCTGTTGAGGATAAACCGAAGCAGAAACCGAAACGGAGAATCAAGGTACCTGAGAAACCTGAGTGGATTACCAGCAAGGATATAGCCAAATGGGGAAAGCGTCCTGCTGACTGTGACTTCTCTTCGTTGTATGTAGACCAATCTGGATTTCCATTCAACTTTGCAAAATGGAGCTTTGAATGGCAGGAAGCATTCCGTTCCTGGAGAATGAAGAGGCAGTCATGAATGACCACATAGTTCGTGATCTACGAATCAAGGGTATGACGGCTAACGCTCGTTTGGTTCTGTCCACTCTACTCGATCATACAAACGGAGATAGGAATGGTGAGTGCTGGCCAAGTCTCAATTTACTCAAGCAGGAGACTGACCTCGGTCTTAAAGCAATTCGGAATGCTCGTAATCTCCTCAAGCAACTCAAATTGCTGGATTACACACTGGGGTATCGCACCAGTAAAGGTAATGTTCCCACTCACTATCGTCTGAAGGCTTGTACTGGATCTATCAGCACGTTCTGCGATGATTATCAAGGAGATTCCAGTGGTAGCGTGGCGCTATCACCGATGTCAGTTCGTGGTCGTACGCCCACAACCCTCGATGTAACTTCCACAGAACGTGCTGCCCCTCCAAAACGAAGCAGCAAGATGACTGATATGGAGTTGCTTGCGATGATTGACGAAAACAATCGGAAGGGTGGATCGCTATGAGTTGGAAGGATGCTGATCTTGCAATGCGATACAACATTGAAGGAATGACCGCCTCTGCCAAGACTCTGTGGCTTGTTCTGGCCATGCATCGGAATGGTGAAAGCGGTCTCTGTGATCCAGGCCACGACACTCTTATGGAAGAAACCTGTTTGCGTAGATATGCCTTGCGTGAAGCTCGCGATCTTCTCAAGGAACTCGGAGTGCTCGACTTCACACTGGGTTATTCAACCAAGCGTGATGGTAAGGTCTCAACCAAGTACCATCTACTTATCTATCATGGTTCGCCCAAGGTGGTTCACGTCTTCCATGACGACTATCAGGGTGACGATGCTACTGGGTCGGTGAGCAACCCTGTGAGGGACCGGGTCGGTGACGTACCCCGTACTGGGTCGGTGAGCAACCCAGTCATGGTTGAGAATGTTAACCGGACTGGGTCGGTGACCAACCCCAAATCGGGTACTCTTCCTTCGAAGAAGGGTATGATGGATGACTCAACGGTTCAGAACGGTTCAGAACGGTGCTCAACGGTGCCACACCCATCACTCCGTGAGACAGCACATACAGGGGAGACCCCCGTACCCCCAAACACAACAGCCACCACCTCGGGAGAAGTGTCTCCCGATCTCTCTCCACAAGAGAAGATCTCCGTTGGTAAACTGGTGGGCCTATTCAAACAGCTTGCACCTACCAAGCGATGCTTCCGGCAAGACTTTGTCATCATGCTGAGGGAAACGGATCTCCCGATTGATGTTGTAGAGCGTCACATGATCTGGATGTTCAAGGTATCTCAATGGGCAAGTGAATCACCAAACTGGAAGGGACCATATGACATCCGAAGTTCAGGTGACTACACCAATCCGGTCAACTTCTGGAAGTCATATGACCAGTTCCTGATCTATGTAGAGAAACAGCAGGTTGGTCAGGCAGAACAGCGTGAACGTGAAGCTGGCCAGGAAGAACACGATCATCCGTTCACTGATGCTCTTAACAAGAAACAAGGAGAGGCTCGTAGCAAAGCTGATTCCGTATTCCCCGAAGGATGCCAATGTTCTCTTCCCTCTGACAAGTGTGATTGGTGTAAGGCTCACTACAAAGCATTCAAGGAGGATGCTTCGTTTGACGACGATGATGGAGACGAAGAGGTATTTCGATCGTGCCAAGGTTTCTATTGGCGTACCTGATGATCCGTTTGAAGACGACGTGGAGTCATTCTGATGACCAACTACGTAGAGATCCCTGTGATAGAGAAGTGGACGACCTGATAGGAATCTGGAAAACCGAGTACTGAATCGTCAGGTATGATTTCGGCACTGTCGGATTACTTTGACTATGATATTACTCGATTCATACCACGCTTGAGATCCATCCGAAAGGAACAACTAATGACGAAGACGAAGTCACTATCTCAATACATGCAGTTCATCCACAAGAGTCGGTACGCTAGATGGATTGATGCCGAGGCAAGAAGAGAAAAATTGGGATGAAACGGTTCATAGGTATGTGTCATTCTTCAGTCCAAGAATTCCTGAAGACCTACGGGGACTCACTAAAGAAATTGAAGAAGCAATTCTCAATCTAGAGGTGATGCCATCAATGAGAGCCATGATGACAGCAGGTAAGGCTCTTGAGAAGGATAATATTGCCGGCTTCAACTGCGCTTACGTGGCTATTGACGACCCACGTGCTTTCGATGAAGCAATGTACATCTCAATGTGTGGAACAGGAGTCGGGTTCTCAGTCGAACGTCAATTTATAAATCAAATGCCACTGATTGCAGAGGAGTTTTACCCCACAGACACCATCATCAAGGTCAAGGATAGTAAGATCGGGTGGGCATCAGCATATAGAGAACTCATTCAGCTTCTATACGCAGGTCTAATCCCAACCTGGGATACTTCAGCAGTTCGTCCCAAGGGTGCTCGTTTGAAAACCTTCGGAGGCCGCGCCTCTGGTCCTGAACCTCTTCATGCTCTCTTCAGGTTCACCGTCCAAACCTTCAAAGGAGCAGCTGGTCGCAAGCTGACCAGCATTGAGTGTCATGACATCATGTGTACTATAGCTGACGTCGTCGTCTCTGGTGGAGTTCGACGGTCAGCTATGATCAGCCTGTCCAATCTCTCCGATGACCGTATGCGTGATGCGAAGAGCGGTCAGTGGTGGATTGAGAATGGTCAGCGTGCATTAGCAAATAACTCTGCGGTATTTACCGAGAAGCCCAACATGAAACAATTCATGAAGGAATGGCTTGCGTTATACGAGAGTAGATCGGGAGAACGAGGTATTTGTAACCGTCAAGCCTTCACAGCTCAAAGTAAGCGCACCGGACGTCGTAAGCTAGAAAATAATGAAGGAAAACTCATAGAGTACGGTACAAATCCTTGTGGCGAGATAATCCTTAAATCCTGCCAGCTCTGTAATTTAACTGAAGTAGTTGTCCGTCCTGTAGACACACGTGAAGACCTTATGCGGAAGGCTCGTCTCGCTACTATTATAGGAACGATACAATCCACTATGACTAACTTCCGCTATCTACGCAATAAGTGGAAAAAGAATACCGAAGAAGAGCGTCTCTTGGGGGTTTCACTGACAGGTATTATGGATCATCCAATACTCTCTGAAGTTAGCGACGAGTCTGCTCAGTTACTTCGGGATCTTCGTGATTACACTATCCAGATTAACACAGAATTCTCAGAAAGGATGGGTATAAACCCCTCAGTCTCAATCACTTGTGTGAAACCTAGTGGGACTGTCAGTCAACTTGTGGATAGTAGTAGTGGAATTCACACACGGTTTGCAGACTACATCCTTCGGTCAGTCAGAAATGATGTCAAGGATCCTTTAGGTAAGCTGCTCAAAACCTATGGCATCCGATGTGAACCAGATGTAACTAAACCCAACGACACCGAGGTGTTTTACTTTCCGCTCAAGTCACCAAAGGGAAGTAAGACTCGCAATGATCTCACGGCACTTCAACAACTTGAGATATACCTGATGTATAAGTTGAATTGGTGCGAACACAATCCCTCCTGCACGGTTTATGTCAAGGAACATGAGTGGCTCGAAGTGGCCGCCTGGGTTTATCGGAACTTTGATGAAATTGCCGGTATCAGCTTCCTTCCCAGCACTGATCATGTTTATCAGCAGGCTCCATATGCGGACATCACTGAAGAGGAGTATAACAAAACTGCTGCTGAAATGCCTCAAGATATTGATTGGTCTCGTCTTTCGGAGTTTGAGACCACTGATGAGGCTGTTACGGCTCATCGTGAAATTGCATGCAGTGCAGGAGTTTGTGAACTTATATAATAATATGTGAATTGACCTTCCCAAAGTATCGAGAGAAGGTCGTCTAAACTTGATGGCGAGAAGCAGGTTGGGTGTAAGGATTCTCTGTGGAGGAGGATTCTTACACCCTATTTTTTGATTTCCAAAACCACTACAGTGAGGATTTTCCTATGACAATTCCTGTTCAGTGGTTTCTGATTTTCTATGTGGTAAACCAAGTTGCCTCAGCCATGATTCAGTCTCTACCTGCACCAACCACGGCATCAAACGGAGCATATGTCTTCGTCTACAAGTTTCTGAGTCTAATCATTGCCGACTTTAAGTCATTCACAACCAATCTCCCTATTCCGGGAATCTCAGTTGACACCAAGACCCCGGAAAGCCCAGCTTTGAATAACAAAGAGTAATTAGTTGTTTTGGGGATGACCGCTCACCAATCAGGAAAGGAGATATCAACTTGGATACTTGGGGATCTTTCAAATCCAAACTACTCGTAAGTACCTCAATTAAAATGAGTTACGGATATGACACGACTGGTGTCGTAAATGAGGAGAACCAAACCAATCAGCGCGACACTAACAAGCAGCGCGAGAAGGTTGAAGAATCTCCGAATCCGGCCAACATCGTAGTGGATGGCGAGGCCCTGGCGGAGTTCCCTGAGCTTAAAAATCGACCGAACAGACTACCAACTCGTACCCTGTTTTGAGGATTCCAGGTAGAGAGCCAGGAGAGAAATGACGAAATTCAGTTCAAAACTTTTGAAGAGTAACCTTTCGCAAATACTGGAAGAGTATGACCAGCCTGGATTTATCAGGTATGTTCTGGATAATAACACAGGTGCCTGGCCGCCAGAAGTGAATAACTTAAATCAAGAACAGAGATTGCTCTATGTAAAACTAGCAAAAAGATGTGCAAAATCGATTACGGACCAATATCCAAAAGTTTCACGATCAAAGATACGTTGGTGGGAAATCCCCCCTCCAAGGCTTATTAGCCCACAATTTTTTCACGATATTTTTAGCATGAGCACTCCAATTGAGGTACTGCGACATTACTCTCCTGGATACCTTTGGAATTTCCTGGTCAATTTTGCTGGGTTATCTAAAGACGGATATTTTTCACCAGAAGTTAAACCAGTGCTTGAGAAAATCGTTAACGACGAAAAAGAAAGAAATCCTGAATTTGCGCAATGGAAGCGACCCACTCGGTACCGCCGTTAGGCGGTGGTGGAGGCGGAAGCCTAGTTACCCGATCCAGGAAGTAATCAGGTAGAGTATCATATGACAAAATACTCTGCTGGAACAATAGTGCACGGTGTACTCTCCTATCTACGGTTTGTAGGTGGAGCACGTACTAAAGACATCTGGATGAACTTTCCACAGGTATACGGAGGTGATATCCTAGCCATTCTAAAAAAAGAGGGTCTTATCTTTAAAGATCCCACAGACAACAAGTCTAGGTGGGAATTAACTCCGTTGGGTGAACAGTTAGTTACTAATCGAAATACATATACATCTGAGATGTACTGGAAAAGTTTCTTTTCCTACACTCCAGAATTGGTCAATGACCAAGACTTTCAAGTGGGCAGAAGGAAGTGCCCTTGGGAATTCACTTCTGATGAGGTTAGATCTGTGCAAGATGTTCTACATAATCATCAGTATGCTTTCTACGAGGGTTATAAGCAGTGAAAACCAAAAAACAATTCAACAGACCACTTGCGAGTATCAGGAGAATATGGGCTGCTTACCAGTGAAGGAATACGGCAAATTTTGCTAGATGGCGGCGGACAGGTGCAAACAAAAAGGTGGTGGTACCCTTGGAAGTCTACAATGAATCTACAGCGAAGAGGTTGAATACCTGCTATTCTTCAGATATTAGGGATCATTTTCCCTTCCCAGGTATTCGTCCGGCTCAAGAAATGGCCTTGAAAGAGATTGAGCGTGCTGCAAGAGAAAGTAAGAAGTTTGTCATTATCGAAGCTCCGACAGGCAGTGGTAAGAGTGCGATTGGTATAGCTGCCATGAGTTGGGCAAAAACACTTCGTGTAAATCATGCATTAACACAGCCGGGAGGGTATACATTAACCACTCAAAAATCGTTGTCTTCCCAATACATGCGAGATTTCGAGATCAATGGTCTGCTGGAACTCAAGGGCAAATCGAGCTACTGGTGCACAACGCACGATACTGATTGTGACTCCGCTGCGATCATCAACAACGCCAGCAAAGTGGGAGACAATCGATCCTGCTGTATGGACTGTCCCTACAAGATCGCCAAGAAGCGTTTCATCGACAACCCCATTGGTGTAACGAATTTCGCTTTCTTTCTGAACGAAACTCAGTATGCAGGTCAGCTCAAGAATCGCAAGATGCTGATCTTAGATGAGGGGCATAACACCGAGAAATGTCAACCTCCAGGAACTAGGGTGCTAAAAGTTCTCAATCCACAGGCACCTAGACTGTTTAAGCCAATAGACACTGAGTGGGTAAACATCGAAGATTTGAAGAATGGCGATAGTGTTGTTTCTTGGCAAAAAGAGGAAGGCTGGACGAAGTATTCCGGAAGGAAAATTAGGGTAGGTTCACGTTTTTATAGTGGAAAGTTACTGACGGTGTACAGTGAAGGTAAAAGCACTAGAGTAACTCCAAACCACTATTTTTGGACTCGATTCGATCGTTCTTTCTGTGAAGGAAAACATCTAGTATACTTGATGTACAAAAGAGGATGGGGATTTAAGATTGGAGTTACTAGATTCCGTGATAAGGACAATATGGGGTATAATTTTGGCCTGGCAGATAGACTTAATGGAGAAAAGGCTGATTCTGCTTGGATTGTGAACATTTACAATACTCGTGCAGAAGCCGAGGCGTGGGAACAAATATACTCTATTAAGTACGGAATTCCTCAAACCTGTTTTGAGTCGCATTCGTTAGACTATGCTAGAACCGCTCTTCTAGTATTTCGCACAATTGGAGAAGATGGAGGAAGGAAACTCCTTGAAGATAGGGGTTTAATTGAAGACGAGCCCCTAGTTAGAGGAGGACAGAGTCAACGTTGCTGGAAGGGATTTTTCAAAACAGCAGCGAGTAATCTTTGGGCTGACTACATGACTCTTCCTAAGAGTGTACGACGTACTAGAAAAAGCCCTCGTTGGGGAGCCACCGTGAATGAAGTTATCACTAAGATTGATTCTGAGTGGTATGAAGGCATGGTTCATTCACTTGAAGTTGAGACTGATCACACTTATCTTGCTGATGGAATGGTAGTGGGAAACTGCGTACTTGATTTCGCTGACACGGTCATCTCTCGTTACAAGACTGAAGAGTTGGGCCTGGGTCGCATCCCGACGTTCAAGCCTGGTGAGAACCTCAAGTGCAAGAAGTGGTTGTCGGAAACTTTCATTCCCACCGCTCAACAGCACATGACTGATCTCACCAACCAGATTGATATGGCTCGCATCGATTCAGACATCTCCTATCTCGAAGGTGGCAAGAATCGCGAAGACCTGATGAAGCTGATCAAGAAGCTCGATAGCTGGGACAAGTTCATTTGCCGGCTGAATCGGTTCATGGCTTCCGACGACATGCTGAACTGGCTTTGTTTCACAACCGAAGAGAACAAGAGGAGCGGAACCAAGGAAGAGTTGCTCATCAAGCCTCTGACTGCCACGATGTTCGCCGATGAGATTCTGTTCGACAAGGCAGAGATGGTGGTCATCATGAGCGCGACCATCCTCGATTTCAACTTCTTCATGCGCAACCTGGGCATCAACCCGGCTGACGCAATCTGTGTTCGAATCGACAGTGACTTTCCTGTCGAGAATCGTCCGGTGTATTTCCAGAAGATTGGTAGCATGGCGGCTCGAGTTGACAAGGAAACTGGCATGCGGATGCGGGAACTCACCATGCCCAAGATGGTACTCTTCGTGGAGAAGCTACTCGACAAGTACTCCGGCAAGAAGGGAATCATCCACACCAACAGTTACGAATTTGCCAAACAGGTGATCATCCATCTGCGCTCCACTCGCCACGGATACCGGGTCGTGACTCATACGAGCGATACTGGTAGCCGCGAGGCCGCTGTCCTTGAGCATGCTGAGCGTGAAGATGACACGGTGCTGATCTCTCCGTCCTGTACGGAAGGGCTTGATCTTAGTGAAGACTTGGGGAGGTTTTGTATTATCGTGAAGACACCTTACGCCTATATGAATGAATATGTTACCGCTAGAATGAAGAGAGATGCTGATTGGTATACCTACAACACTCTCCTAGCGATGGTTCAGGCAACAGGAAGAGTAGTGCGGTCAAAGTCGGACAAGGCTCACTCCTGGATTCTTGATTCTGATTTTGAAGCGTTACTTCGTCGTGGAGGGAACATGCTCCCTAACTGGTGGTTGAATGCTCTTATTGTACGTTGACGTTGACATCACTCATAGAAAGATGCAGTAGCTTTCTAGCTGCAAAGGTTATTCGTAGTGCTTCACGAATTTTCCGTTTATGGTCTTCCGACTTAGGTTTTTTACCCATCTCTCGAATAGTATCTATCTGACATTCAGTTGGTTTGATTATTCCTAGTTTACGAAGTTCTGCTGCTCTCTTTATCCCAGCCCAGGGGACTATTCCCTTGTGTCCTTCTGATATTCTTTGTTTCCAAATAGCTGTCCTAGGGTTATGCGTATGACGGTACCGTTTCGGTAGGGTTTCGGAACAGTTTCGGTAGGGTTTCGGTAGGGTTTCGGTACCGTTTCGGTATGATTTCGGAACAGTTTCGGTATCGTCTTTTTCACTATACAGATCGTAGTAGTGACCTCTCCATCGGCCATAAACATCCTCTGAGCTACCCACGTAGCATTTCCAAGTCTTACAAAGCACTAGACAAGAGGGGAATGTTCGGCACCAAGTCCGACAGCCTTCGCCCTGACCAAGTATTGGAGAAGGCGAGCCAAAGGTGTTCGCTTTCTATGGCAGATACGGTAAATTTTTGGAATTTATTCCACTCTCTACTGCGTAAGAACTCCTCTTCAGAGGAATCCGAACGCGTGAAAGCAAACCTCCACTGGGTCTCTGACAACATGGTCCAGATTCGGGCCATCTGTATGCCAGAGTACGAACTTCCCTTGATGCAACTAATCTGGAATTTCTGGACAGCCCACCGGGAAGCTCCTTCCTACAAGATGATTGAGGACATCGTCCTCAAGCAGGACAAGAGCGAGGGTCTACAAGATGCTCTGTCCGAATACCAGACTCTGAAGTCCGCCTCTGAACTAGGGAGATTTGATGCTCAGGATCTCTATCAGGTGCTGCGCGACAAGACTGATGAGTTCGAGAACTGGAAGCTCAACGCGGTAATAGAGGCCACCAAGAAGATTGCCAACGGTGCTGTTGAGGATCCCAAGACCAAGAAGAGGCTGGCTGGAAACAAGGATGCTCTCATATACTTGCTGGGGCAGCTTCAGAATGGAATTCTGACCTCTCAGCAGAAGAGTGTGGGAGGAAGTCTCAAGATAATTTCCAGCGAACTTCGTGACGACTACAACCTGGCCAAAAGGGAGAACTTGAAGGGTTCTCTCACCATGAAGACAGGTATTACTACAATCGACCAGACCATCGGTGGATTAAAACGTGGCAACTTCTGGGGAGTTCTGGGGTACGCTGGTCAGCGTAAATCTTCTCTGTGTCGCACCATTGCCTATAACATCGCTAACCAGGGATTTCAGGTGATGCACATCCCGCTGGAGCAATCTTGTGAGGAAGAGCGCAACATCTATGCGGTGATCCACAGTCACCATGAGAAGTTCAAGAGATTCAATATCAGTATATCCATCAATGACCTTGAGGATGGTAACCTCACTTCGGCTCAAGAGGATTTTCTCTTCAGTACAGTGGTGCCTGATCTTGATAATCTTCCTGGAGACATCATCATTCGTCAACCCAGCGAGAGCACCTGGGAAGGGGTTAAGGCCCAGGTTGAGCTTCAGCAACAGATTGCGCCAGTGGATCTCCTACTCATTGACTACTTCACTCTCCTGGACACTTCGTACTCCAAGGGCCAAGATCGTCAGACCATGAACGGTCTTATCAAGAATGCCAAGTCAGTGTGCCTAAACTTTGGAAACAAACGCAAGATCTGTCTACTGACCCCGGTTCAGGGTAATAGAGATGGTTATAACGAAGCTCAAAAGCACGAAGGAAAATGGGAGATGGAAGGAGTCTATGAGTATTCCGAATTCGACAAGTCGCTTGATGGTTGTATGTTTACGTTTTCGGATTCAGATCTAGAAGCCCAGGGCAAGATCAAGCTAGGCACCTGCAAGAATCGGCGGCGAAGCAACATCCCCCCATTTCTGACTTCGGTTTCTTCGGAGTCAGGTCTCGTGGATGCTGGTACTGTAGTTTCCACCAATATGCTGGACAAGACTCTCAATGAAGTGATCGACCCTTATCTACTATGAGAAAAGTAAAGAGCATCATTTGGCCAACCGGCTCCGAACTGACCACCACTTGGCGAGTTCTTCAAGTGGCCCTCCCTCTTGACGAACCTCTCAGGGGAGAGTGGAGGTTTTCGGATGCCGGTGCGCCAAATTATAGAATCACAGGTTCAACTCGTGAAGTGACTTGGACAGTCGATGTCTACAACGGATTTTACTTCTGCGTAAAGGTGGGAAGTCTTCCTGCCGATATATGTGAGCAGATCCGACCGATGGTGAATTTGGTCTGTCGTATGCTGAGGGTTCCACCCAGGAAGATATCATGAAAAAGAAGGAATTGGTTCCGCCGCCGAAAGTTCTGGTGGTCATCCGGAGTTTGGATGACCTTTCTCGAGTTCTACACACTCAGAAGATGATCGCTGCTAAGGCCAAGAAGGAATTTGCCTCCATTGACAGTAGCAACCTTGATATCAACAAACCGAACGAGAATCGTCTTTTCGAATATATCAGACAGGAGAAGGAACTTCTCGAAAAGTGGTCATTGATGCCCACTCTGACCGAGTTCAATCAGGCCGTTTCCCAGGTCAATGAGGAGGGCAAATGGGGTGGAACATTCGGAGTGGCCGTGCTTGTGCAGGATATAGTGCTCGAGCAAGTACACAACCAGCAGAAAAGACTGAAGCCTCTTCTCCGGAAGATCCTCATGGTCATGTTGAATCATCTCGAGAAGGAGGACACCAATCGAGGTGTTCTGGATCAGGTACTCGCCAAGATCAAGCTCACAGTGACGGCTGACAAGCAAGGTAGGAAGATCAACAAGACAGAGACCGAGGATATTGTCAGAAAGATGATGGGTCAGATGGTGGACACTTTCCTTGCAGTCGGATGTGCCTTTGGCTTATTCGAAAACGAAAACGAAGGTTTCGAATTCAAGACGACTCCCTGTGGTGCTCGTATATACTGGCACATGGTAGATATTCAGAAGTTTATTGAGATCCTGATAGAGTCCCATCGTGCATTTCAAAAAGGAAAGTCTCGTCTGAGGAGCTATCCCAGTAATATAGACGAATGAAGCGGGGACCTAAGAGATCTTATGCTGGAGAGGCCAATCCTTTCTTTGGCAAACAGCATTCAAAAGCCAGCTTGGATAGGATGATATCCACCAAGCTGGACATCTTTTTGACATCGCAAGGACTGACTAGAGAAGAATACGAGATTAAGTTGTCGCAGGGACTTTACTGGTGTACGATACATAAAAAGTTCTTTCCTCGATCCAGTTTTCATGCATATTCAGTATCCTCTATATGGCAATGCAAAATCTGTTACAACGGAGTGTTTCTCCATAATCAGTTTGGTGTTCCCCTAGATTGGTACGATACCCAACTGGAAAAGCAGGGTGGCGGTTGCGCTCTATGTGGAATGAAAGAAAACATAATCAGAGGTAAGCCAGCACTGTTCTCAGCAGATCATGATCACATCACTGGAATCCTTCGAGGACTCCTGTGTCATATGTGTAATACTCGTCTTGCTTGGTTTGAGAAGTGTGAAAAACAGGCCAGAGCCTACTTGGAGATGTATTCATGAAGCAACGCATAGGAATAGTTTTTGACTGGGACCACACCTGTTCACCAATGTACATGGAGGGTCCCATCTTTACTCATTATGGCATCCCCGAACGAGCCTTCTGGGAAGAAGTACATCGCCGCGCTCACGAAGACACCAAGTACCTGAACACCCGCGTCTTCGTCGAGCACGAGTATCTCAACTATCTTGTGGAATGTGCCTGTAATGGGACGATGAAGGATCTCGACAATCCTCGCTTGACAGAGATTGGTTGTAAGATACCCACCTTCCCTGGCCTTGACACGATCATCAAGAAGCTCGATGAACTTGGTGCCGAAGTCCACATTGTGACCTCTGGCCTCAGGGCGATGCTCCTTGAGCACCCGGCCATCAAGCCTATCGTGCAAGACAAGAACATCCAAGGAGCGGAGTTCCTTGACTATACCTGGGAGACAGGTCTCGACGGCAAGCCTCAGCGAGTTCCACAGGGTCATATCGTTTCTGTAGCCAAGACCTTGCTTCCCTCTGACAAGGTCAGAGTGCTCGAAGAGATCGCCAAGGGCTGTGCTGAATTCTTCTACGACGCCTGTGTCCCTTTGCCTCCGGACCAGTACCTCATTCCATACAAGAACATGATTTATGTTGGTGATGGAGTCAGCGACATCTATGCCTTCGAACAGGTCCCCAAGTATGGCGGGTTCGCGGTCGGAGTATATGCCAACGCCAAGGGTTTCAAGCAGATGGAGATCATCCGGAAGGATGGGTTCCTGGATATTCTGGGAATAGCTGATTACCGAGAGGAAGCCACTGTTGGTAACTGGCTGATCAACAAAGTGTTGGCAATAAAGGATCGCATCGCGGCTGAAGAAGCTGAGATCGAAGACAAGAGGATTGCTGAGCTCCGTACTCATGCTCCTGAGTATCTGTTTCCATGGTCAAAGTAAAGAACACCGCCACTGAGTTCCCTCAGGTTCCTCTCCTGATCAGCAAGAAGTCGAGGTCCAAGAACAACGT
>OBLU010004112.1_pt1 | contig 13130 bp, 10 predicted proteins | sample 1518681 | NCBI WGS metagenome assembly OBLU01 (sample SAMEA3539304, study PRJEB22396) | soil metagenome | biome: tundra; feature: field; material: soil | place: USA | collected 2010-05 | depth 0.15 m | reverse complement strand
GCCGGGCTGACGGGGCGGAGCCGGGCGTAGTTCTGGGTGGCGACAGCGGCCACGATCGCGGTGACGAGGAGAAGGGCCAGTCTGCGCCTGCGCCAGCGGCGACGGCGGCGTGCGGCCCGGGTGAACATCGCGGGCCTCACATGAAGACGCTGACGATGCCCGAGGACAGGGCAATCAGCGTCAGTCCGGCCAGGACCCACGGGATACCGGACGCACCGTCAGCGGCGAGGCTGTGCCGGTTGCGGTGGCCGATCGCCATCATCGCGCCGCAGCCGATCAGCCCGAACACCCCGGCGACCAGGGCACCCCACTTCCACCAGGCCAGCAGCGTGTTCACCGTGCCCGACAGCCCAGGCGGTGCCTGCGGTGCCGGGTTCGGCACGGTCACCGCGAGGCCGCCTGGGCGCGGCACGGCGGCCTGGCTCAGGGCCGTGAGGTGGTGAACGGTCAACGCGAGGATGAGCATCGTCAGGTCTCCTGCGGGTGTCATGGGCGAGGCAAGGTCCGGCCGGTCATGGCCTGGATCTGGGCTAGGGCGCGCTGCGCCTTACGGGGCAGCGGCACTGCGGCGCTGTCGTCGGCGAGGCGGAGGGCGGGGATGAACGGGACCCGGATCACGACTCCGGTCTGGGGTTCCAGGAGGCGGAACCGGCTGGTGGACGTGGCTGGCTCAGGCCAGCCGTCGCTGATCACGGCCAGCACGGCCACCTGGCCGCCCTGCCGGATGACTGCCGCGACAGCCTTGGTGGCCTGCTGCGCGGACCACGCGGTGCTGCGGCACGCGACGATCAGGGGCCGTCCGTTGGCGACGGCCGCGGGATAGGGCGGGTCCGGCTGCGGGCGCATGGCGCCCATGTCCCAGGCGGGCTGCAGCCAAGCCGCCAGGGTGCTCGTGCCCGCGCCGCCGTGAGCGCCCCAGATCACGAGCTCGGGCCGCTGCCATCCCTGGCGGGGCACCCAGGACGGCACGGGGGTTTCCTCAGCGCGGCGGCTCAGCCAGCTGGGCAATCGCATCGCGGTGTCCTCCGGGTTTCGTGTCGAGGTGGGCGGGCGGGCGTGGCGTGTCAGGTGCGGGCGGCCGGCGTTTGGCTGCGGGGTTCTTCGGCGGTGACCCCGAGGAGTTCCAGCAGCCCTGCGGTGGGGATGCGGTAGGTGCCGCCGATGCGGATCACCCGGCAGGGGAACTGGCCGCGGCGGGCGAGCGCGTAGGCCCTGGTGCGGCCCAGGCCTAACGCGAGGGCGGCGGTGGCCAGGTCAACGGTGGTGGTGGCGCGCAGCAGGGTGATCGTGACAGGCGTCATCGGAGTGCTCCCTCGATGTCGGTCAGGTGTGGTGGGGAAGGTCGGCCGGGCGCGTGGCGACGACGACCCCGGCAAGGTCCAGGGGGTCGATCTGGACGTCTTCACCGGTCTGCGGGGCCTGGATGATCTGTCCGCCGCCGAGGTACATCACGACGTGGCCGGGGTTACTGGCGGTGCCGTCGGAGCCGGCGGAGAACAGCAGGTCGCCGGGCTGGATCTGGGACAGCGGGATCTGCGGGCCGTCCTGGCGCCACTGGTAGGTGGTGCGGGCGATGTGGATGCCCGCGGCGGCGTAGGCGGCGTAGACGAGACCGGAACAGTCGTATGCGGCCGGCCCGGTGGCTCCCCACTGGTAGGGCTTGCCGAGCTGGCGGACCGCGAACGCGATCGCTGCCGCAGCCAGGGCTAACGGGGCGGGGACTGTGTAGCGGGCGGCCCAGGACAAGACGTCGGTGACGTATGCCTGGGAGTGGTTGTAGGCGAAGATCGACTGGCGGATGCCCGCTTCGGTGCCGGACGCTGCGCCGTTCGCGCACAACATGGCAGCGGCGGTGTAGATCGCGTCGGCCGGGTCGTACGGGCTCAGCGGGGCACCGGGGTCGGCGTTGACCGCGTACTGGGCGAAGGTGGCGGGCTCGAACTGCATCGGGCCTTCGGCACCGGCGTAGTTCGCACCCGACTGAACGCCCAGAGCCTTGGACTGGCCGTGGTCGGTTTCGACCTCGCCGATTCCGGCGAGGACAGCCCACGGCAGGCCCGGGCAGGTCTGTGCCGCAGCCATGTACACAGCGAGGTAGGCAGGCGGGATGTCGTTCAGGGCCAGGACGCTGGGGCCACCGACCAGGCTCGTGCTCGCCTGGCTTGCCGACGGGGCGGCGAAGACCAGCAGCATCAGAGCGAGGGGGAAACCGACTGCCACTACGGCGGCTGCGGCGAACCACTTGACCACGGGACTGCTCCCTGCATCAGGAACCGGCGGGAATCACCGGGACCTGTGCGCACCCGGTGCGCAGCCCATGTAAACGGCACAGCTGACCAGCCGAAAGACACCAAAAGTCGCCAATGACGACTTGTGACCAGTTCGCTGGGGAGGCGGATCCGACGCAGCCGGAGAGGTGCAGGCTACGGTCGCATCACCAGCAGCCAAGATGCGACGGCCGCGAGAGATCCGCACGGCCGACCAGGGCGTGGCCAATAGTTGCCAGCTGGCCAGAACCATTCATCGCGACCCTGCCCACTGCGCGGCGAGGCGCGACGGCACGGGCCCATCAACGACGCAGGGCTTGAATGCGTCGAGTGACCAGGATCCGGCGCTGCCCAAGCTTCGAGCCGCTAGTCAGCCAGTCTTTGATGTAACCCGCTGACAATCCGCGCGGTCACCGAGGGATTGTGTGCAACTCACGACGTGTGGCCGATCGGACAAGTTCCGTTTCCAAGACCAACCAACTCAGCGCGAGCCCAGTCCGAATTTAGGAATATGTTGCAACAATCGGCACCAATATCATGTTCGCGCTTCCACTGGGCTGGTAGAAAATTCTCCAGACGCGGCCCTGGCGGATTTTTCCGTACAACTCACCGGCCGCGCACGAGTAGTTGTCTCGCATTCCCCTGACAAAGCTTACTGCTCCCTCATTATAGAAGCACCGGTCGTTGTGCGAAAGCACAATCATCCAGTCGCTGCGCTGTCTAGCAAAGAGCACACCTGGGACTGACCACAGCGGCACCGCAAGGCGGATAAGGATCAGGTCAGTACTTCCTGAGTATGGGCAAGCCACTTCAGGATCTGCGATAAAGAAGTCGCGTGGCTTATCAAAACAGGGATCCAAAATATAACCACCGACGAAGCAGCGAAACGCATCGGAACGGTTCGCAACAGCGGATCGCGTCCAACAGTATCCGCTCACGGTCTTGGTTATGCGGAGGCCCTTGGACAGACCGTTTTTTGCCCAGGGCTCAAATATAAAGTGCTCGGTCGAAGCCACAGGCGAACTAGTGGCTATTACTGGAGCAGCTTGAGCCGGTCGGAACAGATAATTAATGCTTCCAGCGTACGATGGAGATGTAACTGGCAGAACTCCAGCCAGAATCAACGACCCGGTTAGAACCACAGCGAACGCGGTGGTGAGGCCCAGGGAGAGGAGGAAGTGGCGGCGACCCTGCCGCAGCACGCCTTTTGCGAACTCAGTGATAGGTGTAATCGCCTGCATTGACTCCTGTAGTCTATGACGCAAAGCGATGCGGTTAACCCGAGTGGTTTTTGCTGCGCCCATTTTTGAGTCAGCGTAGGTTGGTTGATCGTCGTCGAGACAGGGGGGACTGGGCCGGGCTACGGCATCTGGGATGGGCAGCTCACGAAGGCCGCTGAGTTGGTGTTGCAACTCGACATGACGGAACTGGTAAACGGCCCCAGATTGGCGGAGCACCCCCCGCTTGTGGGCATCGGCTAGGAACTCATCTAGACGGACGGGCAACTTTCTGCACAGCGTCAGCCACCCACGGGCGATCAGCCACTGCGGCCATGACGAGCCGAAACCGCTAATGGCGAAAACGAATACCAGTGCGAGAGCGATCCCGAGAGCGATCCCGAACGCCAGCCCGAACGCCAGCCCGAACGTCAGCCCGAACGCGGGTCCCCCGAAATCCGATGTGCTAGCCCCGGTCAGCCCCACTGATGACCCGTACAACAGGCCAGTTACGAGCGCCGTAGCTAGTCCCCCCGCTGCTCCCGTCGCAAGGGCTAGAACGAGCGTCGTAGCGCGATCGCGTGAACGCGCTACGCGGGGGCTCGTCGCAGCCGACAAGTCGTCAGGCTTCCCTTCCAGCCCAACAATGACCGCACCTGCGATTCCCAGTGCAAATGCGAAGACTATTCCGAATTTAAGGGACTGGAAAGCAAAAGTGCCTTCCGAACCAACTATGATCACCGCTATCGCAGCAGCAACAGAGCCCCTACGGATATTCCAGCGTAGTCCGCGGGTCGGCCTCTGGCCGCCTGCATCAGCTATTACGGCAGCCACCGCGGCAGCGAGTCCGCTCAAGATTCCAAAAGTTACTCCAAAATGGATTCCATACACCAGCCCACCGAAATATCCGACGACGACCACGAAGGTGATACCGAAGACTATCCCGACTGCCAGACCGCTAAGCACGCCCTTACGCAGATTGAGCTTTATCCCTCGCCTTTCTGCTGCCATGCCTGAAGCTATTACTGCGGTTCCGGAGAAGACGCCAGCCAAGAATACGATAACCGCAGCCCCCTGCAGACCAAATTGGGATCGCATTGCTATCATGGCCATGAGGCCGGATGCACATCCGGCCCTTACGATGGGCTGCGTACCTTTATCAAAATTCGAACTGTTCCATGGCCCCTGATCATCCTTGCTTGTGACCAGTGCAGCAAATCCACCTAGAAGACTAGCCGAGAGTACTGCAATCGGTTCGAATTTTAGCCCGGATAGCATCCAGTAAAGCGCTACCCTGGCCGCAAATAGGGGGCCGCTTCCAAGCCCATAGTAGACCAATCCCACGATCGGTAGGGCGATTTCGATAGCGAGCCCAGTTGCGAGCCCAATTGCTACTCCTGTCGCGATGCCCGTTACAACCCGAGGGAGCGCTCTTGAAAACTGCCACCATGCCAGATCTGGACCCTGAATGTTGTCATCAAGGTGTCGCCCAAGGAAAATCAACCACTTCTCGGCGTTTCGCCTAGACCAGGGAGATCGGTGATCGGAACTACCCGGGGCCGACCGGTAGACAGCTGAGATGAATGCGTTGAAAAGATGTCCCTGTATGGCTACCTTGTCAGGAAGGAAGTGCAATTCAGCTGGATCACTAAGGGCAATAGTATCCTCGCCGGGACGTGCATTGTAGATGATACGCGCCAGCCCGGCCATCAGAGGATTCGACAACACCTGCATCAGAGGGGAGTTGGTTCTGCAGCTGACCAGGACCGAATCCCAGCGTGCAGCGCCGACGGGTCCGCCCGCGTCCGCGTGCAGGTAGTCGGTGAGCGTGTTGGCGTCGAGCGGACGCAGCTCGATTCCAGCGGTCGCGCGCAGAGTCACCTCGATGCCCTCAGCGGGCCGCACAGCTTCTCTGAACGGGGATGTACGGCAGGTCACTACAAGTCGGTCTCCGGGCCGATAGGCGTCGTTGATTCTAGCGATCGCCGGACCCCGGGCCGTGTCGGGAATCTCGTCTAGACCGTCCAAGATCGGCATGATCATGTCCTGGTCGAGGAGCGCCCGGATCCGGCTAATTCGCGCACCCGCAGATGGGGCGGCGTCGGTCAGCGCCGGATAGTCGATGCTCAACCGGGCCTCTAGCCAAGCGCGTAGGCCCTGGACGGTAGGGTCCCACGAAGCTACGGAGACCAGGACGGGAACTTGATCGCCGCTATTGCGCCGGATCAGAAGATCCAGCACGAGTTGGACCATGAGCATGGTCTTGCCCGACCCAGGTTCACCGAGTACGGCTAGCCGACCTGTCGGAACACGCGGTAGCAGGTCTGCGAGCTGATCACCTGTCCCGGCCAAGGCATCAGGGCCGGTAGCCCATGTGCCCGGGAGTGGACGTCCGGAGCGGGCATACTCAGCCATTGCGGCCACGGTTAGCGCGTTCCACCCCTCCACGAGTGACACTTCTGCCGGGGCCCAACTGACCGGCAGCGGATACGGATCGTAAAGTCGGCGCGCCTGCGCCTCGGCCTGCCATTGCGCGCGGACCGCGACGGCCAGGTCATCCGCAACCTCCGCCATGCTTGAACCAGCAGCCTGAGCATGTGCCTGGATAGCGCTGAGACGGTAGCTTGCCCATGTTAGGTAGAGCGCCGCTGGAGCCCCGCCACTCAGCAGCACCGTCACCAGTGTTTGCGACACCCCAAGGTGATAGCCGAGAGTCAAACCTAGGGCCGCAGTGGCTGTCCCAGTAAACAGCGCGGCAGTCACTGCGCCGACCCGCCGAACGCGACGGAGAACAGTCAGACCTGGACGATCTCCACCCTTCACAACCTGGAGACTGCCACGACTCGAACAGTGCCACAACCGGCACACCGCCAGGAGCATGCGAACCGGTGCGAGCGTGGTGCCATTGGTGTGTCTTGAACTCTTCAACGGAGTCCTCCCGCTGACGCCACACAGCCAGCGGGTCCTGTGAGTAAGTGCGGAGGGTGCAGCTATGGTGGGCGCATAGATTCGGAAAAATCGGCGGGGATCAGCTAATTTGGTGTGCCCGGGAGTCCGCCTGAGTTCACGTATTGCTACTTGAGGTGGCAAGTTCGCCGTCTGCCAGCACCGCCGCGAGTCTCCTGCTCCCCGCACCCGATCGCCCTCGTGTCCAGGGCTGTCAGCACATTGTCGCAAATCCTCGGCACTGGCGACTGGAGCGTGGCAGCGTGCTTAATGTCGCGGCCATGGCATCTGATCACAACCCTGACACCTTGGCCGTAGGCCAAGCTCCGGATGAACTGGCTGACCTGCGAGAGGAGTTCCCGGGCTTCAAGATCTGGAAGGAAGTTATCGGGGAGCGCACACGGTATATCGCTCGCAGCCTCACTCTCGGGTCGCACCCGCACACGGTCGTCACCGCCAACCTGGACGAGTTGCGCGCAGCGCTGGATCAGGGCGCAGAGCAGCAGGTAGCTGCCACTGCATACGACACCAGGGTGCCCAATATCGCTCGGATGTATAACTACTGGATCGGCGGGAAAGATCACTTCCCTGCCGACAGGCAAGCGGCCGACAGCGTCATCGCGGATTTCCCTGAGGTCGCCCAGGCCGCTCGGGCGAACCGGGAGTTCGTTACCCGGGCCGTGCGGTACGTCGCCGAGCGAGGGATCACTCAGTTCATTGACATCGGGGCCGGGTTACCGGCCGAGCCGGCCGTGCATGAAGTCGCCCAGCGGGTCGATCCTGCCGCCCGGGTCGCCTACGTGGATAACGACCAGGTTGTGCTCGCCCACGCTCGCGCGTTGCTGGCCGGTGGGCCAGGAGTCAGCGTGATCGCCGGGGACATGCGCCACCCCGCGGGCATCCTGGCCGGTATCGAACGTCGTCGTCTCATCGATGTCGGGGCCCCGGTCTGCGTGTTGCTCGCTTCCGTGCTGCATTTCCTTGAACCGGACGAGGCAGATATCGCAGTCGCAACGTTCACCAACTTCATGGCCCCGGGAAGCTACCTGATTCTCTCGGCCGGTACATCGACCGGCAGCAACCCGGCCCTGATCGACCGCCTCCGCAGCGCCTACGCGGGCACAAGCGTCATCATCGGGCGGACCGTCGAGGAGATCGCCGGGTGGTTCACCGGCCTGGATCTGGTTGTCCCTGGCCTGGTTGACGTGCAGGTATGGCGGCCTGGCACTGGGCGGTACTGGCTCGCGCAGTCAGGCGCCCGGATCGTCGGCGCTGTCGGCCGCAAGCCGGCCCGCAGCGCCCCCGCCGGGCACACTGACGCTCAGCCTGAGTGACCGGGGGCGACCAGGTGACTCAGCCAGGCCGGGCGCAGCGGTGGACCACCGTCCTTAACGGCACGCGACTGCGGGAGCTGCGCCGCCAGCATGGCCTCTCACAGGAGAAGCTGGCCGACCAGGCCGGGGTAAGCCGCACCACGGTGGCCAAACTGGAAAGCCAGCCCAAGTCGCCATGCCGATGCCGGACCCTGGCCCGGCTCGCCGCCGCGCTCGCCGAGGACCCCGCCGCTATCTCCTATGCAGGCAGCAAGGCAGACGACCGGGACGGAAGCCATAACGAGGACGGCGAACATTAGGTACCGCTCGCGCAGCATCCCAGGCAGCACGCCTGCACCGAGCCGGCGGGCTCTGTCAGCACATTGTCGGAAACCGCGTCTGGCGCTAGCCGGCACGGATGATGGCGCGCTTGCATGAGTGCACGAGGCCGGAGGCGACGTGAATCACGTCACCACCCGGCGGGCGCACCAGGGCACGGCTGACCGTTCCCAGACGGTGGCGCCACGAGCGAGAGAGGACAGGGACCTGCGCTGCTCAACTTGGCCGTTCATGGCTTCCCAGGTCGCCCATTCAGTGATGCTCTTGCCAAGCGCGACGAAGGCGACCCCTTATGCGGGACCGGGCCGCGACCCCTCGCTGACTCTTGCCGCGCCGAACGGGCTCCCCGCCCTGTCTGGGGGGCCGGCTGGTGGTAGCGGAAACGGCCATCCGCGGCAGTGTCCGCGGCTTCTTCGCGGGACTGGTTCCGCCCGAGGTCATCGATGCGTATGACCAGCTCCTGGCCAGCAACGGATGCGCGAAAGACCAGGCTGAGGAACTGGTCGGCGACGCTGGGCTGGTCGAGGCGCTTACCGGCTGGGGCATGGCGCACGTCCAGCCGCACACCCCGGCCGACCCGGCGTGGCTGCGGCCCGCGTCACCTGACTTGGCGTTGCAGGGCGTGCTGGCCGGACATCAAGGCCAGCTTGTCCGCGATCAGGAGCTGCTGCTGGACGGGCACCGGCGCCTCGCTGAGGCCCAGGCCAGGTTCGGTGTCGGCATGAACGGCCGGTTCCCTGAGCATCTCGTGGCGGTCATCTCCGACCGGGCGCAGATCAGCGAGCTGTCGGCGTCGCTGGTCAACACCGCGCACAAAGACTGGATGACCCTGGAGAACCTGACCACGGAGATGCCGCTCACCCAGGACTTCGCCCAGCCACCGCTGCCCGCGTCCGCGGGCCAGGTCAGGTGCCGGTCCATCTACGACGCCTCGGCGATGGACGACCCGGTCGCCCGGCAGATCATCGACGCGTGCGCCGACGCCGGGGAGCAGGCGCGGTTGCTGCCCAAGGTCCCGATGAAGATGAAGCTCGCCGACCACACCACGGCGATGCTCCCGCTGACCCCGGCCGGCACAGCGGGAGCGCTGCTGATCCGGGCGCCGGTCATCATCAGTGCGCTGCGCGAGTATTTCGAGCTGCTCTGGGAACGCGCGACCCCGCTCAGGCCCCAGCATCCCGCGCCACCCAGCGACAGGCTGACCCCAGCCCAGCAGGCGGTCTTGGAGCTGATGGCCAAGGGCTGGCAGGATCACAACATCGCCCAGGAGACGGGAACGAGCACCACCACCGTGCGCCGGCACATCGCAGCGATCATGCGCCGGCTCAGCGTCTGCAGCCGGTTCGCTGCCGGGGCTGCGGCACAGCGGAAGGGATGGATCGGGTAGTTCCGTTAGGTAGGAAAGTCCTCGGGGGCTATCGTCCAGCGGGGTTGCTGGCCGGTGGCCGGGTGGTGGCGGGAGTCGCGGCGCTGCTGCACCCACAACCCTGCCGACAGCAGGACGCCGAGCACGATCAACGCGGCGACCGTCAGGTACATAACCAGGTAGTGATGGCTGAACATGGAGCGGGCCGAGTTGACCTGGCTGGCGTTGATGCCCAGGAACGCCAGGATCAGGCTGGCCGGGATGGCCAGGGCGGACACGAATCCGACGGCGACCGCGTAGCGGATCCGCCGGTTCTCATCGCCGCGGCGCTCGATGCTCTCGATCGCGGTCAGCTCCGCGCTGATCGCGCTGCCGAGCCGTTGCAGCATCCGCCCCACGGTGACCGCCTTGCCCGCCAGGCTCATCGACTCATACAGGGCGTTGTGGAAGCTCTCCACCCGCAGCGACGGGACGAGCAGCCCGAGGTCGCCGGAGGCCTCGACGCTGTAGGACAGTTCCAGTTCGAGGTCGCCAAGCTGGTCGGCGATGCGTTCGAGCGCGCGGCGGCGGTCCCTGGTCGTGCCCCCGGTCGCTTCGAGATCGCGGAACAGGCGCACGTCGGCGTAGGCGGCCTGGCGGATCGCGCGCAGCTGCGCGGCCGCCGCGACCCCCTGGACGGCCGAGAGGAACACGGCGTTCTCGATGAAGTCAGAGTGGCCGCAGATCACGCTGACGTAGGGCCCGACGGCGGCCAGCCACCCGGGACGGCGGTTGAGCTCGGCCGGGTAGCGGATCGCGCTGTACTCCTTCCGGTAGGGAAGGTCGGTCCGGTACACCAGCCGCTGCAGCACGTCCTCGCTCTCCTCGGCCGGCTGGGCACCGCCGAGAACCATCTGATGCCGCTCGGGCAGAAACTCTGCCTCGCTGCCGCCGTCCGCGCCGAGCTGCGTGGCCAGAGCAAGCGCGTACTGTGCCACCGATTGCTCACCGATCTGGACGTCGCCGAAGTAGCAGTCTTCGAGCAGGTCGATCGTGTCGATCAGCTCGCACTGCGCGTCGAGGCTCAACGCGGCGACGATCTGCCCCGACGGCAGGCGGAACAACCAGATCCGGGCCCCGGCCACCGTCCCGGCGTGCCGCCAGCGCCGGAACGTCAGCGCGGTGACATCCAGCGACTCACGGCATAACACCGCAGGCAGCTGATCCGCGGACAACCGGTAATACTGTTCGAACCGCCACAGCCGCAGGTAGTGATGCAGGTCGCCGCTGGCGGTGCTGTCGGCCAGGTGCCAAGACGTGGCGTACATATTCGTAACCCGCACCCTTTGCCTAACCGAAGACCCCGCCTGATCCACCGCCTCCCCGGCCGGCGCGGGCTGGTCACGGGGCTGGTCAGAAGAAGTGCCAGGGACGCTCACGGTCTCCCTCTCGCAACGAGGCAACTCTCAACGCGAACTCGGCGGCGATCGCCGGGGATTCCCCGACGTTCTGCATGATCCACGTTGTCATCGTCAGCTCCCGGATTTCCCGCAGAACCGGATAACCCGGCCAGGAACGGACGTCGAACCCATAGGTAGCGGCGAACTCCTGGTACTGGTTCTCGGGGAGGCCGTACCGCTGCACCGCGATCGAGGTCGGCATCAGGTCCCACTCCCGCGGGCCGATGGCGGCAGCCTCGAAATCGAGGAGCACCACCTGACCGTGGTCGGTCAGCAGATTCTTAGTGTGCGCGTCACCGTGGATCGGGCCGCGGGGCAGGGCGAACTCCAAGTGTTCGTACTCGTTCGTCAGATCCGCACAGCGGGCTTGAAGGAAGTCGAGGTCCGCTTGATCGACGCCTTCCGCCTTGGCCAGGCGAGACCCGGATGTTGTCAGCGGCTCAAAGGTGACCAGATCACAGGGGCAATCCGGGGCGGCGTGGTAAGCCGCTAGCAGGCGGGCCAGATCAATGTGTGTGGGTGTCGGCTCGCCGCCGGTCACCGCATGCCAGAACGAGACGGGGTGTCCGTCGACCATCAGCGGCTGCTCGATCTCCTCGGCCATGCGGACAGCGGGAACCTCGGCTGCGGCCAACCAGCGGGCGACGCATAGCTCTCGTTTAACGCGGGGCAGTCGATCGGCCGACCGGCTGATCCTGACCACTAACGGTGCGCTGGCCAGCCGGAAATTCGCGTTCTCGCCGATGCGGAGGAGCTCGGCGCCGTCGCTGCTGAGCCCTGCCTGCTGGCACGCCTCCCTGAGGATGGGAAGGGCTGCCGACGACGAGAACTCCGCAGCGGCATCCGGCACGCGACCCAGGATTCCTGGCATGCCGAGCCGGGTCAAGGATAGACGCCCTTCACGAATGATCACAGGGTTGGGCGTATCCAGTCCCGGCGTCGGCATTCCGGCGTCGGCGCGTATCAGAAATAGGCGACAGAATTGCGGGACCGGTGGGGTGTTGTCGTGGCCTTGCCGACGCGAGGATCCCCCCAGCAGCAGGTCACTGTCGAGGGCGTTGGCCCCCGCGCTCGCGCAGATCGGCGGATAGCGCTCGCCAGGCGGCGGGCAGCGCCTACTACAGTCCGTGACGGGCAACCGGCGGCGCCTCGCGCCTGATCGCCGAATATTTGCGCGACGCCTGCTGACGAATTCCGACGCTGGAGGCGAGCAGATTATCTGTTCGCTGCTCCAGAACGGCGGCCTGGCGGGTGCCAGGTAGCTGGTCGCGCGGTTGCAGGCCGATTACGAGGCGGCCTTCTGGCCATGGCGCAGCTGTTAGGGGGGTCCTCCAGCAGCCCAACTCAGCCGGATAGCCGCTGGTTGCTGGGCCTTCTGGTGACGCATTGCAGCTAAAGCCCATGGAAGTTACGTTCTATATGTAAGTCGTAACTAGCGGTCAGTGGGTGGGTGATGGCGCGCGGTTCGGGTTCTTCGGGTGATTCCCCTTCCTACCGGCAATGGGCCGCTGCCGAGCGCGCTGCTCAGCGCGAACGCGAGCAGCATCAGCGGCAGGCTTTAAAGGACCGCATCGCTGCGGAGGCGGCGGCACGCGACGCTGAAGCTGCGGCCAGGACTGAGGCGGTCGGACGGCGGGTAGCCGAACTGGAAAGCCTGCTGCGGACCGCCCTTCGGCGGGACCCCCGCATCCACTTCGACTCGCTGAGGATCACCCCGGTCGTCCCCCCGCTGAATCTCGGGCCTCTGGCCAATCCAATTCCCGCACCGCGATGGGCGGACTTCGAGCCCAGGCAACCCAGCGCGCTCGGCCGGATTTTTGGCGGCAGCCAGCGGTACCAGGCATCCCATGAGGCGGCCGAGCGGGCCTTCGCCAGAGCTCAGGCCGACCATCAGCAACGGGAAACAGCAAGGCAGCACCAGGTCACGGCTGCTCGCGCCGCGTGGAGCAAGACGGCAGGGGAGGCGAAGCGCAAGGCCGACGCGCACAACGCCGGCGTGGCAAGGCTCGCCGCAGGATTCCGCGAACACGACCGGTTCGCCGTCAGCGAGTATGTGCAGATGGTGCTCGACAGGTCCCCCTACCCCGAAGGGTTCCCCACCGAGCGGCATGCCGGGTACGTGCCCGAATCATCCCTGCTGGCGGTCGAGTGGTTCCTGCCAACCTTTGACATCATCCCAAAGCACAAAGCATTCCGGCACGTGAAGACGCGCAAGGCCATCGACCCGGCCCCCAGATCGGAAG
>OBLU010004111.1_pt1 | contig 13130 bp, 14 predicted proteins | sample 1518681 | NCBI WGS metagenome assembly OBLU01 (sample SAMEA3539304, study PRJEB22396) | soil metagenome | biome: tundra; feature: field; material: soil | place: USA | collected 2010-05 | depth 0.15 m | reverse complement strand
AACAGCGGCTTTTCGGCCCCGACCCGGATCAGATGATCGCGGTCGCCCGGCACGCGGAGGACTGCGGCTTTGAGTCCTTCTACGTCTCCGAGCACATCGCGCTGTATCCCGGCGCGAGCATGGGGTCGGCCCAGATCCCGCCGTCGTTCCCGATCGCCGATCCGCTGGAATGCCTTAGCTTCGTGGCGGCCGGGACCGAGCGGATCCTGCTCGGCACCGCCGTCCTGCTGGTGCCCTATCACCACCCGGTGCTGCTCGCCAAGCGGCTGGCGACGGTCGACGTGCTCTCCAAGGGCCGGATGCGGCTGCTAACCGTCGGGGTCGGTGCGCTGCCCGGTGAGGCCGCGGCGGCCGGCGTCGACTTCGCCACCCGTGGCCGCCGCGCCGACGAGGCGATCGACGTGCTGCGGCTGTTGTGGGCTGGTGACGAGAACGGCGTCAGCTTCGACGGGGAATTCTTCTCCTTCACGAACCTGTGCAGCTTCCCCAAACACCACGGCTTCCCCGAACCCCACGGCGGCACGCTCCCGGTTCATATCGGCGGATCCAGCCGGGCCGCGGCCCGCCGGGCCGGCCTGCGCGGAGACGGCTACTTCCCGGGCGGGCGGCTCACCGCGGTCGAGCGAGCCAGTCAGGTCGACCTGATGCGGGCGACCGCCCGCGCCGCGGGCCGCGACGCGACCGCGGACGCGCTGGAGTAGACCCGCTGGGGCTCGATCGACATGACCGGGCCGGACGTCGACGACTTCGCCGCCCGGGGGACGACGCGCCTGGTCGTGGCGCCGGCCTCGCTGGACCTGGCCGAGCAGCGCGATCAGATCTCGGCGTTCGCGGACCGCCTCATCCGGACACCGGCCTGAGCCGGTTAACCGGAGCTGTCGGCGACGGTGTCCCGGGCGCGCTGCCTGAGCTGGGCGAGGGTGTCGCCGGGCCGGCCGGCCAGCACGCACAGCCCGGGAGCGGCGAGCGCGATCTCATCCGCCGCCTGGCGGGCCAGCTCGGCCGCCTCGGTGGTGGCCGCCGACAGCACCACCAGGGTGGCCCCGGTGTCCAGGGCCAGGCTGGTCACCTCGGCGACCGGAAGGTCGGCCGCCAGGTGATGCACCAGCCAGCGATCTTCGCGCAGGCAGGCGGTCGCCATCAGGGTCGGCAGCCCGTGCCGCTCTCCCGGTGGCGTGGCGGTCACCGCGATGCCGCGCGGGCGGCCTTGCGGCTGGCGCGTCCGGGCGGCGATGAGCCGCTCGCAGATGGCGGTGGCCCGGTGCTCGATCGCGATCTTCGCCGCACCCGCCACCCAGTCCGTGCCGATCCGCTCCAGCGCCGGCGCGATGACCCGCTCGCACAGGTCGGCTATCGGCACGCCGCGCGCGAGCCTGGCGAACACCTGCCGCGCCCCGGTCTCGTCGCCGGACACGATCGCGGCGTGCAGCCGGTCCGCCTGGGCCGTCCAGTCACGCACCCGGATCTGCGGCCGCGGCGCGGTGCCTGAGGCCCGGCGTTCCGCCAGCGCGCTGACGTCGCCGTCGCTGACTTCGTAGCCGCGCGCGGTCTTCATGGCGGGCAGCACTCCCTGCCGCACCCACCCGTACGCGGTCTGATAGTGCACCCCGAGGACGTCGGCGGCTTCGCGTAGCTGCATGACGGGCTCCAAGGTCCGAGCGTGATGAGGTTTAACCTCTGCTGATTAGCGTAATTTAGTATTGATTTAACGGCACGGGTTAATCGCAACCCGAAGCGCCGCTACGCCTGGGAGGGCCGAAGCCAGTGGGATTCACGTTTTCCAGTGTGGTGGACACAGAGCTGGACGAGGTCTTTGCTTGGCACACCCGGCCGGGAGCGATCACCCGGCTGCGTCCTCCGTGGCAGCCCGTCCGGGTCCTGGCCGAGGCCACGTCGCTCCGGGACGGGCAGGCGGTACTCGGGCTGCCCGGCGGGCTGCGGTGGGTCGCCGCTCACCAGGCCGACCAGTATGACCCGCCGAACACGTTCGCCGACGTGCTGGAATCCTTCCCGCATGTTCAACTACCGGCACCGGCAGCTCGCCGATGACCTGGCCGCCCAGGCCCGCGCTCGCGCGATCTACCCGGATCCGCTGAACGTGGTCAGGGTCAGCTTGGTGACCCACTTGGTCGCGGATACGTAGCCGTAGAGTCCGGGGACGATCATGCGGGCCGGGAAGCCGTGCGCGATCGGCAGCGGCTGGCCGTTCATGCCGATCGCCAGCAATGCGTCGCGGCCGTCCATGATGGTGGCCAGCGGGGTGGAGATGGTCATCCCGTCGACGGCGGTGGACAGCACCTGATCCGCGCCTGACTGCACCCCGGCCCGGCGCAGCAGCCCGGCCAGCGGCACACCGAGCCACCTGGCGTTGCCGTTGTAGGTCCCGCCGACCTGGTTCGAGACGCACACCAGCGTGATGTCGGTCTCGGTCAGCGGCATCTGCAGCAGGTCGGCGAAGCTGAACTCGAGCTCGCGGTCGACCATGCCGTCGATCTTCAGCGTCCAGGATTCCGGCGACACCTGCGGCAGCACCAGGTCGGTGTCGACCCGGTAGAAGCTGCTGTTGCTGGTGAAGAACGGGGTCAGCCCGGGGATGTTGAGTTCGGTCCCGGCCGGGACGGCCGCCGCCCGGACGGCCGGGGCGGGCAGCCGGACCTGGGCCCGGGACGAGGCGATGCTGAACCGTCCGAGCAGCTTGTCGCCCAGGCCGCCGGCCGCGGCCGCGGCCGCTCCCGCCCCCGCAATCAGGAAGCGGCGGCGGTCCGGCTCAGGCGCCGGCGGGTCCTGCGGGTTCAGGTCACCTAGGTACGGACCCGCGGACAGCACCTCAGCGAGGTCAGCGGAGTCAGCGGAGAAGATGGTGCGTTCAGGGGCACTGTGTTCAGGGGCACTGTGTTCAGGGGAGCCGCGTTCCAGGGAGCTGCCGGGCGGGGCGGTGCCGGCCGGGATGGGCGCGGGCAGTCCCGCCCAGACGGCACGGACCAGGATGATCAGCGCTGGGATCGCCACGATCACGCCGGCCAGCCCGTAGGCGATCCGGCGGACCGCGGCGATGCCGATCAGCACGGCGAACGCGAGGAGCAGCACCACGATGCCGGCCAGCAGGGCTTCTTTATCGTGTGAGCCGAAGTGGGTGATCGCGAACTCCTTGACCGGGATGGGGGTCAAGTTGATCGCCGTGTCTCCGACCGCGATGACGGGCGCACTGTGGCATGTCCCGTTGCTGTCATCACGGGCCCCATCCGGAACTGCCGGCGGAGCGGATTGGCCCGATTAAATCTGTGCTGGTTTTGCGCCGGTTCTTACATCAGTGCTGCTCTGGAGCAATCCGCTCGCGTGTGTGCCTCGAATGCAAGACATGAACAGGCCTGAAATACGGGAGAGAAAGCCAGATCCCGGCCCTTCGGAGGGGGAGGGCCGGGATCTTGCCTTTCAGCTCGCCCAGGTGGCGCGCGGTGATCACCAGGCCTTTGAGGTGGTTTACGGCGAGTTGGCCGGACCGGTGTATGGAATGGTGAGACAGGTGCTGCGTGATCCGGCCCAGTCCGAGGAAGTCGCCCAGGAGGTGCTGCTCGAGGTCTGGCGGACCGCATCCAGGTTCGACCCGGCCCGGGGCAGCGCCGCCGCCTGGGCGCTGACCATCGCCCACCGGCGCGCGGTCGACCGGGTCCGGTCGGAGAACGCCGTCACGCGCCGCGAGCAGAAGGTGGCGCCGGACCTCGTGGCCGACGTCGACGATGTCGCCGACGTCGTCGAGGCGTCGCTGGAGGGCCAGCGGGTCCGCCGCTGCATGGATGGCCTGACCGAACTGCAGCGAGAGTCGATCAAGCTCGCCTATTACGGCGGGTATTCCTATCCGCAGGTCGCGCAGTTGCTGGGGGCTGCCCTCGGCACGGTGAAGACCCGGATCCGCGACGGGTTGATCAGGATGCGTGACTGCATGGGGGTGGAATGGTGAAAGCGCTGCCCGACGATACGCATGTCCTTACTGGCAGTTATGTCCTTGACGCCTTGGGTGAGGCGGAACGGGTAGATTTCGAGCGTCATCTGCAACGCTGCCCTTCTTGTGAGTCGGAGGTCCGCGGCCTGCGCGAGACCGCCGCCCGGCTCGCGATGGCCAAGACGGTCCGGCCGCCGGCCCAGCTGGAGGAGCGGGTGCTGGCCGCGACCTACCGGACCAGGCAGCTGCCGCCGCTGGGGAGCGAGCGGTTCCGGCTGGCTCGCCGCCGGGTCGTGCCGAAGGGCCTGTTCTCCCCGTTCTCAGGTCGGCCGTTCTCAGGTCGGCCGTTCTCAGGTCGGCGGGCCGACGGGCGGGTCCGCCCCCGGGGGCATCCCCTCGATCACCCGCGCGATCATCCCCGGGATCGTCGCCGGCTCCGGGCGCCGCGGCTGATCGGCGCCTGCGCCGCCGCCAGCGTGGCGGTAGCCGTCGGCCTGGGCATCACGCAGGTGTCGACCCAGCACCAGCTCGATTCGGCCCAGCACAGTGCCGCCGCGATCGCCAAGGTGGTCCAGGCGCCTGATGCCCACCTGGAAACCATGCGGACCAGCGCCGGCGGGACCGCCACCGTGGTCTACTCCAGCAAACTGGGGGGCGCCGTCATCACCACCACCGGGCTGTCGGCCCTGCCTGCGGGCCGGGTGTACCAGGCCTGGGTGATGAGCCCGTCGGGTGCGCGCTCGGCCGGCCTAATCTCCCAGCTGAACCTGACCAGTCAGCTGCTGGCCTCGGGGGTGCGGTCCGGGGACCGGATCGGGATCACCGTCGAGCCCGCAGGCGGCACCTCGCGTCCGACCACCAAGGCCGTGTTGGTCATGCCGCTGACCACCTAGGGGCCTGCTCTACCCTGGGCCGGCGGGCGGATGGGAGCAGCGCGGCGACGGCCCCCTGGTAGGGGCCGTCGTGCGCAACAAGGCCCTGGACGCCGGCGCGCTCGAGGGAACAGGGTCGGCATCGGCGCCGGAGGCCGACTCGGCCGGGCAGCGGTTCCAGGACGAGAGTGACATCGCCCTACAGGTTGTCGCTTGCCTTAGCGGAACGGGTTGGCGACCAGGACGCCGCCGTAATCCTGGCCGTCGTTGAGGTCCTCGGACAGAACGTGAGTGCAGCCCATCGCACGGGAGGCCTCGATGATCGCGGCGTCTCAGTAGGAGAGCTGGAACCGCTGGCGGGCGTCTAGGGCCGCCATCATGATCCCGCTCGTGACGTCCTGAACGGGGAAGCGCTGGAACGACTCGACGAGCCGGACCGCCTGCTGGTGCCCGATGGCGTCCGGGCGGCTCGCGCGGGTCGCCTGCACGTAGAACTCCTGCAGCACTTGCACCGACAGCGCCAGGTCGCGCTCGGTCAGGATGTTGGTGTCAACGAACCGCACGATCGTGCACCTCGTCGCGGTTCAGCCGGTCGGCGGCGCGGAACTGGCCGATATCGGCCTGGACCTCCCGCTGCAGCGCCTCGAGCCTGGCGAACTCATCCATCCGCCAGGACAGCTGCTTCAGATATGCGACAACCAGCGTACTCACCGAGGTGTCGCGGTGCGCGGCGGCGACCCGGGCGTTGCGGTAGACGTCATCGGGAACAGATACCGTAAGGTTCTTCCGTGGCCCCCGCTCCAGCGGGGCAACGGCGAGGTCGATCAGGCCGAACTGCTACCCCATTGGCAAACTAACAGGCCGTCAATTTACCTGGGCGAAGGGACAGGCCGCCGCTCTAATGCCGTAAGGGCGGGAGCCGCGGCCTGCCCCTTCTTCGGGGGGGATTCAAACTCTATGGCCCGGCCGGGAATCGTGCAATTACCCGCGTTCAACTGCGCAACCTCCAGGCTTTCCTTGCGGGCAAGACCCGGGGAGTATGGGAACCGTGAGTATCGTTTACCGCCGTCATGTCGTTTTCAAGGTCAGCTGCGATCGCGAAGCCAATGACCTCACTCCCGGCCTCAAGAGAGAGGAATTCACCAACCTGGTCAGATCTATTGTCGACCGAACGGACCGTGGCTCGTCTCCCCGTTATGTTCTCATCTCATGAGCGTGTCCGTGCCGCCCAGGCTGCTCGCCCTGAGCGACCTCCACGTGGCCTTCCCGGAGAACCGCAAGATCATCGAGGATCTGCGCCCGGAGTCTGAACAGGACTGGCTCCTGCTGGCCGGCGATGTCGGCGAGCTGTCCCCGGACATCGAATGGGCCCTGCGCCTGCTCAGCGAACGGTTCGCCACGGTCGTGTGGACGCCCGGCAATCATGATCTGTGGACGCACCCCGGCGATCCGGTCCGGCTGCGCGGCGTGGAACGTTACCTGTTCCTGGTTGAGCTCTGCCGCGGCCTGGGCGTCATCACGCCGGAAGATCCTTACCCGGTGTGGGAGGGGCCGGGGGGCGCGGCCACGATCGCGTCCGCGTTCCTCCTGTACGACTACAGCTTCCGTCCCGACGGGGCGCTGACCAAGGAACAGGGCTTGGCCCGGGCCTACGAGACCGGCGTCGTCTGCAGCGATGAGACGTTGCTGCATCCCGATCCTTACCCGAGCCGGGAAGCCTGGTGCTGGGCCAGGGTAGAGGAGACCGAACGCCGGCTCGCCGCCAGGGATCCGGCGCTCCCGGTCATCTTCGTGACGCACTATCCCCTGGTCCGCGAGCCCACCCGGGTCCTGTGGTATCCGCAGTTCGCCCAGTGGTGCGGCACCACGCGCACCCACGACTGGCATCTGCGGTTCAACGCCGCCGCGGTGGTCTACGGCCATCTGCACATTCCGAGGGTGACCTGGTACGACGGCGTCCGGTTCGAAGAGGTCTCGATCGGCTACCCGCGGGAGTGGCAACAGCGCCCCGGGCGTCCCGGCGTCCCCCGGCAGATCCTCCCGGTGCCCACGGGCAGGGAGAAGCCGGAGTGATCGCGGATATCCTGCCGCCCCAGGTGGCCGCGGAAGAGGCTTTCTGCGACCTGCCGCAGGTCACGCTGTTTCCCGGCGAAGAAGAAGTCATCGCCAATGCCGTGGAAAAACGGCGCCGGGAATTCGCGACCGCCCGCGCGTGCGCGCGGGCCGCGCTCGGGAAGCTCGGCCTGCCGCCGGTGCCGATCATGCCCGGATTGCGCGGGGCTCCGCAGTGGCCGCCGGGCGTGGTGGGGAGTATCACGCACTGCGCCGGATACCGGGCTTCCGCCGTCGCCCGCGACCGTGATGTCGTCACCATCGGCCTTGACGCCGAGCCGCACGACACCTTGCCTGACGGAGTTCTCCGGGCCGTCGCCTCCCACGGCGAGCAGGTCAGGCTGGCCGCGCTGGCGGCCGCCCGGCCGGACGTGTGCTGGGATCGCATGCTGTTCAGTGCCAAGGAGTCGGTCTACAAGGCGTGGTTCCCGCTGACTCGCCGCTGGCTGGGTTTCGAGGACGCGGATGTCGATATCGATCCCGTTAACCAGGCCTTCACCGCCCGGCTGCTGGTGGACGGCCCGGTCGTGAACGGAGCCGTGCTCACCGGCTTCGAAGGCCGCTGGCTGGTCAGCGACGGCCTGATCGTCACCACGATCGTCATTGCCGCCGCCGGGACCCGGGCCAGGTAACCGGCGTTAAAGCAGCTGGGACCTGGGCCAGCCGCGGCCGATCCGCCAGGTGGCGAGCGTTCCCATGATGGCCGCGACCACGAGCAGCACGCCGGCCGCCCGCAACGTCCCCGCCGCCTGCCCGAGCACCGCCGAACGCAGCGCCGACATCGCCCAGTACCCCGGCGATGCCGGCGCGATCGCCCGCGCCCATCCGGGCAGCGAGGCCAGCGGCACCATCGCGCCGCCGAGCGCGGACAGCAGCACGCCGCCTATGTCGTAGGCCACCTGGAGCTCGCCCTGCGACCGCAGCATCGCGCCGAACGTCGCCCCGATGCCCAGCAGGGCCAGCGCCCAGCACGTGATCGCCAATGTGACCAGGCCCAGGCTGCGCACGTGCAGGCCGAACACGACGATGCCGAACGAGATCACCACCGCCTGCTGCGCCGCGAGCATCGCGAAGGCCGGGATCGCCTTGCCGAGGAGCAGCTCGCCGGCCCGGGCCGGGGTCGAGCGGAGCCGGTCCCAGGTCCGCCAGCTCCGCTCGGCCATGATCGAGCCCCCTACCACCGACAGCGCCAGCAGCGAGAACAAGACCAGCATCCCGGCGACGACCTGGACGGTCCCGGCCTGTACGCCCTCGCGGGCCAGCGCGGCCAGGTACAGCGGCCGCATCAGCGTCATCAGTACGAGCGGCTGCACCAGGCGGCTGATCAGCGGCCCCGGCTCCCCGAACAGAAGAGCGAAATTATGCCGAACGAGCACGGCGATCCGCCCCGGCTCTGGCCATAGCACCGGCGGCCTCAGCCGGTCCGTCGCGTCACGCGGCGTCATGAGCATCCTCCCGCTCCGCCGGGAACAGGTCATCGAGGCTGAGTTCCGCCTGGCTGCCACGGCTGGCGATCCGGCCGGCCCGCGCGAGCGCGATGGTGGCGCCGAGTTCGGCCAGTTCGGGCAGGTAATGGGTGGTGTAGACGACGGCCGCACCCGCCGCGGCCCGGGCCGTGATGACGCCGAGCAGCGCCGTCCTGGTCAGCGGGTCCGCACCGGCCGTCGGCTCGTCAAGCAGCAGCAGGGGCCGGTCCGCGACCAGCGCGGTCGCCGCCTGCGCGCGTTTGCGCTGGCCGCCGGAAAGCAGTCCGGCCGGCTTGGCGAGCACCTCGGTCAGCTGCATGACTTCCGCGATGTCGCTGACCGCCCGGCGCAGGGCGGCGCGGCGGAGCCCGGCCAGCGCGCCGAAGAGCCGCAGGTGCTCGGCCACCGTGATCGACGGGTACAGCGCGGTCTCCTGCGGGCACACCCCCAGTAGTTCGCGCGCCGTCCGCGGATGTCTCAGGGCGTCGACGTCACCGACCGTGACGCTTCCCGCGTCCGGGCGGATCAGGCCCGTGACCACCTCGACGAACGTCGTCTTCCCGGCGCCGTTCGGCCCCACCAGGCCCGCGATCTCGCCCGGTTCGACCCGCAGGGTGAATTCGTCAAGCGCCCGGAGGCGGCCGTACGTTTTCACCAGTCCCGCGGCGACTAGCACCTGACCCGGATCCTTTCCGTAGGCGCGGATAATTGAGCTTTTCAAAGCTTGCCGTTAATGCGGGCGGCTGTTATGGTGCCTGCCTGCTCCTCAGCTGCGCAACTGCGGTAATTCTGCAGCTGAACAGGACCGGCTAGGAGCCGTCCCAACGGCATGCGACGCCACCTGGTTGCCGCGCCGGCCCCGATAAAGTTACCGTTCTATCGGCCGGTAAACCTGTCTTCCATGATGTCTCTCCTGATGATATCCCTAGCCATAGCTGCCGGAAATGCGTGACGACATTGAGAGGTGACAGGCTATGGGGCATAAATTCTCGCTGGTTCTCAGCCGGGAGATAACTGACGATGAATCAGCGATCCTGCTCCAGGCGGGCTGCGGCGGTGCCATTTTCGCCGTCGATTCGCTGCCCGCCAATGCTGACGTCCCGGTCACGAGGATGAATTTCGATGACACGGTGTCCCCGTCGCTGGCTGAGGCGATCGGGTCGGCTCTTGAGGCCGTGAAGAAGGTGTCAGATCTTAGCGTTCCCATGCTGGCCGTCCCGGCTCAGCCTGCGCAGGCCAAGGACGGAGAGCCGGACCCGGTGCAAGCTGCAGCCGAATCGCAGTAAGCGCAGCCTGGCCCTGAATTTGGTAGCGGTATCCGCCCGTGCCGGGAGCCGTTCAATTAGTTGCTCGGAGTAAACATGCCTCGGCCAATCAGCGAACGGCGACTATAGATGGCAAATGAGGATAAGCTCCGCGATTACCTCAAGCTGGTAACCGCTAACCTGCGCCTGGCTCGCCGGCGTCTTCGTGAGGTAACCGAACGCAGTACCGAGCCCATCGCGATCGTAGGGATGAGCTGCCGGTACCCAGGCGGCGTGCGGAGCCCGGAGGAACTGTGGCAGCTGGTAGCGGGGGGGACGGACGCGATCTCGGGGCTACCCGCCGATCGTGGCTGGGATATCGAAGCGCTGTATGACCCGGACCCGGATCATCCGGGGACCTCCTACGCGCGGCACGGCGGATTCATCTACGACGCGGCGGAGTTTGATCCGGGCTTCTTCGGGATCAGCCCGCGCGAGGCGCTGGCCATGGATCCGCAGCAGCGGCTGCTGCTTGAAGTCAGCTGGGAGGCGGTCGAGCGGGCAGGCATTAACCCGGTGGCGCTGCGCGGCAGCCAGACCGGGGTATTCGCCGGCGCGTTCGCGTCGGGGTACGGAATGGACCTGCTGGGCGGGACCGCGGAGGGGTACCTGGTCACAGGTAACGCCACCAGCGTGCTGTCCGGCCGGGTGGCCTTCACCCTGGGCCTGGAAGGACCCGCGGTGACGGTGGACACGGCGTGCTCGTCCTCGCTCATGGCGTTGCACCTGGCCTGCCAGGCACTGCGGTCCGGGGAGTGCACGATGGCGCTGGCCGGCGGCGTCACGGTGATCGCCACCACAGGTGTGTTCGTGGGGTTCTCCCGGCAGCGGGGCATGTCGGTCGACGGCCGGTGCCGATCGTTTGCCGCCTCGGCGGACGGGTCCGGGTGGGCCGAGGGCGCCGGCGTGGTGGTGGTGGAGCGGCTGTCCGATGCGCGCCGTCACGGGCACCCGGTGCTGGCGGTGATCCGCGGTAGCGCAGTCAACCAGGACGGAGCTTCCAACGGGCTGACCGCACCGAACGGACCGTCGCAGCAGCGGGTGATCCGGGCGGCGCTGGCGAATGCCGGGGTGGATGCCGCTGAGGTGGATGTGGTCGAGGCGCACGGGTCGGCCACCACGCTGGGGGATCCGATCGAGGCGCAGGCGCTGCTCGAGACCTACGGACGGGAACGGCCGGAGGGCCGGCCGCTGTGGCTGGGGTCGATCAAGTCGAATTTCGGTCACACCCAGGCGGCGGCCGGCGTGGCCGGGATCATCAAGATGGTCCTCGCCTTGCAGCATCAGCTGCTGCCGCCGACCCTGCATGCCGAGGAGCCCTCGTCGCACATCGACTGGTCGGCGGGAGAGGTCCGGCTGCTGACCGAGCCGGTGCCCTGGGCCACGGACGGCCTGCCGCGGCGGGCCGCGGTTTCGGCGTTCGGCATCAGCGGTACCAACGCTCACATCATTCTCGAGGAAGCCCCCGCGGCCGGGGACGTAATCGCGCCGGAGGCGACCGGGTCAGCTGAAGAAGACGCAGCAGGCGCGGGTACCTACGGCGCAGATGCGGGTGCGTCCGCCGCAGACCTCCCGGTGCCGGTGCTTGTGCCGGGAGTGATGCCGTGGGTGGTGTCGGGGCGGACCGCGACGGGGCTGGCGGCGCAGGCCGGCCGGCTGGCGGCGCATGCGGCGGCGCGGCCAGACCTGGATCCGGCTGATGTGGCGTGGTCGCTGGCGACCACCCGGTTTGTGTTCGAGCACCGGGCGGTCATACTCGGCGCGGATGGCGGGGAACTGGCCGCCGGGCTGTCCGCGGTGGCGGCGGGTGAGCCCGGGTCCGGCACGGTGACGGGTGTGGTCCCGTCGGGTGGCGCGAGCCGGGTGGTGTTCGTGTTCCCTGGCCAGGGGAGCCAGTGGGCCGGGATGGGCCGGGACCTGGCCGCAGTCTCCCCGCTTTTCGCGGCCAGGCTGGCCGAGTGCGGCCGGGCGCTGGCCCCGTACGTGGACTGGGACCTGCAGGACGTGATCGCGGGGGCGGAGGGGGCGCCGGGGCTGGAGGCGGCGGAGGTCGTGCAGCCGGTGCTGTGGGCGGTGATGGTGTCGCTGGCGGCGGTGTGGCAGGCCGCCGGGGTGAAGCCGGATGCGGTGGTGGGTCATTCGCAGGGCGAGATCGCGGCGGCGACGGTGGCGGGGATCTTGAGTTTGGAGGATGCGGCGCGGGTGGTGGCGGTGCGGAGCCGGGCGCTGTCCGCGCTGGACACCGAGGGCGGCATGGTCTCGGTGGTGATGCCGGAGGCGGCGGTGCGGGAGCTGCTGGGCCGGTGGGGGGACCGGCTGTCGGTCGCGGCGGTCAATGGCCCGGCGGCGACGGTGGTGTCCGGGGAGTCCGAAGCGCTGCGGGAGTTCGAGGCGGAGCTGTCGGCGCGGCATGTGCTGCGCTGGCCGGTCCCGGCCAGCGATTTCGTGGCGCATTCGCCGCGGGTGGAGCAGCTGGCCGGGGTGCTGGATGCGGAGCTGGCTTCGGTGCGGCCCGCGGCGGGGCAGGTCCGGCTGTTCTCCACCGTGCAGTGCGGGTGGGCGGACGGGACCGGGCTGGATGCCGGGTACTGGTTCGCGAACGTGCGGCGGACGGTCCGGTTCGGGGAGTCGGTGCGGGCGCTGGCCGCCGATGGGTACCGGGTGTTCATCGAGGTATCCGCGCATCCGGTGCTGACCGCCGCGATCACCGAGACGATCGAAGACGCGGCCGGGGACGCCGCCGCTGTCGTCACCGGGACGCTGGACCGCGAAGATGCCGGAGCCCGGCGGCTGCTCTCGGTCCTGGCCGGGGCGTACACGCAGGGGATCAAGGTGGACTGGGCCGCCATCCTGGGCGGGGGGCAGCGGGTGGACTTGCCCACCTACGCATTCCAACGGCAGCGGTACTGGCCGCAGGCTGTCGTCCCGGCCGCAGCGGGCGTGGTCGGCGCCGTGGGCGGCGACGGGGCGGCAACCGCGGCCGAGGCATGGTTCTGGGCGGCGGTCGAAGGCGGCGACGCTCGGGCACTGACGGACATGTTGCCGATGAACGGGCAGACGCCGTTCCGTGAGGTGCTGCCGGCGCTGGCGTCGTGGCGGCGGCGGGAGCAGGACCGGTCGGTGACCGGCGGCTGGCGGTACCGGATTTCCTGGGTGCCGGTGGCCGAGCCGGAGCCGGCGGTGCTGTCCGGGACGTGGCTGGTGGTGGTCCCGGCCGGGCAGGCCCGCGGGGAGCTGGCGCGGTGGTGCGGGCGGGCGCTGGAGTCCCGCGGCGCCGGAGCGGTGGTGCTCGAGGTTACCGCGGGGGAACTGGACCGGGAGGTGCTGGCCGCTGCGGTCTCCGGTGTGCCGGAGGTGTCCGGGGTGTCCGGGGTGGTGTCGTTGCTGGCGGTGGATGAGGGGCCGTTGGCGGGGTATCCGGTGGGGTCTGCGGGGC
>OBLU010004110.1_pt1 | contig 13131 bp, 8 predicted proteins | sample 1518681 | NCBI WGS metagenome assembly OBLU01 (sample SAMEA3539304, study PRJEB22396) | soil metagenome | biome: tundra; feature: field; material: soil | place: USA | collected 2010-05 | depth 0.15 m | reverse complement strand
CAAAACTGACTCGGAAAAACTGCGCCGTCACGAAATTGCCGGCCGCGTCGAAATCGTCAATGGCCACGGCCAGTTGCCGCTCATCAGAATCCGCACGCCGTGGAGCACGGCGGAAATTTACCTGCTCGGCGCGCACGTCGCCGGCTTCCAGAAAAACGGCGAGCCGCCGCTGCTGTTCATGAGCGCGAAAAGTTTTTTTGCCGACGGCAAGCCGATTCGCGGCGGCGTGCCCATTTGTTTTCCGTGGTTCGGCCCACGCGGAAGCGAACCGGCGCACGGACTGGCCCGGATTCTGGCCTGGGAACTGGCGGAAACATCCGCTGCGCCAGACGGGCGCGTCACCGTGCGGCTGTGTCTGCCAGGAGAATCGCTCAAACCCGAATGGTCGGCGCTGCGCACGGAATTTGTCCTCACTGTCGCGGAGACGTTGACGATGGAACTCATCACCACCAACGAGTCGGCGGACAAAACTTTGGCAATTGAGAATTGCCTGCACACTTATTTTCATGTCGGCGACATCAGTGCGGTTTCGCTCGCCGGTTTGCAAAATGCGCCGTTCGATGATTTTGCTTTCGGTGCCAACGGCGCGCGGAGAAATGGCGACGCGGCTCCGCTCCGCATCACGCAGGAGACTAACCGCGTTTATCCCGACAATGCCGCCACGGTGGAAATCCATGACGAACAACTGAAGCGCACCATTCGCGTGGAAAAATTTAATTCCAAATCCACCGTGGTCTGGAATCCGTGGACGACGCAGAAGATGCCGGAAGATTTTGACCAAGCGGAGCACCAGCAAATGGTCTGCGTTGAATCCGGCAATGTGAAACAGAACAAAATTTCGCTCGCACCCGGAAAATTTTCGGCGCTGAAAGTGGTTTTGAGCAGCGCGCCGCTGAAATGATTTCGCTTTCTGAAATCCAGCCGGGCGGCACTGATTTGGTTTCGCAGGTTGAACAAATTTTTTCGCCGACGGGCATTTTGTCGCGGGCGAAAAATTTCGAGTTCCGCCCGCAGCAGCAGGAAATGGCCGTGGCCGTGGCACGGGCGTTGCAAAACCGCGAGCATCTTGCCGTCGAGGCGGGCACCGGCGTCGGCAAGTCGCTGGCGTATTTGATTCCGGCGATTTTGTTCGCCATTGCGCAAAAGAAGAAAGCCATCGTCTCGACGCACACCATCAATTTGCAAGAGCAGCTCACGGAAAAAGATTTGCCCATGCTGGCGGGCGTTTTAGCCGCACTGCCGGAGCCGGTAAAGTTCAGCTACGCGATGCTCAAAGGCCGCGCGAATTATCTCTGCACGCGCCGGCTGCAAAAGGCGATGCAGCAGGCGGGCAACCTGTTCACGTCGTCCGAGGCCGAGGAATTGCAGCGTATTTACGAATGGTCCAAGGAAACCAAGGACGGTAGCCTGTCGGATTTTTCCATCGAGCCGGATCAGAAAGTCTGGGCGCAGGTCTGTTCCGAGCGCGGTCTTTGCTCGCCGAAAACGTGCGGACAACAGTCGGATTTCGCGCGCGACCACGACGTCTGTTTTTTCCAGCGCGTTCGCAACCGCATTTTGTCCGCCGACGTGGTGATCTTGAATCACACGTTATTTTTCACATTGCTCGGCGGTGTGGGTGAGGAGATGGAAGGCGGCATTTTGTTCAAGAACGACTTTGTGATTTTCGACGAGGCGCACACGATGGAAAGCGTCGCTTCGCGGCACATCGGCTTGAGCGTATCCAGCGGGCAGGTGCGTTATTCGCTGAACCGGCTGTGGAATCCCCGCACGGAAAAAGGCCTGCTCGCCACGCTGCGCCAGGGCAACGCCGTGCAGCTCGTCGCGGAAATCTTGAGCGAGTCGGACAAGTTTTTTGAGAACGTCGAAAGCGCTTGCGAGGAAATTCAGGCGACAGCCAAACCAAAATTTTCCGGCGGTGAAAATTCGTCCGCCCGCCGGCGTGAATGGAAAGAACTGCGCATCCGCCGCGCGGAACTGGTGAAAGACAATGTCACGCTGCCGATTCAAAGGTTGCGTGAAGCCGTGAGCGAACTGGTCAAGGCCAGCGACGACAAGGACATCGGGCAGGAGTTGATCGAGTGCAATCGGCGGCTGGGTGAATTGAAAATCGAGGTCGCGGAATTTTTGAGCCAGCAGGCGGACGACCATGTTTACTGGGTCGAGCGCGGCGGCAAAACGCAGCGAAACCTGTCGCTGAACGCCGCGCCGGTGGACGTGGCGGAATTTCTGCGCCGCCGTTTGTTTGAAACGGACACGAGCGTCATCATGACGAGTGCGACGCTGGCGATTTCAGCCAGGGAAGGTGCAGGTTCCAAGTTGAAGGTTGAAAGTTCTCCCGACGCGACGGGTAAAAGGACTTTCAACCAGCAACCTTCAGCCAGCAACTCGCCGCTGAACTATTTCACCCGCCGCGTCGGCTGCGAATCCGCCACGCAGTTGCAGGTCGGCACGCCGTTTGATTATGCGCGGCAGATGAAATTGTTCGTCGCCCAGAAAATGCCCGACCCGCGCGAGCACGGCTACGCGGAGGCGCTGGAACATTGGATCGAACATTTCGTGAAGCAGACGCACGGCAAGGCGTTCGTGCTGTTCACCAGCTACAAGCTGATGCAGGAAGTCGCGGACCGGATGCGGCCGTTTTTTGACAAGCTCAAGCTGGAGCTGTTCGTGCAGGGCACCGGCACGCCGCGCTCGACGATGCTGGAAAAGTTCAAGGACGACGTGGACTCGGTGCTGTTCGGCACGGACAGTTTCTGGCAGGGCGTGGACGTGCCGGGCGAGGCGCTCTCCAACGTCATCATCACGCGGCTGCCGTTCGCGGTGCCGGATCATCCGCTGATCGAGGCGCGCATCGAGGCGATTGAGGCGCGCGGCGGCAATTCCTTCGGCGAATTTTCCCTGCCGGAAGCGATTCTGAAATTCCGCCAGGGCGTGGGCCGGCTGATCCGCACGAAAACGGACACGGGAATCATTGTCGTGCTGGACAACCGGATTCTCACCAAGAAATACGGCCAGGCGTTTCTCGACGCGCTGCCGCCATGTCCGGTGGAGATTGTTTGATCCTTGCTTATCGGGTTGGTTGACAAACAAGGTGAAACGCAGAGACGCAGAGAACGCGGAGGGCCGGAAAATCAACCTGCTTTTTTAAGATCAATCTGCAGCATCGGTTCTGTTTCACACTGCGCAACAATTTCATTGTATCGTGACAGCAAATTGGAAAGAGTGACTTTACACGTTGAAGCCTGAAAAAAACTGTGCTCGTAAATGTTTGCGGTAAGGAACTGGTTTGCGTCCAATACATCAACCCGGTCCGCCAATTGACAGTTCTTCAATAAAAACGCGGCACCCACCACACCCTCGCCAAGCGTTACAATCAAAGGTTTCAATCCGGCCTGAAGATTTGCCGCACATTTTCTTACCAAGGCTTCGGACGGGTTGGTTGTGACATGAATCGCCACGCTTTCAATTTGAAAATCCGCCTTTCTCGCAGTGGACTGGTCGGCAACTGAAAAACCATGATGGTCCATTTTGCCTTTGCCGAGAACCAAATCCAGCTTGGCTCCAACCAAATGTTGAAGCATGGCACCGACATAAGCCGTTCCGCCGGCATCGGCTTGCAGTTCTTCAGCCTGCCGTAGTAAATCATCAATGTTTGCGCGAAGTGATTTTCCGGTATCAAAATGGAATTTTGGACCTTCAGAGGCGAAATGTGAACGGACCTTATCTATCCACCAAGATTGGATTTCATCTAAGTTAGCCAGTTTCTTTTCCGCCAAATCGTTGAAAGTTTCGACATACGCTTTCATCAGGCCAAGGCTGCCCCGGCTTGTCCGCCCACCCTCCTCGGCCAAAATTTTGGTGATTTTGTATTCTTCCAGAATGCTCTGCACTGCCGCCTTGCCGAGTCCAGCAACCTGACCGCCTTCGTCTGTGCGCAAAGATTCTGGATTCAGCGGCAACCCTTTCTGTTTGGCTGTTTTGGTCACAACGAGCGCTACGCAAAGTCCACCTTTTCGTAACAGCTTCGGGTGTTCCTTGCAAAGAGCCTCTAGCCGTTTAATGATTGCGCTCATAATTTAATTTTCGCCGACTTCCGATAATGCACATTCCCGACTCGTTGTGGCACTGGATAAATGGCGGCAAACTCCTCTTCCCATACAGGATTCAGGTAATTGCGTCCGATCCATTCAATCACCGGCACGCATACGGCATCGCCAAATCCGAAAAGAGCCTGGTTCAGTGAAGCATTGATGACAAAATCATCGGCACCCATGAGTCGGGCACATTCACGAGGAGTCAGGAGCCTGACAGTAAAACGGCCTTTGCCCGCTGCGAACAAAATCTGACGACCGCTTCCACCGCGCGGAGTTCGCAGGCATCCGGCGATCCCATCCGTCCGAAGTTCCGCCATGGATTTTCCATTCCGCACGCGACGGAACACCGTGCCATAACTGATTTGTCTGTCTCGAATCATTGCATCCGCAGTGGCGCGATGCTTTGGACTCATCTGATTGAGTAGATAATCGCAGCGCTCACGACTCCACCATATCTGCGAGTTTGGCGACAAATTTTCAAGAATGCCGGGAAGTTCTTTTCTTGTGTTTGGAAGCGCTGGCAACCGTCGTATTTTCCAGTTAATTTCCGGGTTCCATAAAATGAAATCAGCCAATGCCGCTGGTCTGCAATCCGTCTCGTAGAATTTTGGCGTTTCATTTAGCGCCGAAACATTGGCGCTTTTAGTGGCAACAACGAAAAGGCGCTGGCGGCTTTGCGGCACGAATCGCACAGCATCAATAATAAAGGCGTCAACAGCATACCCAAGACGGTTGAGCGCCAAGAGAGCATCACGAAAATCGTTCCCATCATGTGATGTCAGAAAGCCGGTCACATTTTCCAATAAAACAAGTAGCGGACGCCGATGGCCTAGCTTGGTCAAGATGTCAACGAATCCCCAAAATGCAGAAGACTGTTCACCAGCCAAACCTTTGCGTGCTCCGGCAAGGGAAAGGTCGTTGCAAGGAAACGAAGCCGTAGCGAGCGCAACATCAGGAATCTGGTTGGGGCCAAGTTTATGAATGTCGTCAACAATGAATTCGCCGGTATCCCCGAAATGATCGCGATACATTTGCCATTTGTCCTCATCAATGTCATTTGCAAAGGCAATTCGCCAACCGGCACGTTCCAATCCCATTCGCATAAGGCCAATGCCAGCGAAAAATTCGGCGAAGTTTTTTTGGGGACGTGAACCACTCATATTTGATGATAGTATGTTTGCATCTTTTAACTCCATTACTCAACTTTGAATTTCACACGTCATTTGCCCCGTTCGTCCAGCCCAAACAGATTTTGTCGGCGGTGGCTGGCCCCGCCCGGCGCTGCCGCCGTCAGCTTTCATACCAGCGCGGGAAAATCATGCCGGCGCGTTTGCCGGCGAGCAGGCTGCTCACCATGCCGTGCCCCACAAACCACGCGCTGCGCGCCGCGAGCCGCAGCGTCATCCGCCGCCGGCGCGCGTTGGCGTCGAACACGCTGCGCCAGTAGGAACGGAAACGCGCGGGCGGCCATTGCGTGGCGAAGGCCGTGAGCAGCGCCCATTCGAGATCGCGCCGCGCGCCGGGCCGCGTGACGGACGGCAGAAAATTGTAGTCGCGAAAACTTTCGCCGGTGTCGTCCCACAATTCGTCGCGCCAGAACGGCGTGCCGGGCAGCGGCGTGAGCGGGATGAAAAACGGCTGGCTCATCTCCAGTTCGTGCGACAGCCGGAAAATGGCGCGCACGGTTTCCGGCGTGTCGCCGGGCAGGCCGTAGATGAAGGTGCCGAGCGTGAACACGTCCGGGAAATCCTGCGCCAGAATGCGGAACGCCTCGCGCACTTCGGGAATGGTCGTGGTCTTGTGAACCGCCTTCAAGCCGTCGCCGTCGGCCCGTTCCACGCCGAGATAGAATTCCTTCAATCCGCCGCGCACCTGACGGGCAAGCGCGCCGGATTGCGCGTCGCGCACAACGCAGTCGGCCCGCACCCAGGCGCTCATGCTGACGGACAGATTTTCGCGGAGCAGCGCGTCGGCGAGTTCGGCGGGAAGCTGCGGATGGGCGTTGTAACACGGGTCCACCCAGCCGAAATGGTGCCGGCCAAAATCGCGCGTCTGGATTTTAATTTCCTCCAGCAACCGCGCGACGGATTTGAAACGGACGAACGGCCGCGTCTGTTCGGCGACGAAATTTCCCATCTGCCGCCACAGCACGCAGAAATCGCAGGCGTCGAAACAGCCGCGCGACGATTCGATGGCGGCGAGGCCGGGATGATTCTGGCTGCCCGCTCCGTAGCGGTGCATCGGCAGCAAATCCCACGCGGGCATGGGCAGATCGTCGAGATTTTTGATGAGCGGACGATGGCGTGTGCGGATGATTTCACCATCGCGGCGGAAGGAAATTCCCGCGACCTGCGCAAGCGCGGCCGGCGAATTTTCGCGGAGCGCGTCGGCGAGTTCGACAATGGTGTTTTCGCCTTCGCCGTGCGCGACGACATCCACAAGTCCAGTTTGCAAAACCTGCGGCGCGACGTGGCCGAAGAAACAGCCGCCGGCGATGACTTTGGCGCCAAGAGATTTCGCAACGCGCGCAAGGCGGAGACATTCGGCGCAGCTCACGGCCTCCTCGCCCATCGCGACGACGGCGGGACGGCGCGAGCGGATTTCCGCTTCGAGTGTGCGCCAGCCCATTTCGAGCGCGGGCGCGTCGAGGATTTCCACGCGCCAGTCGGGATTGTGCTGGCGCAGCATCGCGGCCATGGAGGCGAACGCGAGCGGCGGCCAGAAGGATGAGGCGGGGCCGTTGAACGGCCACAGCGGGCGCGGCGGACGGACGAAGAGAAACAGTTCTTTCATGCAGCCACGCGCGGTGCAGGCTGGAAACACCACCGCCACAATCCGCGCGCCGCGAGAAAAAAATTCGTCACCAGAAGCAGCACCAGCGCCAGCGCGCCGCCGGCGGTCAGCAGCGCAAGCGCGATGGCCGCGAGCGAATTTTTGCTCGTGCCGAGCAGTGGCGTGAAAACGAGCGCGGCGAGCAGGGCCGCAGCATTTACGATTTGCGATTTGCGATTTACGCGCCGCCCGTGTTTCGTGGTCGTAAATCGTAAATCGTAAATCGTAAATTTCTCCGGCAAAAGCAGCCACAGAAAGGCGACAAGACCGAAGCCGAAAAGAATTCCTGAAATCGCACGCAATTCCGGCCCTTGCGAGAACCAGTGAAATCCGGCGGGAATCATGAACAGCAAAAACGCGCCGTTGAGCCAGTGCCAGAAGCTCGTTGGTTGCGGTCGCCGGGCGAGGTGCAGCAGCGCGGCGACGAATGCGCCGACATAGACGCCGGTGCAGCGCTGGCAGCACGGCAGTGCTTCGCCGCCGGGCGACCAGGTGTGCGACAGATTCTGGCCGCAGACGTGACTGAAAAGCTGGTGCAAAAAATCCAGCATGGTTTTTATTTCAGGCCGTCGTCTTGCACTGCCGGCAGCGCGATGGGCACCTTGGTGATTTTGGGGCGGCTCCGGTCAACCTGCACCAGAAAGAGCGCGCAATCTTCAGGCCGGAGCGCGGATTTCTTTGATGCACCGAGCCAGGCCGAGGAGATGGCCCACGTCCGGCCATCGTGGGAAAGCGACGGCTGGGCGAGCAGCGAATTCAGGTCATCCGACTGCACCTGAAACAGCGGCGTGAAACGCAGCGGCTTTTCATTGAGCGGAATTTCCAGCAGGCCACATTCGGAATTGGTCTGGCCTTCTGTCTTGCTGGTGTAGGCCGTGAACACGCGATCTTTTTTCGGTCCCAAATCCAGCCACGGGCCGGCAACTTTCACCTCGCAACCGGGGCGCGTGATGGGGCGGGAAAATGTTTTCGTTCCGTCGCGCACGACTTGCAGTGCCAAGTTTGTTGCCTGGCCACTGACAAACATGATCTCCCGCTCGCGCGGATTGAAGGCTGGGAACGTGCCTTCGCCCATTTGGTTCGTCAACGTCAACTGCGGCTGGAACGCGAGCGTCTCCGGGTCAAGCACGCCAAACTCGCCGCCGTTGTTGGGCAATTCGCGCCAGCCGATGATGGTTTTGCCGTCGCCGCCGGGCAGCGCGGCGATGTGGTTGGTGTTCACCAGCATTTCGCCCGTCACCCAGTCCACACGGGTGAGATTGTGATCATCGTTCAAGAAAACCTTGGTGCCAGCGACGGCAATGGGAAGCTCCAAGGCGGTCAGCGGTTCCTCCCATTTCAGATTGCCGAGGTGGCGGACGGGTTCCTTGCCGCTGCGGGACAGCACGAACAGCGACAGGCGGTGGTCATCCTCCGCTTCCGCCACGAGGATGTGCTTGCCGTCCGGCAGCCATCCGGCGCGCAGGCTGGCCGAGTGGATGTTCGTGTCGGTATGTGACCCGATGCCGGAGAAAATCTGCTCGCTGCGGCCCGTGCTGCGGTCATACACCGCGATGCTCAACGCACCGCTTTGCGGATCGAACGAAGGATACAACACCTGCCGGTCGTCCGGGCTGAACGCGGTAGAACAGGCAAGCACATAAACCAGCAGCGACACGCCGGCGATGCCGGCCAGCAGAACATGAATGGTGCGGTTTGTTTTCATAAGTCAGGATTGGGCACGGTTCTCTTTTGGCTTCATCACCTGACATTACTCCTGAAGGCGGCCAAATGTGAATCGAAAAAAATGCGCGAACATTGAAAAGACCGATGTCCGACTGAAGACGGACATCGGTGTTCACGGGGATTTTGGGCAACCAAATTTTGACAAGGCAATACGGCCAGACGTTTCTGGACGCGCCGCCCAAATGCCCGGTCGAAATTGTTTGAAATTGATTTTACCGCCGAGGCTAATTGGCGACTTCCGCAGATTGCTTGTTGCGTCCGATGCTGTGTCCTTTCGCGCCGTAAAACGCGACGTAGGCGTAGGCGATCAGCGGGACGATGAAGGAAATCTGGAGATTTTTCGTCGCGTCGGCAATCGCGCCCTGCAATGGCGGCAGGATCGCGCCGCCGAGAATCGCCATCACCAGCAGCGACGACACCTGGCTTTTCAAAACGCCCGTGCCTTCGAGCGCCAGCGAAAACGTGTTGGACCAGCCGATCGAGGTGAACAATCCAACGGCCACGACGCACCACATCGCCAGTTTGCCGCCGACCAGAATCGCCGTGAGCAGCAGCGCCACGACCGTCAGCGAGAAAATCATCAGCGTCCGTCCCGCCCGCCCCTGGCCGAACTGGAACAGCAGCCAGCACAGGCCGATGAACGGCAGATACAGCTTGAACACCGACCAGTTGTCTTGGAACTGAACGCCCCAGACCGAGAAAATTTCGCCGACGGAATGGTTTTGCAGCGAGTCCATCGGGCAGCTCTTGGCCGCCCAGAGCAGCAGATACGCCAGCAACGGGATCACCACGAGGAGGATTTGCTTGTTGAACTTTTTCATTTCGCTCAATTCCACCGCGCCCATGAAACGCCCGATCATCAGGCCGCCCCAATAGAGCGCCACGTATTTGCTCGCTTCCACCGCCGTCAGCCCGGCCACGGTCGGCTGGCCGAGAAAGTTGATGATGGCGCTGCCCACCGAGACTTCGCCGCCGACATACATGAAAATGGCGATGACGCCGAGGACGACGTGCGGATATTTCAACGCGCCCGCACCGCGCTCAATCTTGCCTTCGCCGATGTGCGGCAGATGAATGAAAAAGAAAATCACCGCCAGCACCACGAACACGATGCTGAACGCGAGATAAGGCATCTTCACCGAGTCCGCGCCGTGCGCGCCGGTTTTGGAGAAGTATTGATAAATCAGAAAACCGCCGATGATCGGACCGATGGTCGTGCCGATGGAATTGAATCCCTGTGCGAGGTTCAGTCGGCTGGACGCCGTTTTTTCCGGGCCGAGAATGGTGACGTAGGGATTCGCCGCGATTTGCAGCATCGCGAAGCCGAGGCCGACGACAAACAGCGCCATGAGAAACATCGGATACGACGCCGCGCCCGCCGCCGGCCAGAAGAGCGCGCTGCCCGTCGCGGCAATCAGCAGGCCTATGACGACACCGTTCTTGTAGCCGATCTTGGCAATCGGATCGCCGGTGGTGAATGAAATGATGAAGTAGATCAGCGAGCCGGTAAAGTAAGCGCCGAAGAATGCGAACTGCACGAGCATCGCCTGAAAATAACTCAGCGTGAACGCCTCCTTGAAGCGCGGGATGAGGATGTCGTTGAACACCGTCATAAAACCCCACAGGAAAAACAAGGAGGTCATGATCGCGAACGAGCCGCGATAGTTTGCGCCGTTGGTGCTGCCGGTGGCGGAGGAGTTGGTGGTGGTGATGGCTGCCATAATTTTTAGATCGAGTTAGCGCCCCGGTTGTCCCCGTGCGCGGACTGGGTGTGGAACTTCGGGTTGCGTTTGGTAATGATGCCGAATTGTTTGCCGGAAAAATAACTTTTTCGCAAGCGAATAGTCACGCAAACCAGTGATTCACCCCGTCTGGTTCCTGGCCGCGCCCGCTTACTTTTTCAGGCGGCGAGCTTCAAGTGGGTGATGCGGAAGACGGCGCCGCGCGGCTCGTTGCTCAGGCAGGCAATTTCCCAGCCGTGCGCGAGGACAATCTGCTGCACCACGGCGAGGCCGAGGCCGGTGCCCTTTTGGTGCGTGGTGAAATACGGCTTGAAAATTTCCCGCTGGTTTTCCGGCAGCACGCCGGGGCCGTCGTCGCGGACTTCCAGCACCGCTTCCGTGACGCTCGCGCGCTGGACCACGATCTGGATTTTCCCGTTCGCCTCCGCCGCCTGAACCGCGTTGATGAGCAGATTGAACAAGACCTGCCGCAGCAGTTGCTCGTCCGCCTCGATGGCCAGCGTTTCGCCGGTGACTTCGACGCGCAATTTTTTCTCCTCGATGTCAATGGCGAGCGTGCGGACGATTTCGTTGCAGGCCGTGGCCAGCGGGATGCGGGTGCGGCGGACTTCGCGCGGCCGCGAGTAGTTGATGAATTCGGTAAGCTGCGCGGTGACCTTGTCGGTCTCATCCACGATGGTTCTGGACTTCTCGCGCACGTCGGGCGCGGCGTCGGGCAGGCGCGAAATCATCTGCGCCTGGCCGCGGATGATGTTGAGCGGATTGCGCGTCTCGTGCGCGAGGCCGGCGGCGGCAAGGTTCAGCTCCTTGAGGTGCGAATTGAGTTCGCTCGCGCGCACGAGGCGGATTTGCAGGTCGGCGGTCTGGCCGATGTTGCGCCACGCGAGGCCGGCGCCGAGCGCGGAAATGCCGGCGAAAAAGCCGATGATGCAGCGCAGCCACAAATCATGCGTGCAAAGGGCGCGGTAAGTTTCGGTGGACATGGCCAGGACGAGGCCGTGCAGTTCGCGCTTGGCGACGAGCGTCTTGAAATCGGCGTCGGTCATCCCGCGCATCCACGGCGGACGGCCCCGGCCTCCGCGCGGGCGGTCACCACCGTCGGGCGGATGATCGCCACCATTCGGCGGCGGCGGCTCCATTTCGCCGTTCGTGGGCGGCGGCGGAAGATTGGTGGCGGAAAATTCCCCGGCCCCCGGGGCATTGGTTTCCTCCGGGCGCGGTTCGCGGCGCGGAAACCCCCGGCCATTGCGAGGCGGGCCGTTGGTGGCATTGCCGCGCGGCGGCATGACGAAGGGCGGATTGTTCGTCACGCCTTCGGGACTGACGCTCGCGCCGACGACCGGCAGGACAAAAGTGACATAGCTGTCGGACCAAAGTTCGCTGCCGGCGAGAATTTCGTGCGAAAACAAATTGGTGTCGCCGACGGCCACAACCGGGTCGCCGTCGGTGTTCAACAGGCCGACGTAAATCAGTTTGACGAGGGAATTGGTGCGATTGCTGACGAGTTCGTTGAGAACGGGTTCGAGCCGCTCCTGAAAAACCGCGCCGCGAAAACTCAGCGCATGGGTGACGGCGCTCAAGGTGCCGGCGATCTCGTGCGAGCGGCTGATCAGGTCGGATTTCGCCGCCACGACGACGCGCTGATGCTCCTCGACCTGCCACGCGACGACGAGCAGCCACGCGCCGAGCAGCAGCCCGCTCACCCATCGGCTCCGTGGTTCAGGATTCATGCGTGGATTGGGCTGGGCGGCGGCGGGCAAAGCACTTTTATTTATGCTTTTTCAGCGGCTCGGGCTGTTTCACCGGCACGCGTTCCAGGTAACGGTCGAGTTCCAGTTCGGAAATGGAATTGGTGATGAGCGGGGCCTGGTGCATTTCCGGGTCGGCCATCCCGGGGAGCAGGGAAGGCGAGTCCACAATGTGCGGCGTGAGGAACATCAGCAGCTCGGTCCGGCTTTCGGCTTTGCCGGTGGAGCGGAACAACGCGCCGAGAATCGGGATGTCGCCGAGGAACGGCACTTTGCTGGTGGCGGTGCTTTTGCTGTTGGAAATGAGACCCCCGATGACGACGGTCTGGCCGCTGGGCGTGACGACCACGGTGTCGGCGGAGCGGATGTCGAGATTCGGCGCAAAGACCGGAGTTGAAGCCGTGCCGAGCAGCGAACTGCCCGCCGCGATCAATTGTCCCGGACTCGAGGCGTCCACGGACGAAGTCTGGGGCTGGACGATCATTTCCACCAATCCGTTTGCGCCGATATACGGGGTGACGTTCAGGATGATGCCGACCTCGGTGTAAGTGCCGTTGATGATGGGTATGGTGGCGGTGCCAGCCGTGGTGTAGGAAACACCGCTGGGCAGATAAATTTCCTGGCCCACGACAATTTTGGCGAGCTGTCCATCGCGCGCCAAGATGGATGGACGCGACAACACTTGGGATTTACCGGCAGCGGCAATGGCCTGAACCGTCGCCGTAAAATCATTGCCGAGAACCTGATAAAGACCACCCGAGCCCGCCGCTCCGGATAGCGCCGCCGGCAGCGCGAAATTGTGGGCCAGGTTCAAACTTTGGTAGGTTGGCGTAACACTGCTGGGAACAATGCTATTTAACCCATTTGATCCGGCACTAACCATGTAATTGGTAAAAAATCCGGTAAGCTGCCCCAGATTGCTGCCTAGCGGATTGCCGGTGTATTGACCTTGCACGCCGATTTCCGACGAATCGTTCCGCTGCACTT
>OBLU010004109.1_pt1 | contig 13132 bp, 14 predicted proteins | sample 1518681 | NCBI WGS metagenome assembly OBLU01 (sample SAMEA3539304, study PRJEB22396) | soil metagenome | biome: tundra; feature: field; material: soil | place: USA | collected 2010-05 | depth 0.15 m | reverse complement strand
GGTCGCACTCATGGAGCCCACCGACGCGATCGACGACCATGGTGACGCGCTGGTCGATCTCGCCGAGGTGCTGCGTCTGCTCGGCCGCGCCGACGAAGGCATCGAACCGCTGCGTCGAGCGCTCGCCCTCTACGAGCGGAAGGAGAATCAGGTGTCGGCGAGCAGAGTGCGGGCGCGCCTCGCCACGCTTACGGGGGCCTGAGGTTCGGGCTGGTCGGGTCCTCGGATCACTGTTGCCGTACTCGCAAAGCGCTTGTTGCAGTCCGCCGAGTCGAAGATGGGTCGGGGCCAGAAGCCTCTCGATTCGGCGAGCCGGGTAAGGTCATCGGTCTCATGGATTCGACGACGGCATGACTTCTGCTCGCTGACCACACTCGTGCCGGCGGCGGCGTACGCTCTGGGGCCATGAGTCGGTGTCCAGCCTGCGGACACGAGAACCAGGTCGGGGCGAACTTCTGCTCCAAGTGTGCGACGCCGATGCTGGAGACGGCAGTGGCTGGGCGCGAGGAGCGCAAGGTGGTCACGGTCCTCTTCGCCGACCTGGTGGGCTTCACCTCGCGCTCGGAGCGCCTCGACCCGGAGGACGTGCGTGCCCTGCTCTCCCCGTACTACACGCGCCTGCGCACCGAGCTGGAGCGCTTCGGGGGCACCGTGGAGAAGTTCATCGGCGACGCGGTGATGGCCTTGTTCGGCGCGCCGGTGGCCCACGAGGACGACCCCGAGCGGGCGGTGCGCGCCGCCCTGGCGATCCGCGACTGGGTGCTGGAGGAGCAGGCGGACCTACAGGTGCGCATCGCGGTCAACACCGGCGAGGCGCTGGTGACGCTCAGCGCCCGGCCTAGCCAGGGTGAGGGGATGGCCTCGGGGGATGTGGTCAATACCACAGCGCGCTTGCAGACCGCGGCGCCAGTGAACGGCATCTTGGTGGGTGAGACGACGTACCGGGCGACCGCCCAGACGATCAACTACCGGGCGGCGGAGCTGGTGGCCGCCAAGGGCAAGGCGGAGCCGGTTTCCGCGTGGGAGGCCCTCGAAGCGCGCTCGCGTTTCGGCGTCGACCTCGCATCGACCAGCCGTGTGCCATTGGTGGGGCGCACCCACGAGCTCCAAGTACTCAAGGACGCCTTGGCCCGAGTGCGGGGCGAGGGCTCGCCGCAGCTAGTGACACTGGTCGGAGTGCCAGGTATCGGCAAGAGCCGGCTGGTGGGAGAGCTCTTCCGGGCCGTCGACGAGGACACCACCGAGCTCATCTCCTGGCGCCAGGGTCGTTCGCTCCCTTACGGTGATGGGGTCACTTTCTGGGCGTTGGCGGAGATGGTCAAGGCGCAGGCCGGGATCCGGGAAACCGACTCGCCGGAAGACGCCGCACAGAAGCTCGACGGGTCGGTGGCGGCGCTGATTCCCGATCCTGCCGACGCGCATTGGATCGAGGGCCACTTGCGCCCACTCGCCGGCCTCAGCAGGGATGCCGCACCCGTTGGCGACCGGCGTGAGGAGGCGTTCACGGCCTGGCGCCGCTTCTTCGAGGCGCTGGCCGAGCAGAGCCCCTTGGTGCTCGTGTTCGAGGATCTGCACTGGGCAGACGACAACCTGCTCGACTTTGTGGAGCATCTAGTCGACTGGTCGGGTGGGGTACCACTGCTGGTGGTCTGCACCACCAGACCCGAATTGTTCGAACGCCGGCCCGGCTGGGCTGGAGCCACGCGCAATGCCATCCGGCTCTCGCTGGCGCCGCTCTCCGAAGACGAGACGTCGCAGCTGATCAGCAGCCTGAGCGAGCGACCGGTGATGCCAGTGGAGACGCAACAGGCGCTGCTGGCTCGAGCCGGTGGCAACCCCCTGTACGCGGAGCAGTACGTGCGCATGCTGGCAGAGCGCAGTGACGCAGAGGAGCTACCTTTACCCGAAACGGTGCAAGGGATCATCGCCGCGCGGCTCGACGCCCTCTCCGTCGACGAGAAACGCTTGCTCCAGGACGCGGCAGTGCTGGGCAAGGTGTTCTGGCTGGGCGCCATCACCGGTGGGCTGGATCGCCACGCTGCGGAGATCCGGCTGCACGCGCTGGAGCGCAAGGACTTCGTGCAGCGGGCGCGCCGTTCGTCCGTGGCCGACGAGGTCGAATACGCGTTCCTGCACGTACTCGTCCGAGACGTTGCTTACGGGCAGATCCCCCGCGGAGAGCGGGCCGACAAGCATCAAATGGCCGCGGAATGGATCGCGGCACTGGGCCGCGCCGAGGATCATGCCGAGATGCTCGCGCACCACTATCTCAGCGCGCTGGAGCTTCGCCGTGCCGCGGGGAAGGCGATCGATGCTGCGTTCGCGGAGCGGGCTCTTGCAAGCCTGCGTGATGCGGGCGAACGCGCATTCTCGCTCAACGCATATGCGCCGGCCACGCGCTTCTTCCAGTCCGCACTCGAGCTTGCCACGATAGGGTCGGCCGACCGCGCACATCTGTTGCTGCGCTTGGCACGCACAAAGTACCTGGCCGGGAGCATCGAGACGGAACTCATGGGCGCAGCCACCGCCGCTCTGATGGAGTGCGATGACCGCGAGACGGCTGCGCAAGCTGAGGCGATGCAAAGTGAGCTCTATTGGTTTCGTGGCGATCGGGATCGGTCGCTCGAGCACCTCGACCGGGCGCTGGACCTGGTACTCGAGCGCCCACCGTCCCGCGCTAAGGCCTATGTGCTCAGCAGCGCGTCCGGTTACCGGATGCTGGCCGGCGAGTATCCGGAGGCGATCAGGCTGGCTCGTGAGGCGCTCGACATGACCCGACGCTTCGGCCTCGGCGAGATGGAGTCGCGTGCACTCAATAACATCGGATGCTCCCGCGTCTGGAGCGGTGACTTTGGAGGGATCGAGGACCTCGAGCTGAGCGCAAGAATCGCCACGGAAGCTAACGCACCGTTCGAGATCTGTCGCTCGCGGAACAACCTGGCTGGGGTGTACTGGTCGCGCGGCAATCTCAAGCGCGCCACCGAATTGAGTGCGGAGGTCGACGAGGCGGTGAAGCGCTTCGGTCAGGTGGCATATGGCCGTTGGCTTCGCGGAGGGAGAGTAGACGAGAAATACGCACTTGGCCGCTGGGACGAGGCGCTGGCGGTCGCTCAGGAGACGCTTCAGGAGGTCGAGGCGGGTTCGCCCCACTACTTCGCATCCACCTGTTACGCGACGAGAGCTCGGATACTGCTTGGCCGAGCCGATGTTTCAGGGGCCCTTGCGGACGTGGATCGAGCGCTCGCACTCGCTCGCCTTGCGAAGGATCCGCAGATCATCGGGCCGGTGTTGGCAGCGTCCGCACACGTGTTCCTCGAGACGGGAAACGACGACGCTGCAGCGCCGTTGGTCGACGAGCTTCTCGTTGAGGTGCGCGCTCGCGGCCTGAACTTCTACGCGGAGTGTCTGCAGTCCATCGCATGGCCGGTGGCAGCGGTCGGGCGCGGACACGAGCTGTTGGGCTTGCTGGCGAGCGGGGAATCGCCATGGGCTCGTGCCGCTATGGCGTTTACTGCCGGAGACCTGCGACAGGCGGCGGACATCTGCGGTGAAATGGGCGCGGTCACCGATGAGGCGCGCGATCGGCTCTGGCTGGCGGAGGCCCTCATCAATGAGAATCGTCGGTCGCAAGCCGACATCGAGCTGCAGCTCGCGCTCGCCTTCTACCGCTCGGTCGGCGCGACCCGGTACATCCGCGAGGCGGAGGCGCTCCTCTTAGCGTCGGCGTAGATCTGTCACCACTGCCGCCGAGGCATCGCCTGACCCCTACCGTGACCCCAACACCAGCGCACGCGGATGCACGTCCATGCAGGAGAGCTACACACCGCTGTCGAACATCAGATTCGCGGAGCAGCGTGGTGCATCACCGTGCAGGCTGCTCAGTCGAGTCCCTTCCTCGGCACCACTGATTCTCCAGATCCGGCGCCGTTTTAGTCATCGGAGTATGGCGTCGCGTCCATTTCGCGTCCATTTCAGCTCCAGCGACCACTCGCCGGCGGGGTCCGTAGCACTCATCAGGCTGCTGCCGGACAGCCCCTGGCACCTCTCATGGAGACGGTGCAGGGGGCCCCTCGGGCGGCTCTGCTTCCATGTTGAAGCCGCCGATCAGGGACAGCGGCGAAGAGCCAATGAGCGTTCCGACCATCGCGGCAAAGTGTGCGCAGAGATTGACGAGGCCCGGGACGACGGTTCTTGCACCATCACCAGCAATCGACGTGTCCAGCGCCTGCTGCAGTTCTGCGCTGTAGCCGCCGTGCGATATCCAGATGCTGATGAGTGCACCAGCCTGCCGATTGGCCTCCGTCATGCCAGGGTTCTTAGACGGCGCGGCTCCCGTGCGTTGCTTCAGGACGGAGAGCGGATCGGGGGCCGCGGCCGCAGCCTCAAAAACATCGAGGTCAGCCGGGTTTGGGAAGGAGCTCTGCGCCCACTGGACGCCATCGACACCGTCGTCACGGTCTTCGAACCGCAGCACGCACGGGTGTTGGCCTGGCTCTGGGCGACTTTCTCGATGCCCTCGCGTAATCTTGGTATGGCCTCGACGCACTCGCCAAGCAGCATGTGCAGAACTTCATTCTCGATGATTCGGTAGCCCTCCATGGCTTCGAGAACGCGCGGCATGACATCGATCTGCTCAGGCAGTACCTCGATCAGCTTCCGACGTCGCGCATCCCATTCCATCCGCGACTCCAGCAGCGCGAATCTCAGGACATAAACGTCGACCTGTCGCGGCTGCGTCTCGCGCCGGGAGACCTTCAACCCGCTGAGAGGCGGTGCGGCGTGTTGAGCATAGTCGCGGAGTGCCTCCGCGAAGCGAAACCCCTCGAACTGCGAGGCACGGCTGTTCGCATTCCAAAAGCGGCGGAGCTCATCGCTGCCCTCGCCGAACTGGCTTCGTATGCTGCTCGCGTTGTTTTCGATATAGAGCCTGCCCGCAGCCAGCCAGTTCAGCAGCTCATTCGTCAGAGTCACGCCCAGGGTCTGCTGATCGAGCAGGCGGAAACTGCCACCCATGCGCTCGACGTTCACGGCGGGCTGGCGACGTTCTATTAGACCTCTCACAATAGAGGAGAGGAGTGCTCACGCACTCGGCGAGGCCGAGGCGATTCCGGGTTGAGCTCTCCTAGCGCAGGGTAGATTTTTCTGATGGAGGTTCCACCTTCGCTCCCGAGGGGCTCGAGCGCCGAGACTAGGAGACGCGGATCAAATATCCGGCAACCGGCGCTGCCTTTCCCTTCAGCGTGAGCTGCCGGAGCTCGGCGCCCACACAGGCGTCGACTGCCGCATCGTGCGTGACTGCGCACAGCATGATCTCACCGCCTTTCGTTTGCGCTTGAAGGCGAGCGGAGGTGTTGGTCACGTCACCGAGAGCGGTGAAGTCTTTGAATCCGCCGCCACCGACGTTACCGACGTACTCCTCGCCGGAGCAGATGCCGACACCCACATCGAGCCAGTTGCCCTCCGGCGTTCCGTAGCCCATGGCATGGAGGAGCGAACGGGCACCCTCGATGGCCTTCCGCGGATACCCTGGCCCAGCCAGCCCAGGGACGAACAACGCCATAACCTCGTCACCGGCGATCTGGCCGAGGACTGCCTCGTGGGCGAGCAGAGCGCGGGACGCAGCCGCGTAGAAACGGTTGAGCAGCACCGTCACTTCGACACTCGATGTCCGCTCTGTGAGAGACGTGTAACCTCGGACGTCGGCGAAGAGCACACTGATTGGTACCACGGCGCCACCTTCCGGCGCAGATTCGATGCAGCGTGCGCAGATGTTCGGGTTCTTGCGCGATGGCGCGTAGCCGACGCGACGAAACGTACCGGCGTAGGGTCCGCGGAATGGAGCGTTGCAGAACTTGCAGCGCCAGGGGCTGGGGACGAGGGCATAGAGCCTTCGGCCGAGGCGTGGCATCATCGCCATGGGGGTCTCGCCGCGAAGGATCCCCAGCCACCGTTCATCCATCGGTATCACAGGCGGCACCGCTTCGACAACGTCGCCGGTGTTATCCACAATCACGCCGAGACGGGGCTGCTGGGTCGGAAGCAGCGGTGCGCACATGGCTCGGTTGGCTCACGGTCTGCCCAGCGCTCGGACCACCCGTCCCCGTGAAGGCGGCCACGGTCAACCCGGCGATCTTCGGGGTGATCGACCCCAAATCGTGGGTCGGCTGGGTCATCATGATCGCGGCCCTCGTTGTCGCAATCGCCGGTCTAACAGCTTGGTCTTTGCGGCGACAGGTGTCCGTGAGAAATCCCGGGGCGCCTTCAGCCGCTGGGCTGCCCGGCCACGAGTGTGCCGGTCCAGCCTTATTGGTTAGGACGGGGGCGCGGTCGCAACCGTCCGAAATCAGCGTGAAGTAGAGGACCCCGGCTGTGACCCTCCACGTGAAGCGTCCAATGCCGTTATACAGGGGCGAGCTGTAATTGCCTTGGTGTTTGTCGTTGAAGAATTCCATCTCATTACTGTTGACAACCACGTCTCCCTAGTGTGGGACCACTATGCCGCCGGAGGCTACATAAGATATGGACCAAGTCGTCGAGTCGAGCGCGAGTTGAAAGAAGCAGGTCCTCGGGGTTGGGGGCGATGGGCACTGAGCGCCGCTGACTTGCGTGACAGCCGCCCCCGGCAGATACCAGTTGCCCCACAACTGGGAGGGCACCAGGCCGCCTGAGGCCGTCGGATAGGGAATTGGGATGGCGACGGCGTCGGCAGGACGGTCGCGGTCGGCCGTGGTGACGGCAGTGCGCGATTGATCGCCCCTGTGGCAACCAATGACGTCAGACCGACCACCACGACAAGCGCTCCAAGCGACAGCAGCGTTGTGGATCGACTCATCCCGGCCCGGATTCTGGACCGGGGCTCGGCGAAGGGTCGCCCGGCAAACCGACCCAATCCCAATGCATGTGCTGCCGCACTTTGAGAGGACCGACAGCACTGCCATTCGGCCCTGCCAGAAGGTGACGTTGGCCTCTGGCGCATCACCAGCACCAGCTGCTATAAGTTCGCTCCTCCGATGGCCAACGTCAAAAGTGCTATCCGCAAACACATCCAGATGGAGAGGCCGCTGGGGGCAGCAGCAGCGGTGCTCACGTGGCTGGGTTGGCTGACCATCTGCCCAGCGCTCGGATTCCCAGTCCTTGGAACGGCGGCCATGGTCAACCGGGCGATCTTCGGGGTGATCGACCCCAGCTTTTGGGTCGGCTGGGTCGTCATGATCGCGGCCCTCGTTGTCGCAATCGCCGTGTTCTTCATCCTCGAGAGGGCGCACCTCGTGCGCGTGAGCATTCGCACCGGCGTGATTTATGGAGCCGCACTGTGGCTCGTCGCTGGCGTTGTGCTCATGCCGCTCCTCGGTATCGTTGCGTTGCCAACCTCACCGCTTTCCGGGATTCAGCCAGCGGATCCCATGCACGCGACGGTGATGATGTATACGCTCGGCCCCTTCGCCGCGGTGGCAGCATTGATCGCCTGGGTGCTCTTCGGTGCAACTCTCGGCGCGACCGGGAGCGCACAGCAGCGACGCGACACTGCCCCCGGGGGTTCCGGCACGATGATTCCGCGTTTCTTGGGCGCTGCCATGTTTGCCGGCTTCGCGTTGGCGGTGATGTCATCGACGCCGGCGCAAGTGCACGCGACGAACTCCACGTTCGCCGGTGTCACGGTGCGGACGCTGGCTCAGGGTCCGGTGAAGAACCTGCCCGCCGCCAAGGTCGGCGTTAACATCATCGAGTTCCGTCAGCTCCCGGGCGCAGCCTATGGGCCACATGACCACCCGCCGCTCTTCGCGTATACGCTCCACGGCATCGCCACCCTCACCTTTCCTGGGGGTGCACCGCAGTCGGTCGGTCCGGGCGATGCTGCTTTCTTGCCAGCGGTGGGCGCTTTCACCAACGAGAATACCGACGGACGATTCGGCGCCGGTGCCATCGCCGTTGGCCTGATCGTCGTCGTCATCCTTCTCTGTGCCGCGACGTCGCTGCGCGGCGGTCTTCGACGCGTCATCATCACCGTGCTGTCACTCTTGCTCATTGCCGGAGGTGCTTTGGTGCTGACTGGCGGGATGTCGAATGACTATTACTTCATCGCAGTCCGTTCTTGTTGTGGGCACCCAGGAACGCCAGGAACCCCGATGCCGGTACCCTATGGCAGAGTTACCTTTTCGTCCCCAGAGCTGGATCCCGTACCGGCGGGACCGTATATCGAGACACTGAGCGCGATCAGGGTGGCTCCCGGTGCCCGGTACAACGCTCAGGTCGTACCCGGACCGCAGATGATCATCGTCGTGGAGGGAACCGCAGCGGTCCACGTCGGCGAGGCGACCGAGCAGCTGGGCGATAGTGGCGCCGCCTTCGCCCAGGCCGGGAATACACTGGCCATCGCCAATCCGGGCAGCGACACCCTCCTAGTGCTTGCCTTCGCGGTTACGCCGGTTTCAGCTGTGCCTCCGGCAACGTAGGAGCCTGCCGGGCGGGTCCCACCTCCAGCCGCTGCACGACATTCCTGGATGCTAAAGGGGCCGGAGGTACGGTGGTGTTCTGCGAGGCAATCGGGGTGGCTAGTGCTGCAAAGGCATACATGTGCTGCCGCACTTTGAGAGGGCCGAGGGAGGTGATGTTTACTCACCCCAGCGCGCCATCAAACACCAGAGCCGGAATCGCGTCGACGGCAGGAGTGGATTGCCTCGTAGCCGATTGCGTGGCGGAGCGTAGAGGGATTAGAGGCTACCGAGGTCTCGACCTGGGGGCAGGGGAGGGGTATAGCACCGCCGGGGAAATTGCCTGGTTTTGGGATCACCGGGCGGGGTCGTACCGCCTCGACAAGCGCCTACGCAGGCGGCCGAACGCTACGTAACGGCAAAGCGGAGTACCTGGAGGGTATCGCTTCCCGGATTGACGATCGTTACTGCGCTCCCGGCCTGGGCGAAAGCCGATTCACCACGGCCGAGCTGCTGGGTCTCGGCACCGACGTGGACCGAGGCGGAGCCCGTGACAACGATGATCATCTCCGGTCCCGGCACGTCGAGAGCGTCATATCGAGCACCGGGAGGTACGGTGATCGCGCTCAGAGTCTCGACATACGGGGCCGCCGGCACGGGGTTCACGTCAGGTGACGAAAAGCTAACTCTGCCATAGGGTACCGGCATGGGCCGGCTACGTTCCGACTGAGAACGGACGGCGATGAAGTAATAGTCATTCGACGTCGCGCCAATCATCACCAAAGCACCGCCGGCAATGAGCGAGAGCGACAGCACCGCCATGATGACGCGTCGAAGACGGCCGCGCAGCCACGTCGCGACGCAGAGAAGAATGACGACGACGATCAGGCCGACGGCGATGGCACCGGCGACGATTCGTCCGTCGACATTGTTCTGCGTGATGGCCGGCACGAGCGCTGGAATGAAAGCAGCACCGCCCGGACCGACTGACCTCGTTGGAGCTAAAGTAGACGAGATAGTCGCGATGCCGTGCAGCGTATACACGAAGACGGGCACGTGGCCGTGCGGCCCATAGGTTGCACCCGGGAGCTGACGGAACTCGAGGATGTTGATGTAGACCTTGGCGGCGGGCAGGTTGTTCAGCTGACCTTGAGCCAGCTTCTGTACGGTGACACCGGAGAGCGTGGAGTTCGTCGCGTGCACGTGTGCTGCCGTCGAGCACACCACCGTCAACAAGAGGCCCGCAACGCTGGCTTCGAGCAAGCGACGCCGCGTCATCGTGCCGGAACCCCCACAGGCGCACTATCGGGTCGCTGTTCTCTGCTTCCGGTCGCGCCGAGGATCGCGCCAAAGAGCACCCAGGCGATGAATGCTGCTACTGCGGCAAGTGGCCCGAGGCTGTACATCATCACCGTCGCCTGCATGGGATCCGCTTGCGGAAGCACCGGAACATTGGCGGGGACGGGCCACTGTTTCTCAACGACACCGAGGAGCGGCATGATCACAATGCCCGCAAGGAGCCACAATGCAGCCCCATAGATCACGCCGGTCCGTATATTGGCCCGCACGAGGTGCGCCCTCTCGAGGATGAAGAACACGGCGATTGCGCCAACGAGGGCCGCGATCATGATGATCCAGCCGACCCAAAAGCTGGGGTCGATCGTACCGAAGATCGCCCGGTTGACCATGGCTGCGGTCCCGAGCGTCGGGAATCCGAGGGCAGGGCAGATGGTCAGCCAACCCAGCCATGTGAGTAGTGCTGCAGCGGCCCCAAGAGGCCTCTCCATCTCGGCGTGATTGTGGATAGGACTGCCGACGTTGTCAAGCCAGCGTCGCCTGTGATGCCGATGGACAGTCGGTGGCGAGTGCGCCATGCATGTGCTGCCGTACTTTGAGTGGGCTGACGGAGGTGATGTTCGCGGCGGTCAACCCCTGTTAGTGGCAGCAGGCGCTCGCGTTCAATCGCTCTCTCGGCGCGGCACGCTACATCCGCGAAGCGGAGCTCCTGTTGAGTGTTGTCGGGGTATCGTCGCTTCCGGCGTCCGCTTCAGACTAACGCGCTGCCGCGCGGCGCGGATACAGCGGAGCCGCATTCCTGCAATCGACGCGGCCGCAGTGCAAGGGCCGCTGCTGGACGATCTGGGGGTGCGTGAGTGGGAACGGCTAGAGACGAAACGCGCTTGACGTGAGCCTCGGGAGGGCGCCCTCAGAACTGGCACTTGGACACGCCAGCGTGCAATCTTGTTCCTAGAGCGTTTGGCGCGATCGAGAACCCCGAAAGCAGGAGACGCCGCTGCGAGGGAGGCTCGGCTCGTGACGCCGCGCATGCGTCCCCCGCCTCATCCGGTTTGCTCGGACAAGGCACCGCCTACTTCCAGAGCCGGTTGACGACTCGCTCTCCACTCGGCTGCGGTAGATTGTGCCCGCGAGCGGAGCGGAGTCAAACAGCTCCGCCCCGCTGAAGAGATCACACTTCCTGGCTAGCTTTTCAGCGCGTTCCCCTGGACGTCGTCGTCCTCACCCTCGGACGCCGCGACGGTATGAACGCCCGTGCGCATCCGCTCTTCGACATCTTCGCTGGGAGTCTCGGCGATCAGGACGTGACCCTCGGCGTCGTCCTGGCCCTTCTTCTCCTCATTCGTGGTGTCCGCGTCGGCCATGGTGTCTTCCTCCTGTTGCCCGCCGGTCGGACTGATTGCCTCCGGCGTTTTCGTGACACGAGTATGCAACGGTGGCTAGCTCGATGTGTGTCCGCTTCTTGACACTGAGCTAGTCGATTTCCCGACACTAAGGACCTAGACGAACCACGGCGCCGAGGCAACACGTCCCGCATGAGACCGACGCCTCCAACGGGTTCGCCAGTTGCTTGTGTCATCTTCGAACCAGCGCTGGACCTGGTCACACGCTGGCCTGAGCCGCCCACCGCCTGGCAATCTCGGATCTGGTTGCGCGGAGGTCGAGGAGTTGCTCCAGTCCTTCGCACGTCTGTCCCTTAACGACCTGACGCCTAACAGGGTGATGAAGAACGACCCGGTCGAGCTCGGCTGAGGACGGAGACCTCGGAGATCGCGGAGATCGCCGAGCACTGAGGCTCGGTGAGCACGTCGGTCGAGCGATTCGGCCCGATCCTCGTGCTCGTCGGGGATGCGACACGTTGACGCACCAGCGCTCCCTGGGCTGACCATCGGGCGCTGTTGCTGGTCGACAACCCCGGGTTGATCGGGCCGTCCGGACGCGGGAGGGGGCCGGGCAGACGGCGCCTCCATCCGAGCGGTGCCAGCACCCGTTCGCGCACACCTGACGAGGGCACTCTCTGGAGCATAGACTTAGCGCCGCCTGCACGGGGTGGGTGCCCGCCCAACCCCTGACCACATTGGGAGGTGACAGTGTCAGACAAGAAGACCCGTCTGGATATGCTCAACCGAAGTCGCCTCTTTGAGGGATTCACCAAGCGGGATCTCGCGACGATGGCCTTGTGCGCGACGGACGTGGAGCACCCGAAAGGACGGGTCGTGGTTCAGGAGGGAAAGCCAGGCGTCGGCTTTCACCTCATCCTCGATGGCAGTGCGCGCGTGACGAGAAGCGGACGCAAAGTCCGCAGCCTTGGCCCGGGCGACTCCTTTGGGGACATAGCTCTCATCGATGGTGGCCCGCGGAGCGCGAGCGTCGTGGCCGAGACGCACCTCCGAACTCTGTCGTTCGCGACTTGGGAGTTCAAGCCACTTGTCATCGAGCATCCGCAACTCGCATACAAGCTTCTGCTCAAACTGTGCGCTCTGCTGCGGGAAACGGAGAAGCGGCCACCAATCTGAGCGATGCTGATCATGGGTGAGCGTAACGGCCTTTCCCGGAGACTCGATTCCTCTGAATTGGCGCTCCTTGAGAAGACCAGGCTTTTCGCCCATCTGGACTCGGAAGGACTTCGCCAGCTTGCGGCGCGCGCCTCACTGCGGCGATACCGCCGCCGCGAGGTGGTCTTCCGTGAGGGCGATCAGGGTGACTGGCTGTTCGTCGTTGCATCGGGGCGCCTGAAGGTGGTCGTAAGTTCAGCTCAGGGCAACGAGATGGTGCTTGCGGCCCTGACCCCGGCGGACACGTTCGGAGAGCTGGCGTTGGTCGACGGCGAGGCACGGTCGGCCACGGTTGAAACACTCACGGCGAGCGTGCTGCTGGTGGTGACCCGAGCAGCCTTTCTTGATGTGCTCCATGAGCGCCCGGCGCTTGTCGAGGGGCTGCTTGAGAGCCTGGGAGGGCTGATCAGGCGGCTCACCGACCAGACCTCAGATCTGGTCTTTCTCGACCTCCCCGGTCGGGTCGCCAAGCTCCTCCTCAATCTCGCTTCCGGCGGCGACACGGCACCGGCGGATGGACCGGTGATCGACGTCTACTTCACCCAAACGGAGATAGCGAAAATGGTTGGTGGGTCGCGACAGAGCGTCAACCAGATCTTGCGCACCTTCGAGAGCGCGGGCTACATCGAGACAGTCGGACATTCCATCCGCATCCTGCGCGCCGACACCTTACGCCGCCGGGCGGGGTATGCGTGAGTGGCCGCGGGATCTGAGCGTGGCCAAGGCTTGAAGCGCTCTGCCGGGTGTCGGCCAATTGACTCACGTCCTGTCGGGACGCTGACTGAGTGCGCCGTCAGCATCATGAATACTGGGGAAGACCAAGAACGTCCGATGGCACCAGAGACCGTC
>OBLU010004108.1_pt1 | contig 13132 bp, 10 predicted proteins | sample 1518681 | NCBI WGS metagenome assembly OBLU01 (sample SAMEA3539304, study PRJEB22396) | soil metagenome | biome: tundra; feature: field; material: soil | place: USA | collected 2010-05 | depth 0.15 m | reverse complement strand
TGTTGTAGGCGCGCAGTTTGATGGGATCAACGTCGATCTGATATTGCCGTACCCAGCCGCCGATGCTCGCCACTTCCGCCACACCGGAAACAGAATTCAGCTGGTACTTGATGAACCAGTCCTGCAGGGAGTGCAGCGTCCCGCCGTCGTAAGGTCCCTCGACCGTGTACCAGAAGACCTGGCCGACACCGGTCGCATCCGGCCCCAAAACAGGTACGACCCCCTCTGGCAGGAAACCCGATGCCAAGTTCAGCCGTTCCAAGACCCGCGTGCGGGCAAAATAGGGATCAATGTTGTCTTGGAAGATGATGTTGATCATCGAGAAGCCCAACGCCGAGGAGGAACGCACGTCCCTTACTCCCGCCAAACCTTGCAAGTTAACGGTGAGGGGATACGTGATCTGGTCTTCGACTTCCTGCGGGCTACGTCCCGCCCAATCGGTGTATACAATCACCTGGTTCTCACTGAGATCAGGAATGGCATCGATGGGCGTTCTCAGCAGTGCCCAGTAACCCCAGACAGCCAGCAGCCCGTAAACCAGCAGGATGAGGAAGCGGTTCTTCAGCGAAAATTCAATGAGCCGGTTAATCATGGTTTCTCCCCTTCACTGCGCATTCAGCCGGGCGTGATATCTACCCAGGAGTTGCCCGTTGCGGCTGGCATTCACTTCGACATTCCAGGAACCTGATGTCGGGACCTTGATCGTGCCCACGTAATCAGAACCCTTCCATGTGAGGTCGCTCGCGGCACGCTTCTCGCCCATGCCCATCGCTGGCATCGCCGGCATGATGAGCGTGACCTTTACCTGCACATCAGTCATCGGCTTCCCTGAAGCGTCGAGCACGGTTACGTGCAGCGTCGCATCGGAGTTGCCGCGAGGTGTTTCCGGATCAGAACGGAAGGTGAACTTAATCTGAGGAATGGCGGGCGCTTGTGCCTGACCTTGGTCGGCCTGACCATGATCGAATTCCTTCGATCCGCCAAACATCCCGGTCATACCACCTGTGATTCGAGTCTGGGAATCGATCAGGAAACTGCCTTGGCTGACGATGCGTTCGCCTTCTTTAAGGCCGGCAAGCACTGGGTAATAGTCCGTGCCTGCTGGACCGAGCTGCACTTGCCGTCCTTCGAATTCCCCATTGCCCTTGGCCACGTAGACGAACTTGCGCAAGCCGGTATCGAGAACGGCAGAGCGCGGTATGGCTAGAACGTCGTGGCCTGCGGCTGCGGCAAATCTAACTTGCACGAACATGCCGGGGCGCAGTCGCATGCAGGGGTTCGGAACCTCGACGCGAGCTGAGGCAGTGCGGGTCTGAGGGTTAATGGAAGTATCAAGAAATCCGACTCGCCCGTGCAGCGTGGTGCCGGGTAATGAGTCGGAAGTGATCTCAACGGGCTGGCCGGTGTGCACGGAAGGCAGGTCGGGCTGGTACACGTCTGTCTTCACCCAAATCGTGCTCAGGTCGGTGATGGTAAACAGGACTTCTCCGGCGTTTACATATTGCCCTTGCGTAACTTTGCGCTCCGTCACAATGCCGCTGACGGTCGAGTAAATGGGAAGTTCGATCTGAGGCTTCGCCGATGATGCGATCTCATCAAGCTGCTGTGTCGTGAGTCCCCAAAGTTCCAGCCGGCGGCGGCTGGCGTTTACGAGGTCTTCGGCGCCCGACACTGCTAAGGGCTCGGCACCCGTGCCGAGCCGCTTTCGGTTTTCGAGAGCCAGCCTGTATTCCTCGGCAGTCGAAAAGACTTCTGGGCTGTAAAGGGACGCGATAGTCTGACCACGGCGCACTTGCTGGCCCGTGAAATCCAGGTAGAGCTTGTCGATGCGGCCACCGATGCGCGCACTGATCGAAGCCAGTTGCGTTTCCGGCTCGTCCACCTTGGCGACGGCCATCAGAGCGCGTTGAAGGTTACGCCGCCTGACTTCGACCGTTTCGACACCAATGTCTGCCTGCTCTTTCTGGTTTAGCTGGATGCTGGAGACAGAGGCGTCCGCTTGCACTTGTTCTGTGCGCTGAGAGGTGGCTTGTTCGGGGGCGGCGTCGTACTTGAGAATCGGCGCTTCCTGAGACTGGGCAGCGCTACGGTCGGGATGCCAAAGGCGCATTGCCGCGTAGGCGACCAAGGCCAACATCAGGCCGAGAGTAAGTCCTGTTACAAGGAATTTCTTTTCATGCTGCGTCATTAGCGCACCTCCGAAGTGATCTGAAGCAGGGAAGCCTGAGGGACGGTTGTTTTCGATTCCTGCCCGTCCCGCGTCAAGGGAGTTCCCACCGCGCGTTCGAGATCCGCAATCCGCGATTCCAGTTCAGACGCGGCGCGGTAGTAATCGAGTTCAACTTCGAGAGTCGTGTTCTGACTGTCGAGCAGATTGAGGAAGTCAGTGCGGTCGGCCTGATATGCAGCGACGGTTGACTTCAGTGTCGCCTGCGCTTGAGGACGAAGCGTCTGGCTGTAAAGATCAACGAGGCGCTTGGCAGATTGCGCGCGAATCAGAGCTTCCTGAATTTCCTCGAACACGAGCGCACGCTGGTTGTCGTACTCAGCTTTGTCAGCCGAGAGATCCGCCTGTGCCTCCGCGATCTCTGCGTCGTGACGCCCGCGGTTCAGCCAGGGTAGTGTGACTGCGAGCTCCGCCATGTACGTGTTGCGATAGCGGGCTCCATCCGGCATGAGCATGTAACCAGCGCTGAGGTTGTAGTCCGGTGTGTAGCCCTTTTCAGCGAGCTTGGTACGAGCCTCGCCCTGATGCACACCGGAAGACGCCATCGCCAGTTCGGCTCGATTCTCCAAGGCGTTTCTTTCCAGATCCAGGAGTGCAGGAAGCTTTTGCGGCGGAGAATAATCGCCTTGGACTTCGAGTGGCGATCCGGGGTCCCGTCCCAGCAGCGTGTTCAGTTGGGCTCGCGCAAGACCGCCATCCTGTTCGAGCATCACGAGGTGCTCGACCAGCTTGGTGAGAGCGATCTGTGCTTTCAGCACGTCCTGCTGCGGAACGCGTCCGACAACATACTTGATCCGTGCCGACTCTGAGGACTGGCGAGCCAGCGCCGCCTGCTCGTCATGCAGCAGGAGTTCGTCCTGATTGCGGAGGAGGTCGTAGAACGTCTTCCGGACTTGAGCCGTCACGTCGCGTTTTTTGGCCTCCAGTTCCGCTTTGACCTGCTCCACTCCCTCCGAAGCAAGTTGTGTGCGCAGTGCCCGCTTGCCCGGACCGGGGAGCGACTGATTGAACATGAACATGTGCTGTGTCTGGTTCAGATCCCACGGCTTAGCGAGTGGTGTGCCCCAGCCGCGATACATGAACTCGGGGTCGCTCAACGACCCGGCACTCCGCACTCGTGTCTCCGCAATTGCGACACGACGCATAGCCACCCGGATTTCGGAATTGTTGGCCAATGCGGCTGTTTCAAGTTCAGCAAGGCTCAGCGGCGGCGTGGACGGCCGAGAGTGCTGATGCTCCTGTGCCAGAAGGCCAGTAACGCCAGACAAGGGATCGGCATCAGCGCCCGGCCCGCTGGCAAAGCCAGGCACACCGCTGCAAGCGATTAGCAGACAAGTACATACACGTAGAGCTTTCATTGCTCCTCCGTAAACAATTCATAAGTAGAGGGATAGGAGGCGTGTCTGCGTCGTGCGCACCAACGGCGCAGCAAGGCAGAGTACAGCCTCGTTTGGGCAATGAAAGTTGTCTAGATTCTCAGAACGGAATTACAGCCAGGAGACGGTTCGGGAGGTGGGGCATGAAGAAACGAAAGATGGGATCGCACTGTTACCACGGGCAACGCGCCTAACGATACGACTGGTGGTATCACAGCAATTGTGAGGGGACGAACCGGACCGGCAGCCTGCGCCTGGGGAAGAACAGTGTTCGTCGGTCCCTGGGCCTTGCAGCAAGAGTGACTGGCCGGCATCACGGAGCTTCCGCACTGCTCCGCCATGTGGTGGCAGCACTCCCGTTCCGCGGGGGTCATTGTCGCACCTGGAAGGACGCACGCCATCGCTGGCGTGATTGCCCATAAAAGGGCGATCGTCAGCAGCGCGAAGGCTCGGACTCTAGTCACTCTCATCAGTGTACGTTTTCTGAGTACTACGAACAAGATACTTCCAACGACCAATGTTAGACCGCCCTAGGGACGACCGCAGTGACGGCGATCACAGTCCCTAAAGTCGTGACGGGGACGACAGCGCCCTGAGCATCCCAGATTACTTCAAGCTTTTGGTTTTGGCTTTCGGCTTATGTAAGCGCTCTTCATGATTGCCGGATCGGTTCAAATGTTCAGGAATTCCGGTGATAAGGCCTTGATAATCCGTGAGGCGGTCACCCATGATGACCACACCCTTGGAGGTGATTTCATATTCGCGGATATCCTTGCTATGGTTGCCACCGCGCATCTTGATAACGACCATGATCTTGCGAAGCTGGCCGTCGATGCATACGTACCGAAGCCGGATAATGTCATCGGTGAGAAAGGAAATCGAGTAGGTACTGAACGGGAATTCTGTGAAAGACTCGTTCACCTCAACCGTGCTTAGAATCGTCACCCCGACTCCGGTCAAAGCGGTGATCATCCGGTAGAGCGATTCGCGAAAGTCCGCGCGGAAGCCGGGTGCCAGCGCCATCTCAAAGCCCGCCAGCGAATCAATCACCAGGCGTTTGGCGCCAATCTTCTGGACCGCCTCGAGAATCTCGTGCATGGTTTCATCCACCGAGAGGTCCAGCGGACGGAGGTAGAGAATTTCGAGTTTCTTTTCGTGTCGCGGCGTTTTCAAATCCAGACCAAAACTACTGGCCCGCTCCGCATACTCTTGCGGTCGTTCTTCAAAGACCACGACAATTCCCGGATCCCCCTGGCGTATGCCCTCAGCAATGAATTGGGTTGCCAAAACCGATTTTCCCGTCCCCGAAGCCCCTGCCACCAGGACACTATCGCCTTCGGGAATGCCCCCGCCGAGCATCTTGTCCAATTCCGGAATACCGATGGAAAGGCGCCGTGTACTGGGTATCTTCCTTGCTAGTCCGGCCAGCCCAAGAGTACGCGAAAAGGCTTGCAGCCCGGCATGGGTAATGCGGAAGGTGTGCAGTCCGGGCACGGACGCCTGCCCGCGCAGTTTCACGATCTGTAGCTTCCGCACAATGGAACTTCGCTCCGCAGCCTGGTAAAGCCAAAAGAGGCCATCGGAGACCGTGAAAACGGGATTGTCACGGATCTCACCCTCGACATATTCCCCGACCAGAAAAGTCGTGGCTTGCCAACTCGTCAGGAGCAGGGCTAACCGCTGAATGAAAGATTGCAGCTCCACTTCGGTTGTACCGCCGAGCGCCTTCCGCACCACGGTGCGAAAGGAGTCCACTACCACGACCCCGGGGCTTGCCTTCTCAACCTCTTTCGTAATCTCTTCTAAGACCGCGTCCAGGTCCTTGTCCAACACAACCTGGCTCAGGTTGATAAAGCGGACAGCGTTGTGTAACTTGGCCTGGTCGAAGAACGTGTACTGCTGCTGGTATCGCAGCATTTTGATGGCGGGCTCGCCGAGGATAGTGAAATACAGCGCGGGGCGCTCTGGCGTAGCGTTGGTGAACACGATTTGGTGGGCCAGCGTGGTCTTGCCACTTCCCGGGGCACCCGCGATGATATTAAAAGAAAATTCCGGGAGACCGCCGCCCAGGATTTCATCAAGGCCCGGGACCCCGGTCGACAATTTGTTTATTTTCACCTTATCTGCTGTGCTCAAGCTTTCCCCTCTCCTTCTCGGAAACGCGGCCGTCGAAGGCGGCCTCCGGCCACACATCCTGAACCAGCCGCAACGTTAAACCCTCGCCAATGAAAGTGAGGAGCAGCCCGATTAACTGGGCAATGAGAATGGCTCCTCCGTCCCTGGCCTGTTCCTTGTCAGTTTGCGACGCAAGCTCATCGAGACCTTTTAAGGAGCCATCCGCCGCGACCTGTACCGCGCTAAGACTGGGAGCTTCCGCCCTGGCCAGCGTCAGAGCACGAGAAAGGAGCGAGCGAAAACCGGCAACTCCCGCGAGTGTAATCAGGGGCCGGCGCAGCTTCGCACAGACGCGAAAAGCCGCAGACTCCGCTGGCTCGGAGTTCTCGCCCGCAACGGCTTCGTAAGTAAGAAGGCGCTGGGCCAAATGTCGCGACTCTGGAAGACTCACCATTTCCTTTTCCGTGCAAGGCGCGAACGCTGTACTCAGTTCGGCTTGGGGCTTTTAATTGCCGCCACTACCGCCAATACGGTCGCCGTGTTTAGGACGTTTCCCGAGATAGTCATCAGCGCTTCTGTGACGGGCGGATATTGCTCCGCCAGTCTCTCGAGACGCGCACTGACGCCTTGGAGATCATCGACTTCATTGACGATCGCTTCAAAGCCGATGGGTATACCGCTCTTCGAGAGGAACCTAAAGTCTGGGAGAATTTCAGATGTCACCAGCTGCAACGTCATAGCTTCGCCAACAACTCGGACAAGCAGCCCGAGTAACTGGGTAATGAGAATTATTCCTGCCTCCCGAGCTTGGTCCGCGTCGACTTGAGGCCGAAGCTCCTCTAGACCCTGTAAGGAGCCATCCGCCGCGACCTGTACCGCGCTAAGACTGGGAGCTTCCGCCCTGGCCAGCGTCAGAGCACGAGAAAGCAGCGAGCGAAAACCGGCAACTCCCGCGAGTGTAATTAGGGGCTGGCGCAACCTCTCACAGACGCCAAAAGCCGCGAATTCCGTCGGCTCGGAGGTTTTGCCCGCAGCGTTCTCATAAGCAAGAAGGCGCTGGGCCAAATCTCGCGTCTGGGGGGAGCATCATTTCCTTTCCGTTGGCCGTGCAAAATGCGCGTGACACTTGGACGTGCAGGGTTCACCTATAATGTTACCCGCTTTGTGCCTGCTCGGATAGGGCACGTACCTGCTTCATCGGATCCTATTGGCGCGTGCCCCGGATCGCCGCATAGCCGGGCCCCCAATCAGGATGATATGGCCCGCTAGTCGTGGAGAACGACGTTGAGAAGTGAACTGTGAACCTGTAACCCGCCTTCTACACCCCCGGCGTAGTTAATAAATCCCAATTTCCTGAACCGGTTCATGAAAAAACTCACCCGCGAACGAGTGGTGCCCACCATCTCTGCCAGCGTCTCCTGACTGATCTTCGGAACCACGGTTTCAGGAATCCCTTCCTTTAGGATTCCTCGCCGACGAGCGGCGCGTTTATACTACCTGCATCGGAAATTTCCGAATCCGGGCATTCTTTCTGATAATCGAACTGCTTAAATATGTGGCCTCACATCGACGTTTAGACGCAAGACTTGAACGGCGGCGCCCCAGATAAAAGTGACCGAGCATGACAGAGAAGGTAAATTCCGAGGCAATTCAAGACGTGCCGGAGGCAGGCGTGCTGAAAGCTGTCTCAAGACGCAGCTTCATCAAAGGCGTCATCAGCAGCGGCGTGGCTGTCTCCTCCGCTAGTTATCTTTTTCGCGCCTCCTCGATTCTGCAGGGCCCGCCGTTGCCTGCCGGCGTGGGCGAGCGCCTCATCACTCTCAACGTTAACGGTCAGCAACGGCGCGTCGATGTCATGAAGCAAGAGACGCTGGCATGGACGCTGCGTTACAAGCTGGGACTGACCGGCACCAAGCTCGGCTGCGACCGTGCTGAATGCGGATCCTGCACCGTCCTTATCGACGACATTCCATATTATTCGTGTTCGGTGCTCACGCACACCGTGCGTGAACGGAAGGTTTTGACGATCGAAGGTTTGGCGGCGGACGATGGAACCTTGCATCCGGTGCAGCGGGGTGTCATCGACGAGCAGGGATTTCAGTGCGCGTTCTGCATGCCTGGCTTCATCATGACCGCGGTCGGATTCTTGAAAACGAATCCCAATCCCACCCGCCTGGAACTGGCGCACGGCGTCTCGGGAAATCTGTGCCGTTGCCAGGATTACGACAAGATTCTGACGGCGTTGATGCGTGGGGCCGAGAATATGCGGAGGTCTTCGCTTGGATAATAAGATCGTGGATAACGAAAAGCCTGTGGATCCCACCAAGACTGCTGAGCGCACCTACGGCGCCGGGTACAAATTAATTGGAAAGAATTACGAGACCCCTGACCTCTATGCAAAAGTCACGGGCAATGCAAAGTACGCTGAGGACTTTCGTGCGGAAGGGATGTTGTTCTGCAAACTGCTGCTCAGTCCCATGCCGCATGCGCGGGTAAAGCGCATCGATGCGAAAGCAGCGCTGGCAATGCCCGGCGTCAAAGCCATTCTCACAGCCAACGATCTACCCGCGCCAGCCGACACGCTCACCGATAATGGCACCGTGATCAAGGCCAGCAAATGGGGCGAACGCGGTCTCACCATGGAACCGGTTTATCAGGGCGAACCGGTGCTTGCGGTGGCCGCAGTTGACGAACTCACCGCTGCGGAAGCCATCGAGAAAATCCAAATCGATTTTGAACCGCTTCCCTTCGTGATCGATCCGCTCGAAACTTTGCGGCCGGGTGGTCCCAACCCGCGAACGGATGGAAACGTCTGGACTCGGCCGCCGGCCGCCGGTTCACAAGGTCCGGGCACGCCTGCAGTCACGGAACTCAAGTGGACCAAGGCTGACTTCGAGGAGGAAAAGCACGGTCGTCTTCCGATGGGCAAGAGTCCCGACGAATGGACGTATGGCGACCTCGATTCAGGCTTCAAGAATGCGGCGCTCGTTCTTGACGAGACGTTCGTCACTCCCGACACCAGCCATCAGACGCTCGAAACCCGCAGCGCGCTGGCCTATTGGCAAAACGGCAAAGTTTACATTTACACGGGCACGCAAAGCACCGCGCAAACACTGCCGGCCATCGCGCGCTGGTTGAACATTAGTCCCGACAATGTCGTTTTCATCAGCGAATACACCGGAGGCGGATTCGGCAGCAAGATCACTGGCGGCGTGACCATGATCATCCCCGCGCTGCTGGCGAAGAAAACGAATGCTCCGGTGATGATGCGCATCAGCCGCGAGGAGGAGACCTTCATCGGACGCGCCCGTCCCAGCTTTCAAGGGCGGATGAAAGTCGGCTTCTCAAAAGAGGGACGGATCACGGCCCTCGATATGTTCGTTATTTGCGACAACGGTCCCTACGATGCAGTGGGTGATGCTCCTTCATCGGGACGCATCGTTTCCCTGTTATACCAGCCGCAAGCCATGCGCTGGCGCGGGTTGACGGTGTTGACCAACACGCCGCCGCGGAGTGCGCAGAGTTCCCCGGGCGGGCTACAGGGGATTGTCATTATCGAGCCCATCATCGCGAAAGCGGCGCGCAAGCTGGGAGTTGACCAGGTAGCCATCCGCCGCATCAACTGCCCCGAGGGCAAGGCGCCGTTGGGACCAGTAGTGCAGGGAAAACGCCAGTATGCCACCAGCGCATTCCTGAAAGAAGCACTTGACCGTGGCGCGGAGCAGTTCAAGTGGAACGAGCGGGTCGCACGCACTCCGAAGAGGAAAGGCACGAAAGTTCGCGGCGTTGGCGTTTCGCTGAGTTGTTACGTCGGAGGCACGATCGGATTCGACGGGCTTCTCGTCATCAAGCCGGATGGACGCATCACCTTCCAGTCTGGAATCGGCAACCTTGGAACCGAGTCGGTGATGGATGTACATCGCGCGGGTGCGGAGGTTCTCGGCGTGCCGTGGGAAAAATGCAACGTAGTCTGGGGCAACACGTCGAGAGATCTTCCGTTCACCTGCGTCTCCGGCGGAAGTCAGACGACGCACGCCATGACGCGGGCAGCATACGCCACGGCGATGGCTGCTAAGCAGAAGCTTCAGGAAATCGCGGCGAAGAAACTTGGCGGCAAGCCGGAGCAGTACGTGGTAGCGAACGAACGCGTTTTCCGCAAAGGCGGTGGCGCCGGCATGACGTTGGCGCAAGCAGCGAAACATGCGATTGAATTAGGCGGCATCTACGATGGCCATGAGGCGCCCGCCGATGTCCACAAATTGACGAAGTCGTCGGTCGCGGCGTTGGCCGGACAAGGCTTGGTGGTGGCCGCCAAGGACAACTACCCACGCGATGGTTCGACGTATTCCTATGTTGCCAGTTTCGCCGAGGTCGAGGTCGATATCGAAACTGGAAAGTACCACATTATCGACTTCCTCGCCTCCGCCGATGTCGGCACTGTGATCCATCCGCGAGCGCTCGGCGGTCAGGTGCTCGGCCGTTCGACGCTCGGCATCGGCCATGCGATTGGCCAGAAATGGGTGTTCGATCCGCGCTACGGCGAGATGCTCTCCATGCGCTTCTACCAAAGTAAACCGCCGACGATTCTTGACGTACCCGTCGACATGCAATGGACTGCGCTGGATATTCCGGACCCGGAGACGCCGGTCGGCGCTCGCGGTGTCGGCGAGCCTCCGGTTGGAGGCGGGTGCGCTTCGATCTTAAATGCCCTATCGGATGCGTTGGGAGACGAGATTTTTCAGCGCGCTCCGGTGAACGCCGACACGATTCTGACCTCGCTCGAAGCGGGCCGGCCGATGCAGCATCCGCTCATGGCCCACATTTAATGGACGATATTTGATCGGGATTTGAAGGAGAGTTATGGCTGTCATACGAGACGTAATGGCCGCTTTCGAATTGTTTCAGCCGGCTTCCGTCGCCGACGCGCAGAAACTTCTCGAACAGCACGGACCCGACGCCTGGGTGCTGGCCGGAGGACTCGACAGTTTCGACTGGCTGAAGGATCGAATCAAGAAGCCGAAGGCTGTCGTCGATCTCAGCGGAATCGAGGAACTGCGAGGAGTTCGCGCTGCTGGCAATAACGGCAGCGACGGCATCGAAATCGGCGCCATGACGACGCTCACTGAAGTCGTGAATCATCCCATCATTAAGCAGAAGTATGAGCTGCTGGCGCAGGCTGCGGAATTAGTGGCGTCACCGCAGATCCGCAACCAGGGAACCATCGGCGGGAATGTTTCGCAGGATACGCGCTGCTGGTATTACCGAGGCGGCTGGCCCTGTTACCGCGCCGGCGGCAACATTTGCTATGCCGATACGCCGGAGGGCCGCAACCGCGAGCACGCGATTTTGCACGCCGACCGCTGCGTAGCGGTTAATCCATCCGATTCAGCCCCGGCCCTGATTGCCCTCGACGCCAAGTTTGTCATCCGCACGCGAAAAGGTGAGCGCGTCGTGGACGCGGAAGATTACTTCATCGGTCCTGACATCGACATTACGCGGCTGCACATCTTGCAGCCCGGCGACTTGCTTACAGCCATTCGAATTCCTTCGACGTGGGCGGGGGCGCAATTTTATTTTGAGAAAATTCGAGACCGCAACGTTTGGGACTTCCCGCTCATGAATGTTGCCTCAGCCATGGTGACGTCAGGCGATCGGATAGAACGCATCCGAATTTGCGTGAACGCTGCCGCCGCACGTCCGCTGCGATTAAGAGCGGTCGAAGATGCAGTGCGAGGCAAGCCGCGCAACGCCGCAACAGGAGAGATGGCGGGAAGAGTGGCTGTGCAAGGCGCGATCCCATTACAGTTCAATGCCTACAAGATCCCGTTGATGAGAAATCTCGTGAAGCGCGCCATCGTTGGACAGGGGGCGGGAGTGGAGGAAGCAACATGGGCCTCTTAGAGTGGGCGACCAGTCCGTGGGGTAAGCTTGTCCCGATTCATATTGCCTGGTTCTTGATCTGGGTCGCGGTGATCCTGGGGTTCCTCTTCTTTGTTGTTCATGCCGTCTATCTGCGATATTTCGCCAAACCAAGAGAATTTTCGGGCAGTATTTCGCCGGCCGTCGCGGCGCGCATCCCTGAGCATGTGCCCAGACACTCGCTAACCGCGCGGATGTTTCACTGGATCATGGCAGCTTCCATGTTCACGCTGCTGTTTACCGCCTTTCTGCCGAGGGTTGGAGTCCAGTTTCCATGGGTGACCTATCATTGGATCGCTGGCGTCGTGTTGACCGCTTCCATTCTCTTTCACATCATCCACGCATCCTTCTTTATGGACTTCTGGGCGATCTGGCCGGACCGGATTGACCTGCGGGACGCATGGCGAAGAACGCTGCGCTTCGCAGGAAAGCCTGAGCCACCACCGGACAGATTCGCCAAATATCCTTTGGAAAACAAGCTCTACCACGGTGCCATCATCATCGCTGGACTCTCTGCGATCATAACTGGTGTGTTGATGATGTCTCGCGTACGCACCGTCTTCTTTCCTCGCAATCCGTATCTGTTCGGCGACATGACCTGGGGCATGATGTACGTGCTGCACGGACTGGCCGGCGTCGGATTGATCGCGTTGATCATGATGCACGTCTACTTCGGACTCCGGCCGGAGAAGCGCGCGATCACGAAATCGATGATTTTCGGCTGGATGAGCCGCGACTTTTATTTGAAAGAGCATGATCCCAAGCGATGGGTGGTGGAGACATCTTCGTCCCCATCTTCTTCGGCATCGAACTCCGAGGGTTTGGAAGCGCGAGGGCTAACCGATGCTGGCTGAAATTGGCAGCCGTTGCGAGGCCGTGGAAGAGTGCTACGAGTTTATGCTGGCCTACGCAGCCCAGGGTCTCCGCACTGACGAAGGCAGCAAATCGGGTGGGCAAATTCGTGAGTTCCTGCAACGCGCCGGTAAAGTTTTGACGGGACTGGCGGAAGTTTGTACGGTGGCAGTCCGAGAGGAAGGTCTCGATCCAGCCGAAAAATACGCGGCGTTTCTTGCGGTTCTCGATCGCGATTCCCGCGACTCTCTCGCCGCCATTGAGCTAGTTCTGGCCCAACCCGTCATCAGTTCGCAGTTGATTGATAATCTGAACGCTTCCATTCATCTCCGCGCACTGCTCACCGACTTGTTTCTGCTGGATGAAATCCTGAGGAAGCACGTCAAACCGGCGGAACAGGTTGTCACGAACAAAGGCGACTGAGTCAATCGGCCCAACGCGTATTTTCGCGGAAGAGTAGTCAGAAAGTCATCAGCTCTGGCCTGTATTAGGGGCCGCCCAGATTTTTTGTCCGCGCAAGCCGCCCGTGCCGAATGCCATTGTGCGAGATTAAAGAGTGTCTGTAAACAATTGATAATAAACGAGATTTTGGTGGAGGCGGCGGGAGTCGAACCCGCGTCCGAAAATGTTACTGGTCAAGAGA